>ENA-UOVV01001468-UOVV01001468.1-compost-metagenome-genome-assembly--contig:-NODE-1468-length-17119-cov-3.933368_pt1 | contig 17119 bp, 17 predicted proteins | sample MGYA00238155_ERZ761577 | MGnify/ENA primary metagenome ERZ761577 (study PRJEB28898, sample SAMN06268775) | compost metagenome | isolation source: Emeryville, CA | place: USA:Emeryville, CA | collected...
TCGGAGTTGTGGAAGGTGGTGGTGAGGATGGCCAGCCCGGCCGGGGCGAGCAGGGCGCCGAACAGCCCCTGCAGGGCGCGGGCGGCGAACAGCACCTCGCCGCTGGCGGCGATCCCGCCCAGCGCGGAGGCGACGGCGAAGCCGATCATCCCGGCCATGAAGGCCCGTTTGCGGCCCCAGTAGTCGGCGATCCGGCCGCCGAGCAGCAGGAAGCCACCGAAGGTGAGGGCGTAGGCGGTGATCACCCACTGCCGGTCGGCATCCGAGATGCCGAGGTCGAGCTGCAGGCTGGGCAGGGCGATGTTGACGATGGTCGCGTCGAGGACCACCATCATCTGGGCGCCGGCGATGACCGCGAGGATCAGCCACCGACGAGGGTCGGGCTCAGGCAGGGACATGTTCTCCAGACTTCGTTCGAGGGGCCGAAGAACAATAAGGGTCGGGCCCCGCCGACGCCGCCGACGGGGCCCGACGGCCTACTTCGGCGCCATCCGCAGGGCGCCGTCGAGCCGGATCACCTCGCCGTTCAGCATCACGTTCTCGACGATGTGGAGGGCGAGGGCGCCGAACTCGTCCGGGATGCCGAGCCGGGACGGGAAGGGGATGTTCTCCCCGAGCGCCTTGCGGGCCGGCTCCGGCAGCAGGGCCAGCAGCGGCGTGTCGAACAGGCCGGGCGCGATCGTCATCACCCGGACCCCGTCGCGGGCCAGGTCGCGGGCGGCGGGCAGGGTGAGCCCGACCACCCCGCCCTTGGAGGCGGCGTAGGCGGTCTGCCCGATCTGGCCGTCGTAGGCGGCGATCGAGGCGGTGTTGATGCAGACGCCGCGCTGGCCGTGCTCGTCGGGCTCGTTGCCGACCATCGACTCGGCGGCGAGCCGGAGCACGTTGATCGTGCCGATCAGGTTGATGTTGATCGCCCACCTGTAGCCGTCGAGCGGGGCGGCCCCGTCCTTCTGGACGATCCGGCCGGCCGCGCCGACCCCGGCGCAGTTGACGCAGACCCGCAGCCCGCCCTCGCCGGCCCCGGCGGCCGCCTCGATCGCGGTCCGGACCGGCGCCTCCTCGGTCACGTCCGCCGGCACGTAGCCGCCGCCGATCTCGGCGGCGACCGCGGCGCCCTTCTCCTCGTTCAGGTCGGCGACGGTGACCCGGTGGCCGGCGTCGGCCAGGCGGCGGGCGGTCGCCTCGCCCAGGCCGGAGGCCCCACCGAACACGATCGCGCTTCGAGACTTCATTTCCTGACGGCTCCTGTTCACATAGGGTTCGACGAATGGACCGAGAGATCTTCGCACCTGAGCACATCGACTTCCGTGAGACCGTCCGGCGGTTCTTCGCCGAGGAGGTCAAGCCGAGCTTCGAGCAGTGGGAAGCGGACGGCATCATCCCCCGCGAGGTCTTCGCCAAGGCCGGCGAGCTGGGGATGCTGGGGATGTCCGTCGACGAGGAGTACGGCGGCCTCGGGCTGAAGGACTACCGCTTCAACCAGGTGATCGTCGAGGAGGGCAACTACGCGGGCCTGACCGGGGCCGCGCTCGGCATCACCCTCCACAACGACGTCTGCCTGCCCTACTTCGAGGAGTACTGCAACGAGGAGCAGAAGCAGCGCTGGCTGCCCGGGATCGTCGACGGCAGCCTGATCACCGCGGTCGCGATGACCGAGCCCGGGATCGGCTCCGACCTGGCCTCGATGTCGACCAAGGCGATCCGGGACGGGGACCACTACGTGGTCGACGGCTCGAAGACCTTCATCACCAACGGGATCAACGCCGACCTGATCATCACCGCGGTCAAGACCGACCCGAAGGAGAAGCACCGGGGCATGTCGCTGATGATCATCGAGCGGGGCATGGAGGGCTTCGAGCGGGGCCGCAACCTGGAGAAGGTCGGCATGCACTCCCAGGACACGGCCGAGCTCTTCTTCAACGAGGTCCGGGTGCCGGCGGAGAACCTGCTCGGCAACGAGGGCGAGGGCTTCCGCTACCTGGTCTTCAACCTGGCCCAGGAGCGGCTCTCGATCGCGGTCGCCGCGGTCGCGGCGGCGCAGGCCGCGCTCAACTGGACCCTGGAGTACGTCCAGGAGCGCACCGCCTTCGGCAAGCCGATCGGCTCCTTCCAGAACTCCCGCTTCGAGCTGGCCGAGGTCAAGACCGAGGTCGACATCGCCACGGTCTACATCGACCGCTGCGTCGCCGCCCTGAACGAGCGCAAGCTCTCGGTCGAGGACGCCGCGGCCGCCAAGTGGTGGACCACCGAGATGGCCGACCGGGTGATCGACAAGTGCGTCCAGCTCCACGGGGGCTACGGCTACATGCTCGAGTACCCGATCGCCCGCGCCTACGCCGACAACCGCGTGACCCGCATCTACGGCGGCACCACCGAGATCATGAAGGAGATCATCGGCCGCTCGATGGGGCTGTAGCCGGGCGCCGGGCCTCCGCCCCGGCCCGGACCACGGCCCCGGCCCAAGCCTCGGCCCCGGCCCCGGCCCACGAGATCCGGGTTCTCGGCGCTATGTGCCGCTAACTCGGATCTCGCGGGTCTCGCGTTACTCGCTCGGGCCACCGGTCTCGTTGAGGCCGGCCGGTCAGGCCGGGACGAGCTCGGCCCGGATCCTCGGGAAGAGGATGTTGTTCTCCTCGTGGACGTGCTGGTGGGTGTCGCGCTCCAGCTCGCGGAGCTGCATCAGCATGAGGCGGTGGGTCCCGCAGAAGGCCCGATCGAGGTCGAAGCCGTCGCAGAGCTCGCGGATCGCGGCCAGGTCCTGGCCGGTGCCGCGGTGGTCATCCTCGAGCTCGGTCAGGATCGCCGGGTCGAGGGCGGCGCCGCTCGCGCTCGCCTCGCTCGCCGCCGGGAAGAGCTCGGTCTCCTCGCGGGTCGCGTGCGCGAGCATCTCGTCCCGCATCCGGGTGAAGCGGTCCTCGAGGTCGGCCAGCTCGGGGTGGTCGGGGCCGTGGACGCGGACCACGGTCGCGACGATCTCGGCGAGCTTCGCCGACTCCCCGCGGAAGCGCTCGTGGTGCTCGCTCACGATGTGGGCGCAGATCTCCCCGATCGAGGCGCGGGACAGGTCGTGCCCCGACTCGTCGGCGCCCGGCTCCGGCAGGGCGTCCAGCATCACCAGGACGGTGTCGGTGTCGAGGCCCCGTTCCCGGCAGGCCTCCTCCAAGGGCTGGTCGCCGCCGCAGCAGAACTCGAGCCCGATCCGCTCGAACACCGCCGCGGCCGCCGGCCGGTCGCGGACGACCTCGCCCAGGGTCGACCGTCCGGAGGGCTTGGGATCAACCGCCGCATCGCTCATGGGATCACCTTTCGAGAGTCGGTAGAACTGGCCCGACCAGTTTTACACATCGATCATGTGTTTTTACCCCGACCCGCCCCGAGGCCTCTTCGAGATGGCTGAAAGGTGTGATAATCCACCCCTTAAGCCATCTCGGCGGCTCGCGCTTAAGCCAGCTCGGCGGCTGCGGTTACTGGGTGGTCATCTTCGGCGTCGGCTTCGGCTTCTTGCCGAGCTTCGCCTTGCGGTACTCGCGGTTGAGCATCCCGATCACGTCGATCGAGATCTCCTGGGGGCAGGCGCGGGAGCACTCGCCGTAGTTGGTGCAGCCGCCGAAGCCCTCCTCGTCCATCTGCTCGACCATGTTGATCACCCGGTCCTGGCGCTCGGCCTGGCCCTGGGGCAGGACGTTGAGGTGGGTGACCTTGGCGCCGGTGAACAGCATCGCGGCGCCGTTCGGGCAGGCGGCGACGCAGGCGCCGCAGCCGATGCAGATGGCGGCGTCCATCGCCCGCTCCTGGACCTCCGGCGAGACCGGCATCGCGTTCGGGTCGGGCTGGGGGCCGGTGTTGGCGGAGATGTAACCGCCCGCCTGGATCACCCGGTCGAGGGCGCCCCGGTCGACCACCAGGTCGCGCACCACCGGGAAGGTGTTGGCCCGGAAGGGCTCGACCTTGATCGTCTGGCCGTCGATGAAGTCCCGCATGTAGACCTGGCAGGAGGTGACCTGCTGGGGCCCGTGGGGGAAGCCGTCGATCACCAGCGAGCAGGCGCCGCAGATGCCCTCGCGGCAGTCGCTGTCGAAGGCGATCGTGCGCTTCTTCTCGTGGCTGAGCCGCTCGTTGAGCTGGTCGAGCATCTCGAGGAAGGAGGCGTCGGGATCGATCCCGGCGACCTCGAAGGTCTCGTAGCGGCCCTCCTCCGAGCCGTCGAACTGCCGCCAGATCTCCAGCTTGAAGTTCACTTGTAGCTCCTTGTCGCCAGCTTCACGTTCTCGAACTCGAGCTGCTCGTCGTGGGGGGTCGGGTCGCCCGCGCCGCCGTACTCCCAGGCGGTCACGGTGGCGAACCGGTCGTCGTCGCGCAGCGCCTCGCCGTCCGCGGTCTCGTGCTCCTCGCGGAAGTGGCAGCCGCAGGACTCCTCGCGCCGGAGGGCGTCGTGGCACATCAGCTCGGCCAGCTCGAAGAAGTCGGAGACCCGGTTGGCGTACTCGAGGCTCTGGTTGAACTCGGCCTCGCCCGGGTCGACCCGGAGGTCCGACCAGAACTCGCCCTTGATCCGCCGCACCTCGTCCAGCGCCTCGGCCAGCCCCTCGGCGTTGCGGGCCATGCCGCACTTGTCGAGCATGACGTTGCCCATCTCGCGGTGGAAGACCTGGGCGGCGGTGCTGCCGCCGACGTCCATCAGCGCCGCGATGTGCTCCCGCACGTCGTCCTCGACCCGGTCGAAGGCCGAGTCGGAGGTGCTGACCCGGTCGCTGGTCCTCGCCAGGTGGTGGGTGACGGTGCGCGGCGCGATGAAGTAGCCGTCGGCCAGGCACTGCATCATCGCGCTCGCCCCGAGCCGGTTGGCCCCGTGGTCGGAGAAGTTGGCCTCGCCGATCGCGAACAGGCCCGGGATCGTGGTCTGCAGCTCGTAGTCGACCCAGAGGCCGCCCATCGCGTAGTGCGGGGCCGGGTAGATCATCATCGGGGTCTCGTACGGGTCGTCACCGGTGATCCGGTGGTACATCTCGAACAGGTTCCCGTACCGGCCCTCGACCACGCCCCGGCCCTTCTCGACGATCGCGTCGCGGAAGTCGAGGTAGACGCCGCGGCCGGTGCCGCCCACGCCGAGGCCCTCGTCGCAGACCGTCTTCGCCGCCCGGGAGGCGACGTCGCGGGGCACCAGGTTGCCGTAGGCCGGGTAACGCTCCTCGAGGAAGTAGTACCGCTCCGCCTCCGGGATCTCGGCCGGCGGGCGGGCGTCCCCCGCCTTGCGCGGGACCCAGACCCGGCCGTCGTTCCGCAGCGACTCGCTCATCAGGGTCAGCTTCGACTGGTACTCGCCGGTCTGCGGGATGCAGGTCGGGTGGATCTGGGTGTAGCAGGGGTTGGCGAACAGAGCGCCGCGCTTGTGGGCGCGCCAGGTCGCGGTCACGTTCGAGCCCATCGCGTTGGTCGACAGGTAGAAGACGTTGACGTAGCCGCCCGAGGCGAGCACCACCGCGTCGGCGGCGTGGCGCTCGATCTCGCCGGTGATCAGGTTGCGGGCGATGATGCCTCGGGCCACCCCGTCGACCAGCACCACGTCCAGCATCTCGTGCCGGTTGAAGACGGTGGCGTTGCCGGCCGCGACCTGCCGCTCCAGGGCGGAGTAGGCGCCGAGCAGGAGCTGCTGGCCGGTCTGGCCGCGCGAGTAGAAGGTGCGCTGGACCAGCACCCCGCCGAAGGACCGGGTGGCGAGCTGGCCGCCGTACTCCCGGTTGAAGGGCACGCCCTGGGCGACCGCCTGGTCGATGATGTTCTCCGAGAGCTGGGAGAGCCGCCACACGTTGGCCTCGCGGGCCCGGAAGTCGCCGCCCTTCATCGTGTCGACGAAGAGGCGCCGCACCGAGTCGCCTTCGTTCTTGTAGTCCTTGGCCGCGTTGATGCCGCCCTGGGCGGCGATCGAGTGGGCCCGGCGGGGCGTGTCCTGGAAGCAGAAGCTCTTCACCCGGTAGCCGAGGCCGGCGACCGAGGCGCCGGCCAGGCCGGTGCCGATCACGATCACGTCCTTGCCGCCCCGGTTGCCCGGGCCGATCATGGTGTGGGCGTCGAGCCAGTTCTGCCACTTGTCCTCGATCGGTCCTTCGGGGATGCGGGCGTCGAGCAGGGTCACGAGATGCCTCCGGGGAGCGCGCCGGCGAGGTTGGTGAGCAGGGCGGCCGGGGAGTCGGGCGCGTCGAGCACCCCGGCGATGAAGAGGACCGGCACCAGGGCGAACCCGATCACCAGCAGCAGGCTGAGCGCGGTGGCGCCCCGGCGGAGCGGCGCGTTGCGCTTCGGGTTGTCCAGGCCCAGGGTCTGGGCCACCGACCAGATCCCGTGGCGCAGGTGGATGCCGACCAGGCAGACCGCGACCAGGTAGATCGCGACGAAGTACCACTCCTGGAAGGCGTTGTAGAGGTTGGCGTAGATCTGGCCGTGCTCCAGCGGGGTGACGTCGATGGTCAGGGTCGTGAACTGCAGGATGTGGAAGACGATGAAGGCGATCAGCAGGCTGCCGCTGAGCATCATCAGCCGGGACTCGAGGCTGCGGCCGATCCGGCGCTGCGGGTGGTCGGCCGGGCGGGCGGCCCGGTTGCGCGCGGTGAGTTGGATCACCCCGGTGACGTGGGTGGCGATCGCGCCGAGCAGGATCGCCCGGACCGCCCAGAGGACGAAGGCGTGGGGCAGGAGCGGCTCGCCGAAGTCGCGCAGCCACTCCGAGTACCAGTCGACCCGGGGCTCGCCGCCGCCCGGTCCGAACAGCGAGTTGAGGTTGCCCGCCATGTGGAGGATCAGGTAGGCGACGAGGATCGTGCCGGAGACGGCGACGATCGTCTTCTTGCCGACGCTCGAGCGCCAGTACTCAAGCATCGGACTCCCCCACGGCTGCCGATTTTGGATGGACACGGTTATTCACGGCACCCAATCCTATGCCCCCGGCGGAGACTTTGACCCGCGGGTTTTGGCTTTGGTCAGCCTAATTCACCGCTGTCGGAGGCCGCCCATGCGCCGGCCGAGCCAGGGAGCCATGGTCGCCGCCCAGGTGGCGGTGTAGTGGTACCGGTCCCGGTACACGATCAGGCCCCGATCGACCGATCGGCACCAGCCCTTGGGGCAGAGCAGCTTCATCGGGTCGATGATCTGCACCGCCTTGACCCGGCGGGCGCCGTGGAAGTCGAAGGCGGTCGAGCTCGGGCGCTTCGCCTTGAAGCCGCAGCGCGAGGGCTTGCGGCGGTTGGCCTTCTTCTTGAGGCAGTCCGGCGGGCGGAAGGGGGCCAGCGCCTGGTCGCGCAGCAGGACGACCTTGGCCCGGACGCCCCGCTTCGACTTGAACCGGGCGAGCTTGCGCATGGTGCGGGCCATGCCCTTCCTCAGCACCGGCTCGCTCGCCCTGCGGGTGAGGCGGGCGCCGCGCCGCTTGACCCGGAACTGGGAGCCGGTCGAGGAGCTGACCACGACCATGTCCGGCCGCGCCTTCCGGATCCGCTTCATCGCCTTGCGGCGCCAGGCGTCGCAGGGGCGCTTGAACCTGACCTGGGCGACCACGCAGTCGGCCCGGGCGAGGGCGAGCAGCTTCCAGCCGCGCTGGCCGGCCAGCTCGATCATCGGCGGCCCGTACTGGAGGGCGTGGGAGTCGCCGACCAGGGCGACGGTGACGTCCGACCGACGGTCGCCGTACACGCAGCCGCGGGCGCTGGTGTTCCGGCCCTTGACGATGCAGCCGTCCTTGAACATGCGGCCCTTGTCCAGCTTGGCCTTGTGCGGCGGCGGTCGCAGCGAGGCCGACGCCGCGGCGCCCGGCGCCGCCGCGGAGTCGGCGGCGGTCCCCGACGAGCATCCGGCCGCGAAGGCGAAGAGGAAGGTCGAGATCACGGTCACCCTGGCTTTGCGTAGAGAGCCCACGCCCGTTGCAACCAGCCGCAGCCCCAGCGTTGCGGCGCGGGCGGGAATAAGGTGGGGCCATCGACGGCTTCGCCTCGGACTTCATCCACGTCTACGAGCCCGGTTCCGGAGGCTCGACCCTGCTGCTGCTCCACGGGACCGGCGGCGACGAGCGCGGCCTGCTGGCGCTGGGCGCGGAGCTGGACCCGGAGGCGAACCTGCTCAGCCCGCGCGGCAAGGTGCGGGAGGCCGGGATGCCGCGCTTCTTCCGGCGGCTCGCCCCGGGCCGGCTCGACATCCCGGACCTGCGGGCCCGGACCGAGGAGCTGGCCGGGTTCGTCGGGGACGCCGCCGCCGAGTACGGCTTCGACCCGGCCCGCACCACCGCGGTCGGCTTCTCCAACGGGGCCAACATCGCGGTCAGCCTGCTGATGATGCGCCCCGGGCTGCTCGGCGGGGCCTGCCTGCTGCGGCCGATGCTGCCCTACCCGCCGCCGCCGGGCCTGGACCTGGCCGGGACCCGGGTGCTGATCGCCGCCGGCGAGCGCGACCCGATGGTGGAGCCGTCCGACCCGGTCGAGCTGGCCGCCGCCCTCCGGGAGGCGGGCGCGGCGGTGGAGCTGCGGGTCGAGCCGGGGGCCGGCCACGGCCTGACGCCCGGCGAGGTCGAGTTCGCGCGGGCCTGGCTCGCCCAGAAACCCTAGTATCCCTATCCGAATTTAGTAGATTGAGCGGTCGGCATCCTCGGCAACCACGAAATCACCGCGAGGGCCGCCCGACTGAAAGACTCAGCCCCGACGGACTGAGAGAACCCAGAGGAGACACATGAGCGAAGAAGAGAAGAGTTTCGGGATCGACACCAACGCGATCCGGGCCGGCCACGCTCCCGACCCCGCGACCAACGCCCTGGCGGTGCCGATCTACCAGACCGTCGCCTTCGAGTTCGACGACGCCCAGCACGCCCAGGACCTGTTCGCCCTCGCCGAGCCGGGCAACATCTACACCCGGATCATGAACCCGACCTGGAACGTGCTCGAGGAGCGCCTCGCCGCCCTCCAGGGAGGCATCGCCGCGCTCGTGCTCGCCTCCGGCCAGGCCGCGGTCCTCTACTCCGTGCTCAACGTGACCCGGGCCGGCGACAACATCATCGCCACCTCCACCATCTACGGCGGCACCTACAACCTGTTCGCCCACACCCTGCCCCAGTACGGGATCGAGGTCCGGTTCGCCGATCCCGACCGGCCGGAGAGCGTCGAGGAGCTGGCCGACGAAAAGACCCGGCTCGTCTTCGGCGAGGTGGTCGGCAACCCGCGGCTCAACGTGCTCGACGTCGAGGCCTGGGCCGACGCGGCCCACGCCAAGGGCCTGCCGCTGGTGGTCGACAACACCGTCCCCACCCCGGTCCTCGCCGACGTGTTCGGGCTGGGCGCCGACATCGCAGTCCACTCCGCGACCAAGTTCATCGGCGGCCTCGGCACGACCCTGGGCGGCGTGATCATCGACTCCGGCAACTTCGACTGGGTCGCCAACGCGGACCGCTTCCCCGGCCTGACCCAGCCCGACCCCTCCTACCACGGGGTGGTCTGGAGCGACGCGCTCGGCCCGGCCGCCTACGTCGGCCGCGCCCGCACCGTGCTGCTCCGCAACATGGGCGCCGCGCTCTCCCCGTTCAACGCCTTCATCCTGCTGCAGGGCATCCAGACCCTGCCGCTGCGGATGGAGCGCCACAGCGAGAACGCCCTGACCGTCGCCCAGCACCTCAAGGGCCACGCCGGCGTCACCTGGGTCTCCTACCCGGGCCTCGAGGGCAGCCCCGGCTACGAGACCGGCAAGAAGGTCCTGCCGAACGGCGGCAGCGCCCTGGTCGCCTTCGGGATCGAGGGCGGGCGCGACGCCGGCCGCAAGTTCATCGACTCGCTGGAGATGTTCTCCCACGTCGCCAACATCGGCGACGCGAAGTCGCTGGCGATCCACCCGGCGACCACCACCCACTCGCAGCTCAACGACGAGGAGCTGACCGACGCCGGGGTCAGCCCGGACATGGTCCGGCTCTCGGTCGGGATCGAGTCGATCGAGGACATCCTCGCCGACATCGACCAGGCGCTGGCCAAGGCGAACTGAAGCGTTGCCTGACGGCGTCGGACTGACGGAGACCAAGCGGGCGGTCGTCTTCGAGGGCGACCGCCCGCTGGCCCTCGACTCCGGCGCCACCCTGGAGCAGGTCGAGGTCGCCTACGAGACCTACGGCACGCTCAACGAGGACCGCTCCAACGCGGTCTTCATCTGCCACGCCCTCTCCGGCGACGCCCACGCCGCCGGCCTGCACGAGGGCGACGACCCGCGCCGGCCGGGCTGGTGGGACAACATCGTCGGCCCCGGGAGGCCGCTCGACACGGACCGGTTCTTCGTGATCTGCGCCAACGTGCTGGGCGGCTGCAAGGGCACCACCGGGCCGTCCTCGATCGAGCCCTCGAGCGGCCGGCCCTGGGGCCTGCGCTTCCCGCTGATCCAGGTGCGGGACCTGGTCAACGTCCACCGCGCCCTGCTCCGGGAGCTCGGGATCGAGCGGCTGCTGGCCGCGGTCGGCGGCTCGCTCGGCGGGATGCAGGCGCTGCAGTGGTCGATCGACCACCCGGAGGACCTCGACGGGGCCGTGATCATCGCCGCCTCGGCCCGGCTGACCGCCCAGAACATCGCCTTCTCCGCGGTCGCCCGCGAGGCGATCATGCGCGACCCCGACTTCGCCGACGGCGACTACTACGGCAACGAGCGCCGGCCCGACGCCGGCCTCGCCCTGGCCCGGATGATCGGCCACATCACCTACCTCTCCGAGGAGTCGATGCGGGAGAAGTTCGGCCGCCGGATCCAGGACGCCGACGTGCCCCGGTTCGGCTTCGACGTCGACTTCCAGGTGGAGAGCTACCTCCACTACCAGGGCCAGTCCTTCGTCGAGCGCTTCGACGCCAACACCTACCTCTACCTGGGCCGGGTGATGGACTACTTCGATCCCTTCGAGGACCCGGTCCACGTGCAGCGCCAGCTCGAGCGGGGCGAGACCAGCTTCCTGGTCGTCTCCTTCGACTCGGACTGGCGCTTCTCCACCGAGCACGCCCGGATCATGGCCAGCGAGCTGCGCGGCGCCGGGGCGCCGGTGACCTTCCAGGAGATCTCCTCCCCGCACGGCCACGACTCCTTCCTCTTCGCCGATCCGCCCGAGTACCACCAGACGGTGGCGGCCTTCCTCGACCGCCTGGCCGGCCAGCGCGGGATCGGCTGAGGCCGGCGGCGTCCGCCCGGGGAGCGCGGCCGGGCGCTAGGGTCCGGCTGATGCGGCCCGACCTCGACATCGTCGCCCGGATGGTCGGCAACGAAGCCAGCGTGCTCGACCTGGGCTGCGGCGACGGCGCGCTGCTCGAGGCGCTGATCTCGCGGCAGGGATGCACCGGGCTCGGGGTCGAGCGGGAGACCGAGGACTTCCACGCCTGCATCGCCCGCGGGGTGCCGGTGACCCAGGGCGACCTCGAGGCCGAGCTGCCCCGGATCGACTCCGGCGCCTTCGACGTGGCCGTGCTCTCGCTGACCCTGCAGGCGGTCCGCCACCCGGACCACGTGCTGACCGAGATGAAGCGGGTCGCCGGACGCCAGATCGTCTCGCTGCCCAACTTCGGCCAGTGGCGGCTGCGGGCCGGCCTGCTGCTGCGCGGCCGGATGCCGTCCAGCCGGGTGCTCCCCTACCAGTGGTTCGACACCCCGAACATCCACCTGTGCACGCTGCTCGACTTCGAGTCGCTGGTCGCCGAGCTGGGGATCGAGATCGCGCAGCGGGTCCTGATCGGCGAGGACGGCCGGCCGGCGGCCCGCACCGACCGGCTCGCCCCCAACCTGCTCGCCTCCGGCGCGGTCTACCTGCTGGAGCGGTAGGGAGCGCCGCGCGCCATGCCCGCGCCGCCTGCCCCTGATCGACCTCGCGCCCGCCCGGGCGATCGAGGGCCAGCGCGGCCGCGGCGGGATCGAGGTCCCGTTCGAGCTGTCCGGCCAGCTGACCGCCCCCCGGCCCGGTTCGTGGTCACCGCCGAGGGCATGATCGGCCGTCCCGCCCCCGGCCCGGTCACCGTCGACCTGGCCCGGGGCAGACCTCGGGCACGTTCGAGGTCGGCTTCCGGGCGAATCGGGTCGACGACCTGCCGGTGCGCGCCCTGACCGTGACCACCCACGCCGTCCGCGGCGCGATGCCGCGCCGCAGCCCGGGGAGCGCCTCGGTGATCGACGACGATCCGACCCCGGAGCTCCGGGTGCGGCCAGGCCCCGGCTGCGGGTCGGCGATCGGCGCTGATCCGCGCCCCGACCAAGGCGATCCGGCCCCGCCCGGCGGGCGACGGGCCGGCCGCGGCCGGCTCAGGCCGGCTGGTGCTCCGGGCAGTCGATCCGCAGCTCGGTCTCGGCCAGGGGGATCTCGAGCAGCGCGCAGTGATGGGGACGGGGCTCGCCCGGGTGGGCCTCCGGCCGGAAGAAGCGGCAGGTGGCGCACATCCGGGTCACGGTGATCACGCCGTCGCGCTGCAGGCCGGCGATCAGGTCGAAGACGAGACCCAGGGCGACCTCCTTGTCGGCCTCGCCCAGCTCGGCCAGGCGGTCGCGGATCGGGTCCGACCAGCCCGCCGCCTCGGCCGCGGGCTCCCGGCCCCGGGCGGTCAGGGCGAGCGGCGCCCGCCGACCCTCGGACTCGCGCTCGACCAGGCCCTTCCGGGTCAGGGCGGAGACCCCGTCCGAGATCGTCGGGTGGGTCACGTCGAGCCGGGACGCGAGCGCGCCGACCCGCCGGTGCTCGGGCGGGTCGGCGCGCAGCCGCAGCAGGATCTGGACCTGGGTCGGGGTCAGGCCGAGCCGGCGGGCCGCGTCCCAGAGCTGGACGCGCATCGCCTCGCCGACCCGCTCCAGGGCCGCGGTCAGCCGCGCGTCGATGTCACCGGAAGGGTCGCTCACCACACCTCGGGAGCATAGGGCTGGGCCCAGAGGGTGACGTGGAGCACGACCGCCTTGAACCAGGCGGCCTGCATCGCGTCCACCTGCTCGCGGTCGTGGCCCTTGGCCGCGAGGAAGTCGCGCATCGTGACGGTGATCGGCACGATGAAGGCGATCATGTAGCGCAGCCCGATCATCGGGACGGCCCCGACCCCGTCGGTCCGGTTCTTCTTGGCGGCGGTGTGCCGGAGCGCGATCTCGTGCTGGTACTCGCGCCAGGCCCGGTCGCGCGGCCGCTCGCAGACGTCGCGCACCCACTGGGCGAAGCGGGCCCGGACCCGCTCCAGGTACTCCGGCGAGGGCTGCCCGTCCGCCCCGGCGAAGTAGTGCACCAGGTGGTCGTTCGAGCCGACGAAGCCGTACCAGAGCTCGAGCACGTCGTCGACCTGGTCGGCCAGCACCTCGCCCGCCAGCCGGAGGTTGGCGTCGTCCTCCTCGGTCCAGAGCAGGGTGGTCTCCAGCAGGGACACGTCTTCGGCCGTGACCGGCGAGGGGTCGAGCGCGTCGCTGCCGTACTCGTAGCCCGGGATGGGCTGATCCAGTGCCGTCGTCATCTTCTTTCCTCCATTCGTAGGACTCCAACTGACTACTGTCGCCATCATACGTAGGAGTCCTACGAAGTGCAAGCGGGGCGGTCCGGATCGGGGCCCGTGGGGGTGGGCGACGGTCGTCGAGCCCGCCGCCGCCCGCCGGGAGTTTCCGCCCGGGCCTATGGGGTACCGCTCCTCCAGGTGGCGCCCGGCCGGTTCCCAGCGGCTTTCACCGACAAGGTTCCCGCTCGGGTACGAAAGACCAACCGCGGCCAGCGGAGAGGCGTCCGGCCCCGTCACCCTCCCGCCCGAGCCGTCGCCAGGGGCGCCGGGCCGCTGTTGGCATGGCCTCATCGGGGGTGGCGGGCCACCCGGCCGGGACCTCCCGGCCACCGACGACCGGAGGAGCGACCGATGACGCCGAGGGACCCCGGGAGCCCGGACGGGGCGAGAGCGGCCGGGTGCCCGATCCAGCCCGCAGCGGGTCGACGCCGGCTCACCCGGCCCGCGATCTTCCTGGTGCTGGTCGTCGCCGACCGCGACCGGGCGATCGAGACAGTCCGGGCGACCCTGGTCGACCGGCAGGACCTCTGCTTCGAGCTGGAGCGGCTGCTGCTCGACTCGCCGTACCCGCCGTGACCACCGCCGACGAGGTCTCCGGCTTCCGTACTTCGACACCCGCGACCTGCTCGGCTTCGTCGACGGCACCACCAACCCGGTCGGCCCCGACCTCCCCGAGTCGACCCTGGTCGGCGCCGAGGACCCCGCCTTCGGCGGCGGCAGCCAGGTGGTCGTCCAGAAGTACGTGCACCGGCTCTCCGCCTGGCAGGCGCTCGGCACCGAGGAGCAGGAGGCGATCATGGGCCGCACCAAGATCGACCACGTCCGGCTCGACGACGCGGAGTCCGGGCAGAAGTCGCACAAGACCCTGGCGACGATCACCGACGACCAGGGCGAGCACGACATCCTCCGCGACCACATGCCGCTCGGCCGCCCGGGCGAGGGCGAGTCGGCCCCTACTTAATCGTCTACTACCGCCGCCTCTGGCGGTCGACGTCGACCTCTCGACCCTCGACGCCGCCGCGTCGCGGGTCGCCCGGACCGAGAACGCGGCGATCTTCGACGGGTGGGAGGCGCTGGGGTGACCGGGATCGTCTCCGCTTCCCCGCACGATCTCGCCCCGCCCGGGAGGGCGGCGACGCCGACGGCGCCATGCTGCTCAAGCACCTGCGCCGGATCCTCGGCGGGCCGGTCGAGTGGGTGCCGGGCATCGGCGCCACGGTCGTGCTGAGCCTGCGCGGCGGCGACTTCCTCCTGGAGAGCGGCGAGGACCTCGCGGTCGGGTACTCGGCCCACACCGCGGACGGCGTCGACCTCTACCTGCAGGAGACGTTCAGCTTCCGGGTGGCCGCCCCGGAGGCGGCGATCGCCCTGGCCTAGCTCCCCGACGCGGCCCGGCCGCCGCGCAGGTGGTCGAACCGCGGCGGCGGGTCGTCCTCGGCGAGCGCGATCAGCCGGGTCGTCAGCAGGACCGCGGCGAGCGCGAAGAGCGGCGAGAGGGCAACGTTCGAGATCGCCTCGGCGAGGCCGGAGGCCAGGAAGCCGTGGCCCAGCGCCCCGTGGGCCAGCGCCTCGATGCCCTCGCCGATCGCGCCGCCGACGATCTGGATCGGCATCAACACCCAGAAGACCAGCCAGAAGTCGGACCGCACCAGGCGGAAGCTCCGGGCGAAGGCGGACCGCACCCCCCGCTCCTCCAGCTCCACCGCCGGCCCCGCCAGGGCCAGCAGCACGAAGACCGCGATCCCGGGCAGCAGGAGCAGCAGCACGCCGGCCACGGTGGCCAGCACGTAGAGGAGGTCGACCGCGATCAGGCGGCCGTAGCTGATCCGGCGGGCGATGTACCCGAGCGGCGGCGGGCGCCCCTCCCGGGCGTGGGCCAGCGAGAGCCCGATCGTGCCGGCGAAGAAGACCTCGCCCAGCAGGCCGGTCGCCGCGACCAGGCCGGCGGCCGAGAGCATGGCCAGCAGCTCGAGGTCGTGGTCGGGATCGAGCGTGGCGACCCCGTCGGCGAAGGCGGCGTCGACCAGGCCGAGCGGGACGAACACGATCAGGGCGAGCAGCAGGATCTCGGCCCACCAGGACCGGTAGACCCGGGCGATCTGGGCGTAGACGGCGGCGGCGCGCCGGATCAGCCCCGGACGGCGGGGCGCGCGGCCCTCGCGGCCGGTTCGGGTGGCTCCAGGCGGGTTGGTCATGGGTAACCGGTGAGGCTCGGCAGGATCATAGAGGCGAAACCCGGTTTACCGCGATTTGCAGGCGAAAACACGGGTCTCCCGGCGCCCGAGAACCGCTTTTGGTGAAATCCGATCGGATTTCGGGTATATATGTGGTCCGCCCTGGGACGGGCCCGCGCCGACGCGCGGGGCACCCGACGAGCCCGCCGATCGACCCGATCGGAACCGACCGAGGGGGCGGAAGGACCACATGACCAAGCTGAAGACACCCACCCCCCAACTCACCGGACCGATCCTCACCACGGCGCAGCTCGAGCAGGTCAGCGGGCTCGCCGGCTCGCTCACCCCGGAGCAGGCGATCTGGGTGAGCGGCTACTTCGCCGGCCTCAGCCAGCAGGCGCCCGCCACCATGCTCGCCGCGGACCAGGGCCTGGCGCCGGCCCCGATCGCCACCGACGGCGCGGCCGCCGGGCCGGCGACCCGGGTGGCGACCATCCTGTACGGCACCGAGACCGGCAACAGCCGGGAGCTGGCCTCCGACCTGGCCGAGGCCGCCCGCGGCCGCGGGCTCGAGGTGAAGCTCACCGACATGGCCGACTACAAGGTGCGCTCGCTCAAGGAGGAGCAGGACCTGCTGGTCATCGCCGCCACCCACGGCGAGGGCGACCCGCCCCAGACCGCGCTCGACTTCTTCGAGTTCCTCGAGGGCCGCAAGGCGCCGAAGCTGCCCGGGCTGCGCTTCGCCGTGCTCGCCCTGGGCGACTCGACCTACGAGCAGTACTGCGGCGCCGGCCGCCGGGTCGACGAGCGGCTGGCCGAGCTGGGCGCGGAGCGGATCGCCGAGCGGGTCGAGTGCGACGTCGACTACGAGGACGACGCGGCCGCCTGGATCGCCTCGGTCGTCGAGGAGCTGGCCGCCGCCCAGGAGGCCGCCGGGCCGGCCTCGCCCGCGGTGACGGTCGCCTCCCCCAACGGCGCGGCCGCCGCCCCGGCCGGATTCGGCAAGAAGAACCCCTTCGCGGCCGCCGTGATCGACAACATCGTGCTGACCGGCCGCGGCTCGACCAAGGAGACGCGGCACGTGGAGCTCTCCCTGGAGGGCTCCGGCCTGGAGCACCGGCCCGGCGACGCGCTCGGCGTGGTCCCGCAGAACGACCCGGAGCTGGTCGCCGCCCTGCTGGACCGGCTCTCGCTCTCGGCCGAGGCCGAGGTGAGCGTGAAGGGCGAGGCGACCGGCCTCGGCGAGGCCCTGACCGGCCGGTTCGAGATCACCGCCGCGACCCCCCGCTTCCTGGAGCACTGGGCCGAGCTGGCCGACTCGGAGGAGCTGCGCGCGCTCTGCTCCCCCGACCAGGCCAAGGAGCGCCCCGCCTTCCTGCACGGGCACCACGTCCTCGACGTCGTCGACCGCTTCCCCGCGCCGGGGATCGACCCGGAGCGGCT
>ENA-UOVV01001469-UOVV01001469.1-compost-metagenome-genome-assembly--contig:-NODE-1469-length-17118-cov-104.079353_pt1 | contig 17118 bp, 11 predicted proteins | sample MGYA00238155_ERZ761577 | MGnify/ENA primary metagenome ERZ761577 (study PRJEB28898, sample SAMN06268775) | compost metagenome | isolation source: Emeryville, CA | place: USA:Emeryville, CA | collected...
GAGCTCTAGCCCACCGAAAACGAAAATCACAAAATCCGCCCAGCGCCCACTATCGCACCTCGTCCGCTTTCAATTCTAAATCCCCCCATGACTCCTCCCCGCTCCGTCGCCCCGCGTCTCTTCGGCATGATGCTCCTCGAGTTCTTCATCTGGGGCGCGTGGCTTCCGTTGATCTGGACTTACATGGGCGGGCTTGGGTTTAGCGGCACGCAAATCGCCCTCGTCGGCAGCACCTTCGCGATCGCGTCCATCGTCGCCATCTTCTTCGGCAATCAATTCGTCGACCGCACCTTCGCCGCCGAACGCTTCATGGCCGGCAGCCACCTCATCGGTGGACTCGCGATGATCGGCATGTTCTTCACGCACGACTTCCTCCCGTTCTTCGCGCTGATGGTCGTCCACTCGATCTGCTATGTCCCGACCATCTCCGTCGCCAACTCGCTCGCGTTTTCCCATCTGAAGGACGCCACCCGCGAATTCGGACGCGTCCGCCTCGGCGGCACCGTCGGCTGGATCCTCGCTTCGTGGCCGCTCTACTTCGCGCTCCAGGATGTCGAGGGCGAAGCGCTGCAGCGCGCGCTCAGTTATATTTTCCTCGTCGCCGGCAGCGCGGGCATCGTGCTCGCCCTTTTCAGCCTCACCCTGCCGCACACACCGCCCAAACCCGCCGCCAAAGCCATCGAGCCGCTCGCCTGGCGCGAGGGTTTCCGCCTCCTCGTGCGCACGCCTTTCCTGCTCGTTCTCTTCGTCGTCACGTTCATCGACTCGATCATCCACAACGGCTACTTTCTCATGGCCGGCGGATTCCTCGGCGCGATCGGCATCAAACCCGAGCACATCATGCCCGTGATGAGCCTCGGCCAGGTCGCGGAAATGCTCACGATGCTGATCCTCGGCTATTTTCTCCGCCGGCTCGGCTGGAAATGGACCCTCACGATCGGCGTCCTCGGCCACGCCGTCCGCTTCCTCGTGTTCGCGTTCTTCAGCGATTACATTGGCGCCATGATCGCCGTGCAACTGCTCCACGGCATCTGCTACGCGTTCTTCTTTGCCACACTCTACATCTTCATCGACGCCGCATTCCCGAACGACATGCGCACGAGCGCGCAAGGCCTCTTCAACCTCCTCGTCATCGGCATCGGCGACCTCGTCTCCAAGTGGCTCTTCGTTCCGCTGATGGCGCACATGACCACCGACGCCAGGATCGACTATCAACGGCTCTTCCTCGTCCCGAGCGGCATGGCCATCTTCGCGGCCCTCCTGCTCCTCGTCGCATTCCGCCCCACGCCCGAACTCAACGCCAAAGCTCGCGGCGCCCAACCCACCGCGTAGCCTCGCACCGTCTCTCCCGTTCGCATGCACGCTCCTGTATCCGAAAACGAACAACGCGAACGCATCCCCACGCGCATCCACGCCTCCGCCGACGAGGCCTGCCGCGAAGTCGCCGAGGAAATCGTGACGCTCATCCGGCAAAACGACGCCGCCCACCGCCCCACGGTTCTCGGCCTCGCCACCGGCTCCACGCCCGTCCGCCTCTATCGCGAATTGATCCGCCGCCACCGCGAGGAGGGCGTGAGTTTCCGCCGCGTCATGACCTTCAATCTCGACGAATACTACGGCCTGCCGCCGACGCATCCGGAAAGCTACCGGAGCTTCATGGCGACGCAGTTGTTCGATCACATCGACATCCCGCGGGAAAACACCCACGTCCCAGACGGCACCGTCCCGCGCGCCGAGGTCTTCGCGTGGTGCCAGCGTTACGAGGAACAGATTCGCGCCGCCGGCGGCATCGACCTCCAAATCCTCGGCATCGGCCGCTCCGGCCACATCGGTTTCAACGAACCCGGCTCCACCCGCGATTCGCGCACCCGCCTCATCACCCTCGACAGCCTCACGCGCCGCGACGCCGCGCGCGATTTTCTCGGCGAGTCCAACGTCCCACGCCATGCCATCACCATGGGCGTCGGCACCATCCTTGCCGCCCGCCGCATCGTCCTCCTCGCCTGGGGCGAATCGAAAGCCGGCGTCATCGCGCAAGCCGTCGAAGGCCCCGCCGTCGAAACGCTTCCCGCGAGCTTCCTCCAACTCCATCCCGCCGTCACCTTTCACGTCGACCGGGCCGCCGCCAGCGCCCTCACGCGCGTCCGTCATCCGTGGTTGGTCGGCCCCGTCACGTGGACACCGTCGCTCACGCGCCGCGCCGTCGTGTGGCTTTCGCGTCACGTCAAAAAACCCGTCCTCAAACTCCTCGACGAAGACTACAGCGAAAACGGCATGGCCGACCTTCTCACCGAGCAGGGCCCCGCCTACGGCCTGAACATCCGCATCTTCAACGAACTCCAACACACCATCACCGGCTGGCCCGGCGGAAAGCCCAACGCCGACGATTCCAACCGCCCCGAGCGCGCCGCGCCGTTTCCCAAACGCGTCCTCATCTTCAGCCCCGAGCCGTCGCACGATGTCCTCGCGATGGGCGGCACCCTCCGCCGCTTGGTCGAACAAGGCCACGACGTCACCGTCGCCTTCCAGACCTCCGGCAATCTCGCGATCCCCGACGACGAAGCGATCGCCGCCGCCGACCTCATCAACGATCTCGCCAGCTCGATCGAATCGCCGGACTCCGCCGCCGCCCATTTCGCCGCCGAAGCCCGCGCGCAACTTCTGGCCAAGACCGGTTTCGAACCCGACACGCCGCTCGTCCGCCGCCTGAAATCGCGCGTCCGCCGCAACGAAGCCCGTGCCTCGCTCCACGGCTGCGGCCTGTCCAACGAAAAGATCCGTTTTCTCGATCTCGGTTTCTACGAACGCGGACGCTACCGCGCGTTTTCACCCGACGACGCCGATTTCGAAGCGCTCCTCGCGCTCACCCGCGAAATCGCGCCGCACCAGATCTTCGTCACCGGCGATCGCGACGACCCTTCGTCGATCACCGCGATCTGCTTCCAACTCGTCCGCCGCGTCCTCGCAACCGTCGCAAGCGAACCATGGTTCGCCGACTGCCGCGTCTGGCTCTATCGGGGCGTGGAAACCGTCTGGGACGCCGCCGAGATCGACATGGCCGTCCCGTTGAGTCCGCGCGAACTCGCCCAAAAGTCGCAGGCGATTTTTCATCACAAAAGCCAGCGCAGCCAGACACCCGTCTCGTTCGGTTTGCGCGAACCCTGGCAGCAAGCGGAACAACACAACCGCAACCTCGGCGCCCTCTACGACGACCTCGGCCTCGCCAACTACGAGGCCATCGAAGCCTTCCAACGCTGGCACCCCTAAATCCGTCCCGCGGAGGCGCAGCCCCCGCAAGCCCCCTCGTTCTCGTAATCGTTCTCCTTCTCGTTCTCCCACGCCGCCCCCTCCGTGCCTCCGCGGCTCTGGTTCAGACCTAAACCCACGTCCTGCTCTCGGCTCTAGACTCTAGGCTCCAAGCCGCCCGGCTCTCGGCCTTCAGGTCTCAGCCTTTCAGCCCTCGTATCCGCTTTCCCACCACACGTAGGGGAAATATTTATACGCCCTTAGGAAAAGCCCGCCGCTATTCCGTTCGCGCCCCGCGCCGGACTTTTGCAGACCGTTGGACGCTGCTTCCGCGAGCGGCCCCGCCGCCGCCGCGCTTCCCCCGCCCGTCAGCCCCCCGACCCGCCATGCCCTCGAAAGTCGCCACCCGCCGCGTCCTTCCTTCACACCCAAAGAACCGCCGCCACCGCTCGACCGCGCCGTCCGGCAACGGCACGCTTCCCGCCCCCGTCGACTCCACGCTCTTCTCCGCGATGTCGCTGCGTATCTCGCCGCCCGATACGCGCGAGCGTCGGTTGACCGGCCCGGAGATCGAACGCGCGCTCATCTCCGGCGAGCACGCACCCATCCTCGAAACCTACTTCGGCGAAGCGGAGTATGCCGAGCTGCGCGCCCTCGCCGCACAAGCCACACGCCGCACCCGCGATCCCGGCCCGCGCGTCTTGATCCTCCCCGGCATCCTCGGATCGATGCTCGCCGAGGTGAACGGCAACGACCGTGATGTCATCTGGGTCGACTTCGTCGACATCATGCTGGGACGCCTCCATCGGCTCGCTCTCACCGACGAAAACAAGCGCGGCTTCGCCGCAGTCGACGTTCACCAATCGACCTACCTTAAACTGAAACTCTCGCTCCGAGCCGAGGGCTTCGACGCCGACTTTCATCCTTTCGACTGGCGCCAGAGCATTTCCGATCTCGGCCGCGAGCTCGCGCGTCGCATCGCCGGCGATCCCGCGCAGGAGATCTTCCTCGTCGCCCACAGCATGGGCGGACTCGTCGCCCGCGCCGCCGTTCACCACGGCGCCGGCGAAAAACTCGCGCGCCTCGTCATGCTCGGCACGCCCAACTACGGTTCGTTCGCTCCCGCGATGGTGTATCGCTGCGCCTATCCGTTTCTCAACAAGATCGCCGTCTTCGACCTGAAAAACTCCGCCGCCGACCTCGCCGGCCGCGTCTTCAACACCCACCCGGGTCTCGCGCAAATGCTGCCGCACCGCAGCAAGTTCGACCGCATCGATCTCTACGACGTCCAGAACTGGCCCCGCCAGGGCGTGCGTCCGCTCCACCCCATCCTCTCCGCGGCGCCCGGCGTCCAACAACAACTCGCGATCCTCCCCGCCAAATTCGTCATGATCGCCGGCGTCGACCGCGAAACCACCGTCGGCCTCTCGCTCTCCGACAAAAAGGACGAGTTCGTCTTTCAACGCTCCCGCGCCGGCGACGGCACCGTGCCGCTCGATCTCGCCGTGCTGCCCGACGTCCTCACCTATTACTGCGCCGAGGATCACGGGACGCTGCCGAAGAACGCCACGGTCCAAAAAGCGGTCGGCGAAATCATCCGCAACGGCACCACGTCGCTCCTCGCCGACAACTGGGTCCGCACCCGCGCCGATGCCGTCGTCGAACTCGGCGAGTCGGAGATGCGACAGCGCGCCGCCGCCCAGGTGAAACGCAGCGTCACCGATTTCAGCGCGTCCGACCTCCGCGGCATCATCAGCGAGTTCGCCGCCCCCGCCACGCTCGCCGCCAGCGCGCCGCCGGTCGTTCCGCTTGTCGGCTCCTCGACCATTGCCGAGCCCGATTGGAAATCCCTCTTCGTCGGCCGCCGCAACCAGCGGCGCATCGAGGTCCAGCTCGCGCGCGGCAGTCTCACGCAGGTGAAGAGCCGGGCCTATCTCATCGGCGTTTTCCAAAACGTCGAACCCGGCGGCGCCGCCCTCGCGATCGACAATCTCATGAACGGCACCCTCCGCGAATTTCGCCAGCGTCGCATGTTCGCCGCCGGCGCCGGCGAGGTGCTGATCATTCCGACCGGCCGTTCGGAAGTCACCGCCGAGTTCGTTGTCGTCGCCGGACTCGGTCACTTCGAGGCCTTCAACACGCAGGTGCTCGAAACCATCGCGGAGAACGTCGCGCGCACGCTCGCCCGCATGGACATCGAGGAGTTCGCCACCGTCACGATCGGCTCGGGCACGGGATTGAACCTCGAACAATCGATGCGCGCGCTCTTGTGCGGCTTCTTCCGCGGGCTCGAGGACGCCGATCCCCGCCAACTGTTTCGGGCGATCACCTTCTGCGAGGTCGACGAGTCCCGCTTCAGCGAACTGAAATGGACGCTCTACAAGCTCTGGAGCACGTCGCTCTGCGAACGCGTCGAGGTCATTCTCAGCGAAGAACGTCTTCCCCCCGCGCCCACCATGCGCCGCGGCGGACGCCGGGATCTGCCGCCGTGCATGTATCTCGATGTGCGCGCGCGGCCCGCACCCGACGGTCGCAATCTCGTATTCGAAACGTCCCTACTTACGACCGGTGCGAAGGCCGCCGTTCTCGCCGGCTCGCTCCACGTCGATCCCCGCGCGCTCGCGGCCCATCTCGCGAAGATCGAAAAAGACGAGTTTCGCCACGCGTATCTCCCTGAATTCGGCACGACCTTGGCGCGCCTGATTCTTCCCGACGTCATCGCCGCCGGACTGGAAGGCTCGCCGCACAACCACCTCGTGATCGTTCACGATGCCGAAGCCTCGCGCATCCCGTGGGAAACGCTCTGCCTCAACGGAAAATTTCCCGCCCTCAACGGCGGCATGAGCCGGCGCTACCTCGCACCCAATCTCTCCGTCGCCAAATGGCTCGAGCAGCGGCGGCAGGACGCGACACTCGAGGTGCTTCTCGTCGTGAATCCGACGCGGGACCTCGACGGCGCCGAGGAGGAGGGCAAACGCATCGAAGCCTTGTTCGGCCCGCGTCCCGAGGTTCGGCTCACGATCATTCACGGCCATCAGGCCACCCGCGACCGGCTGCGCAAGGAATTCAGCTCGGGCAAATACGACATCCTGCACTACGCCGGCCACGCCGCGTTCGTCCCCTCGCAGCCCGCCCGCAGCGGCATCGTTTGCAGCGACGGTCCGCTCACCGGCGCCGAGCTCGTCGAATTGGGAAACCTCCCGAGCGTCGTCTTCTTCAACGCCTGCGAATCCGCCCGCGTCCGCAAGCGCATCACTGACGAAGGTCCGCGCGTCACGCGCAGCATCCACGAACGCATCGAGCGCGGCGTGGGTCTCGCCGAGGCGTTCATGCGCGGCGGGGTCGCGAACTACATCGGCACGTATTGGCCCGTGGGTGACCTACCCGCCAAAACCTTCGCTTCGGTGTTCTACCAAAAGGTGCTCGATGGCGACACCCTCGCCCAAGCGCTCTCCGCCGCTCGCTTCGAAATCGACAAGCTCCGCTCCGAAGATTGGGCCGACTACATCTACTACGGCAGCGTCGATTTCGCCGTGAAGGAAGCCGGCCCTCCCGTGTCGTAGCACCGCGCAGACCTCCCGCTGCTCCGCCGCGCGATCCCCACCCACCCGATTGGCTTTTATGCCTCAATTGAATCACGTCAGAGATGCTATGAAAAAGGCCATCGTTGCGCTTCTTGTCCTCGCCGCGCTCCAAGCGAACGCGGTCGCCCAGACGGTTTGGAAAGTCGATCCCGCGCACTCCCGAATCGCCTTCGCCATCACCCACCTCGGCATCTCCGAGATCACCGGCGCCTTCAAAGACTACGAGGTCACCGTTCGCTCCGCCAAACCCGACTTCAGCGACGCGGTCTTCGAGTTGAGCATCGAGGCCGCGTCGATCGACACGGCCGTTCAAAAACGTGACGACCACCTCCGCAGCGCGGACTTCTTCGAGGTCGAGAAATACCCGAAAATCGCGTTTCAAAGCACCTCGATCGCGCCCGCCGGCAAGGATCGCTACAAACTCACCGGTGATCTCACGATCCGCGGCCAAACCAAACGCGTCACCATGGACCTCTGGTTTCGCGGCACGACCGTGAACCAGAAGAACACCACCTCCGGCTTTCAGCTCACCGGCATATTGAAGCGCTCCGATTTCGGCGTCGGCCCGAAATTCCCCGCGCCGATGATCTCCGACGAACTCTCGATCAAAGCCGACGGCGAGTTCATCAAGCAGTAGGCGACCGTTTTAATCGAGTCATCACCCGCCCCCCAAAGCCGCGGCTTCCGGCGCGGAGCTTATTCACGTTTCGGCTCCCCGCCGTCCGATCAGCATCGCTTCTTCGTGATCGAGCAACTGCTGCAGCGGGCGGTGCACCTCATCGTCGATCACGTTCTCGCGCCACAAACGATCGATGGCGTCTCGCTCCGCTTCCAATGCCGCGCAGCGAAACCGCTTCTCCGCCGCCCGTCGTTCGCGCGCATGATCGCGCGTTTCCCCCGCGGTGCCCAACTCCGACAAACGCTGCTCATATTCCGCGATCACCTGCCGCAACGCCGCGCTTTCCTCCGCACGCAGCATCGGCGTCTCCGCCGCTCGCAAAATTTTCAATCCCGCCTCCACCGCCGTCGCACGCGCCAGCCGATCCTCGCGTTCGCGCGATCCGTCTTCACGCAATCCGAGCCGGCGGATAAACCACTCCATCGTCGTGCCCTGCACGAGCAGCGTCGCCACCACCACGCCGCTCGCGAGGAAGATCACGATGTGCCGCGCCGGAAAATCCTCTCCTCCCGGCAACGTGTGCGGAATCGACAGCGCCGCCGCGAGCGTCACCGTGCCGCGCATTCCCGCCCACCCGCCCACGAACACCGCCCGCCACGATGGACGCTCGTCGGTCGTCCGCACCTTCCGCGAAACCCAATACGGCAAAAACGACGCCGGAAACACCCACAGCAGCCGCAGCGCCATCGTGAGCACCGCGACGACCGCCATATATCCCGCCAGCTTCAGGTCCGAATATTCCCCGCGCACCTGCTCGATCACCCGCGGCAACTGCAACCCGAGCAGCACGAACGCCAGCCCGTTCAACCAAAACGCCACGGTGTTCCACACGTTCCACATGCTCGCCCGCGTCTGCGCATCCGTGCGCACCGGATCGCGTCCGCCAGAATACAATCCCGCCGCCGCCACCGCCATGATCCCCGACGTCCCCACCGCGTTCGCCGCGAGATACGCCGCAAACGGCGTCAGCAACGACAGCGTCGTCTCGATCAACGGATCCGCCTGATCGTCCCCCCGCAAAACGTCCCGCACGCGCCCGATCCCATACGCCACCGCCAGTCCGATCCCCAATCCGCCCGCCGCCACAAACACGAAATCGCCCGCCACCCGCATCGTCGAAAACGATCCCGCCACCATCGCCGCGATCGCGAACTTGAACGCCACCAATCCCGTCGCGTCGTTCAACAGGCTCTCGCCGTTCAACACGATCCGCAGCCGCGCCGGCAGCGCGAGCCGCTCGGTGATCGCCGCCACCGCGACCGCATCCGTCGGCGACACCACCGCGCCCAACGCAAACGCCATCGCCAGCGGCATCGTCGGAATCAACCAGTGCGTCGCCAGGCCGACGCCCACGATCGTGAACGCCACCAGCCCCGTCGCGAGCAGCAGGATCTGCCCCTTCGCCTTCGCAAACTCCCGCAGCGGCATCATCCATCCGTCGAAAAACAGCAGCGGCGGCAGGAAACAGAGAAAGAAGAAATTCGGATCGAGCTCGACCTTCGGAAAGAACGGCACCCACGCCATGCCGAGCCCCGCGAGCAGATAAACGATCGGCCGCGGCCACGGTATCCACCGCGACACGACGCTCGCGCCCGTCACCACCAGCAGCAACGCCAGCGCATGCTCGATTCCGCTCATCCCGACGACCGATATCCGCGTCCTCTCGGGCGATCAAGCGAGCCTTCGCCGCCGCGTTTCATTTCGCGGGCGCCAGCGCCTCCGCCCGCCGACGCGTTTTCATGAACGCCACCAACGCATCCACTTCGTCCGGACGCAGCGTGTTGCCGTAAGCCGGCATGTTCCCCCCCCCGTTCACGATCCGGATGATCATGTCCATCTCCGTGAGCCGATCGCCGACAAACGTCAGGTCCGGCCCGCGCCGTCCGCCATATCCGGAAATCAAGTGGCAATTCAGACACGCCCGTTCGTGAAACAACCGCGCGCCTTCGACCACAAGACGGTTGTCCGATTTCACGATGCCCGCCGGCAGCGGCTCCGCTTCAAAGTTCGGCGACCACGGCGCCCGCGCGCCCGCGATCCACAGCGTCGCGATCATCACCACCACCATCGTCACCACGCCGATCGACCACGGCCGCTTCGTCCAATGCCGCTCGCCTTTGTGTCCGATGATCGGCGCGAGCAATATCACGAAGCCGATCAGCACCGGCCCCAGAATCATCACCACGCCTTCGAGCCGCTCCGGAATCATCGCGAGCACCGCGAAATACCACAGCAGATACCAATCTGGCCGCGGATCCGCCTCGAGAATGCTCGGATCCGGCGGCTTCTCGATCGGCGGCGGCCCCCACACGATCGCCGCCATGACGATCGCCAGCACCATCGTCGTGCCGAAAACGAAATCCCGCCACGCGCCATCCGGCCAGAACGGCACGCCCGTGCGCTTCAACTCTTCGTTATACTCCTGCCGATACGTCGCCGGATTCACCGGCTTTCCGGGCTTCGGCGGATCCGAGATCCCATGCCGCAACACCAGCCACAGGTGCAGTCCGATGAACGCGAACATGATCCCCGGAATCACGAACACGTGAATCGCAAAGAACCGGCTCAGCGTCGCCCCGCCGAGCGTCGTTCCGCCCAGGATGAATTGTGCCAGCCACCCCCCGATCAGCGGCACCCGCCCCGCCTGCTGCGCCGCCACCACCACCGACCACGCGGCCGTCTGATCCCAGCGGAGCAATTGCCCCGTGAAACCCATGATCAGCGTGAACAACAACAGCAGCGCGCCCGTCGACCACGTCATCTCCCGCGGAAACTTGTAGGCGCCGAACAGAAAGGTTTGCGCCATGTGCGCGCCCACCATCAGCACCATCGCCGACGCCCCATAATAATGCAGCCCGCGCATGAACGCCCCAAACGGGGCCTCCTCGCTGATAAACACCAGCGTGTCGAACGCCTGCGCCGACGACGGCACATACGAAAACGCCAGCGCCACGCCCGTCACCACCTGGATGATGAACGCCACCAGCGTCGCGCTCCCGAACACATACCACCACGTCGCATCGCGCGGCACCAGGTGCTTCAGCGACGGCCCGAAGAGATCGACCAATCCCAGTCGATCGTCCAACCACCGCCAAACCGCCACGCTCCATCGCTTCATAGGCTCGTCGTGATCGGCAGCGCCGTCGCCTTGATCTGCACGTCGTCGTCAACGACCCGCACGTCGTATCGGAATAACGGATGCGGCGGCGGTCCCGCCGCCACCGAGCCGTCGCCGTAGTAAACTCCGCCGTGACACGGACAGAGGAAGAGATTCGCCCCCGGCATCCACCGCACGGGACACCCGAGATGCGTGCACGTCGCCGAGAACGCGATAAACTCGTCGTCCGAAACCCGCCGCAGCCACGCCGCCGCCCGCGCTGTCACGCCCGCCCACGGCAACGGCGAAGGATCCTCGAAGACCACGCTCACCGTCTCGCCCAACACAAAATCGTCCTTCCGTCCCACCGTCCGCCACGTGTCCGCCACCTTGTGCAACAACGGCGCCAGCACGAAGGCCGTCGCCGGCACGCCGATGATCGCCGCCGAAATCCCCGCGAGTCCGAGCGACACCCGCGTCAAAAATCGCCTCCGTGAGATCAACGCCTCCATCTCGCGCGTCGGCACCTCCGGAGGACGATGCGGATCAGGCGTGTGGGTGGTGTCGTTCATGGCGAATCTTGTTGATCCATCCCGCCAGCGACGCGGTCATCAGCAGCCCGCCGATCACGATCAGCACCCACGAGGCGATCAGCCCCCAGAACACCAGCGTCACCGCGAGCGCAAAACCCGACGGCCACGCCGTCGGCGCCGGTAAATGCTCCAGCGGCAGCGGCGTCCAACCCGGCGGAACATGCGCCGGAGCCGCATCGGTGTCCGTGGCGTTTTCCATTTTCATGGCACCTTTTCCTCCACCGCGCGCTGCCCTCCGAACCAGCGATTCAACTCGAACAAAATCGCCGCGACATACACCGAGCACATCGGCACCCACATCAGCAGCCCGCCGATTTGCCGGTCGCGTTCGAACCCGACCACTTCACGCAACGCCGTCCACCGCGCCGCATGCGCCGCGCCCGGACCAAACGCCGGACACACCTCGACCGGCGTCAGCGTCAGCAAAATCCCCAGTGCCGTGCATGCCACGCAGGCCGTGAACAAATAGACAATCCCCGCCGCTGGTCCGAGCCATCGCCTCTCGTCCGGGAAAAGAATGGGCGACCAAAACAAGAACCCCGCACCCAGCAGCGACAGCGTCTGCATCGCACGCACCGCCCCGTTCATCGCCGCCGCATCGCAGAGCGCCGGCACATGCCAGAACCACATCGCACCGATCCCCGCCGTCCATCCCAGCGCAGCCGGCCATCGTCCGCGCCTCGCGCCGCCCGATCGCAAATCCCGCGGCAACGCCAGCAGCACCAACGCCGGCGCGATCAGCAGCAGCAGGATATGCTGCGTCATGTGCGCGCTGAAGAGCACGCCCGACGCGAGCGCATCCAACGGCGAAACCAGCGCCAGCAACACCACCGCCACCGTCGCCGCCCACCAACCCCAACGCACGCGCCCGCCATATTTCACCGCCAACCCGAACGTCGCGAGCGCACACCCGCCCAGCACAAGCGGATTCCAGTTCCACGGTCCGGCCAGCATTGATCCGAATGCATTCATAGGATGCGCGGCAGCACGTAAACGGTCGCGAGCACCGCGACCCACACGATGTCGACGAAGTGCCAATAGAGTCCGATCGCCACGAGCGGCGACCGCCGCTCCCGAAAGTCACCCGCCATCGCGAGTCCGAGCACGATCCCCATCGCGATCAACCCACCGATCACGTGCAGCCCGTGAAAACCCGTCACGAGATAAAAACTCGAGGCGAAGAGATTCGCCGTCACGTCGACGCCATGACGATACAGCTCCCAATACTCGAACGCCTGCCCGCCCATGAAAACCGCGCCGAGCGCGATCGTGAACCCAAGCCACCCGATAAACCCGCCGCGACTCCCCCGCGCCTCCGCGACTTCCGCCCGCCACAGCGTGAAACTGCTCGCAAACAGACACACGCTGAAGATCCCCGTCGTGAAGAGATCGAGGGAGTTCGACGCATTCGGCCCCGGCCGCGGCTGCACGTTGAAATACGCGAACACGATCAGCAGCGTCCCGAAAAACGCCGCCTCCGACGCGATCAACGTCCACATCGAGCTCTTCAACCGGTCCGGCGAGCGCACCGCATCGTCGCCTATTTTCGGATCCGGCCGGTCCGGATTCGCGACATCCCACAACGGCCGTCGTCCGCGAATCGGCGGTAGCGCGTCGAAATTGTGCACCGGCGGGGGCGAGCTTGTCGCCCACTCGAGCGTCCACGCATTCCACGGATTGTCGCCCGCGACCGCTCCGCGGCGCAGGCTGCGCAGCATGTTGAACACCAGCGTCAGCGCCGCCACGCCCATCAGGCACGCGCCGACCGTCGAGACGAAGTTCATCCAGCCCCAGTGTTCAAAATCCGGATACGTATAGACCCGTCGCGGCATCCCGATGAACCCGAGATAATGCTGGATCATGAACGTCCCGTTGAACCCCAGCACCATCAGCCAGAAGGTCCATTTCCCGAGCCGCTCATCGAGCATGCGGCCCGTCATCTTCGGGAACCAATACGTCACCGCCCCCAGCAGCGCGAACACCACGCCGCCCACGATCACGTAGTGGAAATGCGCGACGAGGTAGTAGCTGTTCTTCGTCTGCCAATCCAGCGCCGGCGACGCATGCGTCACGCCGCTCAGACCGCCCAGCGTGAACTGCAGCAGAAACGCGATCGCATACATCATCGGCACGGTCGTGATCACGCGTCCGCGAAACATCGTCGCGCTCCAGTTGAGCACTTTCACCCCCGTCGGAATCGCGATCAGCATCGACGCGATCGCGAAGAACAGGTCCGCCGTGTGGCCCAGCCCGACGGTAAACATGTGATGCGCCCACACGCCGAAACTCAGAAACCCGATCGCCACCGACGACCCGACCACGAACTCGTATCCAAAAATCGGTTTCCGCGAAAACACCGGCACGATTTCCGAGATCATCGCAAACGCCGGCAGCGCCAGGATGTAAACCTCCGGATGCCCAAACGCCCAAAAGATGTGCTGCCACAGCACCGGCGACCCGCCTTCGCGCGCGAGGAAGAAATTCGTTCCGAGCTGTCGGTCCATCAGCAGCATCACCAGCCCCGCGTTCAACACCGGCAGCGCGAACACCACGATGAACGACGCCACCGTGTTGATCCACACGAACAGCGGCATCCGTTTCAGCGTCATGCCCGGTGCGCGCATCGTGAAAACCGTCACGATGATGTTCACCGCCGTCGCCACCGATCCGATGCCCAGCACGAGCAGCGCCACGATCCAGTAGTCCACGCCGAGCGACGTGCTGTAGGCGCGACTGCTCAGCGGCGGATACGCGAACCAGCCCGCCTTTGGCACATCGGTGAACACCGAGAAATGCAGCAGCGCGCCGCCGAGCGGAATGATCCACAGGCTCAGCGCATTCAGCCGCGGAAACGCCATATCCCGCGCGCCGATCATCAGCGGGATCAGGTAATTCGCGAAACCGAACACCGCCGGCATCGCGACGAGAAAGATCATCGTCGTGCCGTGCATCGTGAACAACGCGTTGAAGGTGTCCGGCGACACCAACGTGTTGTTCGGCACCGCCAGTTGCAGCCGGATGAACAGCGCCTCCAGCCCGCCGACCACGAAAAACAACAGCGCGAACAACAGATACAGAATCCCGATCCGCTTGTGATCGACCGTCGACAACCACGCCAGCCGCCAGTCGGCCTTTTCGGCCGCGATGATCTCGGGCGTAAGCGCGGAGGATGTCGCGGCGTGGTTCATCGCAGCGTCGCGAGATACGCGAGCAGGTCATCCATCTCCTGCTCCGTGAGTTTGAAGTTCGGCATCGACGCTCCCGGTTTCACTTCCTGCGGATCACGGAGCCACCGTCGAAGATTCTCCGGCGTGTTCGGCACGATCCCCGCGCCGAGATATCGCCGGCTCGCCAAATGCGTGAGATCCGGCCCCGCGTTGCTCGTGCCGCCGTGGCCCTGCACGACGTGACAATTGATGCACGTCATCGTCCGGAAAAGTTCCCGCCCCCGCGCCGCCGCCCCGCTCGTCGTTCCCGCCGGTCGTTGCTGTTGCCGCAGCCACGCCTCGAACTGCTCCGGCGGCTCCGCCACCACTTCGAAACGCATCCACGCGTGCTGCGTGCCGCAAAACTCCGAGCACACGCCTTGGTAAATTCCCGGCCGCTCCGCCTGCATCCACACGTGGTTCGCCTGCCCCGGCACCGTCGTCATCTTCCGCGTGAGCTGCGGCACCCAGAACTCGTGCAACACATCCGCCGTCTCCAGCCGCACCGAAATCGGCTGCCCGACCGGAATGTGAATCTCGTTCGCCGCCACGTAGCCGAGTCGCGGATGGTGCACCTCCCACCACCACTGATGACCGATGATCACCAAATCCGCCTCCCGCGGCGGCGGCGCCGGCGGATCGGCCGCGCGCATCGCCCGCATCGTGAGCGCGAACAACACCAGCACGATCAGGAACGGAATGATCGTCCAGACGATCTCCACGCGCTTGTTGCCCGCGACCTGATCCGGATCGATCTGCCCGGGTCGATTTCCGTAGCGGGCGTAACTATAACCGACCAGCCCTGCGACCACCGCAAAGATCACCGCGCAAATCCAGAGCGTGGTGATGAACAGATCCGCGATTGCACGCGCTTCGGGCGCAGCAGGATCGAAGATGGATCCGGACGGCCCGTTCATGCCGCCCAGCGTGCGAAAGCGTCACGTCCTTACAACGAGCCCGCCAAGCGAAACTCCCCGAAATCCCCGTCGGAAAAATGTCCGAGCATTCCGCCAACGGAGGCGCGGTGCCCCCACCGTGCGTTCTCACTCCCCACCCGTCGGCACCCGCGCCATTTCCGCCCCCCGCCCGATCGCGTCGTTCACCGCGCCGACGAGTTTCACCGCCTCATACGGTTTCGGCACCATCCCGCAAAAACCGTGCTGACGATAATTCGCCAGCACCGCGTCGTTCGAATACCCGCTCGACACGATCGCGCGCACCGCGGGATCGATTTGCCGCAACTTCTCCATCGCCTCGCGTCCGCCCATTCCGCCCGGCACCGTCAGATCCAAAACCACCACGTCGAAATCCGCCCCTCTCTCCCTCGCTTCGCGAAACGCGCGCACCGCCGCCGCGCCATCCGCCACCGCCGCGACGTCGTAGCCGAATTTCTTCAACATCGCCGCGCCCAGTTCACGGATCGTCTCCTCGTCGTCCATGAACAGGATTCGCCCGCGGCCTTTCGCCGGCGACGCCTCGCGCTCGTTTCGCTCCGACGGCAGTTCGTTCGCCGCGGGCAGCCAGACATGGAACGTCGTCCGCCCCGGCATCGAATCCACCGTGATGTGCCCGTGGTGCTTCTTCACGATCGAATGCACCGTCGCCAGCCCCAGCCCGTTCCCGCCGGACTTGGTGGTGAAATACGGATCGAACACGTGTGGCAGATCGCTCGCCCCGATCCCCACGCCATGGTCCGTGATCGAGAGTTTCACATAGCGTCCCGGCGCGAGCACTTTCTTCAACTCCTCGCCGGCCACGGTATTGCTCATCGTGATCGCGATCTCCCCGCCATCGGGCATCGCCTGCATGCCGTTGATCACGATGTTCTGCACCACCTGGCTGATCTGTCCCTTGTCCACGTCCGCCGGCCACAGATCCGGCGGATGGGAAAACGTGCTCCTCACCTTCGATCCGTGCAGCGCAAACTCGGTCACTTCGCGCACGATGTCCGCCAGCATCACCGCCGTGCGCAGCGGCGCGCCGCCTTTTGCAAAGGTCAGCAGTTGCTGCGTCAGATCCCGCGCCCGCCCCACCGCTTTCTCCGCTTCCTTCAGGCACGCCGCCGCCTCCGCGCCCGGTTTCAAATCGAGCGAGGCCAGCGACAAATTTCCCATCAGCACCGTGAGGAGATTGTTGAAGTCGTGCGCGATCCCGCCCGCCAGCAGGCCGAGCGACTCCAGCTTCGCCGCCCGCTGCAACTCCGCCTCGAGCCGCGCCTCCCGCTGTAATTGCTCCCGAATCTGCTCCGTCTGCCGCTGCACCCGGCGCCGCAGCGCCACCACCCACCCGATGAACGCCACGATCGCCAGGGCGAGCACGCCGGCGAAGGTCAGGACGCGCGCCGGCGTCAACGGCGACGGCCGCTCGATCACCGCCACGTCCGCCTCGCTGCGTAACCGGATTTGGAATACGCCGGTCTGCCCTTCCTCCGCATACTTGATCTCGTAGATGCCCGACACCTCCAGCCGGCTGCCCAACACCCACTCCGTCGCGTCCCGCTCCGCGTCGTCGAGATACGCGTCGAACGTCACCCCGCGCGATTGCAGCGAGAGTCGCAACTGCCGCCCGTCGAACAACCGGTCGAGCAATCGACCCGGCACGCGCACCAGTTTTCCGTCGAGCTCCGGCCGCAGCAGGTTTTCCTCCCCGATCGCCTCGGGCTCCGGCGGCGGGCCGTCTCCGGTCTTCCGATACACCGCCTCGCGCAAAACCG
>ENA-UOVV01001474-UOVV01001474.1-compost-metagenome-genome-assembly--contig:-NODE-1474-length-17063-cov-6.277281_pt1 | contig 17063 bp, 16 predicted proteins | sample MGYA00238155_ERZ761577 | MGnify/ENA primary metagenome ERZ761577 (study PRJEB28898, sample SAMN06268775) | compost metagenome | isolation source: Emeryville, CA | place: USA:Emeryville, CA | collected...
GAGACCGGCGGCTGCCGCGAGGTGGCCGGCCGCGTGGCGGAGGCGGCCAGGACCCATGGCCGCGACACCGGCGCCTTCCAACTGGTGATGGTCATCGCCGACCGGACGGACGAGATGGCCTTCGCCAAGTGGGAGCACTACAAGCAGGGCACCGATATCACGGCGCTCGAATGGCAGGCCGCACAGGCCGGGGCGGATACCAGGGCCAATGCCAACTCCACGGCGGCGCTGCTCAAGAAGGGCATCGAGAATCCCGAGCCCACCGGCATGACCAAGCTGATCGGTTCCTACGAGAACGTGGCGCGCATGCTCGACGAGATCGCCACGGTACCCGGCATCAAGGGCATCATGCTCACCTTCGACGATTTCATCACCGGCATGGAGCAGTTCGGACAGCACATCCAGCCCCGGATGCGCTCGCGCTCCAGGCTGACGGCGGCGAACCAGAACGCCGCCTGAGCCAGATCAACACAAGGAGACGATCGTCATGGTCAAAATGGGTGTGTTCATTCCAATCGGCAGTCGTGGCTGGTTGATCTCCACCACCTCGCCGGAGACCTATCCCACCTTCGACCTCAACAAGACGGTGGTGCAGCGCGCCGAGCACTACGGGCTCGATTTCGCGCTGGCCATGATCAAGCTGCGCGGCTTCAACGGCCCCAGCGAGTATTGGCAGCACAATCTCGAAGCCTTCACGCTGATGTCCGGCATCGCGGCGGTGACCCAGAGGATCAAGCTCTACGCCTCGATCGCCCTGCTGACCCTGCCGCCGCCGCTGGCTGCCCGCATGGTCTCCACCATCGACTCCATCGCTCCGGGCCGCATCGGGGTCAACATCGTCACCGGCTGGCAGCCCAAGGAATACCAGCAGATGGGCCTCTGGCCGGGGGACAGCCACTTTGCCCGCCGCTACGACTATGCGGCCGAATATGTGACCGTGATGCGCGAGCTCTGGGAGACCGGCACCTCCAACTTCAAGGGCGACTTCTTCCAGATGGACGATTGCAAGCTCTCCCCGCGTCCGTCGGCCCGCATCGACATCGTCTCCGCCAACAGCTCGGACCGCGGCATGCAGTTCGTCGGCCAATATGCCGACTACAATTTCATCGGCGCCGGGGCGGGCATCAACAACACCGCCAATGCCGGCGACAATGCCAAGCGGCTGCTCGAAGTCACCAAGCCCTATGGCCGCAAGGTGGGCGCCTATACGCTGCTGATGGTCATCGCCGACCGGACGGACGAGATGGCCTTCGCCAAATGGGAGCACTACAAGAAGGGCACGGATCTCGAGGCCATCGCCTGGTCGCGCGATCAATCGAGCGCCGACAAGAACGCGGCCGCCAATTCCACCGCCGGCGGCATGGCCCGCCGCGCCCAGGAGATGCTGAGCGATCCTGCCAAGGCCGAGCCTACCGGCATGCTCAAGCTGATCGGCTCCTACGAGAACGTGGCGCGCATGCTGGACGAGATCGCCGTGCAGCCGGGCATCGAGGGCATCATGATGACCTTCGACGACTTCATCATCGGCATGGAGCAGTTCGGCCAGCATATCCAGCCGCTGATGAAGACCCGCAACGTCAAGCTGGCCTCGTCCAGCGCCGCTGCGGCCTAGGAGGCGGCATGGCTCGGGCAATGACCGCCGAGCGGGTGATCGACGTCCGCACCTTCTGGCAGGCGGTGGGGCTGAGGGCGGTCGGCACCGCCATCGTCACCGCCGAGGCGGGCGAGGGGCCACGGGGCTTCCTGGCCCTGTCGGCCACCCATCTGTGCGCCGATCCGCCGCTGATGATGGTGTCGGTGGACAAGAAGACCTCCGCATTCCAGACCATGCTCGATGCGGGACACTTCGCCATCAACTATCTCGCTGCCGGCCAGGCCGATCTGGCCGGGCCTTTCGGGGGGAAGGGCGATCTCAAGGGGGCAGACCGGTTCACCCTGGGAAGCTGGACGAGGCTCGCCACCGGGGCTCCGGTGCTCGAAGGTGCCGCTGGCGTCATCGATTGCCGGATCGAGGAGGCGATCGAGCGCTTCGGCACGGCCATCGTGATCGGCCGGGTGGTCGATTTCACCGGCGCTCCCGATGCGGTCCCGCTGGTGTCGCACAAGGGCGGGTTCCTGTGACCGAACGGCGTTCGGCGCTCCTGGTCATGGATTTCCAGCACGAGATCGTCGCCACCCACGATGCCGAGGCGGCCATCGCCAATACCCGGACGGTGCTGGCGGCCGCCCGGGCCGCCGGCATGCCCGTCGCCTATGTGGTCGTGGGGTTCCGGCCGCTCTATCCCGAGGTCTCGGCCAACAACAAGGGCTTCTCGGCGGTCAAGGCGTCCGGCCGGCTGGTCGAGCCCCGCGTGATCGAGGCGTTGGCGCCGCTTGCCGGCGAGCCCGTCGTCGTCAAGCGGCGGGTCGGCGCGCTCTACGGTACCGACCTGCCGGTCATCCTTTCCGCCTTCGGCGCCAACCATCTGGTGCTGACCGGCATCTCGACCAGCGGCGTGATCCTGTCCACCACGCGCCTTGCGGCCGACATGGATTTCGCCGTCACCATCCTGGCCGATTGCGTCGGCGACAACGACCGGGACGTCAACGACTTCCTGCTCACCCGCATCCTGCCGCGGCAGGCCGAGATCGGCACGTCCGCGGACTTCATCGCATCGCTGTGAGGGAAGGCCCGCCGCGCCTATGCCGCCGCAGCCGGTCGGCCGGCGATGAGCCGGCCCATGAGTTCGGCCATGGCGATGACCTTGCGATCCTCGTATCGCCGCGCGGTGAACGAGATGCCCACCGGCAGGCCGGACGGGCCGACCAGGCCCGGCACGTTGACCACCGGCACCTGCAGCAGGGTCCACATCGAGTTGAACGAGGCATCCCCGGTCAGATCCTGGCCCAGCGGCGCCTCGCCGGTGGCGCTGGGCGTCAGCACCAGGTCGTAGCCGCTCGCGATGTCGTCCCACATGGCGCGGCAGAGATCGGCATGGCGGTAGGCGGCCCGCGCCTGTTCGGCCGTGTAGCCGGCACGGTTCTCCACCGTCGCCTTGAACTCCTCGTCCAGGTCCGGGGTCTGCCGATATTCGTTGAGGAAGGCCGACCGGCCCTCGCGCCGCAGGATGATGCGGTGCGACTCGTGAATGGTGTCGAACGCTTCGGGCAGGTCGAGATCCACCACCTCGGCGCCGGCGGCGCGCAGCAGGGCGGTGGCCTCCGCCATGGCCGCCTGGGTCGCCGGAAGCGCCTTGGACCAGACCGGCGACCGGCAGAGGGCGATCCTCAGCCCGCCGATGCTCGCCGGGACCGGCGTTTCGGCGGCATCGATGGCGAAGACGTCCGCCAGCAGCTCGAGGTCCGCGGCGCTGCGGGCATAGAGGCCCAGCGTGTCGCAGGTGGCCGAATACATCTTGAGGCCCTCGCGGCTGATGCTGTTCCAGGTCGGCTTCCAGCCATAGATGCCGCAGAAGGAGGCCGGCCGGATGGTCGAGCCGCCGGTCTGGGTGCCGAGCCCGAGCGTGGCCTGCCAGTCGGCCACGGCCGCGGCCGAGCCGCTGGAGGAGCCGCCGGGCGTGTGCCCGAGCCGGAGCGGGTTGCGGGTCGGCCCGCCGCGATTGGTGGCGGCGAATTCGGTGGTCACCGTCTTGCCGGCGATCAGCGCGCCGGCGGCGCGCAGCGTGTCGACGCAGGCCGCATCGATGCTGGCGCGGGAATGGGCGTAGCGCGGCGTGTTGTAGCCCGTGGGCATGTCGTAGGTCAGGATCACGTCCTTGACCCCGACCGGCACGCCGTGCAGCGGCCCCTTCCGGGGCACGGAGTCCAGCAGCCTCGCCCGGTCCCGCACGAGGTCCGGGTCGAAATAGGCATAGGCGCGCACCTCCGGATCGCGCGCCGTCACGCGCTCGATCAGCGCCTCGGCGATGTCGGCGACGCTGAGGGCGCCGGAGCGGACGCGCGCCGCCAGGGTCGAGGCATCGAGTTCATGGGGCTGGGTCACGTCTGCCTCCTCAATAGGTGCGGAAGATGCGCATGATCTCGCGGCGCTCGCGGCTGCGCGTCAGCGCCAGGGCGAGCAGGATGCGCGCCTTTTGCGGATTGAGATTGTCGGCCGGCACGATGCCGAGCCGGGTGAGCCGGTCGCTGTCATGCACCATGCCCGAGCCGGCGCGGGTGCATTGCACCACGGTGACGCCGGATTGCGCCGCCCGTTCCAGCGCCGCCATCTGGCCGGGCGGAGCCATGCCCGGCGCGAAGCCGGCCGAGACGATGCCCTGGGCGCCCGCGGCGACGAAGGCGTCGACATCGGCCCCGTCCGCGCCGGCATAGGCATAGCAGATATCGACCCGCGGCAGCGTCTCGATGGCTTCGGGATCGAACTCGGTACCGGGCGCCGTCACCCGCTCGGTGCGGCGGTAATAGCTGACGATGGGGCCGTCGACATAGCCCAGCATGCCGAAATCATGCGCCTTGAAGGTCTGCAGGCGATAGGTCGCGGTCTTGGTGACGTCGCGGGCCGGGTGAATCTCGTCGTTGAGCAGAACCAGCACGCCCCGGCCGCGCGAGGCATCGTCGGCGGCGACGCGGACGGCATTGACCAGGTTCATCGGGGCATCCGAGGCCAGCCCGCTGAGCGGCCGCTGCGAGCCGGCCAGCACGACCGGAATATCGACCTTGACGAGCATGTCGAGCGCATAGGCCGTTTCCTCGAGCGTGGCGGTCCCGTGCCCGATGACGATGCCTGCAAGGCCGGGATGTTCGGTCACGAGCCGGGCGCATTGGCGGGCGAGGGCCTGCCATTCGGCGAAGCCGATGGCGGGGCTGGGCACGTTGGAGAAGGGGACCGGGAAGACCTCGGCCACGTCCTGCACCTGCGGCACGGCGGCCAGGATGTCGCCCGCCGGCAGCATGGTCTTGTGCGCACCGTAGTGGACGATGTCCAGCGGGCCGACGCCCAGCGAGGAGATCGTGCCACCGGTACCGATGAAGGCGATTTTGCGCATGGGGCCATAGTGGGGGTTGCGATGGTCGAAGGCTAGTCTGCGGCGGTCCGTCCGGCATTCCAATATTTCTCACCGCGGCGGATGAGAAATGGTCAATTGGAGGAAACCGGAGCTCTGCCGATAGTCCTTCCATGATCGCCGCATCGACTTCGGCGGCGGGAAAGGAAGCTGAGGCAATGACACCCGACGACTTCAAGCTCGGCATGCGCCGCCTGGCGGCCGGCGTTTCCCTGATCACCACGGTCAACCGGGGCCAGCGTCACGGCCTGGTGGCCACGGCGGTCAACTCGGTGACCGCCGACCCGCCGACCCTGTTGGTGTGCATCAACAAGACCGCCTCGGCCCATGACCATGTCGCCGAGGCCGGCCTGCTCTGCGTCAACATCCTGGCCGACGAGCACGAAGCCGTCGCGGGGCGCTTCTCCAGCCCGGTGGATCGGGAAAAGCGGTTCGACCAGGGGGAATGGCGGACCATCCGCACCGGCGCCCCGGCCTTGGTCAACGCGCTGGCCAGCTTCGACTGCGAGGTGCGCCAGCAGGTGCCCTACCGCTCGCATTCGATCTTCCTGGCCGAGATCGTCGGCATCGAGCTATGGGGCGACAGCATCAGCCCGCTGCTCTATCTCGACGGCAGGTATCGCTATCTCGGGGAGCCGCCCGGCTCGCTGTTATACGCGGCCGGCTGAAGCGGCCGGCGTGTCCTGCTTCGATCCTCGGCAAGAGCCGGAGCCTGGCGCTCCGGCTTTTTTCATGGCCGCGCGATCTGCCGTTTTTTTGCAGGGCTCGGTTGCAGCCCGCGCAGGCCAAATCTAGCTCTTGGGTGCCTATGAGTTAATCTCATTTGTTCCCGCAAAGGCTTCATTCGATCCTCTCTTCGGATACGCGCCGTGCCCTAGGCAGCGTCACAGGAGAAGGCAAATGAGCGAGCAGAAATCCAGGGGTCTTTCCCGCCGCAGTTTCATCAAGGGCGCCGCCGCGACGGCCGGTGCCGCGATCGGCTCGGGCACCGTCACGGGTTTCCCCACCATCTGGGCCCAAGCCAGCAAGGACATCGTCATCACCCATGTGGGGTCGATCTACACCACCAATCCCGTGGTGGCCGAGCAGGCCAACAAGGACCTGGGCTTCACCATCCAGATGCAGACGCTGGACAACACCACGCTCATCAACCGCCTGCTCACCCAGCCCGAAACCGTGGACGTGGCCGATTTCGGCAACACCTCGATGGGCTATTTCAAGAACAAGGGCATCCTGATGGCGATCCCGGTGGCGGAATACCGCTACTGGGACCAGACGGTGCCGCTGTTCACCCAGGGCACCTATCCCGACGGGAAGCCCTATTCCATGCAGGGCTATGCCCCGATCAAGTCGCAGTTCTGGACCGACGAGACGGCGCAGGAATATTCCCTCACGCCGACCGACTGGCTGGTGGGCATACCGGTCATGTACAATGCCGACACCCTCGGCGTGCGTCCCGACCTGGTGCCGCACGAGGTCACGAGCTGGGCCGATCTGATGCGCTCGGAATTCGCCGGCAAGGTCGCGCTGCAGGACGGGGTCAGCGTCGGCGTGCCCGATGCCGCCGTGGCGCTCGAGGCGGCGGGCCTCATGGAATATGTCGACAAGGGCAACATGACCCGCGAGGAGATCGACCGGACCATCGAGCTGCTCATCGAGCTCAAGCGCTCCAACCACTTCCGTTCCTTCTGGACCAATTTCGACCAGTCGGTGCAGCTGATGGCCTCGGGCGAGGTGGTGCTGCAGTCCATGTTCGCCCCGGCCGTGACCGAGGTGCGGACCCGCGGCATTCCCTGCCAGTATCTGCCGCTCAAGGAAGGCTCGCGCGGCTGGTACATCTTCCAGTCGGCCATGGCGCATCTGGATGGCGGCGACAAGCTGCGCCGCGACTGCGTCATGGAATACATGAACTGGTGCAATTCCGGCTTCAACGGCGTCTACTTCTCGCGCCAGGGCTTCTATTCGTCGGTGCCCGACATCATCAAGCCGCTGATGACCGAGAACGACTACGGCTACTGGTACGAGGGCAAGCCCGCCACGGCGGACATCATCGATCCCTTCGGCAAGGTCATGGAAAAGGCCGGTGCCGTGCGCGATGGCGGCTCGCTCTGGGAGCGCATGGGCAATGTCGGCATCTGGAACACGCTGATGGACGAGGACCGCTATCTCGTCCGGCGCTGGCAGGATTTCATGGCCGCCTGATCCCCGAACCTTCGGCCCCCGGGGGGATCGGCCTCCGGGGTCCTGCTGCGTGGAGCTCCACCATGATGTCACCCCGCGTCGCCTCCTGGCTGCAGGCTACGCCCTTCGCCATGATCATGACCGGACTGGTCCTGGTCCCGCTCGGGATCATCGTCGCCGTCAGCTTCATGGACTACGGCTTCGCCGAGATCATCCCCGAATTCTATCTGGGCAACTGGATCGACGTCTTCCGCTCGCAGCTGACGCTCGATACCTACGCGACCGTGCTGCGCCAGGCCTTCATCGTGTGGGGCGTCACCCTGCTGCTGGGTTTCACCATCGCCTACTACCTGATCTACCATGTCCGCTCGAACTTCTGGCGCGCCATCTTCCTGGCCGCCTGCGCCATCCCGTTCTGGACCTCGGGGCCGATCCGGATGATCTCCTGGGTGCCGCTGCTGGGGCGCGAGGGGCTTGTGAACCAGGCGCTGCTGGGGCTGGGCCTGATCGACGCGCCGATCCCCTGGCTGCTCTATTCCGAATTCTCGGTCATCGTCGTCTACATCAACATGCTGACCATGGCGATGGTCGGGCCGATCGCCAATTCCATGGCCAAGATCAGCCCCTCGGTGGTGCAGGCCGCGCGCGACCAGGGTGCCAGCGAATGGCAGGTGATCACCGAGATCATCATCCCCCTGGTCAAGCCCGGCATCGCGGTGGGCACGATCTTCATCGTCACGGCGGTGATGGGCGACGGCTTTTTGGTGCGCGCCATGAGCGGCAACCAGGTCAACACCCCAGCCGTGGCGATCATGAACGAGATCAACGCGTTCCAATATCCGCCGGCCGCCGCCAAGTCCGTGCTGCTGCTGGTGGTGGTCATGGCCTTCGTCGGCGTGCTGCTGCGCCTCGTCGACATCCGCAAAGAACTGGCCCGCTGAGGAGGCTTCCATGCTGAACAGGCGTCCCTTGTCCTACTATCTGCTCTCGGCCTTCTTCGCCTTGTTCCTGCTGTTCCTCTACGGGCCGATGCTGTGCGTCTACATCCTCTCCTTCCAGGGACCGGAAGGCGGCATGAGCTTTCCCATGCGCGGGGTGTCGCTGGTGTGGTTCCAGACGCTGTTCAGCGCCGAGGGGCGGGGGGTGGGGGACATCCACAATTCCTTCCTCCGCTCCATCCGGCTCGGCCTCATCGTGGCGCTGCTGACCATGCTGATCGGCGTGGCCGCCGGCATGAGCTTCCGCCGCAGATATCCGGGGGCCAATTTCGTGTTCTACTCGGCCATCGCCAGCATGGTCGTGCCCGGCATCTTCGTCGGCTTCGGCATCGCGCTCACCCTGCGCCTGCTCGGGCTGCGGCCGGACTGGTGGTATTCGGGCATCGGCGCCCAGCTCACCTGGTCGCTCCCCTTCGCCATGCTCATCATGTTCATCATCCTGGGCCGGCTCGACAAATCCTACGAGGAAGCCGCCACCGATCTCGGGGCGAGCCCCGCCCAGCGCTTCCAGTACGTGATCCTGCCGCTGATCCTGCCCGGCGTCGTCGGCATCGTGATGGCCGGCTTCACCTCGTCCTACGAGGAATCGGCGCGGGCAGGGCTCAATATCGGCACCGGCAACACCATGCCCATGGAGCTGACCGGCCTGCTCGGCGCCGCCACCACGCCGGTCATGTTCGCGGTCGGCACGCTGACCACCCTGTTCATGTTCACCACCGTCATCGCCACCCTGCTGGTGAGCGCCCGGCTGGCCCGGCGCCGGCAGCTGCGGCTTGCCGCCCAACACGGCTGATCGCCCCTATCGAGGATCCGGAAATGAAGATCGATACCGAATTCAACGCCAAGAAGCTGGTCCCGGACATCGATCCGTCCCCGGCCGAGGCGGAGGCGGTGAACCGCTACGATGTCGAGCTGGTCGCCGTCTCCAAGTCCTATGACGGCGACGCGCGGGCGGTGAACGAGATTTCCCTTCGCATCCCCAAGGCCAGCTATTGCTGCCTGCTCGGGCCCTCCGGCTGCGGCAAGACCACGACGCTGCGCATGCTGGCCGGGCACGAGAGCGTCACCGAGGGCGACATCCTGATCCACAACCGCAACGTCACCGATGCCCTGCCCTCGGCGCGGGGCACCTCGATGATGTTCCAGAGCTATGCGCTGTTCCCGCATCTGAGCGCCCTCGACAACGTCGCCTTCTCGCTCAAGCTGAGGAGGGTGCCCAAGCCCGAGCGGCAGGCGCGGGCGATGGAGTTCCTGCGGCTGGTGCAGATGGAGGAGCTGGCGCACCGCATGCCCAGCCAGCTTTCGGGCGGCCAGCAGCAGCGCGTGGCCCTGGCGCGGTCCCTCATCCCCCGGCCCAAGGTGCTCTTGCTCGACGAGCCGCTGTCGGCCCTCGACCCGTTCCTGCGCGTACTGATGCGCTCCGAGCTCAAGCGCATCCAGACCGAGCTCGGCATCACCTTCGTGCACGTCACCCACAGCCAGGAGGAAGCGCTGGCGCTGAGCGACATGGTCGTGGTGATGAATGGCGGCAGGATCATGCAGGCCGGCACGGCCCGCGAGGTGTTCGAGAAGCCGGCCAATTCCTTCGTGGCGCGCTTCATCGGCGGTCACAACGTCATTGAGTTCGAGGGCCGCACCGTGTCGGTGCGGGCGGACAAGTGCCGCATCGTCGAGGCGGTGGGCGGACGCAACATTCCCGCGACCATCACCGGCATCGAGTACCAGGGCCCCATGGTGCGCATCAACCTCGCCGGCGAGGCGGGACAGGCGCTGTGCGCCGTGATCTCGGACACCCGGTTCTTCGCCGATCCGCCATCGGTGGGCGAGAAGGTCGCCTTCTCCTGGATGCCCGACGACGAATGGTCGTTCGCGGCCTGAGCGACACGGGAAGGTCCCCAAAAAACCGAAAGGCACCCATTGCTGGGTGCCTCTTCAGTTCGGGGGCGGTATCGTATCGTTCTTCTTGTCGGTGCGTCAGGCGGGGACCACGGTGCCCGCGGCGATCGGCTTGCGGACCTGGTCGAACAGCCAGTCCTTGAAGCCGTTGACGGTCTTGGGCGAGGCCGGCGTCCAGGGGGAGACCAGGAAATAGGGGCTGCGGATCGGATAGGCCTCGCCGATCTGCACCAGCGCGCCGCTGCGCAAGGCTTCCTCGATGAGGATGGAGCGTCCCAGGATGGCCCCCAGGCCGATCTTGGCCGCCTCTATGCTCGGGCTGGACTGGTTGAAGCGCGGTCCCTTGGCGATGTCGCCGCGGTTGATGCCGTATTCGCGCAGATAGCGGTCCCAATCGGGGTAGGGGCCGTTCTGCTCGGTGCGGATGCGGTCCTGATGGATCAGCGGCACCTCGCGCAGGATGTCGCCCCAGCGATTGCCGTAGCGGGCCGCCAGCTCCGGCGAGCAGACCGGGATGATCTCCTCCTCCATCAGCGGCTCGATGCGGCGGTCCAGCGCCGTCTGCCAGTTGCAGATCCACAGGTCGGTCTCGTCGTTCTCGATATCCTGGCGCTTGACGAAGGTGGTTATGGTGACGTCGACCTCGGGCGCCCGCTCGACGAACTTGCTCATGCGGGGCAATAGCCAGAGCGATGCGACGGAGGCCGAGGCGCCCACCATCAGGCGCTGCCGTTCGTCGGCCGGCGCGATCAGCCCCATAAGGGCCTCGTCGATGAGGTCGAGGGCATTGGTGAGCTTGCCGAGGCAGGCCCGGGAGTCGGGCGTCAGCTCCAGCCGGCTGTTCTTGCGCAGGAACAGCTTGGTTTGCAGGAAGTCCTCCAGCAGCCGGATCTGGTGGCTGACTGCCGTGGGAGTGACACACAGCTCGTCCGCGGCGCGGACCAGACTTTTGTAACGGGCGGCGGCCTCGAAGGCTCGCACCGCATTGAGAGGAACACGACGTCTCATGGAAGCCTCGCTTGCCTCTCCTCCCTGATTGCCAGCAAATCACGGACATTTTGCAACGACAAGATTAATTCTTGGACATATCCGTTATCTGCGTATTTTTTGTGCATACCTGCCCTGCGCCCCATTCATTTTCCGGTGTTGGCCGGCAGGCCTTCCTCCGCCTCGGCCAGCCGGTGCTCGAAGCGGATGCCGCGCCGGCGGTGACGCAGCAGGTAGAGATAGGCGACGCCCACGCCGAGGCAGCAGAGCAGCCCGTTGAGCATCACCGCCGCCGCCACGCCGAGCGCGGAGGCGGCGGCTCCGGTGAGCATCGGGCCGATGGGCGAGGGGATGAGCAGGCTGATCATGCTCACCAGCCGTCCCCGCATCTCCGGCGGTGCCCAGAGTTGCAGCGAGGTGTTCATCGAGGCGGAAAAGGTGACGGCGGCACCCCCGACCAGGAAGAACAGCAGGCCCGAGACGATGAGGCTCGAGGAGAAGCTGATGGCGAACAGCACCAGCCCGAAGCCGGTGCCCGCCAACAGGATGCGGCGGGTCGAGGGCGCTCCGCGGGTGGTGAGGACGGCCGCGGCCACGAAGGAGCCGGCGCCGAGGCACGAATTGAGCACGCCGAACTCGGCGGCGCCGGCATGGACCAGATAGGTCGAGATCAGCGGCACCATGGTGGTGAAGTTCTGTCCGAACAAGCCGATGAAGGCGGTGGCGATGAGCAGGAACAGGACTGGGGGCGTACGACGGGCATAGGAAAGCCCCTCGCGCACCTGCACCAGCAGGGGCTGCTTGCCGGCCATCCGCCGCTTCTGCAGCGCCGAGCCATCGAGCAGGGCGAGGGCGACCAGCATGGCGCAGAAGGTCAGGGCGTTGAGCAGATAGGCCGTGGCCACGCCGAATGCCGCGATCACCAGCCCGCCCAGGGCCGGGCCGACGATCCGGCCCATGTTCTGCGCCAGCGACCCCATGGCGATGGCGTTGGGCAGGTAGGCCGGCGGCACCAGCTCGCTGGTGAAGGCCTGCCGCACCGGCGCATCGAGGGCATTGATGACCCCGAGCGTCACCGCCAGGACGTAGATGTGCCAGATATCGATGGTGCCGGTCGCGCACAGCAGGCCCAACATGGCGGCCTGGGCGGCGCCGAGCGACTGGGTGACGGCCAGCAGGCGCCGGCGGGGAAAGCGGTCCGCCAGGGCCCCGCCGATCAGCGACAGCAGCATGACCGGCAGAAATTGCAGCGAAGTCACGATGGCCAGCGACAGCGGCGACGCGGTCAGCTCCAGCACCAGCCAGGCCTGCGCGGTCATCTGCATCCAGGTTCCCGGCACCGAGATGGCCGAGCCGACGAAGAAGGTGCGGAAGTTGGGAATCGCGACGGCCTTTGGCACCCTGGGCCGCTTGCGGGTCGCCCGGGACCGTGGGGCTGGAGCCATCTGGTTCATGCAGGAAGATCAGGCGGGGCTGTGCATCACGTAGTCGTCGGGGCGGCGGTTGACGGCGAAGGCCCAGCGCTCGCGGATCTTGGCCTGCCGCTCCAGGTCGAGCTCGGCCAGGACCATCTCGTCGTGATTGGTCTTGGCACGGGCGAGGATGGAGCCGTCCGATCCCACCACGAAGGAGCGCCCGATATAGCGCACGCCGTTCTCCTTGCCCGCCTTGCCGGCGGCGATGACGGCGGTGCCGGTGAAATAGGCGCCGGCGGAGATGGCCAGCTCCGATGCCTTGCGCGCCTGGCCCAGCGTGCTGCCCGGCATGACCGGGGTATTGTAGGACACGGCGATGATCTCGGCCCCGTTCATGGCCAGCGAGCGGTAGGATTCGGGGAAGCGCCGGTCGTAGCAGATCAGCCCTCCGACCTTCGCCGCGCCCATGTCGTGCACGGCGAAGCCGAGATCGCCGGGCAGGAAATAGCGCTTTTCCAGGATGGTGATCGGAGTATCGGGCTTGGGCTCGGTCTGCCCGGGGATGTGCATCTTGCGGAAGGTGCCGACATGGGTGCCCTTGTCGTCGATGAAGCCCATCGCATTGTAGAGCCCGGCATCGCTCAGCTCGGCAAAGGGCAGCACGACCGCCATGCCGTAGCGGGCGGCATGGACGGAAACGGCCTCGATGGCCGCCCGGTTCTGCCCGGGGTCGACATAGGGCGTCAGGTCCTCGTGCACCGCCGCGGCGAAATAGGGCGTAAGCGCCAGTTCGGGCAGCACGGCCAGGGCGACGCCGGCCGCGCCGGCCTTGTCGAGCAGGGCGAGGATGCGTTCGGCGGTTTCGGCGATGGTGGGGGCGGCAGGGCCCAGTTGCAGCGCGGCGACGAGCATGGGAAGCGTCTCGGAAGCGGGAAACGAAAAGGCCGCCGTCAGGCGGCCTTGGCGGCGCCGGTCGTCTGGCCGATGATCTCCAGCGCCCGGTCGGTGCCGATCACGTCGCAGATCTTGAATGCCATGTCGAACAGGGCGGCGGCGTGGGAGAGCTCGATGCGGTCGAAGCATCCCTCCTCGACCACGCTGATCTTGTAGCCATGGGCGCGCCCGTCCACGCAGGTGGCGCGCACGCAGCCCGAGGTGCTGTTGCCGACCAAAAGCAGGCCGTCGACGCCGAGATTGTCGAGGATCAGCGGCAGATTGGTGAAGGCGAAGCAACTCGGAGTCTGCTTTTCGATGAGAATATCGCCTTCCTGCATCGCCACCGCCGCAGGAATCTCGGATTTGGCGTTCGCGGCGCTGAAATTGTTGCCCGGCTCGGAGGCGGGCAGGCCGGTATAGGCGTGGAAGACGTGCTTGGAATAGATGACCGGCACCCCGGCGGCGCGGGCGGCCTTGAGCAGTTTCTGCTGGTGGGGCACGGCCTTCCAGGCATGCGGGCCGCAGGCGCCGGAATATTCGTCGAGCTGCTCCCAGATCGGCTTGTCGTGGCCCATGGCGGTGTTCTGCATGTCGATGACCAGCAGCGCCACCTTGCTGCCCGGCCCGGTCGGCTTGCGCGGGGTGCGCGCCGCCATCACCTTCTTGTCGTCCTCGGTCAGAAACGCGTCCCAAACAGCCATGGCGGTCACCCTCGTCTTCGCGGTTTCGATGCGGGAACGCTACGGGATGCCGGGCATCGCCCGCCAATGGGGAATTCTCCCGCCGGCGATGAGAAATGTTCACCTCGCCTCGGACAGCGGCAGGCGCCGAAGGCATGAGGATTTCTTCAGGCGGGCGGAGGGAAACTAATTTGACCCCGCCCCATGGCGCATGGATGGTGCGGGCCAACTGAACACCATGGTCCGCACCCTGCCGGTGCGTCGTCCTACGGATGAATGCTGATGCCTGAAGCGGCTGTTCCGCCCCTGAGCGAACGGCGACGGATCGTCGTCGCCTTCATCGTGGCCTTCGCCTTCCTGATGCAGGGAATGGATTCCACCCTGCTCACCATCGCCATTCCCACCATAGCTGCGGCTCTCGACGTCGATCCGCTGCTGCTGCACCTCGCCATCACCGGCTATCTGGTGAGCCTGGCGGTGTTCATGCCGGTGAGCGGCTGGTTTGCCGACCGGTTCGGCGCCCGGCGCGTGTTCTGCCTGGCGCTGATGATCTTCACCGGCGGCTCGCTGCTGGCGGCCCTGGCGCCGAACCTGACCCTGCTGGTCGCCGCCCGGGTGGTGCAGGGGTTCGGCGGGGCATTGATGACGCCGGTGGGTCGCCTGCTGGTGCTCAAGGCCTTCGGGCCGGGCCGGACGCTGGACGCCATGACCTATCTGACCTTGCCGGTGCTGATCGGGCCATTGCTCGGACCGCTGCTGGGCGCCGCCATCGTGTCGTTCGCCTCCTGGCGCATGCTGTTCCTGGTCAGCCTGCCGCTCTGCCTGCTGGCCGTCGGGCTGACCCTGCGCTTCGTCCCCGTCCTGCCGGTGCCGGGCGCCAGGCGGTTCGACCTGCCCGGCTTCCTGTCGGTGGCGCTGTCGCTGGTGCTGTTCCAGCTCGGCGTCGAGCATCTGGCCTATCCCATTGCCGGCCCGATGGGCACGCTCGGCGCCTTCGGCGCGGCGGTGGCGATCTTCATCGCCTATGCCGTCCGGTCCCGGGGATACGATCATGCCGCCCTCGACCTGTCGCTGTTCGCCGACCGTTCCTTTGCGGTCGGCGTCATCGCCGGCGGCATCGGCCGCGTCGGCCTCAACTCCACGGCCTTCCTGCTGCCGCTGGCGCTGCAGATCGGCTTCGGCATGAGCCCGCTGGCGGCCGCCCTCATCACCTCGATCTCGGCGGTGGGTGCCTTCCTCGCCAAGCCGATGCTGCGGCGCTCCATCGCCCAGTTCGGCTATGGCGGCGTGATCCTGATGGTGACGCTGGCCGGCTCGGCGCTGATGGGCGGTTTCGCCCTGATGGACGAAGGCACCGGCCAGGCCCTGATCGTCGTCGCGGTGCTGGCGCTGGGCGCCGTGCGCACCATGCATTTCAACGCCGTCAACGCCCTGACCTATTCCGAGGTCGCCGATGCCAGGCTCAGCGGCAGCGTTGCCTCGGCGGGGGTGTTCCAGCAATTGTCCATGGGGCTGGGCATTTCCCTCGGCGCCGCGGTCCTGGCCTTTCCGGTTCCCCCGGGCGGGCTGCCCGGGATCGGGGATTTCCAGCACGCCTTCCTGATCATGGGGCTGGTGCCGCTGCTGTCGGCGCCGGTGCTCGTCGCCCTGTGGGCCGGGGGCCGGCGCAAGCCCGTCAGTCAGGCCGCCTGACCGCGCGCCGCCGCGCCTTTCCGCAGCCGGGCGACCACCCGTCCATCGATGATCAGCAGGCCCGCCATCACCACCAGGAAACCGATCAGGTGCAGCGGGCTGAAGACCTCGCCCAGAAGCGTGGTGCCGAGCAGCGTCGCCACGATGGGCGAGATATAGGCGTTGACCGAGAAGTTGGTGGCGCCGATCCTGGGGAGCATCCAATACATGATCTGGAAGTTGAGCGCGGTGGGGAACAGGCCCAGTGCCAGCCAGGCCATCCAGGTCGCCGGGGCGATGGTCGCCGGCAGGTTCTCGAAGGCCAGCGCGGCCGGGAGCGTCGTGAGCATGGCGCCGGTCATGGCCAGGGCCGCCACCACCTGCGGGCGCTGCGTGGCGAAGCTGCGGGTGACGTTGAAGGCGATGGCGAAGACGAAGGTGGAGAGCAGGCAGAGCAGCACGCCGACGGTCTGGCCGCCCAATCCCTGGGCGAAGCTGGGCAGGCCCAGGATGACGGCACCGGCAAAGCCGATGGCGGCGCCGAGCACCTTGCGGCGGGACGCCTTCTCGCCGCCCGGCCAGAAATGCGCCACCACCAGCGTCATGATCGGCAGCAGCAGGTTGATCATGGCCACCAGCCCGGTGGAGATGTAGCTCTGGGTGATCGGCATCAGCACGAAGGAAAAGGCGTAGCTGAGCACGCCGAGGCCCAGCAGCTGCAGGATCAGCGCCGGGTCGCGGGGCAGGGGAATGCGCTGCACCAGCACCACCAGCCAGCACACGGCCGCCGCGACGATGGAGCGGCCCGCCGCCATGGTCAGCGGCGCCAGCTCGCGCGCCGCGATCTCGATGAGCAGGAACGAGCTGCCGAAGGTGATGCCGACCAGCACGATGATGACCCAATAGCGCACGGGCATGGCATTGCTCCCAAGGTGACGGCGAGCAACGATAGCGGCCCGGCGGCAGCCGGCCCAACCAAGACATCTCCGAACCGGCATGAGCAAAACTCACCACGCATGACTTTTCGGGATCCGCGGATTGACAGGCCGCATCGGTCGCTGGCCCATGGCGGAACGGTTGTCGGGGAGCAGTTCGGAATGGGTTTGGGCCGGGTCGGTATAGTGGGTGGCGGGCCGGCGGGGTTGATGGCGGCGGAGGCGGCGGCCGGGCAGGGGGCGGAGGTGGTGGTGTTCGAGGCCATGCCGACGGTCGGCCGCAAGCTGCTGATGGCCGGCAAATCCGGGCTCAACATCACCCATTCGGAGGAATTTTCCGTCTTTTTGTCGCGTTTCGGCG
>ENA-UOVV01001476-UOVV01001476.1-compost-metagenome-genome-assembly--contig:-NODE-1476-length-17044-cov-7.852787_pt1 | contig 17044 bp, 13 predicted proteins | sample MGYA00238155_ERZ761577 | MGnify/ENA primary metagenome ERZ761577 (study PRJEB28898, sample SAMN06268775) | compost metagenome | isolation source: Emeryville, CA | place: USA:Emeryville, CA | collected...
TAGCTGACGTCCACCACGGTGTCGCGTGCCTGATCGAAGGTCACGCCCTTGTGCGCGCGCAGCCGGGCGTATTCGGCCGCGAACCGGTCGCGGAGTTCCGGATCGAAGGGGCTGACGACGTCCGCCTCAGCCAGGTCCAGGCCGAGTTCGGCCGCCTGCGCCTGCACCTCGGCGGGTTCGCCAAGGATGGTGAGGTCCACCACCCCGCGCCGCAGCAGCGTGGCGGCGGCGCGCAGTACGCGGGCGTCATTGCCCTCCGGCAGCACGATGCGGCGACGATCGCTGCGTGCGCGCTCGATGAGCCCGTATTCGAACATCAGCGGGGTGACCGCGTCGGCCTTGGACAATTCCAGTCGCTCGGTGAGGACGCCGAGGTCCACATGCTGCTCAAACAGTGCCAGCGCGGTGTCGAACTTGCGCTGCGAGTCTGCGGCGAGGCGGCCACGCACGCGGGTGATGCGCAGCACGGTGTCATAGGTGCCGTAACCGGTGGTGAGCACCGGCAGCGCGCCGCTGGTGCCGGCCATCAGCCTCGCCACGGGTTCGGCCAGTGGGAAGCCGCCGTAGAGCACGATGCCAGCGATGCGCGGGAAGGTCTCGGAGTTCTGCGCCATCAGCACACCCAGCAGCACTTCGGAGCGGTCGCCCGGGATCAGCACCACGGCGCCCTCGATGAGGCGGGTCAGCACGTTCTCGAGGGTCATGCCCGCGACCACGGCGCCGAGCACGTCGCGGCTGACCAGATCCGCGTCGCCCGCGATCTGTTCGGCACCGAGGACCTCGGCAATGCCCTGCATGGTTGGTGCGATCAGCAGGCGATCCTCCGGGATCGCCCACACCGGGATCGGCGAGGCGGCATCGAGCTTGGCGACCACCTCGCTCGCGGCTGCGGTGACGGCAGCAATCTCGTCCGGCTCGGCGCGGTTGACCACCACACCAAAGGGCTCAGCGTGCTCGCTGCGCAGTTCCGCGAGCGCGGTGTCGATTACGCGGGCGATGTCACCGGCGGGACGACCGGGCACTGGGGTGAGGGTGCTCACCGCCTCGGCGCTGTCCCGGCCGCCGACGACCAGCAGCACCGGGGCACCGAGGTTCGCCGCGACTCGGGCATTGAAGGAGAACTCGGTCGGGCTGGTCACGTCGGTGTAGTCCGAACCCACAATGATCATGGCGTCGGACTTGCGAGCGACGGCCTGGTAGCGCTCCAGGATGGTTTCGAGGGCAGCGTCCGGGTTGCGGTGCACTTCCTCGTAGCTGACGCCGATGCACTCCTCGTAGTCGAAGTCGACGCCGTCGTGGTGCAGCAGGAGGTCGAGGACGTAGTCACGCTCCGTGCCACCGCGAGCCACCGGGCGGAAGACCCCGACTCGCGGCGTGGAGCGCAGCATGGTGTGCAGCACACCGAGTGCGACGGTTGACTTACCGGTATTACCCTCTGCCGAGGCGATGTAGATGCTCCGAGCCACGCTTCCACTCTAGGAGTCGAGGCGGGCTCGATGCGCTGCGAGCACTCAGAAAACCTCGCCGTGACGGCCAGGACTCAGCACAATTGCAGCCGGGAAGGTTGGGGATGTGATTTAGTTGATCCAGATCAACTACTTTTCGAGGAAGTCCCCACATGTCATCTCGCGCATCCGCGCCCGAACTGAGCGATGAGGCACAGCGCCACCGCCAGGTCATGCAAGCGCTCACCGGCCTCCTGCTGGGCATGTTCGTGTCCATGCTCGCTGGCACGGTCGTCGGCACCTCGTTGCCGCGGATCATCAACGAGCTCGGCGGCGACCAGGCCGCCTTTACCTGGGTGATCACCGCAAACTTGCTGGCCACCACTGTGGCGACCCCGATCTGGGGCAAGTTCGCGGACATGTTTCGCCGCAAACTGCTGATGCAGTTGGCCATCTCGGGCTTCACCCTGGCCTCAATCGGCGCCGGTTTCGCTACCGGCACCGGTGACCTGATCTTCTGGCGTGTGCTGCAGGGCCTCGCCGGTGGCGGTATGGCCGCCCTCAGCCAGGTGATCATGGCCGACATCCTGAGCCCGCGTGAGCGCGGCCGCTACATGGGTTGGTTTGGCGCCGTGATGGCCACTGCCACCGTCGGTGGCCCGCTGATCGGTGGCTTCATCACCGACGGCATCGGCTGGCGCTGGAACTTCTGGATCCTCGCCCCCTTCACCGTGATCACGCTGATCACGCTGCAGCGGACCCTGCACCTGGCCCACCAGAAGCGTGAGAACGTCAAGGTGGACTACGCCGGTGCGGTCTTCCTCAGCGGCGGTGCCGCCACCTTCCTGCTCTGGGTCAGCTTCGGCGGCAAGCAATTCGAGTGGCTCAGCTGGGAGAGCGCGGCGCTGCTCGGCGCCTCGCTGGTGCTGATCGCGATCACCCTGCTGATCGAGCGCAAGGTCGCCGAGCCGATCATGCCGCTGTCGCTGTTCAAGAACCGCACCTTCACCCTGGCCACCATCGCCTCGCTGGGGGTCGGGCTGACCATGTTCGGCGCCACGGTGTACCTCGGCCAGTACATGCAGCTCGCCCGCGGCGCCTCTCCGTCCGAGGCGGGGCTGATGACCCTGCCGCTGGTGGCCGCCCTGCTGATCAGCTCCACCGTCATCGGCCAGATCATTAGCCGCAACGGCAAGTGGAAGGCCTGGGTCGTCGCTGGAACCACTGCGGTGGCGGTGGGCCTTGCGCTGCTTGGCACAATCCACTTCGACACCCCGTACTGGCTGCTAGTGATCTACATGTTCATCCTCGGCGCCGGTATCGGTGCCTGCATGCAGAACATGGTCCTGGCCGTACAGAACTCGATCGACCCACGGCAGATGGGGGTAGCCTCGTCCGGCGTCACCTTCTTCCGCAGCCTCGGTGGCACCGCTGGTGTCGCCGCCCTGGGTGCAGTGCTCGGCAACCGGATCCTGGCGCTGATGACCGAGAAGGCCGCTGACCTGCAGGACGCCATCGCCCACCTGGGCGAGGCTGGCAAGGGTATCGCCACCAGCCTGGCCTCGGGCGTGCTGCCGAACGTGCGCGAACTGCCCGACTCAGTGCGCGTGATCGTCGAGTCCGCCTACGGTGACGCGGTCGCGACCGTCTTCCTAGTGGCTGCTCCGTTGGCGATCATCTCGATCATCGCTGCGGCGTTCATGCCGAACAGCACCCTCGGCACGAAGAACAACCAGGAGCGCCTGGCTGAGTTGAAGGCCGACAATGCCTGATGCCAACGGCGCTGCCGAGCTCGATGGCCTGGCCGTCGAGCTCGGCAACCTGGTGCGCCGCTCCCGGCAATACACCCGCCGCCGAGCCGTCCGCCTCGACCCGAACCTGCATCCGCTCGGCTACGTCGTGATCACGGTGCTGCGCCGTGAAGGCGCCATGCCGCAGCGCGTGCTCGGTGAGCAGTTGCTCGCCGACAAGTCCGTGCTCTCGCGCACGATTCGTGACCTTGAGGCGCTCGGCCTGGTGGAGCGCACACCGGACCCGAACGACGGACGCGCCAGCGTAGTCTCGCTCACCGAATACGGCGTGCAGCGCTGCAACGAGGTTCGCGCAGCGGACCGGACTGAGCTGCAGGAGCGCTTGACGGACTGGTCGGCCGAGGACCTGGCCGCGCTGGTGGGCCTGTTGCAGCGACTGAACCACAGCCTCGCCGAAGAACAGTAAAGGCCCCTCACGCACCCGCCAGAGCCAAACTACCCTTGCTGCGTTTCCGCCCTGGGGGATTCATCCGGATAGCGCCACGTGAGGAGCCTTGACGAGTATATCGGGCCCGAGCGCCCGCTCGCTGCCTGCGGCCTGAACGTGGCCGCTACCGGACCGGGACGACCAGCAAGTTGCCGGCGTGCTCGATGACGTCGACCTGGTACTGGTAGACCTCGCCGATCAGCTCGGACGTCAGCACCTCCTGCGGCGAGCCGACGGCTCGAATCCAGCCCCGCTGCAGCAATGCGACCCGGTCCGCATACGCGGCGGCCAGGTTCAGATCATGCAGGACCACCACGACGGCATCGCCGTCGTCGGCGCGCTGGCGGGCGATCTTCAGCACTGCCTCCTGGTGGCGGATGTCCAGCGCCGCGGTCGGCTCGTCCAGCAGGACGACGCCGGCACGCTGGGCCAGCACTCGAGCCAACGCCGCGCGCGCCCGCTCGCCCCCCGAGAGCGACGGGAACTGCCGGTTCGCCAGATGCGTGACTTCGGTGCGCAGCATCGAGTCCAGCACCACGCGGTCGTCATCCTCCTCGGCGGGCGTGCGCTGCCAGGGCGCCCGGCCCATCTCAACGACCTGCTCGACGGTAAACGGGAACGAGACCGAGTTCGACTGTTGCATCACCGCGCGGCGCCGGGCGGCATCGAGCATGCGCCACTCACTCAGCGGGTGGCCGACGAGGCGAACCTCGCCACCCTCGATCGGCTCCCCCGCGAGCGCGCCGAGCAGCGTCGACTTACCGGCACCGTTCGGGCCCGCGAGTGCGAGGACTTCGCCGGCGTGCACCTGGAGGCTGACCTGGTCGAGGATGGTGGTCTCGCCACGACGAACCGACACATCGATCGCCTGGATAGCGACCTCGCCGCGCGCCGCGCGCAGTCCCTCGAGGCCCGGACGGAACGTGCTCATGCCCAGCCTCCCGAGGTGCGGCGCGTGCGCCAGATGAGGAAGAAGAAGAACGGGCCACCAACCAACGCCGTGAGCATGCCCAGCGGCAGGTCCGCCATCGGCACCGCTGTGCGCGCGAACAGGTCAGCGAGCGTCATCAGCAGCGCACCGCCGAGCACGCTGGTGATCAGCAGCGGCCCGTGGGCAGGACCCAGAATCATGCGCATCAGGTGCGGGAGGACGAGGCCAACGAACGCCACAATCCCGACGAACGAGACCGCCGCCGCGGTGAGCAAGGCCACCAGCACGATCGCGACCAGGCGGAGTCGCTCGACGTTGACGCCGAGGTTGCGGGCGCTCTTCTCGCCAAGCGAGAGCAGGTCGAGGCGACGCGTCAGCAGCGACGACACCAGGATTGCGACGACAATGATCGGCACAATCACGGCCACCTGCACCCAACGCGCACCGTTCATACTGCCGAGCTGCCAGAACACGATCTGCTCCCGGGCTCCGGCGGAGGCGACGAACGACAGGAAGGCGAGGGCAGCACCAGCGAAGGCGTTGACGGCCACGCCGGTCAGGATCAACGTAATGACTTCGGTACGGCCGCGAGAGCGCGAGAAGACGTACACCAGCAGCATCGTGAGGAGGCCAGCTCCAAACGCGAAGGCAGGCACCGTCCACTCACCGAACATGGTGAGGCCGAACACGATTGCCGAGCACGCGCCGACAGCGGCACCTGAGGACACTCCGACCACACCGGGCTCGGCGAGCGGGTTGCCGAACACGGCCTGCATCAGCAAGCCCGCCACCGCCAGGGCGGCGCCGACCAGCAGTGCCATGACGATGCGCGGCAGACGCACGGTCCAGAAGCCAGCCTCGGCGGTCGGCAGCGTCGGCGCAACACCCCAATCGAACCCGAACGGTTTGCCGATGATGTGCAGTAGCTCGGCCGGGCTGACCGCGAGCTGCCCGCTCGCCACCGAGAGCACGATCGAGGCCACCAGGCCGACGGCAAGAATGCTGCTGACGAGCAGGGCCCGGGCGCGGCGCGCTCGGACTTGCTCGCCCGCTCTGGGCAGGATGTGCAGATTCATGCAGCCTTCAGTACAGCGGGGTGGGGAGGCCCGGCCGGGCCCCCGCCATCCTAGTTTGTGACCGGGGTCAGGGTGATTCCCTGGTCATTGGGCGAGTAGATCGCGCGCGCCAGCGCATCCAGAATGTCCGCGGTGCGCGGACCGAATGACAGCAGGTCCGTATCCTTCATCGAGACAAAACGCCGGTGCTGGCCGGCGGCGGTCAGCGCGATGGCGGGCTTCTGCTCGAGCAAGCCGTCGACGCCACCGGCGGATTCCAGGCCGCTGGTCATCACGATGATCAGGTCCGGGTTGATCTGAATCAGCGCCTCGTCGGTCATCGGCTTCGCGCCGTCCCAGCCGATCTCGCGCGTCAGGTCGATGCCGCCGAGGCTGTCGATCAGCACACCGCTGCCGGCGTCCGATCCGAGCAGGTAGTAGATGCCCGAGCCACCGCGCAGGTAGAAGACCGCCATGCGCAGCCGGTCGTCGCCCTGCGGGGCGATCGATGCGATTTCGGCGAGCTTGGCCTGGATTTCCGCGCGCTGCCGCTCGATGAGTGCCTCACCAACCTCGGGCACGCCGAGGGCCGCCGCGACCTGTTCCGTCACGCGATAGACGTTCTCGATCGAGGGCTCCTCGTCGACGAACACCAGCGGGATACCGGCGTCGCGGATTTGCAGCACCACGTCCAAGGGGCCGATGGTGCCATCGGTGATCACCAGGCTCGGGTTCACCGATAGCAGCGCCTCGATGTCGAGGGCGTGACCCGCCTTCGTCACCTGCGGTAGGTCCTTCAGTCCCGGGAACGAGGTGGCCACGTCGCGGCCAACCAGGTTGTCGCCGAGGCCGAGGGCGGCCACAGTCGCGGCGATGTTGCCGGACAGGCTGAGGCCGACGATGCGGCTGGTGTCCGTGACGGTGACGGGCTGGTCACCGGCGCGATCGCGGGAGGTGACGGTCACCGGGAGCGACTGCGTCGGGTTGACCGCCACCGGCTCGATGGCGCTGTCGTACAGCACGGCAGTGGACTCGCCGACGTACGACTTCGGGTCGGTCAGCAGCGGTAACTCCGCCAATGGCATGATCTCGGCGTGGACTGCCGGCTCCTCCGAGGCGGTGGGGGCCGCAGCGGTGCCACAGCCGGACAGCAGCAGCCCGGCGGCCACTGCCGCGGCGAGAAGCCGCGGCAGTGATCGCACCGATTCAAACGCGGTGTGGATCGTCATGCCTAGTCCACCTGCACTGCCGGGCGGCGACGGAGCAGCAGCACGACGAGCACCAGAATGACCGCGAGCAGGCCGCCGACCAGCCACCAGATCCAGGTCTGGTCGGCAGTATCGGACTCCGGCGCGGCCACGACATCACCGCAGTCGCTGCCGAGCGTGATCTGGAAGCTGATCGGATCGAAGTCGGTACCAGCCGGGTAGCTGCTCAGCACCTGCACGCCGTCCTCGGTGAGGGTCGTCGGCACCCCGCTCAGCGCGTAGACACCGTCGCTGATGCCACCCTCGCCACCGGCAAGATCGAGCGTGACGTAGACGATGTCGGTTGCGGAAGCGACCCCGCCGTCACGGTTGTCGCCCGAGATGTCGACCACCAGCGCGGCAGTGCCGTCACCGGGGAAGCGCAGACGGAAGTTCGAGAGCAGCGTGTTCAGCACGCCGTCGTGGCCGGTGAAGCGCACGGTACCTGGGAAGGCGATCTCGCCGGACTGGCTGGACTCGTCAACCGTTCCGGTGCCGTTCACGAATCGAAACTCCGGCGTCTCATAGGCGGCACCCTCGTCGACCGTCCACTCGCCCTTGGCCATGGTGGACACATAGGCGCGCCACGACTCCTTGAAGCCCCACTGCAGGCTGGCGTCCTGGATGGTGCAGGTGCCCAGCTCGCCGCGGAAGTTCGCTGCGATCGGACGCTCGCCGATGGTCAGCGGCAGGCCGACGCTGTGCAGGGCTCCCTGCAGGGTGAGCGTGTGCTCGCCGGTCACGCCGTCGGGCAGGATGCCCGTCCAGACCACGACGCCCGAGGCATCCGCCTTGGCGTCTGTGGCGAGGACAGTCGGGGTCGAGTAGAGCACGACCTTGATGTGCTTCTCGTTCGGCTGGAACCCGGCGCCGCGGACGGTGATCTGCTGCCCGGGGGCGAGGATGTCGGCGGTCTCTCCCTGCAGCTCGAGGCCAGTAGTCGACGGCGGGGTGGCCGGCGGCGTCCAGTCAGCTGAGTCCGCGTCGCCGCTGCTCGAACCGGCCTGGTCCGCGCCGGTGGCACCGATCACGAAGGTGGCCAGGTCCAGCGGCTCGCCGGCCTGGTAGAAACCGTTGAAGGCGCTCGCGCCAGCCGCGGTCAGCGTGCCGGGCACGTTGCGGAAGGTCGTGGTGGTGCCATCCGTGCTGTGGCTGGCTGCGGCCAGGTTCAGCGCGGCGAAGGTGACGCCGTTGCTGACCTCGCCCTGCGCAACCATGTCGACCACGATCGAGCCGGAGGTCGCCGAGGTAATCACGATCCGCGGGTTACTGATCTTGATGTCGATCCCGTGCGCGCGGTGCTGGTAGTGCACCGTACCGCGGTAGGCCACCGAGCCAGTGCCGGAGGTGTGGTTGAAGTTCTGAGTCGACTGCGGGAAGGTGAACACGCTGCGGCCACCAGCACCACCCGAGGTCGTGACCGAACCACCGTTGACGATGTAGTTCACGAAGCTGGCACGAATGCCCCACTGCAGCGATCCGGGCTTGGCGGCGACACTCTCGACGATGGTCACCGACACCGCGGCGGACTGCGATGACTGGTACGCGTCCGCATCTGCCGGGACGAACACGGCGCGCAGGCTGTGACCGCCGGTAGCCAGGGTGCTGACGGCGAGGCTCGCCGCGCCCGCTGCATCCACGTTGGCCGTGCCGAGCACGGTGCTGCCATCGCGGAACTCCACCGCGCCGGCGGCGACCGGGCTGACCGTCGCGGTCAGGGTGACCCGCTTACCGGCCACCACCTCGCCGGTGGGGCTCACGCTCAGGCTGGTCGAGGTCACGGCTGCCGGGATGACCGGCAGGGTGGCGTTCTCGAGCGTGAGGGTCAGCGGGGCGGCGTGGCGGGTGGGCTTCGTGGGGTCGTTCGTGACCCAGGAGGCGTAGGACCAGGCCAGGCCATCATCCCCGTTGCCATTGATGTGCGCGATGAAGTCTTCGTGCCAGCTGGTGGCCAGGTCGCTCCACACCACGTCTGAGCCCTGCTGCGTCGGAGCAGTGCTGTTCCCGGTCAGGCTCAGCAAGTTCACGCGCGGCGCGCCACGGACACCGACCAGGTCGGCGCTGTAGACGATGTTCGGGTAGGCGCCGGGGGCAGTGCCGTATTCCACGATGGCGGACACGGTGCCGTTACCGCTCGCGTCCAGGGTGGCCTGCAGGTTGCTCAGGCGAAGCCAGCCGCCACCGGTCTTCGCGAAGTTCACCGAGGTGCCCTGGAAGGCGAGGGTCGCCGAGTGGTCGGCCGCGATCGTGCCGGAACCACCGGCCCAGGTGGCCAGGCGTGCCGTCTCGTCGAAGCTGGCGGGGGCGACGTAGGCCTCGGCGAGCGGGTTCGCGCGACCCATAGCGGCGCTGACCAGGTCCGGCGAGATCCCCCACACGGCCTCGCCGCCTGCGATGGACGGTGCCACCGGCAGGGTGGCGTTCTCGAGCGTGAGGGTCAGCGGGGCGGCGTGGCGGGTGGGCTTCGTGGGGTCGTTCGTGACCCAGGAGGCGTAGGACCAGGCCAGGCCATCATCCCCGTTGCCATTGATGTGCGCGATGAAGTCTTCGTGCCAGCTGGTGGCCAGGTCGCTCCACACCACGTCTGAGCCCTGCTGCGTCGGAGCAGTGCTGTTCCCGGTCAGGCTCAGCAAGTTCACGCGCGGCGCGCCACGGACACCGACCAGGTCGGCGCTGTAGACGATGTTCGGGTAGGCGCCGGGGGCAGTGCCGTATTCCACGATGGCGGACACGGTGCCGTTACCGCTCGCGTCCAGGGTGGCCTGCAGGTTGCTCAGGCGAAGCCAGCCGCCACCGGTCTTCGCGAAGTTCACCGAGGTGCCCTGGAAGGCGAGGGTCGCCGAGTGGTCGGCCGCGATCGTGCCGGAACCACCGGCCCAGGTGGCCAGGCGTGCCGTCTCGTCGAAGCTGGCGGGGGCGACGTAGGCCTCGGCGAGCGGGTTCGCGCGACCCATGGCGGCGCTGGCCAGGTCCGGCGAGATCCCCCACACGGCGCTGCCACCGTCGGGCGAGGCAGCCGCTGCCACCCGGCTGAGGCCGAGTCGCTGCGCCGCGAGGGCGCGCAGGTCGACACCGTACTCATCGAGCGGCAGGGCCTCGCCGGCGTCGTCCGCGTTCGCCGCATCGCCTGCGCCGGCCGCTGCATCGGAGTCGCCGCTCGAGGGCTGGTCGGCATCGTCGGCCGTGCTGCCCTGTGCGTCCGCGGCGGGTTCGCCCGCTGGTGCGTCCTCGCTGGCTGGGGCTGCGGGGTCCACACTCGGTTGCGAGGCCTGTTCGGGGGCATCCGTCTGGACGGCTGCGGATCGATCCACAGCCTCGCCGTTGGCAAAGGCTGCGGTCGGCATGACGACGCCGGCGATGACCAAAAGTGCTGTCAGTAGCAGCGCGAGAAGGTGCCGCGGCAGGACGGCAGGACGGAGGGCAGAGTGAGTCACGGATACTCCACGGGATTGAGGGTGAGGCCCACAAAGGGGGCTGACGGGACGCGGCCGAAGCACTTCATCTGATGTACTTTCTATCACACTTAGTTAGGTATGCCTAAGCAAATTCCGATTACCTGGTCACGTCGGGCCAGAATTCAGGGAACGTGGCGCATCGAAAAAGCGGCTACGATGCTAGAGGTGCGTCCGCGTGACGTGCTCCCAGGAGGATTCGCCTAGTGGCCTATGGCGCACGCTTGGAAAGCGTGTTGGGGTAACACCCTCGGGGGTTCGAATCCCCCATCCTCCGCCATGCATTGATCAGGACTTCGCGTCCGACGGCTTTGACGCGCCCGTGCAACAGTTCAATCGTCAGCGGTTCGCGCGTTCTGGCAGCAGCCGCGGCAGGATCCGCACCAGCGCAACGAGCACCACGAGCTCGACCACGGTCTGCAGCACGACCGCAGCTCCGGCCGCCTGCCCCGCGACCGGCACTGCCAGGGCCAGCGGCAGCACGACGAGCGAGTTGCGCGTGACGCCGCTGAGGACCACGGCGCGGGCCTGATCGACTGGGAGCCGAGTCAGCCTCGCCACCACCAGGCCGAGCGCAGTCATCATCACCGCAAACGCCAGATACGCGGCCGCCACCAGGGTGAGCTGCGGCCCGAGGCCAAGCACCGCCGGCACGCTCGAGGCCGACACCAGCAGCAGCGTCGCCACCATCAGCGGCACCATCCACCCCTCGATCGCGGCAGTCGCACGCTCGACCGGGCGGGCCCGCGCGGCGAGCGCCTGCACCAGCACGGCCGCAGCGAAGGGCGCGAGCACGAGCACCAGGAAGGCGCGCAGGAACGGTTCGGCCTGCACCACACCGGCCCCCGCCTCGCCGACGATCAGGGGCAGCAGTACCGGCGTCGCCAGCACCTGCAGCAGCATCAGCAGCGGCGTCGCAGCCAGCAGCCGCTGGTGCGCCCCGCCAGCGATCCGGGTGAACACGACCACGTAGTCGACGCAGGGCGTTAGCAGCACCATTGCGGCCCCGACCAGCAGCGCCGGCGGCTCGCCGAGCGGCCTGGTCACCATCCACACCACCGAGGGCACGACCAGCCAGTGCACCGCCAGCAACGCCCCGAGGAAGCGCCAGTCCCGCAGCGACTCGACCACGCGGCGCACCGGCACGCCCAGGAAGGTGACGAACAGCAGCAGCGCGATCACCGGCTCGACGGCGACCGCGAGCCCGCCCGCGCCATCCCACAGCACCCCCACCAGCACGCCGACGGCGATCGCGCCCAAGTACGCCGCGACTTGGTGTCGCTCGAGGACCTGGCGCACGCTGCTCACTGCACCAGCATTGCAGACGACGGCGAGGCGATGGCCCGGTCGCGCTGCGATGCCCGTCCCAGCCTGCACGCGCCGCGTGCGCGTTTCCTGACGATCCGTTACCTTGGTGTGCAGCGGGGGCGTTGATCCCCGGCCAGGTTTGGGGGAACCGTGACGCTGCAGCATCCGAGTCACCGACGCCGAGGTTCGCGGCTGCGTGTGCTGATGCTGGGCGCAGCATTGCTGGTCCTCGCAGGATGCGCCGCCGAGCAGGCGACGACGATCCATCCGCAGGAGGAACGTCTCCGCGCAGGCGAGACGGTGCTGCTCACCGGCGAAATCGTAGGGTTCGACGGCTGGTACTTGGAGTACCAGAGCGCACTCGCCAAATGGGAGCTGCCGCCCGGCACGCACGTTCCCGTCCTCACCGGCTTCCCGCCCATCATTGACCCGGTCACCGGACATGAGGGCACCATCGACATGGAAGTGGGCGCTGGCTGGGTCGACGGCGACATGAACGGCTACTGCCTGTGGATTGGCGAGTGGCTGCAGCACAGAGAATCCGACCCCGGCCGAGCCGCTATTGCCGCCGAGAAAATGAACCAGTACTTCACGTCGTATGGATTCATCAACCTCGTGACGGCCGCCCCCGGGTTTTACGAAGGAATCCAAAACGCGGTATTGCTCGATGCGCCAAATGTGATTCTTGATTATTTCGAGCACGCTTGCGAGCGCGTGTTTGACCAGTACCCCGACATCGCGAAGCAGGTCACCGAATGAGTAGCGAAACCCCCCGCTGGACCTTCGGGGCAAACCTGTCTGACCCGACCTGGAGTATCCGAACAAGACCTTGCAATGACGATCCCTCAGTCAGTACGGTTCCGGTGGGGGCAGAACAATATCGTTGCCCCCCCCCGACACTGATGAGGGGAAACAATGAAAATTGTTCGCAGTATCGCTACCGCCGCGCTGGCACTAACGCTTGTGGCCGGCACCAGTCTGGCCGCCAACGCAGCAAGCTGGACCTACAACGCAACAGCCGCGAATACCGGTTCCACTTGGAATCACACCGCTTCGTCGCAGAAGCGTGTTGGCTATAGCAACTACTGGTTCCAACCGAGCAACCTATTTAATCAGGATCCGTCCGGGTCAGTGAGGGTCATCAACGCGGCACTCTTTAATTCCAACGCGTCTACTCAGGTGTCGTCCTCGAAAAACTGGACAAACTCCACGTCAAGCAAGAGCCTGATCTCAGGTCTGAGCGCCGACACTATTGTCCGACTTTCCGTCAACGGTGCGACGTCACACGACAAGGCATGGAGCGGAATCCTCGTTGCCACTAGTTAGTTCGCACAGTTCCAAGAGGCCGGGGATCATACCTGGCCTCTTGGCCTGCCTATTCCTCGCCGGCTGCGCACCAGCGCACACGGAACTAATCCACCCACAGGAGGAGCGATTGCGCGCCGGCGAGACCGTACTGCTCACCGGCGAGATCGTCGGGTTCGATGGCTGGTACCTAGAGTTCCAGAGCGCGCTCGCCAAATGGGAGCTGCCGCCCGGCACGCACGTTCCCGTGCTCACCGGTTTCCCGCCCATCGTTGACCCGGTCACCGGGAGTGAGGGCACCATCCACATGGAAGTGGGCGCGGGGTGGGTGGACGGCGACGGCATTGGGTATTGCCTTTGGATTGGCGACTGGCTGCAATACAGAGATACCGACCCCCGCCGGGCCGCCATTGCCGTTGAAAAAATGAACCAGTACTTCACGTCGTATGGATTCATCAACCTCGTAACAGCTGCCCCGGGCTACTACGAAGGGATCCAGAACGAAGTTCTGCTCGATTCACCGGAGCGAATCTGGAACTACTTCCGCCTGAATTGCGAATACGTGTTTGACCAGTACCCCGACATCGCAAATCAGGTCACCGAATGAACCGCAGAACCCACCTCCGCTCGGTCGCCGTGATACTCGGAGTCTCCGCGCTCCTCGTCGGCTGCGCCTCCCCCACGCCGCCAGCGGAGGACCCGCTCGAGGTCTGGGCCGGGGACAACCCCGCCCACGTTAGCGTTGAGCCGCAGACGATCCAGACGGTCGTCGTCGCTCAAGTGACCGTCGTCGCGTTGCCGGAATACGTCATCACCGCGCCGAAGGCCGGCAAGGTGCAGTTCAGCAAGCGCGTCCAGGAGGGCAAGAGCCTCGGCAAGAACGCCCTCGTCGCCAAGGTCGGCGGCAAGAACGTCCGCGCCCCGCTCGCCAGCCGCTCGCTGCAACTGCTGGTACAGCCCGGCGAGCGCGTCCGCGCCGGCGTGCCGATCGCGGTGCTGCGCTACAACGGCTTCGCCGCCACCGGCAACGTCCCCGTCGAGCAGGGCTACCGGCTCCGCACCGGCGGCATCCGCGCCAACGTGCAGTTCAAGGCCGGCCCCGCCAACGCCGAATGCATCCCCGTCACGCCCAGGCACACCCCCGCCGGCAGCACCGTCGACACCAAGAGCGGCCAGCAGTACCTGAACACGCTATGCCTCTTCCCGGCCGATACCGGCCTGGTCGAAGGCCTGCCCGGCACCCTCGGCATCCTCACCGCCCAAGCCGAGAACGTGCTCGGACTACCGCTGACCGCCGTGTCCGGCAGCACCGGCCGCGCGACCGTGGTCAAAGTCGAGGCCGACGGCAGCCTCGTCGAGACCGAAGTCGAGTTGGGCATCACCGACGGCAATCGCGTCGAAGTGAAGTCCGGCCTCGAAGCCGGCGATACCGTCCTGCGCTACGGCCCGAGCCTCACGGTGCGGTACCAGGGATGAGCGAACCCATCCTCAGCGCCGTCGACCTGACCGCGAGCGTTCGCCTGCCCGACGGCTCGACGCTGCCGATCCTGCGCGGCGTCAGCCTCGACATCCACCCCGGCGAAAGCGTTGCCATCATGGGCCGCAGTGGCTCGGGCAAGACGACGCTGCTCTCGCTGCTCGGCCTGCTCAGCCGCCCAGACAGCGGCCAGGTCATGCTGCTGGGCCGGGACGCCAGCCGCGTCGGCGACCGCGAGCGGGCCGGGCTGCGCAACGCCCACCTCGGCTTCGTGTTCCAGTCGTACTCGCTGGTGCGCCACCTGAACGCCCGCGCCAACGTCGAACTGCCGCTGCGTTACGGCAGCGGGGTGCCACGTGCCGTGCGGCGCCAGCGAGTGCAGGACGCGCTCGAGGCGGTCGGTCTCGGCGAGCGCGGCAGCGCCAAACCTCGGCACCTCTCCGGCGGCGAGCAGCAACGCATCGCGATCGCCCGCGCCCTGGTGCGCGAACCGTCCGTGATCCTCGCCGACGAGCCCACCGGCGCGCTCGACACCAGCACCGCCGAGTCCGTCCTGACGGTCCTGCTGCACAGCGCCCGCGATCGCGGCACCGCCATCGTGATCGTCACCCACGACCCGGCAGTGGCCGCCCGCCTCGACCGGACCGTGCACATCGACGGCGGCGAGCTGGTCGCGGCACCCAGGCGACGCGCGAGCCGGAGCCGCGCCTGATGCGCACCCTCAGCCACGCCTTCCAAGAGTTGCGGGCGCACCCTTGGCGCGCCGTGCTGTCCGGGCTCAGCCTGCTCATTGGCGTGCTCGCCGTCGTCGCCATCGTCACGATCAGCGCCATCACCGCCGAGGTCTACATCGCCGGGTCCGAACAGGCCCACGGTCGACAGATCAGCATCGCCGGTGACATCGAACTCGCGTCGCCGGACGCCGCTGGCGTGTCCCGCGTGCTGGAGGCTGCCGCCGCCCTGCGAGTCGACGGCGGCGCGGTGGTGCTGCACTTTCAGTCCAGCGAGTCCGCCGGGTACGGCGCCATCGCGGACACCATCTATCCGACGCCCCTCACCCAGACGTGGTCCGGCGTGCACTTCGTCGCCGGAGACGTTGCCCAACAGCGGCGCCTGCCAATCCTGTCAGGCCGCTGGTTCGTCCAGCATGCCGGCGGCCCGGTTGAGGTCGTCACGAATCGAGCCGGGGTCGACCAATTCGGCGCGGTCGGTGATGGCATCAGCCTTGCCCACTCCCGGACCCAGTCTCGCGCCGTCGAGGCCCTCATCGTCGGCGTCATCGCGGACGGTTCCAGCGAACCAACCCTGTACGTACCAGCCATCAGTTACGGCGATCGGCAGCCCAGCCTGTTCGAGCGCGACGTCCGGCTCACCCTGCAGCACGCGAGCGTGGACCAAGCTACACTCACCCAAGCGGGCAACGACATCGTCGCCCGCTCCGGCGCACAGTTCCCGGAAGGGTCCGCCCTGTACCGGACCGACGACATTGAACGCATCCTGGCCGAGCTGCGCACCCAGCAGAACGCGTTCCTGATCACCGCCGTCATCATGCTGGTGGTGTCCGCGATCGGCATGCTAAACATCGGCCTCGCCAGCGTCGCCGAGCGCAGCCGCGAGCTCGTGGTGCGCCGCGCGCTGGGCGCGACCCGAGGCGGCATTCTGGGCCAGGTGCTGCTGGCATCGGTCTGGATCGGCCTGCTCGCGGTCGCCGTCGCCACGGTCACCGCCGTTCTTGCCGTCACCTGGTGGGTGCCACAGCAGATCCCGCCCGAGTCCGCCATCGAGCCGCCTGGCGTCCCATGGCTTGCCGTCTTGTGGGGTGGCATGGCGGGCGTGGGGACGACGCTGGTCGGCGGCGGCCTGCCTGCCATTGTCGCGGCCCGACTCGATATGGCCGCAGCGCTGCGCGACTAACGCGGCCCGACCGGGACCCGGGCACCGGATTCCTCCGCCGAACGAATGTTCACCATGAGCAAACGTCCTGTGCAGGCGTAGGCTTAGGCATCATGCGAAGCCCCCTCTATCCGCGGCGGCTCGTTGCGGTCTTCGCCATCATCCTCGGCATCGCCCTGGTGGTGCGCGCACCCTTCATCGCCGTGGCCCCCATCGTCACCGAACTCGGTGGATTGTTCGACCTCGACGCGACCCAGCTGGGCCTGCTCACCGGCTTGCCCGTGATCTGCTTCGCGATCCTTACCCCGCTGGCGTCGACCCTGATCGACCGGGTCGGGGCCAACTTCGCCACCACGCTGATGATCCTCGGCTGCACCCTCGGCATCATCGTCCGCTCGATCGGCGACGTCGGCTCGCTCTACCTCGGCAACCTGATCCTCGGCTCGGCAATCGCCATCGGCAACCTCCTCATTCCGGTCCTGATCCGCCGCGACATGCCGCCGGGTAAGACCGCGATCGGCACCGCGTTCTACTCGTCGATGGCGAACAGCGGCAGCATGCTCTGCACCGCGATGACCGTGCCGCTCTCGGATGCCTTCGGCTGGCAGATCTCGCTCGGGGTCTGGGGCGTGGTTGCTGCCGTCGCGCTGATCGCCTGGGTACTGCTCGCCTCGCCCGCGGCGACCCTGCGCC
>ENA-UOVV01001478-UOVV01001478.1-compost-metagenome-genome-assembly--contig:-NODE-1478-length-17029-cov-8.079769_pt1 | contig 17029 bp, 18 predicted proteins | sample MGYA00238155_ERZ761577 | MGnify/ENA primary metagenome ERZ761577 (study PRJEB28898, sample SAMN06268775) | compost metagenome | isolation source: Emeryville, CA | place: USA:Emeryville, CA | collected...
GTGGGGTTTCTCCGGCACAATAGGGGTATGACATGGGCGCGCGGCAGTGTGGGACTGGTGTGGCTGGCTGCCCTGATTGGCGCCGCGGTGGTCGTGTTCGTCATCCCGGACCAAGGTCTCCGGGTGATGCTGCCGCCGGTGCTGCTGGTGTTCCTACTCTTCGGCGCCTTCGTGCTGCAGCTCACCGTGCAACAGCCCGGCGCGATGCGGCGCGTGGTGGCCTCGGCGGGTGGGGCCGTGGTGCTGTTGCTGATCGCCTCGGCCATCGTGCATTGGCTGCCGCTGGGTGCGGCTGCGCCGCTCGCCGTGGCTTCTCAGGTCTGGGCGTAGACTAGGGCCATGAATCTTCTCGCGCTCGAACTGGTGTTCCTGGGCCTGCTGGGTCTGGTCGTTGTCGGCGTCGCTTGGGTCTCGTACGTCGTGCTGCACCGCCTGTACCGCGGCCAGCGCTAATCGAGTCCGCGTTCCGAGAGGGGAGGTCCAGTGATGGACGCTCCTGAACACGCCCCCGCGGCGGCCTCGCCCGCGGTCGACGCATTTGCGCGCATCCCGGGCGCGGTGTCTGCCCTCGATGAGGGTGCGCCGATCTGGGTGCCGCTGCACTATGGCGATCCGCTGGGCGAGCAGCGCCGTTTGCGGGCTGGGGCGGCAGTGCTGCTGCCACGAGGCGTCGTCACCGTCAGTGGTCCGGATCGGCATCGCTGGCTGGACAGTTTCACCTCGCAGTTGCTCACCTCACTGTCCGCTGGTCAGAGCGCCGAAGCCCTGATCCTGGATCCGAACGGTCGGATCGAGCACGCCCTACGCATCGTCGAGGATGGCGAGTCCATGTGGCTGCTGGTCGAACCCGACGAGGTCGCCCGCCTGGTGCGATTCCTCACCATGATGCGCTTCCGCAGCCAGGTCGAGGTGACCGACCGTAGCGCGGACGTGTTCGTGCTCGGCTCCTTTGGTCCCAGCGAGGCGGTTGCCGCCCTCGCCGCGGACGCACCCGTCTGGCAGGACGGCTGGGCCCGCATCGCGCCAGGCGGTCACGGCTATGCCGACCCGGCCGCGCACCCGGCGCAGGACTGGAACTGGTCCGAGGCGGTGCTGCCACTGTCGGCGCTCGATTCGGTGACCGAGGCCATTGCTGCCGGACAATTGCCCGTGGCGGGTCTGTTGGCGTATGAGGCACTGCGAATCGCCGCCTGGCGCCCCGAGCTGCGCACCGAAGTCGATGACCGCGCCATCCCGCATGAGACCGACTGGATGCGCACGGCGGTGCACCTGAACAAGGGCTGTTACCGCGGTCAGGAGACGGTGGCGAAGGTGCACAACCTTGGCCACCCGCCGCGCCGGCTCGTGATGCTGCATCTGGACGGCTCGGATGCGATTCCGGTGCAGCCGGGAGACTTGGTGGCGCTGCGGGACGCGGATGATGCCGACCGACCAGTGGGCCGGGTCACGGCGGCGGGCATGCACTATGAGTTGGGCCCCATCGCGCTGGCGCTGGTCAAGCGCGGCCTGGACCCGGCCGCGGCCTTGGTGGTCCGCTCTGGCGGTGGCCTTGTCGCCGCGGCGGCCGAAACGATCGTGCCGACCGATGCGGGGGCGACGGTTCGGCAGGCTGGTCTGGGTCGGCCCCGCACGGGGCACTGAGTCAATGAGCGTCTCGGGCGTCCGCATCGTCGAGGTGGGCTGGCGGCGCATGCTCGGCGACGCGCTCGCAGCCGTGCAGTTGGGCGCGGCCGCGGCCTTGGGGTATTCGTTCTCGCATTTCGTACTGGGACACGCGGTGCCGTTCCTTTCGGCGACGGTGGCGATCACCTCGCTGGGCCTGTCGCGGGACGTGCGGCCGCGGCGTGTCCTCGAGACTGCAATCGGCATGACCATTGGGATCGCTCTGGCCGGCGCTATGGTGCTGCTGATCGGCAAGGGGGCCTGGCAGCTCTCGGTCGTCGTGGTGCTGGCCGTGCTGGTGGCGCGGCTGGTCAGTGCCTCCACCTCCTTCGCGACGCTCGGCGCGATCCAGGCGAGCATGGTGCTGCTGCTGCCGGACCCCGACGGGGGACCGTTCATGCGGGCACTGGATGGCGTGGTCGGCGCCGCCGCTGCGCTGCTGATCGCGGTGCTGCTGCCTCGGGACGGTGTCAAGCTGAGTCTGCGCACTGGACGCGTCCTGCTGCAGGAGAGCCAGCTGGCGCTCGTGCGGCTTGCCGCAGCCCTGCGAACCGCAGACGTGTCGGTGGCCGCTGCGGCCTTGGAGCGGCTGCGCGCTACGCAGCCGCTGGTCGACGAGTGGCATACCGCGCTGGACTCGGCGCAGGCACTAGCGCAGATCTCGCCGCTGCGTTGGCGACAACGCGCCGAGGTGGCGCGGCACCTGCAGGTGGCGCACTCCCTCGACTACGCAACCCGCAACCTGCGCGTCGTCGCGCGCCGGGTGGACTTTCTCACCGAAGACGGGTTGCCGAGGCCGGCGCTCGCCGACCTCGTCGATGACCTGGCTGCCGGGTATGCTGCACTCTCGGCGGCGCTGGAGCACGAGAGCCAGGTGTCCTTCGCTCGCCAGCAGTTGATGATCACGGCCGGGCGCATTGACCCGGACCGGCTGGTGCTGCGCCGCAATCTGAACGAGGCCGGACTCGTCCTGCTGCTGCGGCCGCTGGCGGTGGACCTACTGTCGGCCACCGGCCTCGACGAGGCGACCGCGCGCTCGGCCCTGCCGAGGCTGTCGGAACGCTGGCAGGTGGATTCGGGCGCGTAGCCACGGCATCGCGAGTCACCGCCGCGCGGGGCGCGCGTCGCCTAGGACGCAGGTGCCACCTCGGCGTAGGGCACGGTGAGTTCGCCGAGCCGCCACCGCTTCGGACCGTCGAGCACCGTCCAACCGGCGTCACGCAGGCCGCGGACCGAGGCCTGCCAACGCTGCACGCGGCTGAGGGCTCCGAGCCCGGCGTGGGTGCGCCACTGTCGGTCGAGGTCCTGCAGCAGCGCGTGGATCCGTTCCCCGGGAACGTTGCGGTGGATGAGGGACTTCGGCAGGCGCTCGGCGGCGATGAGCGGCGAGTCGAGTTCCGATAGTCGCAGCGAGATAGTGAAGGTCTGCGGTCCGGACGGGTCCAGCCCCACCCAGGTTGCGATCCGGCCCACCTCATTGCAGGTGCCCTCCACCAACAGGCCGCCGGGCTGTAGGCGGTCGAGCATGCGCTGCCAGTGGCCGGCCACGTCGGCCTCGTCGTACTGGCGCAGCACATTGAGCGCACGAATCACTGCGGGACGACGGTCACCTGGCATCGGTACCTCGAAGCCACCGTGTTGGAACCGAATCGGCGCCGAGGCGGGGACGCGGCCACGCTCGCGGGCGGCAGCCAACTGCTCGCTCGCCAGGCGCACGCGTTCCGGCGCGATTTCGATGCCGATGACTTCCACATCGGCCTGCACCGGCTGCAGCCGCTGCCAGAGTTCGATCGAGGTGGTGGCGCTCGCCCCGTACCCGAGGTCCACCACCAGGGGATCGGCGGTGCGTCGCAGCACCGGCTGCGCGGCGATCCAGCGGTCAATCCGGCGCAGTCGGTTCACGCCGGTCGTGCCGCGGGTCACCTCGCCAATAGGCATGCTTCCAGGGTAGTCACCGTCCGGCGCGGGTGTGCCCCGGCTGGCTAGACTTGGCTGCATGACTGGGAGCTACGAAGTGATCCTGCTGCGCCACGGCCACAGTGATTGGAATGAGAAGAACCTGTTCACCGGATGGGTGGACGCAGAACTGACTGAGCGCGGTCGTGCCGAGGGCACCCGCGCGGGCCAGCTGATGGCCGAGAAGAATCTGCTGCCGGACGTGCTCTTCACCTCGCGGCTGAAGCGCGCGATCGAGACCGCGAACCTGGCCCTGGCTGCCGCCGACCGCCTCTGGATCGATGTGTATCGTTCTTGGCGCCTCAACGAGCGTCACTATGGTGCGCTGCAGGGCAAGGACAAGGCCCAGACCCTCGCCGAGTACGGCGAAGAGCAGTTCATGACCTGGCGCCGCTCCTTCGACGTGCCGCCGCCGCCGATTGCGGACGACGACACCTACTCGCAGTTTGGTGACCCGCGCTACGCCGACCTCGGCAACGATGTGCCGCGTACCGAGTGCCTCAAGGACGTCATCGCCCGCATGCTGCCCTACTGGGAGTCGGACATTCAGCCGCAGCTCGCTGCTGGCAAGCGCGTGCTCGTCACCGCACACGGCAACTCGCTGCGTGCGCTGGTGAAGCACCTCGAAGGCATCTCGGACGAGGACATTGCTGAGCTGAATATTCCGACCGGCATTCCGCTGCTCTACCGCCTCGGTGCCGACTTCATGCCGCTTGGCCCGGGCGAGTACCTTGACCCGGAGGCCGCGGCCGCGGGTGCTGCTGCAGTGGCAGCACAGGGCGCCAAGAAAGCCTAAGCGTTCGAACGACGAAGGCGGTCGGTTCCCAGCAAGGAACCGGCCGCCTTCACGTTGCCATAACGGTTATGCGCCGCCACTGAGGAAGAACAGCATGATCAGCCCGCCGACGCTGGCGAGGATGATGCCGAGCACGACCAGATAGTTCAGCACGAGCCCCACGCGGGTGGTGGTGCGGGAGGCCGCGGTGCGAGCGGAGAAGTTGCTGCCAAGGTGCCCAACGATGATCCCAGCGATGGCAACCACGCCGGCGAGAGCAATCAGAGCAATCATGGCGGTCGATTGCCCGGGATGGGCGAGCTGCACCATCACCTGCGCGACGATCACAAGCACGACGGCGACCGCGCCGAGGATGGTCGAGACATTGCCAAACTGATTTTTGCCGTCCAACAGCAGCGGCGCCTCGCGGTCGGCGTCCGAGCGGGCGTCGTCCTGGAACGCGAAGCCGTTTCGGTTCGCCGAGCGAGGGTCAGTCATGGAGTGCCTTTCCGGGACGGGGCCTGTGCTGTCGAGAGCCTAACGCACCCGAGCGAGCGCGAAGCCATCCCAGCCGTAGAAGCCGACCGTTTGAATCGCTGTCGCCTCCAACCTCGGATCGGTGGCCATGCGTTCCAGGGCGGCGCGGGTTCCCTGTACGTCGGGCTGCTCGGTGCCGGCCTCAAGAATCGCGCCGCCGATCTGGGTGCTGCCACGAACGACGTTGTCCATCACAATCAGCGTGCCGGATCGGGACAGGCGAATCGCCCAGTCCAGGTAGGTCGGGTTGTTGCGCTTATCCGCATCGAGGAACACGAGGTCGAATGGGCCAATCCCCGCGGCGGCGACCTCGGGCAGTACGTCCAGGGCAGGGCCGACGTGAATGGTGGCGTACGGTTCCCGGAAGCCGGCCTCATCGAGGCTCGCGCGGGCTGCGGCAGCCCATTCAGGGTTGATCTCGATGGTGTGCAGCTCCCCGTCCGCGTCGAGGGAGCGGGCCAAGAAGATAGAGGAGTAACCGCTCAGTGTGCCGATTTCGAGGATGCGCCGCGCCCGCACGATCTTCCCGAGCAGATACAGGAATTTGGCATGCGCTGGCGAGACGGCAATGTTTGGCATGCCGAGTTCGGTCCGTCGGCGCTCGGTGGATGCCAGGACTGCATCGCTCGGCGCGAACCAGTCCGCGAATAGGGCGTCAACCTCGTGCCAGCCATCCTGCGTCATCGCAGCCTCCTCCGGGAACCACCTTGGATCTTGTGCCTAACTCTCTGCCCTTCCTGCGGGGAGGGCAAGGGGTGGCCGTCAAGGTGGAGGTCGTCGGCGGGCTAGAAGTACCGACTGCGCAGGACGTGTCCGGTGATGATGGTTGTGACCAGGAACAGGGTGAAGGTCACGCCTGCCGCGATGCCGAATGCGGCCGAATCGCGGTCAGATAGGGACTGTTCTTTCCGGAAGCACCAGGCCACCGTGCCGCCGACAGCAGCGATGAGGGCCAGCAGTGCGGTTCACCAAGGCAGAAAACTCGCCACGGAATCGGACGTGAGGGAGTCCATGCTGAACCCGAATGGGGACACGCGTTAAGAACGCATACGAGAGTTCGACGCTGAGCGACACAATTCGGGCAGCGCTGACGCTCACCTGAGCGATCGATCGTGATCGATTGACCCACGGTCGGTCTGCAGATTCGGCAGTCATGATGAACTCCTCCATCGTCGATGGCGTGCTGTCGTTCACCAGTTCGGGAACAGTCAGAAATTGCTGCGCTCAGAGATGCCTATGCCGATTGCGATTGGGACGAGCACGAAGACAACCGGGTCAGCAAGAGGCAGAGGATCAGTGGGTGCAGGACCAGCGAACCGAGGACCGTGAGCAGCCCGAGGATCAGCGTGGCTGGGGCCATCCTGACCCGTGCATGGCCGGTGGGCAGGTCCGGAGTCACCGGCTCTGACATGGCTCCCCCCCCCGACCATCGCAGCACTGCGCTGTGCCTGGATGCGTAACTCCTTCGCCCGGCCGGGGTAAGAAAACCATCCGGGCAGTTCCTCGCCCTGCGAGATACTCCTGACGTTCCCGCACTCTGCTGAACTCGGTGGGTGGAAATCAGGCCTCACTCGGTGGAAGCCGCCGGGCCTGCCTGCGTTCGAAGGGGCCTCATCCGGGGTGCTAACTCACTGAAACGGTCTGGTGCACCACCACGCCAAGTGCCGCGATCGCAGCGACCGCAGCCGAGAGGACCAGCGCTCGCCGGGCGGTGCGGCGCGCGGCAGTGCCGGGCGAGCTGGCCCGCAGGGCGAGGACCGAGATCACGATCGCGATCACGGCCAGGACTGCGGCCGGCCAGGCCAAGAAGAGCAGCCAGTGCGCGGCCTGCCAGGCAGCGAGCGCCCCCTGGAACTGCAGAAACATCAGCCCGGCCAGCAGGGCATAACCAAGGATGAGCAGCGCGGACAAGCCTGCAACGATCCAGGCCGCGGTGCTGACGCCCTTGCCTGGTTTGGTCATGCGGCTACTCTTCCCGGAACCACCGAACTTGGCAAGTGCTGACTTATTCGTCGTCGCTGGCGGCCCACTCGCCGGTTGCCAAGTACTGCACCTTCTTCGCGATCGATACGGCGTGGTCGGCGAAACGCTCGTGATAGCGGCTCGCCAGCGTGGCGTCGACGGTTGCCTCGGTATCGCCCACCCAGGCATCGCCGAGCACCTGCTCAAACACGCTCACGTGCAGGCGGTCGACGCGGTCGTCATCGCTGCGGATCTCCTCGGCGAGGCGCATATCCTGCGTTTCCAGCAATTGGGTGAGCTTCTGAGCGATTTCCACGTCCAGCTCGCCCATCTCTTTGAACGTGCTGCGCAGGCTCTTCGGCACCACCTTGTCCGGGAAGCGATAGCGGGCAAGCTGCGCGATGTGCTCGGCCATGTCGCCCATGCGTTCCAGTGAGGCAGAGATACGCAGTGCGCTCACCACGATGCGCAGGTCGCGGGCCACGGGCTGTTGCCTGGCGATGATGTTGATCGCCAGCTCGTCGAGCTTCACTGCGAGGGCGTCGATGCGATCATCCGTGGCGATCACGGACTCGGCCAGATCCACCTCGGACTTCTGGAAGGCCCGGGTTGCGGACTGGATGCTGCCCGTCACCAGGCGCGCGATTTCGACCAGACCAGCCTGCAGTTCCCGCAGTTCTTGCTGAAACACTTCGCGCATCGAGCATCCTTCGTACGGCACCAGTGGTGACAAGCGGTCACCGTCGCCCCACCATCGTTGGCTGCGAAAGTGAACAAACGGTGACGTGCCAACGAATATCCCACGAACCTTGCCCGAGGATACGGTTTCCGGGGCGAGAACACCGCGAGTTGTCTCTTAGTGTAGGCACCATGGACACTGCCTGGCTGTTGCCTGTCGCGCCCGTCGCGGGTGCTGTGGTGGGCGCCGGGCTGGCGCTGCTTGGCACCGCGGCCGTGCGTCGAAGCCGCGCTGCCACTGCTGCCGCCCACCACCACCTGCCTGAGGGTGTGTCGCTGGTGCTGGATGCATTGCACGCGCCGGCGGCGGTCGTGGACGCCTCGAACAACGTGGTGAAGGCATCGCCCAGTGCCGTCATCAGTGGCCTGGTCCAGGGTCGTGACCTGGTGCAGCCAGCGGTGATCGGAGTGCTCGACCAATGCCGGGCTCGGCTGCAGCCGCTGAGTGTGCCGGTGCAACTGCAGCGCGGCCGCTTCGGCGAGGAGTCCGCGCCGGTGGTGGTGCATGTCAGCGCGGTGGATGCCCGCTTGCACCTGGTCGTGGTGGAGGACGAGTCGGAGGCGATGCGCCTGGCTGAGGTACGGCGCGACTTCGTGCTGAACGTCTCCCACGAGTTGAAGACGCCCGTCGCCGCGGTGCAGTTGCTCAGCGAAGCGCTGCTGGATGCCGCCGACGATGGCGAGGCGGTCCGCCATTTTGCGGCCCGCCTGAACGATGAGTCGGTCCGGCTCGGCACACTCATCCAGGAAATGATCGAGCTCTCGCGTCTGCAGGCGGGGGATCCGCTCGAACGCGCCGAGCAGGTTCGCATCGCCGACATCGTGGCAACCGTGCTGGCCCGCACCGCAGGCATTGCCGAGGGGCGACAGATTTCGGTGGTGCCTGCCAAGAAACTCAAGGGCAAGGTCTATGGCGATCGCGAACTCCTGATCACGGCGCTCGAGAACCTGGTGGTCAACGCGATTCAACACTCGCCCGAGGGCAGCCGGGTCGCGATCGCGTCCCGCAAGGAGGACGGGCAGGTGCAGATCCAGGTCATTGACCAGGGTCCCGGCATTCCGGAGGCCGAACTGGAGCGGATCTTTGAACGCTTCTACCGCCTCGACGATGCCCGATCGCGGGGGACCGGTGGCTCGGGCCTGGGGCTCAGTATCGTCAAGCACATCATTACCAACCATGGCGGCAGCGTGCAGGCCTGGTCGCGGCCCGGACAAGGGGCTACCTTTACGGTCCGACTGCCAGACTTGACCGCGACAGCGACCGGAGTGATCGAGGTAGTGCAGTGATTCGGATCCTGCTGGTGGAGGATGAGCCCGGTCTGGCAGAGCCGCTGGCGTATCTGCTGGAGCGCGAGGGGTACCAGGTCACGCACGTCCGCGACGGACGGGAAGCAATCGACACCTTTGCCAGTGCTGGCGCCGATCTGGTGCTGCTGGACCTGATGTTACCGAAGGTGTCGGGGCTGGAGGTCTGCCGCCAACTGCGGGCGGTCTCCACCGTGCCGGTAATCATGCTGACTGCGAAGGACACCGAGGTGGACATCGTGGTCGGCCTGGAACTCGGGGCCGACGACTACATCACGAAGCCGTATTCAGCGCGGGAGTTGGTGGCGAGGATTCGTGCCGTGCTGCGTCGGCACAGCGTGGAACTGGAAGAACCGAGCCAGGTCCTCGCAGTCGGCCCGGTCAGCATGGACCTGGACAAGCACGTGGTCACCCTGCGCGGCGAGGCGGTAGCGATGCCGCTGAAGGAGTTCGAACTGCTCGAATTCCTGCTCCGCAATGCCGGCCGGGTGCTCACCCGTGGGCAACTCATCGACCGGGTTTGGGGCGACGACTACGTCGGCGACACCAAGACGCTGGACGTCCACATCAAGCGGCTCCGCGCAAAACTCGAGGACAATCCGGCGCAGCCGACCCGGATCGTGACCGTGCGGGGTCTCGGCTACCGCTACGACGGCTAGCGGCACCGCAGCGTCGGCGCCAACCGGCAGGATGCGCAAGACGCAGCAGGGGCGCCGGTTGCCCGACGCCCCTGCTGGAGAACTGGTGCTTAGTGGTGGCCGCCGCGGTCAGCCGGCTCGGGGATCTCGCAGATCGCTGCGGCGAGTTCCGCGTGCGCGGCGTCGAGCTCGGCGAGGGCATCGGCCAGCGCATCCACCTCGACGTCGATGCTCACGGCCTCACCCTCGGTACCCTCGTCGGTGGTCGGTGCCTCGGTGGTCGAGGTCTCCGGCTGCAGTGAGGAGTACTGGGGCAGCAGGCCAGCGTACTCGGCCAGGCACGGAGCGAGCACCGGGACCTGCACCTGCTGGCCCTGTTCGCTGCCGTACTGGAAGAAGATGTCGATGAGGCCACCGGGGGTTGCACCAAGGTCGGCCAGCACGATCTGGCCGTGGTTGGCGAAACCGAAGGGGGTCACGCCGGGTGCGGTCGGCACGGTGAGGTTGACGCGCTCACCGTTGGCGTCCTTGAACTGGACGGTGAGGTCAATGTCCGAGGCGCTGCGGTTGGTGACGGTCATCACCAGGCTGCCGAGCGAGCCATCCGCGGTCACCACCAGGGCGTTGCGGACACCGATCTGGCCCACCTCAGCGCTGACACCGTCGCTCGGGTCGTACTGGATGGTGGTGTCCTGCGGGGCGGCCAGGTTGCATCCCGCCAAGCCGAGGCTCACGGCGGCGGCAAGGGCGAGGGCTGCGATTCGCGACTTCACTCGGTTCTCCTGCATTAGCGCCGCTCGATCGCGGCGGTTCTCGGCATACTGTCCCTAGCCTACCGCTACTCTGCGGCAGTCTGTGACTTAGGTAAGCCTAATTTCAGACACGCTGTGATATCATGAAAGTTCCGGAAGGGGCATTATCATATGCAGTTCACAGTCGGCGAAACCGTTGTTTACCCGCACCACGGCGCAGCAACGATTACCGAAGTCAAGACGCGCATCATCGGCGGCGAAGAAAAACTCTACCTCAAGCTCAAGGTAACGCAGGGCGACCTCATGATTGAGGTGCCGGCGGAAAACCTGGAACTCGTGGGTGTTCGCGATGTCATCGGCAAGGAAGGCCTCGACAAGGTCTTTGAAGTCCTGCGCGCTCCGTTCACTGAGGAACCGACCAACTGGTCGCGTCGCTTCAAGGCGAACCTCGAAAAGCTCGCCAGTGGCGATGTGATCAAGGTGTCCGAGGTGGTCCGCGACCTGTGGCGTCGCGACCAGGACCGTGGGCTGTCCACCGGGGAAAAGCGCATGCTCGCCAAGGCTCGCCAGATTCTGATCAGCGAACTGGCGCTGGCCGAAAAGACCGATGAAGAGCAGGCCAGCCAGGTGCTGGACGAGGTGCTCGCCTCCTAAGGCTCCGGCCTTTACACTTCGACGGGTTGGCGCCCGCGACCGCGTGCTGCGGTGGGGCGCCAACCCGTTTCCGTCTGCGGCGCTGAGGCGACCACAGAACCCGACTAGCCTGGAACCGTGAGCGTGTCCCCGTCGAGCCATCCCCGTGTCGGCATCGTCCTTGTGGCGGCCGGTAATGGCACGCGCCTGGCTGCAGGCCAACCCAAGGCCTTCGTGCCGGTGGCGGGGCAGACGATGTTGCAGCGAGCGCTGGCGCCGATCGCGGCCTTGGCGGACCCGGTCCAGTTGGTGCTGGTGGTGCCCGAGGACCGCCTTGCGGATGCGGCAGAGATCGCCTCGCGTTCCGGGTGTGCAGCAGAGCGCGTCATCGTGGTGCCGGGCGGGGCAGAACGCCAAGACTCGGTCCTCGCGGGTGTGCGTGCCATGCCGGAGACGGTCGACTTCGTGCTCGTGCACGATGCGGCGCGAGTGTTGACCCCGACCGAGCAGTTCCAGGCCGTGATCGATGCCCTGCAGGAGGGTGCCGAGGCCGTGGTTCCGGTCACCCCCGTGGTCGACACGATCCGCCAGGTCGGTGACGAGATCGGACTCGGCCCGATTCTGGACCGCAGTGCCATGGTCGCGGTGCAAACCCCCCAGGGGGCTCCTCGGACGCTGCTGCTCGACGCGCTGCGCTCCGCCACCGATGCTGGGGTTGCCTTCACCGACGATGCCGCCGCCATCGCGGCGCTCGGTCACGACGTGGTGTCTGTGCCGGGCTCACAGCTCGCCTTCAAGATCACAGTGACTGAGGATCTGGACCGCGCCGAGGCCCTGCTCGCGGTGCCACCGGTGCCGGCAATGCCAGCGGACTCACCCGTGCAGATCGGCGTCGGTGCTGACGTGCACGCTCATGGTGGCGAGGGCGTACTGATGCTCGGCACCCTCGCGTGGCCGGACGCACCGCCGCTGGCCGGGCATAGCGATGGTGACGCGCTCAGCCACGCCATCGTGGATGCGCTGCTGTCGGCTGCGGGCCTCGGCGACTTGGGAGCAGTGTTCGGCACGGACGATCCGCGCTACGCCGGCGCCGCGGGCCGGGTGTTCCTTGAGGCGGCAGTCGAGTTGCTTGCCGAGCGCGGCTGGCAGCCGGTGAGCATCGCCGCGCAGGTCATCGCTCGCCGACCCAAGATCGGTCCGCGACGTGATGAGCTCGAAGTCGCATTGAGTCAGCTGCTCGGTTGCACGGTTCGGGTAGGGGCCACCACCAGCGATGGCCTGGGAATTACCGGCTCCGGGGCCGGGATTGCCGCGGTTGCCACTGCTCTCATCGCTCGCCTGCCGTAGGCTGGGGGCGTGACGATTCGCCTCTACGACTCCAAGGCTCAGGGCCTGCGGGAATTTACCTCGCTGCGCCCGAACGAGGTCGGCCTCTACGTCTGCGGGCCGACGGTGCAGTCCTCGCCACACATCGGCCACCTGCGCTCGGCGCTGGTGTACGACCTCTGGCGGCGCTGGTTCGAGTACCGCGGGTACCGGGTCACCCTGGTGCGCAACGTCACCGATATTGATGACAAGGTGCTCGAGAACGCCGCCGCAACCCAGGGCACTGACGCCCCGGAAGCGTGGTGGGCACTGGCGTACCGCTACGAACTTGAGTTCAATGCCGCCTATCGGGCGCTCGGCATTCGTCCGCCGACGTATGAACCGCGCGCGACCGCGAGTGTGCCCGAGATGATCGCACTGATCGAACGATTGCTGGCTAGTGGCCACGCATATCGTTCGGAGGTGAGCGCGGACGTGTACTTCGCCACCGCCTCGTTCCCGGCCTACGGTGAACTGACCCGGCAGAGCCCCTCGGACATGGTTGAGTCCGACGCTGATCCTCGGGGCAAGCGGGACTCGCGCGACTTCGCGCTCTGGAAGGCCCACAAGCCGGGCGAGCCGGAATCGGCCGCCTGGGACACGCCTTGGGGTCGTGGTCGCCCCGGTTGGCACATCGAATGCTCGGCCATGAGCACCAAGTACCTGGGCAGTCACTTCGACATCCACGGTGGCGGCCTGGACCTGCGCTTCCCGCACCACGAGAACGAGCTCGCCCAGTCGCGGGCCGCTGGCGACCAGTTCGCCGAGTACTGGATTCACAATGGTCTGGTGAATGTGGGCGGGCAGAAGATGTCCAAGTCGCTCGGCAACTCGCTGTACGCCGCTGACCTGCTCTCGTCGGCGCGTCCGGCCGCGGTGCGCTACTTCCTGGGCTCGGCCCACTACCGGTCGGTGCTGGAGTTCCACGACCAGGCCCTGGCGGAGGCCGACGCCGCCCTCGACCGCGTGGAAGGCTTCCTGGCCCGCGCTGAGCGTGCGCTGGGGGATCGTGCCGCATCCGCCGGTACCGCGGTGGCGCCGGACTTTGCCGAGGCGATGGACGATGACCTCGGCGTGCCGCTGGCGCTCGCCGCGCTGCACGACACCGTGCGCTCGGGCAACACGGCGCTGGAATCTGGCGATATCGACGCTGTACGGACCGCCTTCGGCCAGGTGCGCGCCATGGTGCGCGTGCTCGGCCTCGACCCGGCCGACCCGCAGTGGTCAACGGCCGGCGACACCGAGACGCAGGCGCTGTCGGCCCTGGTTGAGGAAATCATCTCGGCACGCCAGCAGGCGCGCGCGAACAAAGACTTCGCGACTGCGGACCGACTGCGTGATGTGCTGGCCGCCGCCGGCATCGTGGTTGAGGACGGCGCGGACGGAACGCATTGGAGTGTGGCTCGATGAAGGGTTCAGGAGAACCGAGTAAGAATCGCCCCGGCGCAGTCCGCAAGGGTCGTGCTGGTAAGCGCCCCCAGGTGGGCACTGGCGGTCACGGCCGGAAGGCCCTCGAAGGCAAGGGACCGACCCCGAAGGCCGAGGAGCGCACGTACCACGTTGCCTACAAACGCAAGCAGCTCGCTGAGCGGGCAGCCGAGAAGCGCGGTTCGGTCAAGCCGATCGGGCAGACCGGTGGTCAGCGCAGCAAGGATGGCAGTGAACTGGTCACTGGCCGCAACTCGGTGCTCGAGGCGCTGCGCGCGAAGATCCCGGCCACCACGCTGTACATCGCCCAGCGCATCGAACTCGATGACCGAGTGCGCGAAATCATCGTGTTGGCCAACAACCGCAATCTGCCGATCCTGGAGGTTACTCGTCAGGAACTTGATCGCCTGGCGGGCTTCGACTCCGTGCACCAGGGTGTGGGCCTGAAGGTGCCGCCCTATGAGTACGCGCACCCGGAAGACCTGCTGGACGAGGTGATCGGTCGCGGGGAAGTGCCGCTGATCGTCGCCCTCGACGGCGTGACCGACGCCCGCAACCTCGGTGCCGTGATCCGCTCGGTCGCCGCCTTTGGCGGCCAGGGCGTGATCGTGCCGCAGCGTCGCTCGGTCGGTGTCAATGCGGGTGCTTGGAAGACCTCGGCCGGAGCTGCTGCACGCATTCCGGTGGCCATGGCCTCCAACCTGACCTCCACGCTGAAGGCCTTCAAGAAGGCGGGCGTGTTCGTGATCGGCCTCGACGGCGGTGGCGACACCATGCTGCCGGGGCTGGAACTGGCTGACCGCCCCCTTGTCGTTGTGGTTGGCAGCGAAGGCGAGGGACTGTCGCGCCTGGTCACGGAAACCTGCGACGCGATCGTGTCGATTCCGATCTCGTCCGCCACCGAATCGCTCAACGCCGGTATCGCCGCCAGCGTCACGTTGTACGAGATCGCGCGCCTGCGCGCCGAGGCCGCAGCGGAGTAGCCGCTAGACCTTCAGTCGCCAGTCCTCTTCGTCGTCATCACCGACGATGGGGATGGCGCCGGTCTCGACGGTCGGCAGTGGCAACGTGATGGCCGTGGTCGGCGGGTTCAGCAGCGTCGCCTCGTCACGGCGATGGCGCAGCACAGTGTCGATGAACGACTGCACCGCCTCGGCCAGGGGCACGTCGCGGTCTTGCTCCTGCGAGATGAACCACCGGTGATCAAGGAACTGGTGGTAGGCCTCGGCAGGTTCCAGCTTGCCGCGCAGATCCCGCGGAATGGCCTTGATGACCGGCTCGAATGCCCGCACGAGCCACTCGTGGGCGGTGACCTCCTCGTCCTGGCCCGGGCGCCCGTAGGTGGCGCGGTAGCGGTCGAGGTCGTTCAGGAGGCGCCGGGCCTGGTTCTCGCCGGTGTCGAGGCCGGTGAGTCGCAGCAGGCGGCGCTGGTGGTGCCCCGCATCCACGACCTTGGGCTGGATGCGCACCTGTGCGCCATCGCCGCCAGCGGTCATAGACAGTTCCTCGATGTCGAATCCGAGGTCGTTGAGCCGCTGGATGCGCGCATCGATACGCCAGCGCTCGGAGGCATCGAAGGTCTCAAAGCCGGTGAGTTCCTGCCACAGCATCCGGTACTGGGACACGATGCGGTTGCTGATTTCGATCGGGTCGAGACTTTCGTCGATGCGGCCGCCCGCCTCGAGGTCGAACAGTTCGCCAGCGATGTTGACCCGACCGACCTCGAGGTCGTGTTCTCGCTGCCCGGCCGTGAGTCCGTTGGGCTGGAGCTGACCGGTTTCGGCGTCCACCAGATAGGCGGCGAAGGCGCCAGCATCGCGGCGGAACAGGGTGTTGGACAGTGACACGTCACCCCAGAAGAAGCCCACCAGGTGCAGCCGGGCCAGCAGCAGTGCGAGCGCGTCAACGAGGCGGGTCGCGGTGTCCGGCCGCAGCGTCTGTGAGAAGAGCGCCCGGTAGGGCATCGAGAACTTCAGGTGCTCGGTCACCAGCGCCGAGGGCAGCGGTTCGCCGTCGGCATCGAAGCGGTTGGTGATGACGGCGACCGGGGCGACGCCAGGCACATCGAGTTTCTGCAGGGAGCGCAGCACTTCGTACTCATGCAGCGCCATCTGCTCGGTGGTCTCCTTGACGGCGACGACACCACCGGACATGTGTGCGAATCGCACCAAGTGCCGAGAGATGCCCTTCGGCAGGGCAGCGATCACATCGCTCGGCCACTGGTCGAGGGGGAGATGCCAGGGCAAATCCAGCAGCGCCGGGTCCGGCACGGCGGCGGTGATACTGAGGGAAGCACGAGGCGGCATAGCAGGGAGCCTATCGGGAACGAAGCGGGGAAACGGTGCGTGCGCGCAGAGACAACAGGGGCGGTCCCGAAGTTCGGAACCGCCCCTGCGAGGTTGGGATGAGCCTTACAGGCGCTCGCCAGTCTCAGCGTTGAACAGGTGCACGTGGCCTGCCACCGGGGTCAGGTACACCACGTCACCCATGTTCGGGTGCGAGCGGCCGTCGACGCGGGCCACCAGGTTCAGGGTCTGGCCGTCGACCAGGGCCGAACCGTACAGGTAGCCGTCGGCGCCGAGCTCTTCGACGATGTCGACCTTGACCTCGATGCCTTCACCCTTCTTGGTGGAGATGGTGAAGTCCTCGGGGCGGACGCCGGCCGTCACGGTCTTGCCAGCGTTCTTCAGTGCGTCACGCTCGACCGGCACCGTGGCGCCGCCGAACTTGACGCCACCGTCGACGACCGGCACGTTGAACAGGTTCATGGCCGGGCTACCGATGAAGCCGGCGACGAAGACGTTCTTTGGGGCGTCGAGCAGTTCGCGCGGGGTGCCGACCTGCTGCAGGATGCCGTCCTTGAGCACCGCGATGCGGTCACCCATGGTCAGCGCCTCGACCTGGTCGTGGGTCACGTAGACGGTGGTGACGCCCAGGCGGCGCTGCAGCGACGCGATCTGGGTGCGGGTCTGCACACGGAGCTTGGCGTCGAGGTTCGACAGCGGCTCGTCCATGAGGAACACCTGCGGCTGACGGACGATCGCGCGGCCCATGGCGACACGCTGACGCTGACCACCCGAGAGCGCCTTCGGCTTGCGGCCGAGGTACGGCTCCAGGTCAAGCAGCTTGGCGGCCTCGAGGACGCGAGCGGCGCGCTCTTCCTTGGCGACGCCAGCGATCTTGAGGGCGAAGCCCATGTTCTCGGCCACGGTCATGTGCGGGTAGAGCGCGTAGTTCTGGAACACCATGGCGATGTCGCGGTCCTTCGGCGGCACGTC
>ENA-UOVV01001481-UOVV01001481.1-compost-metagenome-genome-assembly--contig:-NODE-1481-length-16986-cov-6.869234_pt1 | contig 16986 bp, 21 predicted proteins | sample MGYA00238155_ERZ761577 | MGnify/ENA primary metagenome ERZ761577 (study PRJEB28898, sample SAMN06268775) | compost metagenome | isolation source: Emeryville, CA | place: USA:Emeryville, CA | collected...
AGGACAGCGGACTCTGACTCCGCCAGTCTAGGTTCGAATCCTAGTCCCCCAGCCATTTTGAATATATCAATAAAATCAATCACTTATAGAAATCCATTAGCAGTCATTATTAGCACCTCTTATTAGCACCCAAGGGGCTCAAATTGGTTGCCGGGGTGAGTGCGTCCCAGAGACTCATATTTGGCCCGTGAGCGCCGTTTTGCGTCGGGCTGTGCATTGGGGCCAAATCACCGGGATTCGAGTCTGTGAGGCTTCCAAAGGGCCGGAACGCAAACGCCCCGGACGTGGGGTCCGGGGCGTTGTGGCTTGGCGCTAGAGGCTCGTCAGTCATCCTCTTTCATATCGTCGTCAATCCATCCTTGCACGATATTGCGCGCCACAAAAAGATTGGTCGCATCGGTTTCACTTGCTTGCGCCCGCTTCACTCGATCCCCATACCGCACCTCAATCATACGCCCTTGCCGTTCCCAAGTGGCCTTCACAGTGCTTAACGGAGTATCGATTACAAAAATGTGCTTCATGCCGCCGCGCTCCGGTGTGGATCGTTCAGAATGTCAGCGTTCCAAATTCCCGCCTCGCCCAGAGCTTCCATAAACTGCCAACCCTCGATAGGGCGCTCCACCCCATCAATGGCCGGGATGGGCCTCACACCGGCGAGGGCTTCCAGAAGCCGGTCGTAAACACCTTCCGCAAGAAAAACGTCGTTACCTTCAATTTTGACGATCATTCCGTGTGCCTCGTAAATTCGTGGTGAAGTTGTGCGAGGCTTGCACGGGCGGATTCTTGCCGTCAACAGAAATTGTTTATGTTTTTCAGCTAGTTAGCTATATAGCGGAATAGCTATTTAGCTACGCTTGGGGGAGAAATGACAAAAGCTGTTTGGAGCATCGCGCTTGCAGTCACCTTGCTGGCATTGGTCAGCAGTGCCGCTCATGCCTTGGCCGAACCGGGGTCGGGGCTCGATAGATTCATCAAGCTAGAAGATTTACTTGCGCAACAGGCAATGGCCGACGCTGCCAAGACAATGACGCTAATTGCGTGGATACAGATTGCTGTTGGCTTGGGAACACTTGCGGGGCTTGCATGGACGCTCAAATACACGCGCGACACTGCTAGGGCAGGTCAAGCGTCCGCCGATGCCGCTGAAAAAACTCTCAACGCTGTTGAGCGGCCATATGTCTTTCTGTCCGGGGTTCACAGTATCGGCAGCCAAGAGCATATGGGGGATTGGAATTTCTTCATTGATTACTCGATTGCAAATCACGGGAAGACACCCGCAATCATAGAATCCATGTCCGGGAGCATTTCGTTTGAAACGGAACCAGCCGAACCGAAAGAGGTAACACAGGGGCACACAACCAAAGTTTTGCCAATCTTCAAATCAGGAGAGAGCCGCGAAATTTGGTTTTGGTGCCCCGACGAGCATATTCGCTTTCAACACGTAGGAAACGGACCGGGAGACGTTAACGAAATCGCCTACCCAACAACTGACAACTTCTTCTTTCGGCTTGTCGTTCGTTACAAGGGGCCATTCACAAGCGGGTATGAAACAAGCGCCTGCTGGACATGGGACAAGAAACGTTGCTGCCTCGTTCCTTATGGCGGCGAGGAATACAACTACACCCACTAATCACGACACCGGCGCTTGAGCCCCGTTGAAAGGAACGCAATCTTGTTCGTGCCCAGCGCCTTCCGGGTGAGCTTCAAATCTTTGAGGCAGTAAGACGCCCACCCGGCAGGTTCGGGCATGGGATCGAGCTTCACTTGCCGCGCCGCAGCCTTGCCCTTGATCCTGCCACCTGCCCGCATAAGGGCTTGCTTGATGCGCTCCCGGTCGGCATGGGCCGGGAGAACAATCGCCCCGTGAGCGTGAAGCCTGCCCTTGTCAGAAACTTCCAAGGCGAAGGCGTATTCAGGGGCTTCTATCCCCGCTTCCTTCAATGCACGGTTGATCCTGTCTGAAAGGTGCCGCGCCGGGTCGCGGGACTTTCTAAGGGCTTCCTCTTGAGCGTCACTAAGGTTCAACGTGAGGCTATATCCAGCATGACCGATAACGGTAACAGCACGGGATAGCTTCTGTTCCTGTGTGGCGTGTTTCCATGATTTTGAAGGGGTGGAAATAGGGGTGTTTGGGAGGGGTGATTTTGCCCTAACTGGACAAACAGTCTCGCCACGCGCGAAAGATGTATGTGCTACATGGGTTTCTTGCGTTTTCAGGGGTTCGGAAAATGACGCAATTTTTCCACCCGAATTTGACGCAGTTTTCCCGGTCGGAACTGACGCAAAATTGCCAGCCGCTTTGAGGCGTTCAAGCAAGGTCTGACGGCGGGGCGTAGCAACAAGCTGGGGGAGTTCCCCCGCCTCCGGGAGACAAAGGGCGTCAAGCTCGCGCTCAATCTCGGCAAGCATTGAGCGCCGCGCGGGTGTGAGGGGCTTTGGCTCAACAGACTTGTCGATTTCAGCGGCAAAATCTTCCCAAAATCTATCATCGAAAGATTGACAATTATCGTTATGAATCATATGTTTAGCTGGTTCTGGATTAGCGGCTAGGACATGAGTATCACTGGAAAACCCCGGCGCTCGGACGCCGGGGTTTTTTCTATTATAGCGGTCGTTACTTCGCGGCGCGGTCGATAAGCCGGGCAACGTCTTCCGCAACGCCGGGAGCGACGGTCTTCTCGGTGCCGGACTTCTGGTCAACCAGCTTTACGCCAACGCCCCGGCGCGTAACGCTAAGGTCCGGGATTGGCATAAAGGGATTGCCTTTGCCCGGCGTAAGAATCGGGCGCGTCACGGCCCGGATTTGGTCGGCGTAGCTCTTGGCAAGATCGCGGGTCAATGTCCGGGTCCAAGCGCCAGTGTCGATTTTCACGGACTTGCCGTGCCGCGTGACCTCGAAGCCGGGAAGCTCGTCGGGAATCTTTCCCGCTTCAATAGCAAGGCGGATAAGTGCACCCACCGCATCAGAGATGGTCAGGCCTTCAGCATCTGCAAACCGTTTGAGTTGTTCGGCTCTTTCATCGGGCAGGAGGATTTGGGTAGGCATTAAAGACTTCCTTATTAATTGATGAATAGAGACTATTAGTCGATGAATAGAAGGTCAAGCTTTACCTTGCTCGGTTGTTGAGCATGTTGCCGGGGCGCATTTGTTTCTGAACTTCCGAGATAATCAAAGCTCGCTGGCTCGCCTCAATCCGCTGCGCCACTCGCTTGGCTAAATCTTCATTCTGTGCGGGGGAGCCACTATTCGCATTCACTGTGACCGGCGTATTGACGTTGATAACAGTTGATTGAGCGATGCTGCCAATCGGTGCCTCTGCCATGCGGCTGGACGGTTTGCCCGAAACAAAGCCACCGTCTCTATAGCCGGGCACTCCCCGATTAATTGCCTCAAGCAAGGGACGGTGCTTTTCAGTTGCCCGCGCGTTCATGACAAATTCGCGGCCATGCACAACGCCCGCCACTTCGGACGTGCCACGGTCGCCAGTATAGCCGCCGCGCTTGAAGCCCAAGAGCCCTCCAATCGCTCCGAAAATGCCGCCGCCCGGAACGCCAGAGAAAAGGCCATCCAGCGCCATATCCGTGAGCTTGTCGGCAATGCGGTTGAGCGCATTGCCCAGTGCGTCGAGCGCGGTCACGCCTTGCGCAATGTCACTGACGAAACCGCGCATCATGTCCTTTTCCATTGCTTGAAAAGTTTCTGCGGCGCGCGCGGCGTCTTGCTGACTTTGTGCAAGGGCTTCCACTTCCAAGGCAGCTTCCGAATAGGTCTGTGCCAATGCCGCGATACTCGCCCGAAGCTCCGGCGTGTCTTGTTGACCGGAAGCAAGGGCGGCATTCAAAAGTTCATGTTCCATCCGTGCGCGTTCCACGGCACGCTCTTGTTCCTCAAGCGAGCCTGTCACCTCACGGCGAACACCCGCTTCCATGCGAAGCGCGGCGATGGTCGCCTGAATACGGGTGACTTGACGCTCATATTCTGAAGCCTTCTCGGCTTTTCCTTTGCCTGCGCTCGATCCCGCACCGCTGGCGGCGGGCACGTTGCCACCTTGACCGCTTGTTTCAGGCTGGGCGCTATCGGCGCGCGCCGCTGCACGGGTATTGGCACCTTCTCGCAATGTAGCAAGCGCATTACCGATATGATCTTGCGACGCCTTCCGCAGCGCCTCGCCATAGGCGGCACCAGCCGCCGCCCCAGCGCCCGCATAGGCGTTTTCGATCCGCTGCAAGGTGAGAGGCGCGACGGTGCCAAGCGTAAGACCCACCTTGTCGCCAATAGTATTCAAGCCGTCGATAGCGGCATTGACCGCTTCAATGACCGTGTTAATGCCGCGCTCCACTCCGGCAATGAGCATGTTCATGCCGGACAAGACGGCATCGGCCACCGCAGCCGGGAGCTTCGTAAAGGTGAGCAAGATCGCATCGTTAATCAGGCCGAAAGAGCCAATGAGATTGTTTGCCGCTTGCTTCGCGAAGTTGACCAGATCGGAGAAACTGACTTCAGCGCCGTCAAGGGCGCGGACAATCCAATTGATCGCGCTCAAAAAAGTTTCGCTAATCTTGGAACCGGCAGAGATAGCGGCGTTTGAAATCTCATCCCATGCCGCACCCGCATAGTCTTGAAGGTTCGCCATTTCGCCTTCAATGGGACGGATTTCGTCACCGAAGGCGGACAGGGCAAATGTTGCCGCGCCGATGGCGGAAACGAGTAAGAGAAAAGGATTGGTCGCAATCATTGCAACCTGTGCCGCCGTGGCGCGCGCAATTGCGGGAACATATCCGGTAAGGATTGCAAGGCCAGCGGTTACGGCGGCATTAGCGATATGTTCGATATTGTCCGCCGCCAGAATGATGCCATCCGAAAAGATGGAAGTGATGCCACGCGCCTCATTCAGCTTGCCGACATATTCGGTCATGGCGTTCCGCAAAAGCACAACGGCATCGGAGATTGTCGCGGGCATGGAATCGGCTTCCTCCCGCAGCTTCCCAAGCTGGCCTGTCAGGGCTTTAAGCACAACCTCGCCCGTGAGCTTGCCTTGCTGGCCCAGGGTGCGAAGTTCATTCGTGGTAACGCCCAATCCTTCGGCCAATGCTTGCGCCACACGCCCGCCGGATTGAATAACGGTGTTGAGTTCTTCGCCGCGAAGCTGGCCCAGCGCCATTGCCTTGGAAAGCGCGTTCATAACGCTTGCCGCCTTGTTACCTTTCGCGCCAGAAACGACAAGTGCGTTATTCAGGGCTTCGGTGTAGTCGAGTTGCGCTTGCGTGGAATAGCCAAGCTCCTTCAGCGCCGTGGAATTGCTGATATAGGTTTCGGCGGTTTGACCAAGGTCGCTATAGGTCCGGCGCGCAATCTGTGAAATGCGTTCCATGACTTCCGCGCCCTGTTCCTGACTTCCGGCGGCGATGTTCACGCGCGAAGTAAGGTCGGTCCATCGCTCGGCAAGCTGGCGAATTTCATTCAGGCCAATGCCCACGCCAATGCCGCCAAGCAAGCGATTGATATTAGCTGTTGAGTTCCGCAAAGAGCGTTCCATGCGGTCGGCGGCTTGCTTCGTGCGGCGCTCCATGTGATTGAAGTTATTGCCGACAATGCCACTGGCCCGCTTCATTTCCTTTTCGAGCTTGTTAATGCGGGCTTCGACGGTGACGGCAAGAATTTGGTCGTTAGTCGCCATGTTGCGTTCCTAGAAAGACATGAGGCCAGCCGGGCGAAGCTCGGCATCGTCATAGATTGAATTGTTGTCGTTTGCGACGGCACGGCTGACCGCCATCCATGTGGCAACCGCGCCATCAATGCGGCCTGTGCTTTTGCCCTTATGCATCGTCCGGTTGCCCGCGCTATCAGTATGAATGGCGACGTTCGCAAAGTTCCAGCGCAAGACTGGATGCCCATTGTGCCGGAAGTGTTTGCCGACAATCGCGCGCTCAAGCTCGTTAAGGGCAGGCGATTGCGTCACCCAGCCTTGCCGCATCGTAAAAACCGGGAAGCCATCGGCCATGAGCGGGGCCATGACCGGCTGCGCATAGGCCGGATCGAAATTGATTTCTTTCACGTCGAAACGTGCGCAAAGGTCGCGGATGTAATCTGTGACCGCGCTGTAGTCGATCACATTGCCCGGCGTTGCGGTCATGTGGCCCTCATCAACCCATACGGGATAGGGAACGCCGTCTCTATCTGCACGGTCGCGCAAAAGATCGCCCGGCAAAAAGAAATGCGGCAAAACCGATATGTCGCCATCGCGATTGAAGGCCGCCACAACGGCGGTCAGGTCTGTTGTCGCGGACATATCGACGCCAATCCAGCAAGGATCATTGTCGTTCGCCGCAATGGGCAAGTTCCCCGCGTCGTAAACCGCCATATCGACAAAGGGACTGCGGCTTTGGTCTAACCAGATATTGAGGTGCAATTGCCGGAAGGCTTCCCGGTCACCGGGGCGGTTCGCGGCTTCGCGGGCAAGCTGGCGCAAGCCTTCTATGTCAGGATAAGGCGGATTGCAGGAAAGGCCGGGATTCGCCGCCCGCCAAACGCTTTCATCGCGCCAATCCGCTTTTGGTTCGGTCTCAAAGAGGATCGGAAGCGTTGCAGGGTCATCAATGTCACCGCGCGCAACCTTGCGGGCATATTCAATCATCTCATAGGCAAGGTTGTCTTGGCCGCGTCCCGCCGTTGTGGCGATGACGCAAAGCGAGCCGCGTGTTTTGGGTAAGCCCGAACGCAGCACGTCCCAAAGGTCGCGCTTTTTCCAAGCATGAAGTTCATCCGCCAGAACGAAAACAGGGGTGCGCCCGTGTTGCGTTCCTGCGTCGGCAGAAATCGCCTCATAGAATGATCCTTCGGTTTTGAAGGTGATGCGATTGCGGCTATCCACGATGCGCACCGCACCATTGCACTTCGGATGCGCCCGGCAAATGCCTGCGGCTTCTGCATAGCCAAGCCGGGCTTGCTTCCTGTCCGCCGCCGCCGAAATCACTTCGCCGCTGGGCAGGCGCTCCGGTCCAATCGTATGAAGCAAGGCCAGCGCTGCCGAAAGCGTTGTCTTGCGGTTGCCGCGCGGGAGCAACAAGACAACCGTGCGAACAACGCGAGTGCCATCCGGGTGACGTGGCCCATAGATGCGGCGCACGATCCTTTCTTGCCACCTGTCGAGTTGAAAGGCGCGATTAGGAGCGGTGCTTTTTGGATGCCGTAATGCCCGGAGAAACCGAACGGCCCGCTCGCCATAGCCGAACGGATCCGGGATCTCGCTATTGTCAAAAACCCAAGTCGGCGCTGTCATCGTCATGGGATTCTTCACGGATTGCAGGCCGGGAGCGGCTGACAGGCGTAAGACCAAGTTCGGCAGCACAAAGGCGCTGCGTTGTCTGGGCAGCGTTCATAATGCCGAAAGCGGGATGCCGCTTGCCTTCGGGAGTAACGATGCCTTCCCGGTTGAGAACGCGACGGGCTTCCCGCATCGTGCCCACGGCAAGGCAATAGTTCTCAAGCGTTGCAAGGTCAGCAAAGGTCAGCGTCTTGCGCTCAAGAATGAGGATCGGCGCAACGCGGCTCCATTCGGCCTTCGCATCCTTCGGAAAATAGGAGGGGGCTTGCGGCACATCTTTGACGGGGCTGCTACCGCTCACAATGCTGGCCGGTTTGACGCCCCTCATTTGACGGCCTCGCAACGCAGTTCGAGCGCACGGCGGCGGCCAATTTCCACGATGCCGACAAGATTATAGACGCGGCCCTCATAGGTGAGCCTGTCCGTTGTCGTGAGCCCGGAGCGGTAGCGGATACGGAAACTCAAGGCGTCGTTATCGGCTTCCCCGAAGGCATAGCCAGTTTCGGTCAGCGAGTTGCTGACCAGTTCGGCGCGCACGGTGGCGAAAGTTGTCCAAACAGTGCTGACCGTGCCTGCCGCGTTCACGGTTTCGGTAAGCCGCTGCAAGTTGACGGTGCGGTCAAGGCGTCCGGCGCGCATCAGAAATACTCCCCAAGCAATGCCTGAACGGACATGACGCCATGCCCATGCAGCGCGTCGGGGTCACGAAAGAACCGGGCAGCGGTCACATTGAAATTGCCGCCCAGAAGCTCGAAACCGGGCACCGTGAGCGGCGGCACAAGTGCGCGGTCAATTTCATTGGCAATCCGGCGGGCGGCTTCCGTGCCGCCTTCCAGCGTCCAAATGTGAATATCGAGATAGGCCCAGACATGCCGCCACGAGTAGGCGCGTCCGGCAAACACGGTTTGGCCGCTGCCAAAGATGATTGAGGGAAAGCGTTCGGGCCGCGTCGGTCCTTCAATGATCCGGCTGGCAGGGACCAATGTCGTAACGGCTGGCGTTGAAATCAACCGGCTGCGGATCGCTGTTTGCAAGGCAAGGGTCGGTTCGCTCATTTGCTGGCCCACCATTTCTTTGCAGCCGTGCGGATCGCGCGATTGGTCCGGTTGTTAATGCGCTTTTGCAGGCTGCGGACGGCTGGCCAGAAAAAGGGATGCGCATCGGCTTTGGCCGTGCCGTATTCCACAAGATGCGGATAACGCACGTCCGAGTTGCCTACCGTCACAGCAACTTGAAGATCACCCACGACATGCGAGCCGCCCGGCTGGCTATAGGCCGGGGTCGTTCCGCCGGGAGGGGTAACTTCAATGCTCTCGATAAGGTCGCCACTATCGCGGGAGGGCTCCGCAAGATGGGCAATCATGCCCGCCAATTCGTCACCTGATTTGCGCAAGGCCGGTTCGATATCCTTGCGAATAGCATCCGGGACGCCCTCAATTTTCGCCATGACGCGCTTAAGTTGCGGAGAATAGGCGGCCATTAGAACACCCATTCCCGATGCGAATTGGCGAGTTCGTAAAAGCCAAGCGGTAGTTCGGTGGCGTTGATGCCAATAAGGGTTGCCTCCCGGTTCTCAAACCAGTGTGCAGCAAGCAACAGGATTGCTTGCCGTAGATCGGCGGGGGCATCGGCATAATCGACGGGTGTTCCGCCGCCGATATAGGCCGTGGTGAACGCTTCCGCCGATGCAAGGCAGCGCTCAAGCAACTCGCCATCGGCTTCATCGGTGATATTCAGTTGAGCTTTGAGGTCGGAAATCGCGGTCATTCAAAAAACTCTATTTAGGCTGCATCTCGCGTTGCGCTCCCCCCGCCGGTCCCCTTGTGCTTTAGGATGTTCTCACCCCCCCCCCCCCCCCCCCGGTGTTCTATTGGCTTCTCAAAAACTTTGAATTAGTGCATGAAGGTCTGGTTGTGAGATCAATTGGGGGGATGACATGTTTGATAATACAATCGCTATTGTTGGGTTTTGCATTGCCGGTGTCGCTTGGCTTCTGCTTCTTTTCGCGCCGGGGTTTGCGGGCGTCATCAATTTTCATTTGTTAGCCATCTTCGAGAACGCCACTTACTTCGGTTACCTTTTGGTCTTTGTTGGTGTGATTGGCTGGGCAGTTGAAAAGTTGAAAGCAGAGTTTGATGACGTGAAAACTCTTCTCAAGGGGAATGCTGAAATGCGCACGGCTTGGGAAGTAGCAGAACGTAATAAGGAAGAGGCGGCCAAGCAGGCGGAGGAAGCAAGAAAAAGAGAGTTTTATTGATATGAACCAAGGTGGTTGGGCGCAAAAGAAAGTGAAGAAGAAAACTTGGCTTCCTTGAAATGTTGGTCATGAGTTTGCCCCGCAGCGCTCTTGGCGTTGCTTGCGCCGTGAGTGACATAAGCAACAAAGCGGTTGCCAATTGCTCCGATCCCAGAACAAACGCTGGTCGCCTTTGTGCGGCGCGATATGGTCAACCGTGTCAGCTATCGCGCCGCACATAACGCAGTAAGGATGCGCCTTGAGATAATCGGCGCGGGCCTTCTGCCATTCGCTCGTATAGCCGCGCTGGCGAGCGGATGGGCGCTTGGCGTCATAGCGAGCCTTGCGGGCAAGATCGCGCCTTTTCTGACAGGCGCAACGCTCACGGGCCGGGACGGTATGACCGCAAGCACAACGGCGGGGAGGGGCAATAGGCATTCGCTTATACTCCCTGCACTTTTGCTTTAAGCGCTAGAAGGCCAGCGCGGTCAAATTCAGGATCGCGCCCGGCAGCTTCAATCTCGGCTAGTGTCTCCGGTGTGTATGCAGGGGCTGAATTGCCATTGTCATTTCCGCTTCCGAAAACGGCTTTCAGAATGTCGGTAACAAAGTCGGTGCGGCCTTTTTGTGCGGACAGGATTTCGGCGGGCGTGGCGTTCCATGCCTGTTCGGGCGGCCAGCCAAGCCAGCCGGTCGCAATCTCGAAAAGCTGTGTGTGATACTCGATAGGCGAAAGAGGCTTGCCGCGCTTCGGCTGGGGAGTGGCTGGCCTGTCGGGATCGACGCCAGCGATAGCCAGGACGAATTTTGACAGGGCTTCCACATACCGGAAATAGGTGGAGCCGATGCCATGCTTGGCGATTTCATCCAAGAGCAAGGCAGGCTTGCCGGTCGCCTCTTTGAGCATGTCAGAGACGATGCCGACATGAAACTCACTGACCGCCTTGAACAGTGCGGGAAGCTCATAGCGGTCAGTAAGGCGAAGGCAGGCGCGGAGCGACGGGCGAAGCTCGAAAGCCTCGCCCGCCATCTCGATTGAGATTGTATCCGCGCCCAGCTTCATGGCTTAGGCCGCCGGACGCTCGCGAAGGGCGGAAAGTTCGACAACGGCACTGGCCGCAATCGACGTGCCGCCATTCTTGGTCAGCACAAGGCGCACATAACGCTTGTAGCCGACATAGCCAACCTTGAGCGTCTTGTTTGCCTCAAGCGTGGCCGGGAAAGCGCCGATAAGATTTGTCGCATCGACAAAATCGCCGTCATCGGTCGTATCGCTTTCCTGCACCTTGGCCGTGAAATCGCCGTCACCGGCAACCGCGCCGGTATGCAGAATGACGGTGGCCGCGTTGGCATCGCGTGTATCGACGGCCTGCCCTTTCACGGTTGCAGACTGAACCGCCGGGGCCACGGTCGAAGCGAGAGAGATATTGGAAGCATGATCGCGCATTCTGTGTGGCCTCCTTTAAGCCGTTGCCATCTTGAGCTTGCGAATGGCCTTCGGCTGCACAACGTCACCGCCGGTGCGACGGCGGGCGTGGATGCGGACAAGGCCGTCTGTTGCGAGAAGGTAGGGATTCGCAAGAACGGACATTTCCAGCCGGTCATAGATGCGATAGGCCGCAGCAAAATCGCCAAAGATGATCGGGAAGGCGTTGGCTTCCACGTCCGGCATGTCGATCATTTCGACAACCGGGCGGCCAAGGATCGTTTCGGGCTGACCGGCCTGATAGGACGGCTGCCACAGATAGTTGCCCTGACCGTCTTTCAGCTTGCGAATGGTCGCAAGCGTGGTGCCGTTCAGAAGCCATGTGCCGCGATTGCGGTAGGCCGCCGGAAGCGCATACATCAGCGTAATGAGCTGATCGGCTGAAAGGTTTGTCGCGTGACCATTGAGCGTGTGTTCAACGGCTTCGACGGTCATCAGGCCGCGCGGCGCAAGAACGCCATCGCCATTGAGGAACGCCGCGCCTTCCTTCTCGCCAAAGTCTTCAGCAAGGGCCAAACGCACTTCCGTTTCGGCAACCGCTGCATCTTCGAGAAGCTGCACAGAAATATCGACATGCGTCCCGATTTCTTTGGTCGGAATTTCAATCTGACCAAAGCCGATTTCGCTGCCGGTAGTGGCCTGAAGCTCACCCTTCCACTTGGCGTTTGTCGTGCCAATGCGCTTCGGCAAGATGATGGAAGGTGCGCCAGTATTGCGCACGGTCGCAACCGTGCGAATGGGCGAAAATTCCACAAGGTCACGAATAAACTCCGTCGAAACTTCCGCCGGTGCGAGATAGCCGCCCTGCGGATCGGTGCTGACATTGAGCGCCTTGAGAACGCCGTCGCCCGCGCCGTGGCCAAGCCGCAGATAGTCGCCAAAGGCTTTGCGTTCCTCGCTGGCGTCCGGCTCATTGTCGTTCGCGGCGATGGGCCGGTTAGCCTTCGCTTCCAGCTTGTCGAGGCGGGAAGTGAGCTTCTGGATATTGTCGTTTGCCGCTTTGAGTTCGATCGCGGCGGGATCGTCGTTTTCGATGGTCTCGGGGTCCATAGAGGAAGTTTCCTTTTCGGGGGACGGGAGGGATTTGACAGAGGTAATCCGCGCGCCGGGATGAACCGGACGGCGGCAGAGCGAGATTTCGGTGAGGTTGAGGGATTTGATTGTGCGGCCACCGCCGGAACGCGGCTCAAAGGCGTTGATGCCGAAGCCGATGGACAGGCCGGAAATGCGGCCCTTGCGCAGAAGGGCATAGGCATCACGGGCCGGGGCGATGCCTTCCACAAATAGACGGCCTTTCACTTCAAGGCCGCTTTCCGTTTCTTCAAGGCGTTCCCACACGCCAACAACGTGGCGCTGGTTGTGCTCGAAAACGATGGGCAGCGCATCGGGAATATTGAATGCACCTTTCTCGATCACATCGCCCACACTGTCCGGCTTGCCAAACGGCCAAGCCAAGCCGGTGATAGTGCCCGCATCGTCAATGCTGATTTCAGCCTTGAGTTCGAGCTTGTCCATCATGCGGCCTCATCATTAAGGGCGGCGGCAAGATCGCCGGTTGTCGCGGCGGCATTGTCATTGCCGGGGTCATTGTCGGGACCGGCCCAAAGTTTCGTGAGAATGTCGGCGGCCAAAAGATATGCTTCGCCTAGCGGCGATGCGGCGATGTAGGTCTTGACCAAGGCAGCGGCTTCCTGCGGAGACGTGCCGCCGCCGATCATCGCAAGCCGGATGGTTTCGGTGATTTCGAGAAGCGAGAAATCGCCCTGCACGAGCTTTTGACAAAGCCTGCCGATGCCAACGCCGGACAGGCGCTCAAGTTCTGGAATCAGGGTCGGCGTGAGGGCGAAGTTGCGCTCACGATCACCGAAAAATGCTTTGTGCATCAGGCGGCGTCTTTCTCAGGTTCGGGGGTGTTACTATTCGCCGCGACGGGCGCAACGCTTGTGTAGGGGTTGCCGTAGGTTTCGCCGCCCGCGTAAGGCGCGCGGTTCTCAAGCGCGCGGACTTCATTCGGGTTGAGGATGCGGGCGGCCACGGCCTTGGCGTAGCCTTCCATGCGCGTGGCGAAGTCGGCGCGCAAAAGATCGTCAACAATGAATTCGATGCTGTAGGTTGCGCGCTCATCCGGGGTGAGCAAGACGCGCCGATAAGCGGCTTCCCATTCCCGGAGCCAAGGCAGAAGCGTGAACCGCATGAATTGCAGGTTCATTTCTTCCGCGTTCTTGAACGTCGCCCGGTCAAGTGCGCCAAGGAAGGTTACGGGCACACTGAAAATCCGGCCCACTTCCTCAATCTGCATTTTGCGCAGTTGCTCAAACTGGGCATCGACGCTGCTAAAGGTGAGCGGCAGGAAATCCATGCCTTCCTCAAGCAAGGCGGTGCCGCCTGCGTTGTCGCCTGTCTGCGTTGCCTGCCAGCCTTCCCGGAGGCGCTTCGCCGCTTCCGCGCCCAGCTTGCTCGGATGCTTGAGAACGCCGCTGGGCCGCGCGCCACGGCCAAAGAGGCGCGCGGCGTGTTGCTCAAGCGCCAGCGCCAAGGCGATGCCTTCCCGGCCCTGTGCGATAGGCGCGATGCCGGTCATGCCGTCTTCGGAGAAGGGCTTGATATGCAGGATGTCGCCATAGTGGAAACTGCGTTTGGCTTTGCCGGTGCCGATTGAGTAGGTCGGTTCGCCGGTCAGGGGATCGGCCTTCACCGTCACCGATTTGGGATCGAGCCGGATAAGCTCAACCGGCTTATCGTTCACACGATTGGCATAGGCGAAGCCGTTGCCGTGCAAGAGCGCATCAATGGTAAGCTGCGTCCGAAGCGCCGTTGCCGACGTAAAGTCATTGGCATCGTCATGCACAAGCGCATAGGCGGCATGATCGCGCGCCACGTCCTTGCCGCCGCCGTCGCGCCGCTCAAAGAGCTTCACAGGGAGAGTGCCCACCGCATTGCTGATAAGGCGCACGGCTGCGGCCACGGCGGGAACGCGCATGGCCGTCTTGGGCGTCACAGAGATGTTGGAAAGCGTCGGGAGGGCCGCGAACAGGTAGGCGGCTCCGGGATCGGAGACAGAGACAGGTTCGGAAGGCTCGGGATCGGCCTTGGCAACTACGTGACGAAACAGACTTGCAATAGGATGGGGTATCATAATACCCCACAATATAGGTGCAAATTCCTAGTTTGTGAATCCCCTAGACCACTTTTTCTTTGATTTCGCCTATTCGCCCATGAACGTGCGAAGGGCGCTTCTCATCCTTTTGAAGTCGAGAGACGAAATTTGAATCTTTTTCGACGGGCTTGCCGCTTCTATTTGCTTTTCGATTTCGTCCATTGCATCGACGATGAACCTCAATTGCCTAGTGAAATTTCTTTTTTGTGGAGCGCCTCTTCTCTCCAAATCTTTTTTCACGGAATTATCAAATGCTCGGATCGAATCGGATATGTAGTGCGTAAATGGCCCGTTGGCTGTTTCTCTTATCGGCGTGAGTCTGTGTCTGGATGGCCCTTCACCCCAAGTCGCGATTGCTTTTCCGGCCAGTTCAGAAAACAGGCTTCCAATTTGCGCAATTAGATCGTCTATCTGGCTATCCACATACTCCTGCCTCGCCTGTTTCCTTTGGTCTTCTAGAAGTTTTGTTTGTTCCTCGATAAACGTGACATTCCTTCTCGCCTCTTTCACATGCTGTTGAGCAACCGCGCGGGACGCCTTTAGCTCTTGCCGTTGTGCGGACAATTCTTCTCTTTGGAGGAACACGGCAGCAATAAGCCAGAGGAAGGCGAGCGGCGCGAATACGCCCGCCAAGAAGTCGCCAATCTCGTTAGCGTCCCGACGATAGACTGCCGCCGAGAAAAAGAACCAAATGGCGGCAACTACGCAAATTGCGGTGAAGACGCCGATTGGCCAAAGAATCCAACTCGTCTTGTTGGGGTTGTTTGAATCCTGGGCCATTGATTTCCCCCGATAGCAAAGCCGATCTTGGGGAAAATATTAGTCGAGTCGATATTGCACCGCCTCAACTATCGCGGCCCGGCGCTCCAAGGTGCCTTGCTGTTCGACGCCATAACGCCCGGTCATTGTCGCCTGCCCGTGGCCGATCACTAGGCCGATTTCCTCATCCAAGAAACCGGCAAGCCGGGCACGATCAACAAAGGTATGCCGCAGGCTGTAAAGCACGATGTCCGGGCCGCTCTTGATGCCCAGCCTTTCGAGGTAGCGGTTAAACTCACGGCTCATTTCGGGGGCCACCTGACCGCTTTCCGGGATTTCGACTTCCGGGAAAACCTGTTTATGCCCGGCCTTCGCCATCTTCTGGCAATGCTTCACAAAGCCCAGCCGGATCAATTCAGAGTGGATCGGCACAACGCGCATTGAGCCCTTGGTTTTGACGCGCTTCCCGCCATCGCCTTCGGTCGTTATGTGCATGGTCCACATGCCATGCTGTTCGCGCACGTTCTCAACATGAAGCTGGGCTATCTCTCCCGGCCGCGCGCCGCTATAGGCCATGACATAGGGAATCCAATAGCGATGATCGCGCACATGCACGTTGCCCGGCTTATCGAAACCGCGCCATGTAGTTTTCTGACATCCGGTGAATAGCGGCGCGGAAAAGAGCTTCTGCAATTCCTCATCGGTGAAGGATTTGCGCCGACTGGTTTCCTCTTTCTTGGGCATTAGTCCGCGCACGGGGTTTTGCTCAAGATAGTCGTTGTTCACAAGCCAAGTGCTAAAGCTACTCAGGCTTCCCATATATCGCCGCAGCGTCTTTTTCGAGATAACCACCTTGGGTTTCTTGCTGGCCTTGTTTGCGGCCACGATTTCGCGGGCGCTCATATCCTTCCAGTCGGTAACGTCCGCAGCCTTTACCGGCCAATCCATGAGAAGTTCTTTCCACTCCCGCACCATGCGCCGGGTGATTTTCGGTGCCCGGACGCGCGGACCAACAAAGTCCGCGAAGTGCTGCACGTCGCGCCGTATCTGCCCCATTGTATGCGGCTGAATATTGTTCGGGTTTTCGCGCTCGAATTTTTCAAAGACGCCCATGATGGTTTCGCCTTCAAAGCCGTCTATCGCGGTCGCGCCTTCCGACTCCAAAACAACGGGGTCTTTGGGCTTGCCGGTGAAGTCGCCCCGGTCCCGCTCGGCATATCGCTCAAGCTGTTCGATGTCCGCGCGCATGAGGCGGAAGCAAAGTTCCCGGTAGCGGGGTCCGCCCTTCTCGATACGGAAGCGGTGCTTCGTTAGGAAGGCGTCTGCCTCCACTTCTATGAGCCGGGTGTCTCCGGTGCCCAAATCCGTTCTAAGGCGTCTCAAGCGCGCTTCACGGCGGCGCGCGGCCCATGCCGACTTATTGGCGAGGATTTCCACTTCGGTGAGCGCATTGGTCATAGCCACCGGCCCAGCGTCCGCCGCCCCTGACCGCCGGGCGTCGGCCACCGCCTTGTCAAAGGCCGCCCATATTTCGGCATCGGTCGGGCGGCTGGCGCGCTCCCGGTCGCCTTCCTCAAGGCCGGTCGCGTAATGGTCCCAGACGGCGGCGGCAAGGTCGCTGTCTGTCAGTTCCTTTCGGCGGCGCATGTCATCGACGGTGGCGGCCCATTCGTTAGCCAAAGCCGCCTTCCGGCGCTTGGCCTCGGCAATGTCTTTCGTTCCCAGCGAACGCCAGATTTGCTTCTTGCCGCCCATGTCTGATTGCAGATCGGTAGGCACGTTGATTAGGAAGTAGTAGGTCGCGCCGCGCCGGTGGAGATTGCTGCCTCTAGCCAATTTCAGGGCTCCCGTTAGCAGGGTTCATTAGCACCTTTCATTAGCACCCTTATATCGGCAACCTCTTGAGAAGAAACAATTTTCTGAGGTTCCAAAGGCTTAACGCTAGCAGCATTTTAACCTTTAAGTATCTCCTAGTCCCCCAGCCAGCCCGTGAACTTCCTCTTTTTCCTGTCCTTTACCCCGC
>ENA-UOVV01001494-UOVV01001494.1-compost-metagenome-genome-assembly--contig:-NODE-1494-length-16828-cov-4.566804_pt1 | contig 16828 bp, 16 predicted proteins | sample MGYA00238155_ERZ761577 | MGnify/ENA primary metagenome ERZ761577 (study PRJEB28898, sample SAMN06268775) | compost metagenome | isolation source: Emeryville, CA | place: USA:Emeryville, CA | collected...
CCTGGCGCCAGCCAAGAAACCGCGCGCGATCCAGCTTCACCAGCGGCACGGCGATATCGTGCTGACATGGCCGCGCCGGTGCGATCTTGCCAGCGCGCAGCGTTTTATCCGTGAAAACCGCCAGTGGATTGCCGAACAACGCGCCAAATTGCCGCGCGCGCGGCCCTTTGCCGACGGCATGCGCCTGCGCATCGCGGGAGAGGTTTATACCATCACGCATCAGGAAGGCCGCGGCCTCACGCGGCTGGAAGGCCACCGTTTGATCGTCCACGGCGGCATCGAGCATCTCAACCGCCGCGTACGGGATTTTTTGAAACAGGAAGCCCATCGCGTCATGTCCGCCCTTGCCGATAAAAAGGCGGCAAAGCTGGGCTTGCGCCCCTCGCCGGTGCGCATCCTCGATCCCAAATCCCGCTGGGGCAGTTGCGGGCCGGACGGCAAGCTGATGTTTTCCTGGCGTTTGATTCTCGCGCCCTATGACGTGATGGATTATCTGGTCGCGCATGAAGTTGCCCACCGCAAGCAAATGAACCACGGCCCCAAATTCTGGGCGCTCTGCGCCACGCTGACGAAAGATGTCGATGCCGCGCGCGGCTGGCTCAACGAACACGGGCAGGAGCTGATGATGTGGCGCTAAGCCGCCGCCCTGCGCAAACAAAAACCCCCGAAGTTGCCTTCGGGGGTTTTGTTTTGAGCGGAAATCTTCCGGCAGGGCTTATTCGGCGCTGTCGTCGGATTTTGCTTTTTTGGCCTTTTTCGGAGCTTCCGCTTCTTCGGCAGCAGCGCCTTTTTTCTGCAGAGCAGCGCCAAGGATGTCGCCCAGGGAGGCGCCGGAATCGGAGGATCCGTATTCCGCCATCGCCTGTTTGTCTTCGTCGATTTCTTTTTGCTTGATCGACAGTTCCAGCTTGCGGCCGGAGCGGTCCACCTTCAGCACCTTCGCATCGACTTTCTCGCCTACGGCGAAGCGGTCCGGACGTTGTTCGGAACGCTCGCGGGAGAGGTCACCCTTCTTGATGAAGCCGGAAAGCTTTTCGTTCACGGAAACCTCGATACCCTTGTCGGTGATCGCGGTGACCGTGCAGGTGACAACGGCGCCTTTGGATACGCCGCCCAGCGCATCGGCAAAGGGATCGCTGTCCAGTTGCTTGATGCCGAGGGAGACGCGCTCTTTCTCTGCGTCGATTTCAAGGATTTTCACTTTTACAGTGTCGCCCTTGTTGTAGTTCTTGATGGCTTCCTCGCCCGCATCGCTCCAGGAGAGATCGGAGAGGTGGACCATACCGTCGATCTGGTCGCCGATGCCCACAAACAGACCGAATTCGGTAATGTTGCGGATTTCGCCTTCCAGAACGTCGCCGGCTTTCTTCTCGGCCGCGAATTTCAGCCACGGGTTTTCCGTGCACTGTTTCAGGCCGAGAGAGATGCGGCGCTTGCCAAGGTCGATGTCCAGAACCTGAACTTCCACTTCCTGGCTGGTCGATACGATCTTGCCGGGGTGTACGTTCTTTTTCGTCCAGGACATTTCGGAGACGTGCACCAGGCCTTCGATACCATCGCCCAGTTCGACGAAGGCACCGTAGTCGGCAATGTTCGTGACGCGGCCGGTATAGCGCTCGCCCACTTTGAACTTGCCTTCCACATCGTTCCACGGATCGCCTTCCAGCTGCTTCATGCCGAGGCTGATGCGCTGGGACTCTTCGTTGAAGCGGATGATCTTGACGTTGACGGTCTGGCCAACGGACAGGACTTCCGACGGGTGGTTGATGCGTTTCCAGGAAATGTCGGTGACGTGCAGCAGGCCGTCCACGCCGCCCAGATCAATGAACGCACCGTAATCGGTGATGTTCTTGACCACGCCTTGCAGTTCCTGACCTTCTTTCAGGTTGGAAACCAGCTCGGAGCGGGCTTCTGCGCGGGACTCTTCCAGAACGGCGCGGCGGGAAACAACGATGTTGCCGCGCTGGCGATCCATTTTCAGGATCAGGAAGGGCTGCGGGGTGCCGAACAGCGGGGAGATGTCGCGCACGGGGCGGATATCCACCTGCGAGCCGGGCAGGAACGCAACGGCGCCGTTGAGGTCGACCGTAAAGCCGCCCTTGACGCGGCCGAAGATAACGCCGGTCACGCGCTCGTTCGCTTTGTGCTGCTTTTCCAGCAGAACCCAGCTTTCCTCGCGGCGGGCTTTCTCGCGGCTCAGAACGGCTTCGCCGTCCTTGTTTTCCAGACGCTCGACGAATACTTCGACTTTGTCGCCTTTCTTGATTTCCGCGCGCACGCCGGCGGCGCCGAATTCGCGCAAGGGAATGCGGCCTTCGGATTTCAGGCCCACATCGAGGGTCACGAAATCGTCGTCCACACCGATCACGATACCTTCGACAACATTGCCTTCGAAGGAGGTGACGTCTTTCAGGGTTTCGTCAAGAAGAGCTTCAAAGCTCATGCTTTCGCCGGTGATGTCCTTGACGGAGACATCATCGATCAGTTTTGCGGCTACTTTTGCCATATTTGGGGATCTCACTTTTCAGTATAGAATACGCTGCAAAGGCCGCCATGCGGCACCCGAGCCTTTCGCATCGTTGGCGTCAGTGATAGGGGATTTCGCCCCGCCGAGTCAATCAAAACCCTTCGAAAAACAAGCATAAAACGGCATTTTCCCGCCTGCGGGAAGCGGCTGTTCCGGTGCGGCGTCTGCGGCGCGGCGGATGGGGTGCTTAAATACCGGTTTTTGTGGAAAATCGAGGGTCGAATCGAATATAATAAAATTATAGGGAAGGAGGCAAACATGAAAAATTATTACCTTGCCATCAGCATGCGGCGGCTCAGCCTTTCCCACCCCAAACTTTTTCTCGGCTTTGCCTACGGTTACGGCTTGTTGATTATTGCGCGTGTTCTGCTCAGCGAGCAAAGGGCCTATGTCAAGCTTCTGATGATCGCCTGCATCCTGCTCTTGCCCTTGCAGGCCGGCATCATCAGCAACATGATTCTCGACTGGCCGCGCCGCGGCTGACGGAAACGACAAGGAGGAAAACATGCGGGAGATTGTTTTTGCCCCGAAGGGGATCATGGTTCTGTCCCTGCATCTGCTGTTCTGGCTGGTCGCCTTGCGGCGGATCTGGCGTAAAAACACGGCGCGCCTGCCGTCCAAAATCTTCTGGACGTTTCTGGCGACGGTCATTCCTGTTATCGGCCCCGTCCTTGCCATGGGCTTTGCCACCGTGCTGCGCACGCATGGCGAAAGCACCCCGCCCCAGTTTCCCTGGAGAGGCGGTGACTGGCGGGGCGGCTGGCGCTAAACAAAAAACCCGCCGTGCAGCGGGCGGGTTTTTTGTTTTGTATTTTCATGAAACCTACAGGCCGAAGGCGGCCGGTTTGTTGTCGTTGGTTTCGGCCAGAAAGCGCGCGCGGATGATATTGATTGCTTCATCCAGCGTTTCCGCGATGTTCAGCGTGGTCGTATCCAGCACATAGGCATCGGCGGCGGCCAGCGTCGGGGCGATGCTGCGGCTCTGGTCACGCGCATCGCGGCGTTTCAGATCGGCCAGCACTTGCGCCTGATTGGTTGTCGCGCCTTTGTCGGGGCTGGTGGCTTTCAGTTCTTCAAAACGGCGGCGGGCGCGTTCTTCCACCGAAGCGGTGACGAAAAACTTGATATCCGCATCGGGGCAGATCACGGTGCCGATGTCGCGGCCGTCCAGCACGGCGCCGCCGACATTGCCGGGCGGGTTGGCGGCAAAGGCGCGCTGATAATCCAGCAGGGCTTCGCGCACTTCGGGGATGGCGGCGACCTTGGAGGCCGCATCGGAAACTTCAGGCGTGCGCAGGGCAGGGTTCGACAGCAGCTCCGGCGTCAGGTTGCGGCGGATGATATCCACGGCCAGCGCGACATCCGACCATTGCGCGGGGTTGCCGCCCGTTTCCAGCGTTGCCAGACCCACCGCGCGGTACAAGGCGCCGGTATCAAGATAGGCATAGCCCAGACGTTCCGCCAGACGGCGCGCCAGCGTCCCCTTGCCGGAAGCGGCGGGACCGTCCACGGCGATCACGGTTTTTTTCTGCGGGGCCTGAGCGTCGAAAGGCTGGGGAATGAAATCGGTTTTGCGGAACGATGCGCTGAACATATGTGTGGAATTCCCCCTTGGATAAGCTGCTGTCCTAATGACCCTTGATGGGCACAAGAAGTTAACATAACATGAAGCCTGTCGCAATGACGGGATTGTGTATATCATATAAAACCCAAGAATTTCAATAGGATCTTACGCGGCTTTGCCGCCACGGGGTTTGAATAAAACCGCCGAAGCCTTTGGAAAGATACGCCGAATCATGCAAAAGCCCCGAAGGGGCCGGGGCATTTTTTTGTTACGCCGTGGCCGCGTTTTCCGCCGCCGCCGGGCGGATATCCGCGCCCAGTGTGTTCATCAGGGCGGCAAAGCCGGGAAAGCTGGTATTGATCGTCTCGGCATCGTCGATCATCACGGGTTCCTGCGTCGCCATGCCGAGGATTAAAAAGCTCATGGCGATGCGGTGGTCGAGATGCGCGGCGATCAGGCAGCCGCCTTTCGGTTTTTTGCCTGCGCCGCCGCGGATGAGCAGGTTGTTCTCGCCCATTTCCACATCCACGCCGGCGGCTTTCAGCCCTGTGGCCATCACGGCAAGGCGGTCGCTTTCCTTCACGCGCAATTCCTCAAGGCCCGACATATAGGTCGCGCCTTCCGCAAAGGCGGCGGCGATGCCGAGGATGGGGAATTCGTCGATCATGGAGGGTACGCGCGCCTCCGGCACCGTTACGCCCTTCAGCGCGCTGTGGCGCACGCGGATATCGGCAGTGGGTTCGCCCGATACGTCGCATTCGTTTTCAAAGGTGATATCCGCGCCCATTTCGATGAGCGTGGTATAAAGCCCCGTGCGCAACGGGTTGACGGAGACCTGCGGCAAAACAATATCCGACCCCGGCGTAATCAGCGCCGCCACGGCGGCAAAACCGGCGGAGCTGGGATCGGCGGGCACAATCACATGCTGCCCTGTCAAACGCGGGCGCGGCGTGACGGTTACGGCATGGGTGCCGTCTTCCTGAATGACGGATGTGACGTCTGCGCCGAAGAAATTCAGCATGCGTTCCGTATGGTCGCGGGTGGCCAGCGGCTCGATCACCGTGGTTTCGTCCGCCGCCTGCAACCCCGCCAGAATAATGGCCGATTTCACCTGCGCCGAGGCAACGGGCAGGGTATAGCGGATGGGTTTTGTGGTGGCGCTTCCTGTAACGGTCAGCGGCAATTTGCCGCCCTCTGCCGCGCGGATCACCGCGCCCATTTCGGTCAGCGGCGTGATGACGCGGCCCATCGGGCGGCGGCTCAGCGAGGCATCGCCCGTCAAGGTGGCGGAGATCGGATAGCCCGCGACCAGCCCCATCAGCAAACGCGTGGAGGTGCCGCTGTTGCCCAGATAAATCTCGCCTGCTGGCTGTTGCAGGCCTTTGTCGCCCACGCCCATCACATGCCACAGCCCGCCCGCGGCATCGGGGCGGCGGATGGTCACGCCCATGGCTTCCAGTGCGGCGGCGGTATGCAGCACATCCTCCCCTTCCAGCAGGCCCATGATATGCGTTTCGCCCGCCGCCAGCGCGCCGATCATCAGGCTGCGGTGAGAAATGGATTTATCTCCCGGCACGCGGGCAACGCCCGAAAGTCCGTTTGCGGAAGTCAAAGGATGTGAAACAAGACCGGCCATAGATACATTCTCCTGCTGCGCAAAGCATAGCGTAACCGTTTCTAAATGGGTATAATCTTTTCGTGGAGAAAGTTAAATGGAATATGCTTTTTATGCCTTGTGCCTTTTGACGGCATGCTACGGATCATTCTTGATTTACATCGGAATGACACAAAGGGAGCGGAATAAAAAGAGCCGTTCCGACCCGGATGCAGCTTTAAAGACATTGCAAGGCAGGTTTCGTTCTTTGAATAAAAAATATGATCGGAAACAGAGCGTCAGAACTTTTGCTCGTTCCCATGGCCGAAAGTTGATATTTGGATGCCTATGTACATGCGTTTTGATCTTTTATTTTTATAAAAGCCCTTGGGATTTTAAAACAACATGGCGACATTTGGCTGCAATGCCGAACTGCAGCTTCGCGCGTGGCGTTGGCTTATCGGACATCAAGGTGGGAGAGCCGGGATATTATAAGCGGCATGACCGCGATGGGGATGGTATCGCTTGCGAAACCTATTAAAGATAATCTATTGAAGCTACTTACGCCCCTTTGTCTTCGATGACTTGCAACGGAGTGTTTTTGGCAAGGTTGCGGTTGTAGTTCACCACATATTCGCGGAACTGGTCCTGCGGCAGCGGCTTGGTGTATTTGAAGCCCTGCACCTCGTCGCACCCTTCCTCGCGCAGGAAGTCCTCGTGTTCTACGGTTTCCACCCCTTCGGCGATGACTTTCAGGTTCAGGCTGTGGCCAAGGGTGATGATGGTTTTGGCGATCATGCGGTCGTCGCTGTTGATCAGCGCGTTGCGGATGAAGGACTGGTCGATTTTCAGGCGGTCGATGGGGAACTGGCGCAGATAGCTGAGGGAGGAATAGCCCGTCCCGAAATCATCCACGGCCAGCTCCACGCCCAGCTTGTGCAGCTGGGTCAGAATGTCGATGGCCATTTGCATGTTTTCCATGAACACGCTTTCGGTGATCTCCAGCTCCAGGTATTGCGGGTCCAGTCCGCTTTCTTTCAATGCGTCCGCCGTCAGGCGCACGATGTCGGCGCGGTGGAACTGCACGCCCGAAATATTGACCGCGATGCGGAAGGGCGGCAGGCCCTTGTCTTGCCATGCCTTGTTCAGCTTGCAGGCGGTTTTCAAAACCCATTCGCCGATCGGCACGATCAGGCCGGATTGCTCCGCCACGGGGATGAATTCGGCGGGGGAGATAAAGCGGCCGCCTTCCTTGCTGTTGTCGGGACACCACCAGCGCAGCAGGGCTTCCGCGCCGATCAGCTGGCCGGTACGCAAATCGAATTGCGGGTGGAAATGCAGGCGCAGCTGGTTGTCGTCCAGGGCGTTGCGCAAATCGCGCAGCATCTGGAAGCGCTGCTGGACGGCAAGGTCGAAGTCTTCGGAATAATAACGCACTGTATCGCGGCCCTCTTCCTTCGCGCGGTTGAGGGCGATATCGGCGTTTTTCATGATCTGGCGGCTTTCCATGCCGTCGTCGGGGCAATGGGCGATCCCCACCGATACGCGGACCTGAAAGCGTTCCTGCAAAATGCTGACCGGTTCGGACATGGCGTTGAAAATGCGGTCGGCCAGCTCCGCCGTTTCGGGCGCATCGGGCGTCAGCACCACCATGGCGGTGAACTCATCGGCGCTGGCGCGGGAAATCAGCGCGCCCTGCGGCAGGGCCTTGACAAGGCGCTTGCCCACGGCCTCCAGCAGCTTGTCGCCGAATTCATGGCCCATCGTGTCGTTGATGTCCTTGAAATGGTCAAGATCGATGGCAAAAACGGCCAGACGGTGTTCTTCCTCCACCACTTTCTGGCGGATGGCGTCTTCCAGTTTTTCAAGGAAGAACGTGCGGTTCGGCAGGCCCGTCAGGTTATCGTAATAGGCCAGCTTGTGGATTTTATCCTCCGCCTGCGAGCGCAGCTTGCGCAGGTTATGCGCGTTCTGGCGGATCAGGTCGTTGGCGATGCGCAGCGCAATGCCGATTTCATCGCGCGTTTCATGGCGCGGGCGCTGGATATCGGGTTTTTCGGGGTTTTTCGCCGCGTTCAGGAGGTTGTTGCGCAAGACCATGATCGGCTCCAGAAGCCAGTGGCCGAGCGCGATCATCAAAACGCAGGTCACAAGCCCCGAGACCATCAGCAGCACGATGATCGACTGGTGCACATATTGATAGATGACCGGATCAATGCTGTAGGTATGGATCTTGGCGGAGATGTAATAGGGCTTGCCGATTTCCTTGGGTGTGAAAAGCACTTCATACTGCGCCTCGTCCGCCGTGAGGTAGGAGGTTTTCGTGCCCATCGGGTTATGCGAAGGCTGCAAGATCGTTTGCTGGCCGTAAATCTGGATCAGGTTGTGGTCGAGCCCGTAAATCGCCAGTCCCACAATATCGGTTTCGGCAAAAAGCTTGTCGGCGGCTTCGGGTTTGACGGGGCTGGTCAACTGGTCGCGCGTATTGTCCATGGATGCGATCAGGAACACGCGCGCGCTGTTGCGCAGCTCCAGCAGTTTTTGCTGTTTGAAATCTTCCAAACTCACCATCAGCACGACGGCGCGCATGAGGACAAGGGTAAGGAACACGGTAATGGTGATGCGCCAGCTGATGCGGCTGCGCCAGATCTGCTGGGGCGAGACAAAACCCTGCCAGAAAGAGGCAGAGCGGAACTGGTCTTTGATCCGCGCGGAAGGTACGGTGCCGGTTTTGCCGACCGGCAGGTTATCGTGATGATGATCAGTCAAACAGTGCCCCTGTGTACCCCGAAGTTGCGTATGGTGCCGTTCTGATTCATTCCCCCGATCAGGAACCGACAACTTAATTAAAATTGTATCTAAATCCCTTTAACAATTTATGTAACGGGGATAAAGAATACGATATTCCGTTAAGGAACGGCCATGTAACCTATTGATAAACCATAAGAAAATAATTTATCAGCTACAGCAGGCGAGTTTGGGCGGCGTGATTTCCGCCTCGTCCCGGATGGTTGATTCTATCAAGGTTTCGGCAAAACGCACGGGTTTTCCGGGCGGGCGGGCGGCGATCGCGGCGGGCACCTCGTCCTCCCAGACGATCACGCGGCCGCGCAGCACCGTGCCGATGACCCAGCCTTTGGTTTTGAACCCGTCAAAAGGTGTCCAGCCGCATTTGCTTTTGATCCAGCGATCGGTGATGGTGCGCTCCGCCTTCAAATCCACCACCGCGAAATCGGCATCATATCCAGCGGCAATGCGGCCCTTGTGATTGATTTGGTAAATCCGCTGCGGCCCGTGGCAGAGCAGATCGACAAGGCGCAGCAGAGAAAGCTTTCCCGCCGCCACATGTGTCAGCATCACGGGCAGCATGGTCTGCACGCCCGGCATGCCGCTGGGAGAGGCGGGATATGCGCGCGTCTTCTCATCCGGCGCATGCGGCGCATGGTCGGAGCCGAGACTGTCCACAATGCCGTCGTTGATCGCCCGCCAGAGCATTTCCTGATGCGCTATGCTGCGGATCGGCGGGTTCATTTGCGCGCGCGTGCCAAGGCGGTCATAGCAATCAGGCGCGAAAAGCGTCAGGTGTTGCGGCGTGGTTTCCACCGTGGCGATGTCTTTATGATCCTTTAAAAACGCCATTTCCTCGGCACTGGTGGTATGCAGGAACTGCAAGCGGCGGCCCGTTTCGCGGCCGATTTTCACGGCGCGCCGCACGGCCAGCAGGGCGCATTCGGCATCACGCCAAACGGGGTGGTCATGCACATCGCGGTTTTGTTCCGCGATATGTTTGCGGGCAAGCAGCCGCGTTTCGTCCTCCGCATGCAGGGCGATGCGGCGCGTGCCGTTCTTGAAAATTTTCAGCAGCGTTTCATCCTCCGCCGCCAAAAGCGCGCCGGTGGAAGAGCCCATGAAAACCTTCACCCCCGCGCAGCCGGGCAGGCGTTCCAGTTCGTGCAGGTAATGCGCATTGGCATCGCAGCCGCCGATGAAAAAGGCATGGTCGCAAAACGTCCGTCCATGGGCCATCAGCAATTTTTCCTGATGCGCGCGGGCGGTGATGGTCAGCGGTTCCGTATTCGGCATTTCAAAAACCGTTGTCACCCCCCCGAAGGCGGCGGCGAGGGAACCGGTGGCGAGGTCTTCCTTATGCGTCAGGCCGGGCTCGCGGAAATGCACATGGGTATCGATGATGCCGGGCAGGATATGCAGCCCCGTACAGTCGATTTCCTCCGCTGCCGTTTTATGGCTAAAATCCCCGAGGGCGGCGATTTTGCCGTTTTGCACGGCGATATCGGTTTCGATAAGTCCGGCGGGGGTGGCCGCCGTGCCGTTTTTTAAGATGAGGTCAAAAGCGGCATTTTCTGCGGCGGCGGGGTTGTTTTCGGACATTTTAAGGCTCATTTTTCTATACGAATAATGGTAGTAATAGTCATACCCCTTGCTGAAAGGTTTTTCTATGGAGTTTCTACAAAACATGCAGGCAAACCTGCCGCCCGTGGATGCGGCGGAGGTCAAGCTCGACCTGCGTGGTATGGAAAAGCCGGATGCGCTCGCCAAGCTCGACGGCGTGGTGTCCTTTTGTAAAAAAACGCGCGCTGCGACCCTTTACGTCTATTTCGATCCCGCGCGCCCGGGCGCGGGGGAAACGCTGTTCCAGCCGGTGGCGCGGTTCTTCAAGTTCGAAAAATTCAACGGCTATATCCAGACGGCCCAGCCGGTGATGACCGAACAAAGCGCGGGCCTTTTTGTGACTTTCAAATACTGATCCGGACATGACGCTTTATTTATACAATACCCTCTCCCGCCAGAAGGAAGAGTTTGTTCCCATCGATGCGCAAAACGTGCGTCTCTATGCCTGCGGGCCAACGGTCTATAACTACGCCCATATCGGCAATGCGCGCCCCGCCGTGGTTTTTGATTTGCTTGCGCGCGTGCTCAGGCATATCTACGGCGCGGAACACGTGACCTATACGCGCAATATCACCGATATCGACGACAAGATCATTCAGGCTGCTGCCGATACGGGCACGGACATTTCCGCCATCACCGAAAAATACGCCAGAATTTACAACGAAGACATGGGCGCGCTGGGCGTGGGTTTGCCCGACCACCAGCCGCGCGCGACGGATTACATTCCGCAAATGATCGACATGATCGAAAAGCTGATCGCCGCAGGCCATGCCTATGCGGCGGAAGGCCATGTGCTGTTCAACGTGCCGTCCTGGCCCGATTACGGCCGCCTGTCGCGCCGCAACCGCGACGATATGATCGCGGGCGCGCGCGTCGAAGTCGCGCCCTATAAAAAAGATCCGTCGGACTTTGTGCTGTGGAAACCCTCCGCCGCCGACCAGCCGGGCTGGGATAGCCCGTGGGGACGCGGTCGGCCGGGCTGGCATCTGGAATGCTCCGCCATGAATGCCGCCATCAACGGCGCGCATTTCGACATCCATGCGGGCGGGGAGGATTTGATTTTCCCGCACCACGAAAACGAAATCGCGCAAAGCACCTGCGCGCACGGCGGCGAAACCTACGTCAATTACTGGCTGCACAACGGGCATCTGATGGTCGAGGGGCAGAAAATGTCCAAATCCCTCGGCAATTTCCTTTTGGTGCATGACCTGATCCGCGAATATCCGCCGGAGGCTTTGCGCTTTGTGTTGCTCTCCGCCCATTACCGCCAGCCGTTCGATTTCACCCGCGCGGCGATTGATCAGGCGAAAAAGACGCTGGACCGTTACTACGGCTATTTGCGCGATTATGCGGATGTGGAAGATATACGGGTTGCCCCGCCGCCCGCCTTCATGGCCGCGCTGGCAGATGACCTCAACACGCCGAAGGCTTTCGCGGAGCTTGCGCAAATCGCGCGGCAATTCACCGACGGCACGCAAGACAAGACCCGCGTGAAGGCAGAGCTGAAAGCGGCGGGCGCCATGCTGGGCCTGTTGCAGCAGGACCCTGCCGCATGGTTTGCCGCCGATGCCGTCCGTGTGGAAATTGACGCTGCGGAGATCGACGCCTTGAAAGCCGCCCGCGCGGCGCGGGATTTTGCGACATCCGATGCCATCCGCGACAGGCTGGAGCGCGCGCACGGCATTCGCCTTGTTTTTGAAAAAGACGGCCAGATCAGCTGGGCCAAAAAATAAAAAACGGAGACAAAAAATGACCACACCCCATCCGGAAATCCTGAGCGTCCCCAAAGACGTGGAAACCATTGTCTGCAACGGGGGCGGCGGTGCGCTCGGCCATCCGCGCGTTTATTATACTTTCCACGATCAGGATGAAGTCGTGTGCGGCTATTGCGACCGCCTTTTTACCAAAAAAGACGTCGCCGGCGCCGTGCCCTATCAGGGCAAGGACGTGGCGTAACGCCGCATGACCGATACGCCCGACATGCTGGCGGATGATGCGCTGACGGCGGTTTACAACCAGTCGCTCATCGCGCTGTCGGCCAAGGCAGCGGCGGCGCGGCGTTTGCCCGCGCCCGATCTTTCCGCTCATGCGGTCAGCCCCATTTGCGGCAGCGAGGTGACGGTGGATCTGGCGCTGGACGGCGCGTGCGTGACGGCTTTCGGTTTTGATGTCGAGGCCTGCGCGCTCACCAAAGCCGTCGTGGCCGTGATGGCAGAGGCGATTATCGGCAAAACGCAGGCGGAAATCGCCGCTGCCGGTGCGGCCATGGCCGCGATGCTGGCGGGCAAGGATGTGATGCCCGAAGGCGACTGGGCGGCGCTGAAACTGCTCGCGCCGGTCAAGGATTACACCGCGCGGCATAATTCCATTCTGCTCCCCTTCGAGGCGGTGGAAAAAGCATTTTCAAAAAAAGGATAAAGCATCATGGATAAGGATAAAAAATTCAAAGCCGACCGCGAAAAAGCGCTGGATGAAATTTACCGCACGCTGCTGCGTAAAATGGACGAGCTGGCCAGACAAAGCGCCGCCTTCTCCAAAGCCGAGAATCTTTCGATGCCCGAGATCATCGAAATGGAACAAAAATTCCGCTGGCTGCCCGCAGCCATCATGGTGGCGGCGGATCTGAAGGAAGAAAAGCCGCTGAAGGACGTTTTCGCCCGCGTCAGCAAACGCTATCAGCAAAAACATCCGCGCGGGCCGGTCAATGCCGTGGCGACGGATTTTACCCGCGCGGCAGGGCTGGACGGCCGCGCCAGCGCCTTTGCCGATGTGCGCAAGGCGCTGCATATCGCGGCGCGCGATTTTGACATCAGCTACGAACCGCTCAGCCGCGATCAGGTGCAATGGTGGCTGAAAAAACATCCTATCGGCGATCAATACATCCGCATCGCGCACAAGGAAAACCAGCGCCATTACATGAAACAGGCCCTGACCGCGCTGGAGGATACGCTGACCCTGCTCGAAAAAGGCCACCTGCCGCCCGCGCCGCCTGCGATGACGCCGCCGAAACCGCCCAAACGGGATGCCTGAGAGAGCGGCGGGCAGGGCGCGTAACGTGCTGAAAAGCCTTTTCTTTACGGCTTTGCTTGCTTTTCCGCAGCGGGCGCGTATATGATATGTATATGGATAACGCCTGTTGCCCATGGCGGGGACAGGCCTTTGACAAGGCTCGCTTGGATATAAAGGAGCATGGTGAGATGAGCAGAAGACTCTCCCTTTTCGACAGTCCCTTTTTGCTGGGGTTTGACCAGTTCGAACGCGCGCTCGACCGCGCGGCGCGGGCCTCCAGCGAGGGGTATCCCCCCTATAACATCGAACAGATCGGCGAAACGCATTTGCGCATCACCATTGCGGTTGCGGGTTTTGATATGGACGATCTTTCCGTCCAGATGGAGCAGAACCAGCTGGTCATCCGCGGCAAAAAACGCGCCGAGGAAGATGAGGACAGCCGCGTTTTCCTGCATCGCGGGATTGCGACGCGCCAGTTCCAGCGGGCCTTTATCCTCAGCGATGACATCGAGGTTGTCGGTGCCGCGCTCGACAACGGGCTGCTGAACATCGACCTGCGCCGCATTTTGCCCGAAACGACGGTGCAGACGATCAAGATCCAGTCGGCCAAGGATGCGAAAAAGAACAAGACCATCGACGTTTCCGCCGATGCGTCGCACAAGGAATAAAGAAAAACAGCGGATAAAAACGAAGGTTATACGAGGTAGCGCCATGAAAAACGAAATCGAAACGCAAAAAGACATCGCCCTGCGCATGACGCAAAGCGACCTGCGCGATCTGGGGCTGGAGGAAGTGGGCTACGTGCGTCAGTATATCGTGAAGGGCAAGCCCGCCTGGGTCTTGCATGCGGCCGACGGCACGGCGCTCGCCGTGCAGGATACGCCCTTGTCCTTACGTCTTTCCGCGCAGCATCACGAGCTGGACATCGTATCCCTGCATTAATCGCTTATGCGTAAAGGTTCTTGAAGCCTGTGAAGCGAACAGGCGGTTTGTGAGGCATTTCAACAATCAATGAAAGCTTGCCCCCAAGGCCGCCAATATGCCGCTGAAGGGTGGAAAGCAGAAGATCCCCGCGTTGTTCGATACGCGATGCCTTGTCTTGACGGATGCCAGGAATCTCGGCCAAACGGGCTTGCGTTCAATGGCTTTCTTTACGCAGCCCTTGCAAGGTACGAGCTTCTTCCATGAGCTGCGCGGCGCGTGCTTCTAGGCCGCCTGGCTGCGCGCCCATTCGGTGAGCAGCTCGGTGATATGCACGGCTTCCTCTGCGGCACGCAAGGCGGCGCAGGTTTTTTCGTCTTTCAGGAAGCGGGAAATATGCGCCAGCATTTTCAGGTGCTGCGTCGTTTTGCTTTCCGCCGGCGCGAGCAGCATGAAAATGATATCGACAGGCTCTCCGTCGATCGCATCATAATCCACAGGCTCTTCCAGCCGTGCCAGAACGCCGTACATGCGGTCCGTATCCGGCACCTTGATATGCGGAATGGCGACGCCACAGCCGATGCCGGTCGTGCCGATGCGTTCGCGGTCCATCAGCGCGTTGAGAAGATCATCGGCATTGCCGCCGATTTTTTCTTCGATTTCCTCCGCAATGGCGCGAAAAGCCTTCTTTTTGCTGGAGGCCGCAAGCTTTGGAATAATCAGGTCTGCTGTAATCATAAAGATCCGTGATACCGCAGAAAACCACCCTTGCGCACCGCATCGGGCGGCGCCGGTCGTTTCCCCGTCTGGCAAGGGGGTTTAAGGTTTTCTGTCGATAAATTACGCCTTCTTCGTGCTGTCCGGATCGACCCAGCCGATGTTGCCGTCCTTGCGGCGGTACACCATGTTGTACCCGCCGTGCGCGGGGTTTTTGAACAGCAGGGCCGGCATGTCGCCAAGCTCCAGACGCATCACAGCGTCGGATACGGCCAGCGTCGGAATCTGCATTTGCATTTCTGCAATGATTGCGGGTTCCTCGCCGCCTTCGGCTTCGTCTTCCGGAGTCTGGAAAGTTGTATAGGCCGCGTGCAGCACCTCGGCCGTATCTTCGGTGCGGTGATGGTCGCGGAGTTTGTCCTTGTAGCGCGACAGGCGTTTCGCCACGCGCTGGTTTGCGACATCAAAGGCCGGATACGGATCATCCGCCTCATAAGTTGCCGCCAGAACCATGCCGCGGCCGACGTGAATGGAGATATCGGCTTTGTAACGGTGGTTTTTTTCCTTGGTGAAGGTGACGGTCGCCTCGACGCTGTCGCGGAAATATTTTTCGGTCGCGTTCGTCAGGTTGGTGCGCACGTGTTCACGCAGCGCGTCCCCCACATCGAGGTGCTTGCCTTTGACTGTCAGTTGCATTCTTGAAAACCTTGCTAAAGTTGCAAACGAATCCGGCCACGGAACGTGGGTACGGACAGGATTTTAAGCCATGATTCATTATAGGCTCTTATTGGTAAAGTCAAGGTTAAGGAGGGGGTGAAGGCCGCTTTGTTATTTTATATCAAATATTTAACCTATTTTGAGCCTTTTGTTTATTTCACCGATTTCTGGCGACGGCGTTGCACCGAGGAAGGGATTTTCATGGCCTCGCGGTATTTCGCAACGGTGCGGCGGGCAATGTCGATTCCCTCCGCCTTCAGCGCCGCGCCGAGGTCGTCGTCGGAAAGGATATGCTCCGGATCTTCCGCATCGGTCAGGGTCTTGATCCGCGCCTTGATCGCTTCGGATGACCATGTCGCCGCGCCGTCCGTGGAGGAAACGCCGGAGGAGAAGAAATATTTCAGCTCGAACACGCCGCGCGGCGTGCCGATGTATTTGCCGGTGGTGACGCGGCTGACCGTGCTTTCGTGCATGCCGATGGCGGTGGCGACATCCTTCAGCACCAGCGGTTTCAGGTATTCCACGCCATAGAGGAAAAAGGCTTCCTGCTGCACGATAATATCGGTTGCGACTTTCAGGATCGTTTCCGCGCGCTGGTCCAGCGCCTTTACCAGCCAGTTGGCGGAATTGAGCTGCTGGGTCAGATATTCCTTGTCCTTCTTGCCCATGCCGTTTTTGGTGATCTCGGCGTAATAGGTGCGGTTCACCAGAACGCGGGGCAGGGTATCGCTGTTCAGCTCCACCGCCCAGCCGCCGCCGCGCGATTTGGGCAGCGGGCGCATCAGCACATCGGGCACCACGGTTTGCGACACGAAATGGTCAAAGGCCAGCCCCGGCTTGGGGTCGAGCGATTTGATCTCCGAAATCATGTCTTTCAGGTCATCTTCGTCCACTTCGCACAGGCTGCGCAGTTTTTTAAGATCGTGACTGCCCAGAAGCTCCAGATTTTCCAGCAGTTTTTGCATGGCGGGGTCCAGCCGGTTGCGTTCGCGCAATTGCAGGGCAAGACATTCGCTGAGGTTGCGGGCGAAAAGTCCCGGCGGGTCGAAACGCTGCAACCGGTCGAGCACGCGCTCCACCCGCGCAAGATCGGCGCCGAGACGCCCCGCCAGCGCGGGCAGGTCGGCGCGGATATATCCGGCCTCGTCCAGATAATCCATCAGCACGGTTGCAATGGCGCGGTCGCCCGCGTTGTCGATTTCCAGCTGGATCTGGTCCATCAGGTGGTCGCGCAGGCTTTCCTCGCGCGCCAGCGTATTTTCAAACCCGCTGTCGGGGTTGTCGAATTTCAGATTGCCGCCCACGCCGACACCGGCAAAGCTGTCGGTGGCAAAAGCATCGTAGCCGCCCGGCTGTTCGGCCATGTCGC
>ENA-UOVV01001497-UOVV01001497.1-compost-metagenome-genome-assembly--contig:-NODE-1497-length-16789-cov-11.296223_pt1 | contig 16789 bp, 11 predicted proteins | sample MGYA00238155_ERZ761577 | MGnify/ENA primary metagenome ERZ761577 (study PRJEB28898, sample SAMN06268775) | compost metagenome | isolation source: Emeryville, CA | place: USA:Emeryville, CA | collected...
ATTTCATATAATTAAATTTTATGTAAAATTCACCCGGAAACGTAGGTTAACGATAAAAACGGGTCAATTTTAGTTCGCTTCTAATAAGGTAAAAATTTCTGCCGAATAACGAAATTGAATTTCAAGGGTGGAAGATGATGGTTCTTCCGCTGAATTCGCAGGTTTATTCTTAATTTTAACATTTCTCGCAAACCGGGTTTTAGGTACTTTAAGAAAATGACAAACGAAGATATTGTAGAAAGGTTAGAGCTCAGTGCAAAATTAATGGAGCTTCACCAATACGAACCCAATAAAGTGAAGTCGTATGCGACGGCGGCTTATTACTTGGACAAATATAATGAGCGTCCGTTTTCGGAAATGACGGAAGCGGAATTGCTGCAATTAAGAGGGGTTGGTAAAAGCATAGCGGGGAAGATCCTGGAGTTGGTGAACGCCGGTACGTTTCCGGAGTTGAGTGAATTGTTGGAGAAAACTCCAGAGGGGGTTCTTGAAATGTTCAAAATTAAGGGGATTGGTGTAAAAAAGATCCAGGTACTTTGGCGAGAGTTAGGTATTGATTCGATACATGAATTGGAAAAAGCCTGCAAAAGTGGGGAAGTTGCTAAATTGAAAGGGTTTGGCGCAAATTTGCAGCAGAAAATTCTGGAATCCATCGATTTTCTGAAAAGTCAGAAAGGAAAGCTAAGAATGAATAAGGCCGAGCATTTGGCCAAAGAGTTGAAGGAACTTCTTTTAAAACATTTTGATCAAGTCGAAATAACTGGGGAGGTTCGACGTGGTAATGAAACCATAAGTAAGATAGAATTGCTAGTTGGGTCGGATTCTCCCGTTCTCGTTCAACAAAAATTGGAAGAAGAACCAATATTAGCTAAAGATGAACAAAAGTCGAGTCCATTCATCTGGCGGGGAAGCTTAACTGACGCCTCGGTAGCAGTTGAAATTCGTGCGGTGCCCCCCGAACAAATGATCTCTCAGCTCTTTATTAGTACAGCCCACCCTGACCATTTACAAAAACGCACTTCTTCGGGAGTAACCCTTTTCCAATGGGCCGACAGGCAGGCATTTACGGATGAGGAAAGCCTTTACGAACAAGCAGGTTTGCCCTTTATTATCCCTGAAATGAGAGAAGGGCTGAGCGAATGGGCTTGGGTGGAAAAGTATTCACCGGACGAATTAGTAACCTGGGATGATCTGAAAGGGATTTTACACAATCACACAACCTATTCCGATGGGCGGAACACGTTAAAGGAAATGGCCGACTACTGCCGCCAATTAGGTTTCGAATATTTAGGAGTAGCTGATCATTCTCAAAGTGCGGGTTATGCCAACGGCCTGAGTCCGGATAGGGTTTATCAGCAACAGGATGAAATCGATTGGTTGAATGAGCAATATAAAAGCGACGGGGGAAGACCTTTCAAAATATTAAAAGGCATAGAGTCGGATATATTGGGTGACGGTTCGTTGGACTACCCGGATGAGATTCTCGCCACCTTTGATTACGTGGTTGCCTCCGTACACGGTAACCTGTCTATGTCACTAGAAAAGGCTATGGAAAGGTTATTAACGGCTATTGCAAATCCTTATACCACAATTTTAGGCCATCCGACTGGACGATTGCTGTTGTCTCGGGCGGGTTATCCCGTTGATCATAAAACGCTTATTGATGCTTGTGCTGAACATAACGTGGTCATTGAAATCAATGCGAATCCATGGCGTTTGGATATTGACTGGCGTTGGGTGAATTACTGCATGGAGAAAGGCGTTCAGCTGAGTATCAATCCAGATGCCCATGAAGTAGCCGGGTACCACGATATGCATTATGGGGTGCGTGTCGGACGGAAGGGCGGGTTGACCAAAAGTTTCACATTTAATGCACAAAGCCTGGATGTCGTTGAGGCTTGGCTGAACAGAAAAAGGGCTAATCGATCATGATCAATAAATCCGACCGTCCGGTTACTATTAAGGATATAGCTCGCCGGTTTCGTTGTTCTCCCTCCACGGTTTCTCGGGCATTGAATGATCATCCCGCCATTAATGAAGATACCCGGCGCAATATTCAAGAGTATGCGCGAGAGGTAGGTTATCAACGAAATGAACTGTCCCTGAGCTTGCTCTATAAAAAAAGTGATACGTTGGGGGTGGTGGTACCGACGGTGAGTGCTTATTATGAATCGGCGATGATGGAAGGTTTACATTCCGTATTGCAGCCCCTGGGTTATACACTCAATATCTGTGTAACCAATGAGCGATATATGCTTGAAAAAGAGCATATTAACAAACTTCTATCCAACCGAGTGGAAGGGATCTTCCTGTCTGTTTCTCAGGAAACCTATGATTCCGGCCATTATAAACACCTTCAGGAGGTAATTGCTCGTAAAGTACCCCTCATTTTTATTGATAGGGAGTACCAGGGAATATCCACCGACCGGGTCATGGTTGACGATTATCATGGAGCTTATTCTGCGGTGGAGCATTTGATCCAAATGGGTTGCAAGCGTATCGCCCACCTCCGCGGACCACAAGGATTGACTGTGTCGGAACAGCGATTGAAAGGCTATAGGGATTGTTTGATTAAAAACAATTTACCCGTCGATGAGGAGTTGATCAAAGCAACCAATTTTAAGGTCGAGAGTGCCATCGTGCCCACCATACGTTTATTTGGATTGAGCGAGCCACCGGACGCCATTTTCGGCGTAAATGATCAGGTGACGATCGGTGCGATGCGGGTTGCCATGGATAAAGGGTTGCGAATTCCCCAGGATGTGGCATTTGTTGGATTTGACAATTCACCGATTGCCGCCTATGTGTATCCCTCACTCACAACCGTGTCCCGACCTGGTAGAAAAATCGGGGAGGAGGCCTCGCGATTGTTTTTGAATCAGGCTTTAAGGCAAGATTCTGTACCTCCTGAACATTTGGTTTTGCCATCGGAATTGGTGATAAGGGAGTCGTCCCTAAGGAATTTGTAATTCTTCATTTATTTTTTGATAACCCGTTTGATCGTAATTTTACATTCCCCGAAAAATGGGATCGTAAAAATGAATGGAAAGGGTGGCGTGTTAAACGGTTATGGGTTTTTACTAATAACGAAAAAAGGTTTTTGAAGTAGTTTTTACGGTCAGCCTCATCGGGGGGCGATAAATTAAGTTGAAAAAATGCGAAAGGAAAAACCATATCAGGTCGTATACGAGGATAATCATTTGCTTATTGTTAATAAAGCGCCGGGTGTTTTAGTGCAGGGGGACATTACCGGAGACGAAAGCTTAACGGACTTATTGAAAAACTACCTAAAAGTGAAATACAATAAGCCAGGGGAAGTATTTTTGAACTCCGTTCATCGGCTAGACCGACCTGTGAGCGGATTGGTCGTTTTTGCACGTACGTCAAAGGCGCTGGAGCGAATGAACGCACTTTTCCGAAAACGGGAGATTCAGAAAACCTATTGGGCTGTGGTAGGTCGTCGTCCCCAGGTGAAAGAGGGTAAACTCGTTCATTGGCTGGTAAAAGACGAAAAGAAAAACGTGGTAACAGCCTATGATAGGGAAGTAGCTCAATCACAAAAAGCGGAATTGAACTATCGTTGGTTAGGAGAAATTAATAAGTTTCACCTGTTGGAAGTGAATCCAATTACCGGAAGGCCTCATCAAATTAGAGTACAACTAGCTCAAATGGGATGCCCCATACGTGGGGATGTAAAATATGGATACAGTCGATACAATCCGGGCAATAACATCAATCTTCACGCAAGACGGTTGTTTTTCGAACATCCAGTCCGCAAGGAACCTGTCTTATGCCGAGCAGGCTTGCCAAACGACCCATTTTGGGAAGAATTTTTAACCTTGGATCCGGAAGAAATTAAGCCTGAGCATTTAAAGTTTTTGTATGAATGAAATGTAAACGAATGATTTGTTGCGGGCATGGTAATTCGAGCTTGTTTTTAAATAAATGTCTTTCTACCCCCGTAGGTTAATCGGAATTCTTTGGGGGTGCAACCGTGTCTTTTCTTAAATATTCTATTGAAATAGGATAAGTTGTTGAAACCGCATCGGTATCCAATTTCAGCTATCGTATGGGTGGTATCGATCAGCAGCCTGGATGCGTGACTCAGCCTTAGTTCATTTAAACTGTCGATGAAGGTCTTGCCGGTTCTTTTCTTAATAAAACGACTGAATGAAACTTCGGTCATACCGGCAAAGCGCGCGACTTCTTCCAACGTTATATTTTTGTGATAATTCTCGCGTAGATAATTGAAAACTCTTTCGATCCTTCGACTATCGTAACGGATCGATCCGTCGGCGAAAGTGCTGCTCGACAGAAGTCGGAAATTTCTAGATACCGAGAGGTCGTGAAGGATGGAGAGCAACTCCAACACAGAGTCGAAACCCGTTTTTTGAGTTAAATCTTTGAATCGAGGGTAGATACGCATAGCGGTTTCTTCAGAAAAGGAAATTCCTCTCGCTGCATTTGCAAACATCGACCTGATAAAATATAGTTGTTTTCTTTTTAGGAGGTTATCGTCTAACAAATCTCGGTGAAATTGGATGGTGATTTCTTCCACCTTCGGCATTTCTGAATTCCATTTGAATTCGTGATCAAACCAACCGTGAGGCAGGTTACTTCCTATAAAGGTAAGTTCAATATCGCTAATTGTTTCGGTGTGGTCGCCGACTACTCTCTGTACCCCTTTCCCATATCGAATCAGGTTGATTTCCATCTCTTCGTGGTTGTGTAACGGAAAGTCGAAACAAGTCTTGCTCCGTGAAAACAAGGTGAAACAATCGTAGGGGGTAAGAGGAGTGATTTCCCGATAAACTTTATGCATAGGCGAATAGTAGTGATATTAAAGTATTGGTGTTTGTTCTATTTAGCTAATAGTGATAATATTTAAAAAAAACTTTGCATTGTTAAATAAAAAACGGTAAAGTAATGTAAAATATTTATATATGTCTATCTAATTTTTGTCAAAATATTTGCCAATTTCAACAGGTTGTATTAAAAATATTATACTTGGATAAAATAGTACTATATAGTGTGTTGGTTTAGTGCATTTTTTTGTAGAAATATTATTAACACTAAACTTACATCTCAACATGAGGCAAAAACTACTTTTAATCTGGCTATGCCTAATTATCGGTAGCATGGGGCTGTCGTTCGGGCAGGATCCCCGAAGGATTACGGGTAAGGTCACAGATGAAAGGGGAGAAGCTCTTCCTGGTGTCAGCATTGTAGCAAAGGGGACGACGATAGGTACGACTACTGATGTAGACGGTCGATTTACGTTGACTGTTCCTGACAACGCATCCAAATTGGTATTGAGTTTTGTAGGAAAAGCTACCTTGGAGGTCGCTCTAGCCAACAGGACCTGGTTTGATTTGATAATGGCTTCAGACACTCAGTCGCTTGAGGAATTGGTAGTCATAGGCTACGGCACCGCAAAAAGAGCCGATGTAACCTCTTCCATAACCAGCGTAAAAGCAGCAGAGCTTAAAGACATGCCCCTTGCCGGGATTGATATGTTGTTACAGGGTAAGGCGGCGGGGGTCACGGTAACCAGTAACGGTGGTCAACCGGGTGGAGGCGTTTCTGTACGCGTTCGCGGTGTAACGTCAATTAACAGTAATGATCCGCTTTTTGTAATCGATGGCGTACCCTTTGTTAACGGGAACACAGTCTCAAGTACGGGTTATGCTGGATTAGGGGGTGGAGACGGGCAAACCGGAAACAGCGTGATGGCGTCGTTGAACCCCAATGACATCGAGTCGATCGACGTATTGAAGGATGCGTCAGCCCAGGCCATCTACGGCTCACAAGCTGCTAATGGTGTAATAATGATTACCACCAAAAGCGGCAAAGCCGGAGAAGGAAAAATCAATTATGAAGCTTATTATGGTGTTGCAGAAGTGGCCAATCGGTTGGATCTGATGAATTTGCGCGAGTTTGCAGAATATCAAAATGATGTACTCCCAATTATTGGAAATCCAGTTTCGGATGAGTTTAAAGATCCCTCCATTTTGGGAAAAGGCACCGATTGGCAAGAGGCCATGTTCCGTCATGCAACAACCCAAAACCATCAGTTGAGCTTTTCAGGAGGACGAGATCGGATCACGTATTATTTGTCGGCCAATTACTATGAAAATGAAGGGGTTTTACTCGGTTCAGACTTTAAGCGCTACGCTACGCGCTTTAGTCTCGATAATCAATTAAAACCATGGGCTAAGATTGGCGTAAGTGCCAATATATCAAGAACGGAGCAGCAAATTTCGCTCGCTGATGCGGCAGAAAGTACAATTTGGTGGGGGGCTGTCACCAGTCCATTAATCCCTGTTAAAAATCTGGACGGATCTTGGGGGGGAGGTCAAATCATTGGTGGTGTCCAATATAGTAATGCTAACCCCGTGGGTAATAGTATGTTTCGTGGGAATGAACGAACTGCCTTCACCGCCTTTGGTAACCTTAATGCGGATATACAAATACTCAAAGATTTATTCTTTAGAAATGAAGTTTCTTATAATGTAGGGATCAATAACAACATTGCTTATCAGAAAGACGGTAACGTCGGCGGTCAGGTATTTCGTAGTAAACTAATCGATAGCCGATCCGATAATTACTATTGGTCAGTGACCAATTACCTAAACTATAATAAGTGGTTTAAAAAGCATGGCATTCAGGCTACTTTCGGGCATCAGGCACAGATGTCTTACTATCAAAACATTTCTGGAACGAAGGTAGACTTACAAGCCGGTATTTTGGATTTGAATACAGGAAGTGCCGACCAAACCACTTGGGGGCTTAGCGGGGGCAAAGGTCATTGGTCTATGGAGTCGTGGTTTGCTCGTACTAATTATACGTTTGATGAACGTTACTCGATCTCAGCAAGTTTCCGTGCTGACGGCTCCTCAAATTTCGGTCCAAACAATCGCTGGGGGTATTTCCCGGGAGTGTCAGCTGGGTGGACTGTTTCGAATGAGAATTTTATAAAAAATAGTAGCGTCAGTAACGTCATTTCATTTGCAAAACTGAGAATTGGGTATGGAGAAGTTGGAAATCAAAACTTTCCTAATGGTGCGCCCAATCCGGCCTATGTAGGAGCAGTCCAGTTTTTTAGTGGCCCAGTGGGGTTCGGTTCCTCTAATATGATCCAGGGAATTCCCAACCCAAATCTAAAATGGGAATCAGTTAAAACATCGAATATCGGTTTTGATCTGGGTTTTCTAAATGGAAGGCTGGATGCTACCATTGATCTCTACAAAAAAGTCACCTCTGATATGATAATATTTCTTACCGGTCCGAATTTGATTGGGGTAGGGGATCAATGGGATGACTTGAAGGCACCGTTGGGTAATGCTGGTCAAATGACTAATAAGGGGCTGGATATCGGCATTAGCTCCATAAATATTCAAAAGAACGATCTGACTTGGAAAACCAGTCTGGTATTTACCCATTTCAAAAATAGTTACGACAAAGCTGCCAGTGCTACCTCTGCACTCGATGGTAAAGTTTATTACAGCAACTATCTTGTTACACATACGACGCCCGGCCGACCGGTTGGTTCTTTCTGGGGGCTGGTAACAGATGGATTATTTCGTACGGAAGCTGAACTGGCCGATAGTAAACCCCAGTTTGGTTATGCCATTGATGAATCTCAAACCTGGTTAGGGGATATTCGCTTCAAGGATATCAACAATGACGGGAAGATTGATGCTGACGATATGACCTATATTGGAAGCCCCCTTCCCGATTTTAACTGGGGACTGACCAACTCGCTTCAATTCAAAGGGTTTGATTTCACTTTATTTCTTCAGGGGAGCCAAGGAGTACAGGCGTTCAATTTTCTGAGATGGCAATTGGAGGGGATGAACAATGCCTGGTCGAACCAATTAAGGACCGTAATGGATCGCTACACTGAAAATAATGTAGATGGTAAGTTGCCCCGATTCACCAACACCAATAAGAACAACACGGCGATGTCAGACCGTTACGTAGAAGATGCCTCTTATTGGAGAATACAAAATATAACGTTGGGTTATCGATTGCCAACTGAAATTACTAGAAAGGCAAAAATAAAAAACCTTAGGGTTTACGGCTCTATTCAAAATTTGCACACGTTCACCTCCTATTCAGGCTATGATCCTGAGATCGGGTTGTTGAACAATAATATTCGATTATCGAATGTGGATACAGGACACTACCCTAATCCCAGAACATTCACAGTGGGAATCAATGTCGAGTTCTGAATGAGGTTTTATTTGAAAATAGAAAAAGATATGAAAAGCATCATAAAAGTCGTGTTATTGCCCCTGTTGTGTTTAGCCTCTTGTAGCCCGGACTTTATCGAAAGGCCTTCATTGGCAGGTACGACAACCGGAAATTATTACAATACATCAGCGGAAGTACGTGCGGCTACCAGTACCTTGTATTCAGGCTTGCCCTGGCGGAACTTTGAGAGTCGTGCCCAGGATGCCATCGGTGATGTGATGTCGGGCAATATGTTTAGTTATACCGACATCGAATACTCGGAATTCACCTTCTCAGCCGCTTCGGAGCGGGTTTCAGCTGCCTGGGGATCCTTTTATAAAATTATCGGTTATGCGAATGTTTTGATTAATACCTTCGAGGAGAAGAAGGGTACGGTAGCCGATCCAACCTTTTTGGATGCTGCTATAGCCGAATGTCGATTCATACGTGGATTGATCTATTTTTATATTGCACGTATATGGGGGGACGCACCAATCATAACGGATCCTGGGAAAGTAGCTTTGTCGGGTGATTTTAATATACCTCGTTACTACAAAGATCATGTTTTGCGATTTGCTCTAGATGACGTACAAGCTGCTGAAGCCGGATTACCTGAAAGTGATGACCCCGGACGTGTTACGAAATACTCGGCAAAGGGCTTGTTAGCCAAAATCTACCTTTATCAAAAGGATTATACCAATGCCCGGGTGAAAGCACAGGAAGTAATCGAATCAGGAAAATTTGAGTTGGTGAGCGATTATGAAGGGATGTTTACCAAGGCTTCGATGAATAATAATGCGGAAAGTTTGTTTTCAATTCAACATCAATTTGCCCAGGATCCTTGGGGGACAGGCAATATCAAAAATCCAGACCGTGGACCATCCAATTTGAATACAGCCGAAGCATCAGCCTGGGAAATGTATATCCCGTCATTGGATATCTTGAAAGTCTACGAATTTGGCGATCGTCGTAGGAAGTGGAGTATAATGGAACATGGTTGGAGTAAGCCCGAATGGAAACCACAGCGTCCAAACAATCCAGCGTATAACGAGTTTATGGCGAATGGATATGTTTATGACACTATTCAGCCCACGGATGCTGGTGGCGCCAAGAATGCAACACGTTCTAATATAGTCAAATATTTTGCTGGACCTGGTAAAGGATTTGGGGGAGAGCCGGTGCTGGGACAGAACTCCGGTAATAATGTAGTTCTACTTCGTTATGCCGACATTCTGTTGATTTATGCTGAAGCGATTTTGGCGGGGGGAAACTCCACCAACGACCCCGCTGCCTTAGCCGCGTTCAATGCAGTGAGAGACCGGGCAGGTTTGTCGCCCAAAACAGTGATTACAGCAGACGATATTTTCAGAGAAAGAAGAGTAGAGTTTGCATTTGAAGGCGATTTTTGGTTCGATATTCAACGATTGGGCTTCGAGAAAGCAAAGGCGTTTATTGAAAGTCAGGATCGTGGTTCCCTCGACGGTGGACCTAAGTATATCACCACTTTTACCGAAGATAAAATGTATTTGCCAATCCCAGCCGGAGAGGTAGTGCAGGCTCCGCAGCTCAATCAGCCTCCTGTACCCTATTATGAGAATTAAAAAATATCTACCCGAAACAACATCATGATGAAGACGATAGATAAATTTCTAGCCTTTATGATAATTTTCGGAGTGGCCCTGATACTGGCTGCTTGCACCGAGGATACAGATGGTAGTCCTAACGTACCGCCAGGAAATTTGAACATTAGTTCCGTGATGCCTGACACAGGTTCAGGAGGAACCATGGTTGTTTTAACAGGCAATGGCTTGGGCGATATACGTTCTATTATTTTCGAAAAAGAAAGCGTTCCGGCAGGTTTTCAATCGACACTTAATACAGAAACGCACTTGATATTCCGAGTGCCACCTGACGCTATTGGCGGGGAGCAAAATATTTATTTCACCAATAGTGCGGGTAAAACATCCAGTATCCCCTTCCGAGTATTGGCTTATCCATCTGTTTCTACGGCTTCAAATTTTAACTTTACTGAGGGAACACAAATCACATTAGAAGGCAACAACTTGGGAGATGTACAGTCAGTGGTGATTGACGAAACGGGTGAGGAAGTAACTATTATTTCACAAGAGAAAAGACAGATTGTATTAGAATTTCCGAGCTCTACTTCCACACGTTCACCGTTAAAACTGACCAATAGCACCGGAACGATGACCACTACCCAAGAATTTATCAACATTGACAAAGCACTGTTAATTTTTGGGGATACTTATGGAGAAGGATTTGATGATGGGTCATGGGGTGATGCCGGAGTGATCTCAAACAGTGAATTTGTGTCCGGAACGGCTTCGCTGGGAAAGACCTATCAACAGGGGAACTGGCATTTAATTGGGTTTGCAAATTGGTGGCCTACTGTGCCGTATGATCCTTCTTACACGTATTTAACGGTATGGATCAAAGGTGCTTCACAGGACTACTCGCTTTACATCACTACCGATGCGAGTGAAGCTGGCTTTGGAAATTATGTTGATCAGAACAAGTTGGATGTAAAGGCAGGTGTATGGAATTACTTCAAAATACCATTGGCAGATATTGACTTCTGGTCAGAAGGTAAGACACTCCAACAGCTAGGTTTCCGTATTCAAGGGCCGGATAAACAGGATGAAGTTTTTTACTTCGATGATGTGATGTTAGTGAAGTAAATTGGTGATAACCTCAAAAATGGAGGAAAACTCAGTTAGGGCAGCCGGTTCAATGGTTCATGAATCGGTTGCCCCGACAGGAATATTTTAAGAGTAAAAAGGGTATTACGGTGGAAGAAGCCTCTTTAGTGCATTAGAAAGAATCAAAAACTTTTAATTATGAGGCAGTTATCAATTCGTTTTACCCAACTCAATTGTTTTCCAAAATATTCAAAATCGTTGATTGTTGTGTTTCTGGTTTTTACTGTAAACAAAACTCATGGTCAATGTAATCCCCAAGCTACACTGGAAACGAAAAATTTATTGAAATCACTTTCGACCATCTGGCAGATTGGCATTATGTTAGGGCATCAGGATGCATTGGCGTACGGTTTAACGGAAACAGGCCAACGGTGGATCGCCACAGGTACAGATTACTCAGATATTCATTCGATCACCGGACAGCATCCCGCAGTGGTAGGTCATGACCTGGGTTATATTGAATTGAAGTTGGACAAAAACCTCGATGGTGTACTTTTTGAACATATTCGTCAATCCATTATTGCCACTTACCAGCGGGGTGGGGTTAATACGGTCAGTTGGCACCCCAACAATCCCTTGGATTTGTCGAAAACCTCATGGGATTCGACCGAGAATACGATTCCAGCTATTTTAAATAATGTCGAAAATCGGGACATTTATTTGGGGCAGCTTGATGTTTTAGCAGCATTTTTCAAAAGCTTGAAAACTCCCGATGACCTTTGGGTTCCTGTCATTTTTAGGCCTTTTCACGAACATACGGGCAGTTGGTTTTGGTGGGGTGCCGATTATTGTACCCCGGAAGAATACAAAGAATTTTGGCGATTAACAGTGGAGTACCTTCAAAGAAAGCAAGTCAATAATTTACTTTTCTGTTACTCGACTGATTATTTCAATGACGAAAGGCATTATTTGGAGCGATACCCAGGTGATGACTACGTTGACATCCTTGGCTTTGATGCCTATCATCGTAATGCACCAGAAAGCAATTTTGATTTCATTAGCGATGTTCGACGGATGGGAAGCGTACTTAAAAAGTTAGGTCAAGAAAAGAAAAAGCCTTGGGCGTTGACTGAAACGGGGTTAGAACAAGTAACGGAAAGTGCATGGTGGTCAGCTGTGTTATTGGAAGCGGTAAAGGATTCGGGCTTGTCCTATGTTTTGGTTTGGAGAAATGGTCGTCCAGATCATTATTACGCCCCCTATCCTGGTCATCCGTCTTCTGATGATTTTAAAAAAGTGGTGGAAGAGGGAAAATTCTTACTGGAGAACGCAGTTAGGTCAGTTAGATTGTACCAGTCCAATTAAAACCTTATGCGATGAAACTCCAGCTGATCGATTACCTGGTCATAACCTTCTATCTAGTAATCGTTTCTTGGATCGGCGTTGTGCTTCGGAAGGGTAGTAGAGTGAGCAAGGATGATTACTTGTTGGGGGGGAAGAGACTTCCTTGGTGGATGTTAGGTATTTCCAATGCTTCGGGTATGTTTGATGTATCCGGTACACTATGGATGGTGTCTATAATGTTTGTTTACGGATTAAAGAGTGTCTGGCTTCCCTGGCTATGGCCTGTTTTTAATCAAGTTTTTATGTTCGTTTATCTAGCGTCCTGGATTAGGAAATCGGAGGTCACCACTGGTGCAGAATGGATGTTGTTTCGATTTGGAGGGGGAGCTGAGGCGATGCAATCGCATCGAATCATTGTGGTATTTGCCCTTCTAGCTTCCTTGGGATTTATGACATACGGTTTTGTTGGTTTAGGGAAATTTGTGGAAATATTCATTCCATTTAGCGTAGTGGAGCCTTATTTGCCCTTCACGATCCCTGCTCAGTATACCGCCCATTTCTATGGGATCGTATTCACGTTAGTAGCTATGTTTTATGCGGTCGTAGGTGGAATGCAGGGCGTAGTATGGGCTGATATTTTGCAATATAGCTTTATGGCAACCGGCGCAGTGGCAATAGCTGTAATCGCTGTGTCGCAGCTTTCGACCCAAAACTTGACAATACCGGAGGGGTGGGATCAATTATTTTTTAGCTGGAATTTGGATATCCAGTGGAGTGGGTTGATTGATGATGCTCAGCGGAAGATCGATGAAGATCAGTTTGAGCCGTTCGCAGTTTTTTTTTCTTTAATGGCGGGTAAAGGAATATTGGCAAGTTTGGCGGGACCTACTCCTAACTACGACATGCAAAAGGTTTTGTCGACCCGCAACCCCCGTGAGGCCTCCCTCATGAGTATGTGGGTCAATATAGTTTTGCTACCCATTCGCTACCTCCTGATTATAGGTTTTACGGTGTTGGGGCTACTATATTTTGATCGTTTGCCCTTGGGAACAGCTAAAGGCACGGTTGACTTCGAAACGCTGTTGCCTGCCGTGATGTGCGAAGTGCTGCCAGCAGGTGTATTAGGGCTATTGCTAGTCGAACTTATGGCCGCGTTCATGGGTACTTTTGCAGGTACATTAAATACCGCCCAAGCATATTGGGTGAACGACGTCTATTTGAAATCCATCAATCCGGGTGCTACGCCCAGGCAGACTTACCACATGCAGGTCGCTGCAGGGGTAGGCATCGTGTTGATCAGCATTTTGCTGGGCTTATTTTCATCAGACGTTAACAGCGTATTACAATGGATTGTAGGGGCATTGTATGGAGGTTTTATTGCTGCAAATGTATTAAAATGGTATTGGTGGAGATTCAATGCCAACGGTTATTTCTGGGGTATGGTTATAGGGATAGGTACAGCACTGGTATTTCCTTTGATTTTTAAGGGGGTAGTTCCGTTGTATTACTTCCCACTGATACTATTACTTTCTTTAGCCGGCAGCATTGTGGGTTCAATCCTTTCCCGTCCGGTAGATATGGAAATACTCGAAAATTTTTACCGAAAGGTGAATCCCTGGGGCTTTTGGGGGCCAGTCCGCACCCGGGTATGCCAGCAGGACCCTGACTTTGTGCCTAATCCTGCATTCAAAAGAGATATGAGCAATGTAATCGTGGGTATAATTGCTCAAACGGCAATTACAGTCTTGCCTGTTTTTTTTGTTTTACTTAAGTGGAAACAGACCCTCATTGTCGGTATAGTTTTAGTTTTTTGTTGTATTGTGCTTTATCATAGGTGGTATTTATATCAGAAAAAAGGGAAAGATGACTAAGTTAGCATTTAGCAAGCGATACAATCTGGTTGTTAAGAAATATGATGATTTGTTGACCAAACCCAATACGCTGGAGTCAGAAGAGGAGAGCGACGGTGTTATCTACAGGTACCAAAATCCTGTTTTGACCTCGCACCACATCCCTATTTTCTGGGAATATGACCTAAATCCAATTACGAATCCCTTCTTTATGAAACGTTTCGGGGTGAATTCTGTATTCAATCCTGGTGCCATACGTGTGAACGGGCGTTATTTCCTAGTTGCTCGGGTTGAAGGGTATGATCGAAAATCTTTTTTCGCTGTGGCTGAGAGTCCTAACGGTGTGGATAATTTTCGTTTTCATAACAAACCCATATGGATCCAAACACTGGATGACGGTGAAGTAAATATTTACGATATGCGTTTAACGGAACATGAAGATGGGTGGATATACGGTGTCTTTTGTTCCGAGTCTAAGGATCCAGATGCGCCACCTGGAGATGAAACATCGGCAATAGCCCGTTGTGGGATTGTTAGAACCAAAGACTTAGAACATTGGGAACGACTACCAAATTTGAAAACAAAGTCAAACCAGCAGCGAAACTTAGTTCTTCACCCCGAATTGGTAGAGGGAAAATACGCATTTTATACCCGTCCGCAAGATGGCTTTATCGATTCAGGTAGTCAAGGAGGGATCGGGTTTGGATTGGCAGAACGTATTGAAGAACCTGTGATCGAAATAGAGAAAACGATTTTTCCTAAAAAATATCATACCTGTTACGAATATAAAAACGGATTGGGTCCTGCTCCCCTTAAAACAGATTTAGGATGGTTACATCTAGCGCACGGGGTGAGAAATACGGCTGCCGGATTGCGATATACACTCTATACATTTATGACAGCAATCGATGATCCAACGAAGGTAATTTACGTTCCAGGTGGGTATTTATTGGCACCGAAGGGTAAAGAAAGGGTTGGAGACGTAAGTAATGTTCTTTTTTCGAATGGGTGGGTGCTGGATGAAAACGATCGTATATTAATTTATTACGCTTCGTCAGACACCCGCGTTCATGTTGCAGAAACCTCATTGGATCGAATGCTAGACTATGTAGTCAATACCCCCCCGGATGAGGGTACTTATCAGCATTCATTAAAGAGAATGTTAGCTTTGATCGATGGAAACTTGAAATACAATGAGAAAAATCATCACTTACTGGACTCGCTCTGAGTGGGTTCCATAACAATCTTTTTATGAGAGATCTGCAGCAGTTTAAGTTGGATCAAGAATCAGAACTAAATAGAATTCTAACGTATTGGGTAACCAACGCTCCCGATGAAGAGCATGGAGGTTTCATCGGTAGAATTTCTCATAACGGAAAACGATACCCGGAAGCTGTAAAGGGAAGTGTTCTTAACAGTCGAATTTTATGGACCTTTTCGGCTGCCTACCGATACGCTGAAAAACCGATTTATCTGAAATTGGCTGAAAGAGCTTATCAGTATATACGCGATTATTTTTATGACGCTACCTATGGGGGTACCTATTGGACGGTAAAGGCTGATGGCCGACCCCACGAGACGCGAAAACAAATTTATGGTCAAGCGTTTACCATCTATGGTCTTGCCGAATATTTTGCCGTATCTCAAAATGCTGAAGCCTTGGCATTAGCTACGGAAATTTACGAGCGAATGGAGGCATATAGTTACGAACCGGAGTATGGAGGTTATATCGAAGCTTTTACTAGGGAATGGGAACCGGAAAAAGATATGCGTTTGGGGGGAGGCGGAGAAAACGCTCCTAAAACCATGAATACCCATTTGCATATCCTGGAAGCGTATGCAAATCTCTACCTAGTTTGGCCTGACATTAGGTTGAGAAAAAGCCTCGAAGGTCTACTAAAAGTGTTTGAAAACCATATTATTCGTCCACAAACCTACCAAATGGTTCTTTATTCCGATGTGGACTGGCGTCCGCTGTCAGATCGTATTTCTTTTGGACATGATATCGAAGCGTCCTGGTTATTGTTAGAAACGGCCGAAATTTTGCACGATGAAAAACTAACGCAAAAATGGCGAACTAATGCAATATCTATGGTGGATGCTACTTTTTCAGGCCTTGCGCCCGATGGAAGTTTGTACTATGAATACGATCCTGTTACCAACCATTGGGACAAGCAGCGTCAGTGGTGGGTGTTAGCTGAATCAGTAGTAGGGTATCTGAATGCATGGCAAATATCGAAGGACGAACGCTATCTAAATCAACTTTTTAAAGTCTGGGAATTTACCAAGAATAATATCCTTGATTACCAAGGGGGCGAATGGTTTTTGGGGTTAAAAGGCGATAATACCCTAATGGACGGTGACAAAATAAGTTTATGGAAATGTCCCTATCACAATTCGCGCATGTGCCTTGAAGTTTTGAAAAGAATTTAAGATCTACGGTGGCGCAATTTTTTTGATCCTCCTGATTTGTTTTCCATCAGATTTGTACCTCACTTCTATATTGTACATCTTCAAGAAGAGCGAATTGGATCGAATTCACTGATGTATCAACAGGGTTAGCATGATAGCTGTTACTTAAAAGAGGAAGCTTCCTGGCTCTTCTGGTTGACTCCAGCTAAAAACTACTTTAGGGCGTTGTTTTTGTAATACACGAGCCTAAGCGATGAAAAGCTACTGGAAGATTCAATATAGAGCGAT
>ENA-UOVV01001498-UOVV01001498.1-compost-metagenome-genome-assembly--contig:-NODE-1498-length-16784-cov-105.227091_pt1 | contig 16784 bp, 13 predicted proteins | sample MGYA00238155_ERZ761577 | MGnify/ENA primary metagenome ERZ761577 (study PRJEB28898, sample SAMN06268775) | compost metagenome | isolation source: Emeryville, CA | place: USA:Emeryville, CA | collected...
CATCTTCGGTTACGCCCCGCGCAATCTGGAGCTGTTCGACGAATGACCCCGCCGCTCTCCACCGCCCCGCATTGCGACCGCTGCGGCCAACCTGATGCCCACCCCTTCGACGAAACCTGGCTCTGCGTCGACTGCTACCAACAAACCGCCTCCTCCTGCGCCGGCGGCCGCTGCGATGACGACCCCGTCACGCCCATCGCATCTTCCGCGTCCGAAACCTTCCGCGTGAATCCAAATTGCTGCTACAGCGCCTGTCCCCGGTGCTCTTCCCTGAGCCGCCTCCGCGACTTCCAATCCCGTTTCCCCATCGATTGGCCGCAGCGCCTTCGCGGTCTCCCCCGCATCGTCGCCCTCGCCCGACACGTCCGCTAAAGACTCGAAAATCGAAAATCCGGCCCTGCGCTCGTTGCGGTCAACCCCACCACACCGTAGCGAAACGCAGCCCGCCCCCGACTCGTCGGGGTAAGCGTTTCGCTTCACACCACCTCATACGGCGGCCCCACGATCTTCATCCCGTGCTCCGCAAAAATCCGCTCCGCCACCTCCGGCGCCGGCGGACTCGTGAACCCGCCGATCCGCCGGAAAAACGCTTCAAACGTCCCCGCCGGCGTCACACACCCAAGGATCGTTCCCGGCGCCTCGCCGACGTGCGCCCACACATGCGGCACCTTTCGCGGCAGAAAAATCAGATCGCCCGCGTTCAACACGAAAGGCTCGCCGCCCACGCGAAATCCAAACGTCCCCTCGATCGCATAAAACCACTCGTCCTGCTCGTAATGCAGATGCTCCGGCGGTCCGCCTCCTCGCATTCCGCGATGCTCGAATAAATACATCCCGCCGCCCACGTCGTCGCCCGAAACCTTCGTATCCGTCGGCGTCACCCCGCCCAGTCGCAGCGGCTTTCCATCGCGATCCGCCCCCGCCGCAATCCGCCGCCCACGCATCCCCGTCGCCGCCGCCGCTTCTCCGGCAAACACCCGCATACCCGCACCCATTCCCGCCAGCCCCAACGCCCCCAACGAGCACACAAACCCCCGCCGCCCCATCATCCTTTCTCCACTCCGTATCCGCACAGGCATGACGTCGCGATCGTAGCTCCTCTCCCGTTCACTTCCCATCGGAGCCTCACCCGCTCCTCCCATCGGCCTTCCGACGATGCTGCAACAACCTCAGTCGATTCCGCGTTCCAACTTCGCCCGCAGCTCCCCCACCATCACGTCGCATTCGTGCGTGCGCCCGCTCCGCCACGGGATGCTTGTAGTCGGGCCACCGCTCCCATTCCGGGTCCGGATTCGCCGCCACTTTCTGCCCCGAGCTCATATACCGATCGAAACCCGCTCTATATAGCTCCGATCCTCCCGATCGATTCCGGCGTATACAGAAAGCAAATACGTCATGACCGGTATCATCGCTTGCCTTCGTTCATTCGACTGCAAACGCTCGGCGGTTCCAGCCCACATGAAATACCTCCTCTGGTGCGCGTTTTTCGCCGCCGCCTCCCTCGTCTCGGCTCAAGCCCAGACCGCCCCGACGATCGCCTCGATCACCAACAGCCAGTCGCTGAATCAAGGGCAAAGCCTCACGCTGAGCGTCTCGGTCAACGGCACCGCACCGTTCACGTATGTTTGGAAAAAGGACTCCACCGTCCTCACGAACGCCACGACCAACATCTTCACGATCCCCTCTCTCGGGATCTCGGACGCCGGCACCTATACGGTCACCGTCACCAATTCCGCCGGCTCCATCACCAGCAGTGCCATCCTGATCGACGTGATACCGGCCGTCGCGCCCAGCATCTACTACACCTCCTCCGCCACCAACATCACCGTCGGCAACACCCTCAATCTCAGCGTCTACGCCTTCGGCTCTGAACCCATGGAGTTCGTGTGGAAGCGCGACGGCGTTGAAGTCGCCAGAACCAGCCACAGTTCGTTTTCGAAATCCAATGCCCAAACCTCGGATTCCGGTAGCTATACCGTCACCATCACCAACGCCGCCGGTTCCGTGACCAGCTCCGCGATCACGGTCACCGTCAGCCCGCTCACCGCTCCGCAAATCACCAATCACCCCCGCGACACCGCCGTCGAGTCCGGAGACTATATCTGGTTGAGCGCCTCCGTTTCGGACTACAGCGGCGTATCCTTCCAATGGTATAAGGACAACGTCGCCATCTCCGGCGCCACCTCGTCGTCCTACTCCAAATCGAATGCGCAGGCGACCGACGCCGGCAGCTATACGGTAAAAGCCACCAATTCCGCCGGCTCCACCACAAGTAACGCGGCTGCGGTTACCATCAAACCTCCCGTCGCACCCACCAACGCCACCATTTCTCCGTCCAACCTCACGGTCACTGCTTCGGAAAGCCTCAACCTCTACGTCTCCGTCCAGGGTTCGTCGCCCCTCGGCTTCCAGTGGAAAAAAGACGGCGTAAATATTCCCAACACCACCTCCAACAATTACTGGAAATCGAACATCACCGCCGACGATGCCGGCAGCTATTCCGTCGTCGTCTCGAACTCCGCCGGTTCCACCACCAGCAACAGCGTAAACGTCTCCGTCAGCAACACCCCCGCGACCATCATCACCTACCACCCTCAGTCCATCGCCGTGTATCCCGGCATGGACGCATCGTTCAACGTAAGCGTCAGCGGCAACGAGTCCCGAACCTACCAGTGGAAAAAAGACGGCGTTCCGATCTCGAACTCGAATTCCAGCTACTACTACATCCCTAACGGTGCGGCCGCCTCAGACGCCGGTGTTTACACCGTGGAAGTCACCACCGCCCAAGGCACCATCTCCTCCCGTCCGGCCACGCTCACCGTGCTCCCCGAGGTCGCGCCGACCATCATTCGGAGTTCCTCCAGCCAGACCGTCGTCCAGGGGCAGAGCTTCGAACTGAGCGTGGATATGACGGGTTATCCCAGCCCGACCATCCAGTGGTATAAAGACGGCGTCGCGATCGAAGGCGCGAACTCCTACTATTATTACAAGAGCGAAGCGGCCGCTTCCGATGGAGGCGTCTACACGGTCAAAGTCAGCAACACCGCAGGTAGCATCACCAGCTCGGGCGCCACGATCTCCGTCATTCCCGCACCCGCTCCCGTCATCTTCACGCATCCGTCGAGCGCGAGCCTTCTGGCGGGACAGTCCTTCTATCTCTCCGTCGACTACGGCTATTTGAGCGGAACAGACGTGCAGTGGTATTTGGACGATGTCGCCATTCCCGGCGCCAACTCCTCGAACTACTACATCTCCTCCGCCCAGCCCCGCCATGCGGGCACCTACAAAGCCGTTCTCACCAACGCCGGCGGATCGGCGACCAGCCGCGAAGCGGTGATTACCGTCGACCTCAGCGCGAGCCGCCCCGTCATCGTGTTCACCAGCGGCAGCCGCACCATCCCCGGAGGCAATTGGGCCGGCGTAAACATCGAACTCCGCCCGGGGCTTACCGGCTACACCATCGCATGGAAAAAGGATGGCACGGTCATCCCCAACGCGACCAACACCTACTTGGATATTTCCAACTTCAGCGACACCCACGTCGGCACCTACATCGCCGAGGTCACCCACGGCGGAACCACCTACACGAGCCGCCCCGCCAAGCTGGAACTCTTGGAGTCCGGCCAGTCGCCACGCATCCGGCGCCATCCGGCTTCCTTCAACGTCTACGTCAACGACTACGTCAGCCTCTACGTCGAAGCCGACGGAGAACGTCCCTTCACCTACCAGTGGCGCAAGGACGGCACCGATATCCCCAACGCCACCAATGAAGGCTACTACCTGAGCTCAGCCCTCGCCGCCCACACCGGCAACTACTCGGTCGTCGTCAAAAACCGCCACGGCGAAGTCACCAGCGATGTCGCCACATTGACGGTCAACAACCCCGGCGCCGGAAGTCCGCCCATCATCCTGCGTCACCCGCCCTCCCGCACCGTCAGCGCCGGCATCGATTGGCTCGGCCTCGGGGTCGACGTCCTCGGCAACAGCTCCGGCCTTACCTACCAATGGTATAAGGACGATGTCGCCGTCCCCGGCGCGACCTCCAGCTACCACTACTTCGCCAACGGCTCCATCACCTCCGCCCACGCCGGTCGCTACAAGGTCGTCGTCACTAATGCCGCCGGCTCCACCACCAGCGAGGAAGCCATCGTCACCGTGGTCTCGCGCGGCACCGGCCCCACGTTCACCACCCAGCCGTCCAACCAGTCCGCCTTCGTCGGCGGCAGCGTCACCTTCACCGCCGCGGCCACCGGCGGCAGCGTCACCTACCAATGGCGCAAGAACGGCGCCAACATCTCCGGCGCCACAAGCTCGAAGCTCACCCTCGACAACCTCTCCGCTTCCGACGCCGGCAACTACACCGTCGTCGCCACCAACGCCGACGGCACCGCCTCCAGCGCCGTCGCCACCCTCACCGTCAACGCCGCCACCAAGCCCGAGTTCACGAAGCATCCTTCTTCGACCAACGCCCTGTTCGGCGGCTCCGTCACCTTCAGCGCCACCGCCGCCGGCTCGCCCGCACCCACCTACCAGTGGCTCCGCAACGGCTCCGCCATCTCCGGCGCCACTTCGTCGAGCCTCGCGCTCAACAACCTCCAGGCCTCCGACGCCGGCACCTACTCTGTCGTCGCCACCAACTCCGCGGGCTCCGCCACCAGCCAGGGCGCCGTCCTGCAGCTTTTCAACACGCTGCCCAAACCCGCCTCGATCACATCACACCCGCAGAGCATCAAGCGCTCCCTCGGCTCCAGCGCCACGTTCACCGTCGGCGTCGACGGCACCGCCCCGCTCACCGTGCAGTGGTATAAAGACAACGTCGCGATCCCGGGCGCCACCGACACCACCCTCACCATTCCCCTCGTCACCGCCCAAAGCCCCGGCAGCTACCACGCCGTCGCCACCAACGACTACGGCTCCGCCAGCAGCCACGCCGCCTCGCTCACCATCGGCACCTCCGCGGTCGCGAAGGTCTACTTCGGCACCTTCAGCACCGGCGAAAACTGGGCGCTGCAAATCAACCAGGACGGCAGCGCCATCTTCCTCGGCTACATCCAGTCCACCAACCAGATCATCTTCTCGCGCGACGTCCAAATCGCGAACGGCGGCTTCAGCTTCGGCCAGTCCACCGCCGCATCGATCACCACCGACGCAAACGGTATCACCCGCCAGGCTCACGCCCTCACCGCCGGACTCGACTCCCGCTACTTCTCGGGACGCGTCACCGGCCAGATCTCCGGCAACTCCATCACCGGCCAGATCTCCAGCCTGAACATGTCGCTCTCCGGTTCCGAACGCACCGGCGCGATGAGCTCCGTCGCCGGCTCCTACGACGCCGTCCCCGTCGGCACCGGCGTCGGCGAGATCCACGCCATCGCCGCACCCGACGGCGCGTTGCTGCTGGTCGAAATCGACGCCAACGGCGTTCGCGGCGGCGTCGGCACCGTCAATCAATCCGGCGCCTTCAACGTCTCCGCCGCCCAATACGCCTACTCCGGCAACGTCTCTACGGCCACGTCATCACTCAGCGGCACCTATACGCCACCCGGCGGCACACCCGTCACCCTCGCCCCGATTCCGCTCGCCGGCACCGGCGCCGAACGCCTCGCCGCCGTGTCCACCCGCAGCCTCGCCGGCTCGGGCGAGAACACCCTCATCGCCGGCTTCGTGATCTCCGGCAATTCCAAGAAAGACGTGCTCGTGCGCGCCGTCGGCCCGACGCTGTCGACGCTCGGCGTCAGTGGCGTCCTCGCCAACCCCCGCCTGCAAATATTCAAAGGCTCCAACGTCATCCACGAAAACGACGACTGGTCCGCCAACGGCCAGGGCCCCGCCATCTCCGAAGCCGCCGCCCGCCTCGGCGCCTCCGCGCTCCCCAACGGCAGCGCCGACGCCGCCCTGCTCGCCAACCTCGACCCCGGCGTCTACACCGCCCACGTCTCCACCACCGGCGGTGCCACCGGCATCACGCTGCTCGAAGTCTACGACGCTTCCGCCGCGTCCGCCGCCGCATCGAAGGTGCTCGCGCTCTCGACCCGCGGACTCGTTCGCACCGGCGACGACATCCTCATCGTCGGCTTCGTCGTCGAAGGCGCCGTGCCCAAGAAAGTGCTCGTTCGCGGCGTCGGCCCCGGCATCGCCGCCACCGTCTCCGGCGCTCTCGCCAACCCGCGCCTGCGCCTCTTCAAGGGCAACACCTTGATGGCCGAAAACGACAACTGGTCCTCCGGCGCCAACGCCGACCAGCTTGCCGAGGCGGCCGAAATCACCGGCGCGCGCCCGCTCGCCGACGGCAGCAACGACGCCGCCCTCCTCCTCTACCTCGCCCCCGGCGTCTACACCGCGCACATCAACGGCGAGGGCGACACCACCGGCGTCGCCCTCGCCGAAATCTACGAGGTGCCGTGACAAATCCGCGCGGCGAAGTAGGCTGGGCGGATGTCGTTCCGCCTTTCCGCTTCGCCGCTCGACCCCGCCGCGCTGAAGCAGCTCCTGCTCGATCCCCACGCCGGCGCCTGCGTCACCTTCGAAGGCTGGGTGCGCGACCACAACGACGGCCGCTCCGTCCGCGCGCTCGACTACGAAGCCTTCGCCGCACTCGCCGAACGCGAGGGCAACCGCATCCTCGAAGAAGCCCGCGCCAAATTCGACCTCGTCACCGCCCACTGCGTCCACCGCGTCGGCTCGCTGCAAATCGGCGATCTCGCCGTCTGGACCGGTGTCTCCGCCGCGCATCGCGGCGCCGCGTTCGACGCCTGTCGCTATATCATCGACGAAGCCAAGGCCCGCGTGCCGATCTGGAAAAAAGAACACTACGTCGAAGGCGCCAGCGAGTGGATCAACTGCGCCACCCGCGGCGACCACGCCACCTCCTCATAGGACAACACACCTTTGCCTTTCCCCGGGGTGCCCCTCCGCCCCGAGACTCTCCCCCATCCGTGTCTTCCGTGTATTCCGTGGGCCTCTAACTCCACTCCCAGCCTTGCAACAAACGCGCAGGCTTCGCCAAAAAAGAAGGGTGCTTCGGCGTTGAGATCGGCGCCGTCGTTTTCATTTTCGAAATCCCCTGCGCAAATTATGTCCGATCACCCCTACGCGTTTCTTGCCTTGTTTCTCGGCGTGGCGATCGCGTTTCCGCTGGTGATGCTCGGCGTCGCGCGCGCGTGGGTGAAATTCCTCCAACCCGCGAAACCCGGCCCGCTCAAAAACGCGACCTACGAATGCGGCCTCCCGCCCAGCGGCGATTCGTGGATCCAGTTCAAGGCCCACTACTATCTCTACGCGATCTTCTTCCTGATCTTCGACGTCGAGGTCCTCTTTCTCCTCCCGTTCGCCGTCGCGTTCACCGGCCTGCCCGCCGGCGCATTGTTCGCGATGCTCGTCTTCATCCTTCTCCTCGCCGAGGGCCTCGTCTGGGCCTGGCACCGCGGCTACCTCGAATGGAAATGAACTCCCGCCGCTCCCAACTCTCTTGCCGTCGTGCGGTGCTTCAGCCCGCACTCACCCGGTCTTCCGCATGAGCGACGCTCCCGCTACCGCCCCGATCACCGACGCGGAGCGCGACGAGCTCCGCCGCCACGGCATTCTGCTCACGAGTCTCGAGGAACTTCACAACTGGGGTCGCAGCAATTCCATCTGGCCCCTCCAATTCGGCCTCGCCTGTTGCGCGATCGAGATGATCGCCACCGCCACCGCCCGCTTCGACATCGCCCGCTTCGGCGCCGAAATCTTTCGTCCGTCGCCTCGCCAAGCCGACCTCATGATCGTCTCCGGCACCGTCACCAAAAAGATGGCGCCGCAGGTCGTCCGCCTCTGGAACCAGATGCCCGAGCCGAAATACTGCATCGCGATGGGCGCCTGCGCGATCTCCGGCGGTCCCTTCAAACAGGGCTACAACGTCCTCAAGGGCATCGACCGCTTCATCCCGGTCGACATCTACATCCCCGGCTGCCCGCCGCGGCCCGAAGCGCTCCTCAACGGCCTGATGGAGTTGCAGAAAAAAATCCGCGCCGAACGTCTCGCCGGCCCCGACGCCGCCCGCCATGCACGCGACGACATCCCCAGCGAGTATCCCATTCCTGAATTCGGCGATCACGACCTCGACCCGCCGAAAAACCCCACCGTCTGGCAACCGGCCCCGCCGCTGCCACGCACCGGCAAAGCGTAACCCCGCCCGCAGCGAGGAAAAAACCCAAGCACCAAGCGCCAATGAACCTCCCACCTCCAGTCTCCAAACCCGCCGCCCTTGCTGTTTGGAGCTTCTCTGGAGCTTGGATCGTGGCGCTTGGATCTTCGCGTTAACCCGTGGAAACGCTCGAAGAGATCCGCACCCGCCTCCTCGCCCGCTTTCCCGCGGCACAGGTCACGCTCATCACCAACCCCGGCCCCGCTGCCGAACACTCGCTCCTCCTCGATCCCGCGCACGCCCGCGACATCGCGCTCTTCCTCCGCGACTCACCCGGCCTCCGCTTCAACTACTGCTCCAACGTCACCGGTGTCGACTGGCCGGACAAAGAAGTCGTCGAAACCACTAAGACTTCGGTCCCCGATCCCGCCGGCGGCCCCGACAAAATCGTCGAAACCAAAACCAAGCGCCTCGAGCCCGGCTACCTCGAAGCCGTCTATCACCTCTACTCGATGGAGCTGAAACACGGCCCCGTCATTCTTCGCCTGCGCACCGCCAACCGCACCGACCAGGTCACGCTTCCGTCGCTCACGCCCGTCTGGCGCTCCTGCGAATTCCAGGAACGCGAGATCTTCGATCTCTTCGGCGTCGTCTTCAACGGACACCCCGACCTCCGCCGTATCCTGATGTGGGATACGTTCAAGGACCACCCGATGCGCAAGGACTACGTCGCGCCCGACGACTTCGAATGGGAGCCGACCCCCCACGGCGACGTCCTCGCCAAGGCCCAAAAACACTATCCCGCCCCCGCCGCCCCTTCCGGAGGACCCGCCGCATGACCCCCTCCGATCCCTCAACTCTCAACCCTCAACTCTCAGCTCCGTTCGCCGCCCCCGGCGGCGCAACGGTGCGCCCCGTCCACGACGAGTTCCACGGCGACCTCCTCGAGGTCTCCCTCGGCCCGCAACACCCCTCGACGCACGGCGTGTTCCGCATGGTCGCCACGCTCGACGGCGAGCGGATCGTAAAGCTGAAACCGGTTTTTGGATACCTGCACCGCAACCACGAGAAGCTCGGCGAGAACACCACCTATCTCGCCTCCATGCCCTACACCGATCGTCTCGATTATCTCTGCTCGATGACGAACAACTGGGCCTACGCGCTCGCCGTCGAAAAACTCGCCGGCCAGCCCGTCCCCGATCGCGCGCAATACCTCCGCATCATCCTCGCCGAGCTCACGCGCCTCGTGAACCACTCGTGCCTCGTCGGTTTCCTCTTCAACGACCTCGGCACGTCCTTCACGCCGCTTCTCTACGCCTTCCGCGAACGCGAGAAAATCCTCGATCTCTTCGAGGCGCTCTCCGGCTCCCGGATGATGCACAACTACCAGCGCTTCGGCGGCTGCCGCGTCGATCCGTCCCCCGACTGGCTCGCCGCCGCGAGCAAGCTCGTCGACAACTTCCCGCGCTTCCTCGACGAGTTCGAAGAACTCCTCACCGGCAACGAAATCATGCTCGCGCGCACGCAGGGCGTCGGCGTCCTCCCGCGCGATCTCGCCATCAACGCCGGCATCACCGGCCCCATGCTCCGTGCCAGCGGCGTCGCCTACGACATCCGCAAAGTCGACGGCTATGGCTTCTACCCGCGTTTCGATTTCCGCATCCCGCTCGGCGAGCACGGCGACACCTACGACCGCTACATGATGCGCATCCTCGAGATGCGCGAGTCGGTCAAAATCCTCCAACAAGCCTTCCGCGAACTTCCCGCCGGTCCGATCATGGACCCCAAAGCGAAGATCCGCGGCTTCCGCCCCAAGCCCGGCGAGGCCTACGGCCGCATCGAAGGCCCCAAGGGCGAAATCGGTTTCCACCTCATCAGCGACGGCGGCCCGAACCCCTACCGTTACCGCATTCGCCCTCCCTCCTTCATCAACCTCACCGTGCTCGAGGACATGTGCCTCGGCCACACCATCGCCGACGCCGTCGTGATCCTCGGCTCCATCGACATCGTCCTCGGAGAAGTCGACCGATGAACCCATTTTCGATTCTCGATTTTCGATTTTCGAATTCCCGCCGGCACGCGAATTCCCGCTCCGCGGCCGCACGCCGCTCCAATCGAAAATCCAAAATCGAAATTCGAAAATCCTAACCATGCTCGGCTCCGGCATACTCAAGGGTCTCGCCGTCACCGCGAAAAATCTCGCGGGCAGCTACACCACGCCCGAGCGCATGGTCACGGTCGAGTATCCCGAAAAACGCCTCCCGCTGCCCGAGGCCTATCGAAATTTCCCCTTCCTCGTCACCGAAAACGCCGAGGATCCCATGGGCACGCTCCGCTGCGTCGCCTGCCAGATCTGCGAAAAGGAATGCCCGCCCCAGTGCATCTACATCGAGAAATCGAAGGACAAAAAACCCGACGCCACCGGTAAGCTCCAGCTCTACCCCGCCGTCTTCGACATCGATATTTCCGTCTGCATGAGCTGCCAGATCTGCGTCGAGGTCTGCCCGTTCGACGCGATCAAGATGGACCAGGTCTTCGAAATCGCCGCGCCCGATCGTTTCAACGACCTCCTGCTCCACCGCGAACAACTCGCCAAGCCGAACACCTACTACCACCAGATCCATCCCACCGAAGCCGCCGAAGTCGACGCCCGCCTCGCCGCCGAACGCCAGGCCGCCGCCGAAAAAGCCAAAGCCGCCGCCGCCGCGGCCGCCGCAAAAGCCGCTGCGGCCAAAGCCGCCAAACCCGCCGACGCGCCGAGCGCGGAAGCCCCCAAGCCTCCGCCCGCCGCATGACCGGACTCCTGCTCTCAACCCTCAACCCTCAACTCTCAACCGCGGCGCCGCGCGCCAGCATGTCGCCGCTCGAACACGCCCCGCTGCTCGCCCGCGACTGGCTCGTATCCATTTTCCCCGCACCGCTGCAGTGGCTCGTCCACCACCTGATCACGATCGTCGCGGTGCTCGCCGTCTTCGGCCTCTTCTTCGCCTTCCTCACGATCGTCGAACGCAAGCTTCTCGGCCGCATCCAAAACCGCCTCGGCCCCAACCGCACCGGCCCGTTCGGCTTCCTCCAACCTTTTGCCGACGCCATCAAGGCGCTCACGAAGGAAGACGTTGTCCCCGCCGCCGCCGATAAGCTCCTCCACCTCCTCGCGCCCGTCGTCGTCTGCACCTTCGCCTTGATGACCTTCGCCGTCCTGCCGTTCGGGCGCGAACTCATCCCGGTCGAACTCGACGCCGCCGTGCTCTACTTCTTCGCCGCCGGCGCCGCGTCCGAACTCGCGATCTTCATGGCCGGCTGGTCCAGCCGAAACAAATACTCGCTCCTCGCCGCCATGCGCGCGCTCGCCCAGCTCATCAGCTACGAGCTCCCGCTGCTCCTCGCCGTCGTGCCCGTGATCATGCTCTCCGGCACGCTCTCCACCCAGAGCATCGTCCTCGCCCAGGGCGGCTGGACCTTCGGCGTCCTCCCGCACTGGAACATTCTCACTCCTTGGGGAGCGTGCGCCTTCCTCATCTTCCTCATCGCCGCGCTCGCCGAAACCAACCGCTCGCCGTTCGACCTCCCCGAAGCCGAAAGCGAACTCATCGCCGGCCACCTCACCGAGTATTCAGGCTTCAAATACGCACTCTTCTTCATGGCCGAATACTTCGGCATGACCGCCCTCTGCGGCCTCGGCGTTACGCTCTTCCTCGGCGGCTGGCAGGCGCCCTTCGTCTTCCTCGAATTCATCCCGTCTTACGTTTGGTTCGGAGTAAAACTCTTCGCCCTGATCCTCGTGCTGATCTGGATCCGCGGCACGTTGCTCCGCCTGCGCATCGACCAACTCACGCGACTGTCGTGGAAGCTCCTCGTCCCGCTCGCGCTCATTAATCTCGCCAACGCCGCCTTCTGGTCGCTCACCGCCGACCTTCCCCCGCTCTTCCAAATCGCGCGCTGGGTCGTCTCGATCGCCCTCGTCGTCATCCCCTTCGTCCTCATCGGCCGGCGCCTCAGCACCGGCCTTGCGCCGAGAACCTACCGCTACGCGTGATGAAATTTTCGAATCTCGAATTTCGATTTTCGATTTCGCGCCCGAAGCACCACGAGGCGGAACCCACCGCGGTTTGGGAAATTCGAAAATCGAAAATCCAAAATCGAAAATGAGATGATCTCTCTCGTCATCATCGCCGCCCTGACCCTCGCGAGCGCCGCGTTCGCGCTGACGCGCCGCAATCTCATCCACGCCGCGCTCCTTCTCATTTTCACCTGGGCCGGCATCGCCGCGTTTTACCTCTGGGCCGGAGCCGAGTTCGTCGCGTTCGCCCAAATCCTCATCTACGTCGGCGCCGTCTCGATGATCGTCCTCTTCGCCGTGCTGCTGACGAAGCGCACGCTCGCCGACGCTCCCATCGAGCCGTCTTCGCATCGTCGCGCTTTCCTCGCCGTGATCGCCGGCGGCGCGATCTTCGGCCTCCTCGCTTTCGCGATCACCCAAACGCACTTCGTTCCGCCGCCCGACCGCGCCCCGGTCGTCGAAGTCCGTCAACTCGGCTTCCAACTCATGGGCTCTCACGCCGCCTCGTTGCTCGTGGCCGGCGTGATCCTCACCGTCACACTCCTCGGCGCCACGATCATCGCGGCGAACGACCACAACCGGGAGGATCCGTCGTGACTCCGCTTCACCTCTGCCTGCTCCTCTCCGCCGCGCTTTTCACGCTCGGCCTCATCGCGGCGCTCACCCGCAGCAACAGCATCCTCGTCCTCCTCGGCGTCGAGCTGATGCTCAACGCGGCGAACCTCAACTTCATCGCCTTCTGGCGCTACGGCCCGTCGCCCGCGCCCGCCACCGGCATGATCTTCGTCCTTTTTGCCATCGCCATCGCCGCCGCCGAAGCCGCCGTCGGCCTCGCCCTCGTGATCGCGATTTACCGCCACCAGAAAAACATCCGCCTCCAGGAGGCGAATCGTCTGAAAGGCTAAGCAGACCATGGCGGCAAAAAGGCACAAAGATTCATCTCCTCTGCCGGCAGGCATCGCCCGCGCGCCTATAGGCGCCTCGCGCGCCACATTCGCAGAAGGAAATTTTGCGCCTCTTTGCGGCTAATCCTCATGAGCTTCGGCGCCCAAAATCTCTGGTTCATTCCCGCGCTTCCTCTCCTCGCGGCGGCCATCGCTTCCTTGCTTCCACGCGACAAACGCACGGTCGCCGCCGCGACCGCCCTCCTCGGCATCTCTGCCTCCTTCTTCGTTTCGATCTTCGCTCTTGTTGCGGCCATCGCCGATCCCGCCATCCATCACACTTTCAACTTCGCGTGGTTCGACCTCGGCACCGCGCCGCTCCGCCTCGGCTTCGTCCTCGATCCGCTGACCGCGTTCATGTGCGTGATGGTCACCTTCGTCAGCACGCTGATCTTCATCTTCAGCCTGGGCTACATGAAGGACGACGCGAACTTCACGCGCTTCTTCTGCTTCCTCAGCCTCTTCGCCGGCGCGATGCTCGGCATCGTCATCGCCAACAGCCTGCTCCTTCTCTTCATCTCCTGGGAGCTCGTCGGCCTGGCCTCCTATCTCCTCATCGGTTTCTGGTTCCACAAACCCGAGGCCGCCGCCGCCGCGAAAAAGGCCTTCATCACCACGCGCATCGGCGATCTCGGTTTCCTCCTCGGTCTCCTCTGGCTTTACGACGCCTCCGGCTCGCTCCTGTTCTACGACAATGGCGCCGGCGTCCTCGAGGCCAACACCCTCTCCGCACTCGCCGCGCAAACCACCCTGGGCGGCCTCGCCGTATCCACCGGAATAGGACTGCTCCTCTTCTGCGGCGCCATCGGCAAATCCGGCCAGTTCCCGCTCCACGTCTGGTTGCCCGATGCGATGGAGGGCCCGACGCCCGTCTCCGCTCTCATCCACGCCGCCACGATGGTCGCCGCCGGCGTGTTCCTGATGGCGCGCGTGTTCCCGCTGCTCACGCCCGACACGCTCCACGTCATCGCCTTCGTCGGCGCCATCACCGCGCTGCTCGGCGCCTGCGTCGCCGTCGCTCAAAACGATCTCAAGCGCATCCTCGCCTTCTCCACCGTCTCCCAGCTCGGCTACATGATGCTGGCGATCGGCGTCGGCGCGTGGACCGCCGCCATCTTCCACCTGCTCACGCACGCCTTCTTCAAAGCGCTGCTCTTCCTCGGCGCCGGTTCCGTCATCCACGCGGCGCATCACGAGCAGGACATCCGCTGCCTCGGTGGGCTCGCGCCGCGGATGAAGCTCACCTTCGCCACGTTCGCCATCGGCATGATGGCGCTCGCCGGCGTGCCGTTCCTCTTCTCCGGCTTCTGGAGCAAGGAGGCCATTCTCCACGCCGCGCACGCCTGGCCCGTCTCACACCTGCCGTTCACCTTCGGTCTCACCGCCGTCGTGCTCACCGCGTTCTACATGACGCGCCTCCTCGCCGAAGTCTTCTTCGGCCAGCCGCGCACGCCCGCCGCCGAACACGCGCACGAAAACTCGCCCGTGATGACCGTGCCGCTCGTCCTCCTCGCCGCGTGCGCGATCCTGCTCAGCCTGCTCGCGTGGCCGTCGCCCTGGCTGCAACGCCAGCTCGATCCGTCTTCCCTCCTCGAATCCGGCGGCCTCGGCCTCATGCTTCTTTCCATCGCGCTCGTCGGCGCCGGCCTCGGTCTCGGCGCCTTTCTCTACGCCCGCCAGTCCGCCCAACGCCGCTCCGCCGACGCCCGCGATCCCCTCGCCACCGCCGCCCCGCGCATCTTCAACGCACTCGCCAACCGGCTCTACTTCGACGAACTCTACACCGCGACCTTCGGTCGACTCGTCGCCGGGCTCGCGACACTCGCCGACCGGCTCGACCGCCATGTATTCGACGGCGCGATACGCGCCCTCGCCGCCCTCGCGCGCGTGTTCGGCTTGATGGACCAGCAAGCCGAGGAAAACGCCATCAACGGCGGCTTCGATGCGACCAGCCAAAAGCTCCGCGGCTCCGGCGCCTTCTACTCGCGCCGCCAGTCGGGCGCCGCCCACGGCTACCTGCTCACGCTCGCCGTCGCGTTCGTCGTCCTCGCCGTCGTCCTCGTGATCGGAGGTGCCCGATGACATCGCTCCCGCTTCTCTCCCTCGCGATTTTCCTCCCCTGGCTCGGCGCCGCCGTCCTGGCGATTGTCCGCTTCGCACCGAACAGCGCCCGCAACGTCGCCCTCGGCTTCAGCTTCACGACGCTGCTCGTCTCCGCCGCCCTCCTGTCCGCCTTCGATCCGTCCGCGACCGGCCTGCAATTCGTCGAACGTCATGCCTGGATCCCGTCGCTCAACATCAGCTATCATCTCGGCCTCGACGGCCTGAGCCTGCTGCTCGTGCTGCTCACCGGCATCATCTCGCCGTTGGCGCTCCTCGCTTCCCGCAACGACGCCCGCGATCCGCGCGCCTTTCATCTTCTCTTTCTTCTTCTCCAAGGCGCCGCGCTCGGCGTCTTCCTCGCGCTCGATTTCTTCCACTGGTTCATCTTCTGGGAACTCAGCCTCGTTCCCGCCTTCTTCCTCATCAAACTCTGGGGCGGCGACACCCGCGCCCGCGGCAATCCCGCCGCCACTCGCGCCGCGTATCAATTTGTCCTCTACACGATCGGCGGCAGCGCGTTCATGCTCGCCGGCTTTGCCGCGCTCTTCGCCACCGTCGGCACGCTCGATTTCACCCAGCTTGCCGCGCTGCGCGCCGACGGCACCCTCGCCACGCAACTCGGCCATACCTGGACCTGGCTCATCTTCGCCGGCGTGCTGTTCGGCCTCGCGGTCAAAGTTCCGCTCTTTCCGTTTCACACTTGGCTCCCGCCCGCCTACGCCGAGGCGCCGACCGGCGTGTCGATGTTCCTCACCGCCGTGATGTCGAAGATGGGCCTCTACGGCTTCCTCCGCATCCTCTGGCCGCTTTTTCCCGCCGAACTCCACGCGATCGCCACGCCGCTCCTCTGGCTCGCGCTCGGCGGTGTCGTGCTCGGCGCCTTCGCCGCGCTGCGCCAGACCGACCTCAAACGCATGATCGCGTATTCGTCGGTCAACCACCTGAGCTACTGCCTCCTCGCGCTCTTCGCCGTCGCTTCCGCCGCCCAGCCGTCCTCCCACGCCGCCGCGTCCGCTTTCAGCGGCACTCTGCTCCAGATGTTCAACCATGGCCTGTCCGCCGCCGCGCTCTTCTTCTGTATCGGAATCCTCGAGACACGCAGCGGCGGCCTTCGCGGCCTGAACGATTTCGGCGGCGTGCGCACCGCGATGCCCGTCTTCGCCGGACTCTGCGGCATCGCGCTGTTCTCCTCGCTCGGCCTCCCCGGTCTCAACGGCTTCGTCGGCGAATTCCTCATCTTCCGCGGCGTCTGGGGACTCGCCCCGTGGGCCGCCGCGATCGCCACGCTCGGTCTCTTCGCCACCGCACTCTTCCTGCTCACTTTCTGGCAACGCGTCTTCCACGGCCCCCGACGTCCCGTCGTCGCCGGCTTCGCCGATCTCTCGAAAGAGGAAGTCCTCGTTCTTCTTCCCGTCACTGTGCTGATGTTCGGGCTCGGGCTCTACCCGCAGCTCCTCATCCGCCTTTTCAACCCGCTCATCGCCCAATGGGCCGCCTCGGTGCCATGAGGACTTTTAGGATGGCCGCCAAAATGCGCAAAGACGCGCAAAGACCT
>ENA-UOVV01001501-UOVV01001501.1-compost-metagenome-genome-assembly--contig:-NODE-1501-length-16734-cov-7.870136_pt1 | contig 16734 bp, 15 predicted proteins | sample MGYA00238155_ERZ761577 | MGnify/ENA primary metagenome ERZ761577 (study PRJEB28898, sample SAMN06268775) | compost metagenome | isolation source: Emeryville, CA | place: USA:Emeryville, CA | collected...
GATCACCCGCTCCTTCGCCTACAACGGCGAGCTCTTCGAGCTCGACATCTGGATCCCGGGCAGCAGCGGCGGGCAGGCCGCGCAGCTCACCATCGGCAAGCGCGGCGAGTACCTCACCGGGCTCGGCGATGGACGCACCTGGTTGACCTGGCGGATCTACACCCCGGTCGGCCCGGCCGAGTCGGTCACGATCCGTGACCTGCCCGGGCGTGGATTCGAGCTGGTCTGCGATGCCGCCACCCTCCCGGCCGGCGCGCCTGCGCTGTTCCGGCTCGACCGCTACACCAACATCCCGGCGGGGAACAGCCTGCAGGAGACCATCGCCCCGGAGGTCTTCTCGGCCGCCTGCGCCCCGGACGGGCTCGAGCTGCGCCTGCCGGCCCTGGGCATGCACGAGAAGTACCGCCTGACCGTGCTCACCCGGGTGAATCCGGCCTACCCCGATCAGCTGACCAACCGCGCCGAGGTGCTGCTGGATGACCAGCGACGCGTCGACAGCTGGACGGTGCAGAACCAGAACAGCGGCGGTGCGGTCGGCGCTCGACGGCCCCGTGGCCGGCGACCATGATGCGGCCCCCGGCAAGCTCCTGGTGACCGGGGCGAAGGAGGACATCGCCTTCACGATCCGCAACACCGGCAGCGCGGCGCTGCTCGACGTGGCCGTGGCGGATCGCACCATCGTCGGCACGGTGGCGCTCGAGCGGCTCGGCTGCGACTTCTCCCGCCTGGGCGGCCCGGCTGATGGGGTGCGCTTCGCGGGGCGCTTCTACCCCGGCGAGTCCTTCGGGTGCCGCGGCGTGCTGCCCGGGCTGCCGGCCGGCGCCCAGCACGCCGATCTGGCCAGCGTCACCGCGGTGGGTCGGGTGACCGGCACCACGGTCGATGACGAGGACCCCTGGCACGGCCGCACCGAGCGCGAGCAGCCGCTGGTGCCGACCGTGATCGACCCGCCGCGCCCAGCCCTGCCGCCGGAGCTGCTCGCCACCGGCTCCGAGACCACGCAACTGCTGGTGGTCGGGCTGGCGGCGCTGCTCGCCGGGATCTCGGTGCTCTGCTTCACGGCAGCGGCGCGGATCCGCCGGAACCAGCGCGCGCAGCGGGAGCTGGAGCTGGAGCTGGAGCCCACCGAGGGCTGAGCTCCTCGGCGTGCGGCGGCACCGCAGCAGAACGGCACACGCGAGCAGCCGAGCCCGCGTAGACTGGTGGGCATGTCAACGCCCGACATCAAGCCCCGTTCCCGCACCGTCACCGACGGTATTGAAGCCACGACCTCCCGAGGCATGCTCCGTGCCGTCGGCATGGGAGACGCCGACTGGGATAAGCCCCAGATCGGTATCGCCTCGTCGTGGAATGAAATCACGCCGTGCAACCTGTCGCTGGCCCGCCTCGCGCAGGCCGCCAAGGAAGGCGTGCACTCGGGCGGCGGTTACCCGCTGCAGTTCGGCACCGTCTCGGTCTCGGACGGTATCTCGATGGGTCACGAAGGCATGCACTTCTCGCTCGTGAGCCGCGAGGTCATTGCCGACTCGGTCGAAACCGTCATGATGGCCGAGCGCCTCGACGGTTCGGTGCTGCTGGCTGGCTGTGACAAGTCGATCCCGGGCATGCTGATGGCCGCTGCGCGCCTCGACCTGTCCAGCGTGTTCCTCTACGCCGGTTCGATCGCGCCGGGTTGGGTGAAGCTCTCGGACGGTACCGAGAAGGACATCACCATCATCGACTCCTTCGAAGCAGTCGGTGCCTGCAAGGCCGGCATCATGAGCGAGGCCGACCTCAAGCGCATCGAATGTGCCTTTGCGCCGGGCGAGGGTGCCTGTGGCGGTATGTACACCGCCAACACCATGGCCGCCGTCGCCGAGGCCCTCGGCCTCAGCCTGCCGGGCTCGGCTGCTCCGCCGGCCGCGGACCGTCGTCGCGACTACTTCGCGCACCGCTCGGGCGAGGCCGTGGTCAACATGCTGCGCCAGGGCATTACCGCCCGCCAGATCCTGACCAAGGAAGCCTTCGAGAACGCGATCGCGCTGGCTATGGCGCTCGGTGGTTCGACCAACGTCGTGCTGCACCTGCTCGCCATCGCGCGCGAGGCCGAGGTGGACCTGACGCTGCACGACTTCAACCGCATCGGTGACAAGGTGCCGCACATCGCGGACATGAAGCCCTTCGGCAAGTACGTCATGAACGACGTGGACCGCCACGGCGGCATCCCGGTGGTGCTCAAGGCTCTGCTCGAGGAGGGCCTGATCCACGGCGACGCCCTCACCGTGACCGGCAAGACCATGGCCGAGAACCTGGCCGAGCTGGACCTGCTGCCGATCGATGGCGAGGTCATCCACACGCTCGACAACCCGATTCACGCCACCGGTGGCATCACGATCCTGCACGGCTCGCTGGCCCCCGAGGGCGCTGTGGTCAAGACCGCAGGCTTCGACGCCTCGGTATTCGAGGGCCCGGCTCGTGTCTTCGAGCGTGAGCGCGCCGCGATGGACGCCCTCACCAACGGTGAAGTGAACAAGGGTGACGTCATCGTGATCCGCTACGAGGGCCCCAAGGGCGGCCCTGGCATGCGCGAGATGCTGGCGATCACAGCTGCGATCAAGGGAGCAGGCCTCGGCAAGGATGTACTATTGTTGACCGACGGACGATTCTCAGGCGGCACAACCGGCCTGTGCATCGGCCACATAGCTCCCGAAGCAGTGGACGCGGGTCCAATTGCTTTCGTGCGCGATGGTGATCTTATTCGGGTCGATATCGCCGCTCGGTCCCTCGACCTACTCGTCGAGCCCGCCGAGCTGGAGGCGCGTAAGGCCGGCTGGGCCCCGCTTCCCCCGCGCTACACCCGTGGCGTTCTCGCGAAATACTCGAAGCTGGTTCGTTCTGCCTCTGAGGGCGCGACCACCGGGTAACTCCACCCCGACTTCCATCGTTGTACCGATCCTTTGAGGATGTGATCTGCCGATGAGCACGGAGCCTTCCGCCGCGCCCGCCGCGCCGAAGCCCAAGCCCACTGCAACCAAGGACGCCGCTGGCACGGGAACCGTGCTGACGGGTGCCGAGATTGTGGTTCGTTCCCTGGAATTGCTGGGGGTCAAGGACGTCTTCGGTCTGCCCGGTGGCGCCATCCTTCCGGTCTATGACCCGATGATGGACGCCTCCGAACTGCGCCACATCCTGGTGCGCCACGAGCAGGGTGCCGGCCACGCCGCCACCGGCTATGCGGCTGCCAGTGGCAAGCTCGGTGTGTGCATCGCCACCTCGGGTCCTGGCGCGACCAACCTGGTCACCGCGATTGCGGACGCCCACATGGACTCGGTGCCGATGCTGGCGATTACCGGCCAGGTGTTCTCGAACCTGATGGGGACCGACGCCTTCCAGGAAGCCGACATCGTCGGCATTACCATGCCGATCACGAAGCACTCCTTCCTGGTCAGCAAGGTGGAGGACATTGCGCCGACCCTGGCAGCCGCCGCGCACATCGCGACGACCGGTCGTCCCGGTCCGGTGCTGGTGGACATCACCAAGGACGCGCAGCAGGACAAGACGGCCTTCATCTGGCCACCCAAGGTTGATCTGCCTGGCTACCGCCCGGTGACCAAGGCGCACGGCAAGCAGGTGCAGGCCGCGGCCGAACTGCTGGTCGAGGCGAAGAAGCCGGTGCTCTACGTTGGTGGTGGTGTGATCCGCGCTGGCGCGCAGCCGGAACTGATCGCCTTTGCCAACGCGACCGGTGCTCCGGTGGTGACGACCCTGATGGCGCGCGGTGCCTTCCCGGACTCGCACGAGCAGCACCTCGGTATGCCGGGCATGCACGGCACGGTCCCGGCGGTGCTCGCACTGCAGGAGAGCGACCTGATCGTGGCCCTCGGCGCCCGCTTTGACGACCGCGTGACCGGCAAGGCGGCGCAGTTCGCGCCGCACGCCAAGGTGGTGCACGTCGACATCGACCCGGCCGAGATCTCGAAGATTCGTTTCGCCGACGTGCCGATCGTGGGTGATGTCAAGGACGTGCTCACCGACCTGACCCCGGCGTTCAAGGCTGCCGCGGCCACCGAGGCGCCGGACTACTCGGCATGGTGGACGCGCCTGAACGGGCTGCGCAAGGCCTACCCGCTGGGTTACCAGGCCACCTCGGACGGCCTGCTGTCGCCGCAGCACGTGATCACGCGCATCGGTGAACTCACTGGCCCCGAGGCGGTCTACGCCGCGGGTGTGGGTCAGCACCAGATGTGGGCCGCCCAGTTCATCAAGTACGACCGTCCCAACTCGTGGTTGAACTCCGGTGGCGCAGGCACCATGGGCTACGCCGTTCCGGCTGCCATGGGCGCCAAGGTCGCCGAACCAGACCGTGTCGTTTGGGCGATTGACGGTGACGGCTGCTTCCAGATGACCAATCAGGAGTTGGCCACCTGCGCGCTGAACAACATTCCGATCAAGGTTGCGATCATCAACAACTCCTCGCTCGGCATGGTGCGTCAGTGGCAGACCCTGTTCTATAACGGTCGCTACTCGAACACGGACCTGCAGACCGGCTATGAGACCGTGCGAATCCCCGACTTCGTGAAGTTGGCGGAGGCCTACGGCGCCCTCGGCATTCGCGTCGAGAAGGAAGAGGAGATCGACGCCGCGATCAAGCTCGCCCTGGAGACGAACGACCGCCCGGTCGTGATCGACTTCGTGGTCAGCGCCGACGCCATGGTGTGGCCGATGGTGCCGCAGGGCGTCAGCAATGACTACGTCCAGTACGCGCGCGACCACTCGCCGATCTTTGATGAGTCGCCCGAGGAAAGGGGGGCTGAAGCGTGAGCCACGTCCTGAGCCTGCTGGTCGAAGACAAGCCGGGTCTGCTGACCCGCGTTGCTGGCCTGTTTGCCCGTCGCGGCTTCAACATCACGAGCCTCGCCGTGGGCCCCTGTGAGGTCGAAGGGCTGAGCCGCATCACCGTGGTCCTCGAGGCCGACGACCTCCCGATGGAGCAGGTCACCAAGCAGCTGAACAAGCTGGTGAACGTGATCAAGATCGTTGAGCTCGACCGCGACCAGTCGGTGCAGCGCGAGCACATGCTGATCAAGGTGAAGGTGGATGCGTCCACCCGCTCGCAAATTCTTGAAGCAGTGAACCTGTTCCGTGCCAAGGTGGTTGATGTGACCACCGATGCACTGGTGATTGAGGTCACCGGTGACTCGGCCAAGACGCAGGCCCTGCTACGAGTCCTCGAGCCCTACGGCATCAAGGAACTTGTGCAGTCCGGTCTGGTTGCCATCGCGCGCGGTGGCAAGAGCATGACCGAGCGCGTGCCCAAGAACTAACCGCCGATTTCGGCATTCGAACGTAGTACCCACCATGACGCGACCGAGACCGGTCGCAGACGAAGAAGAAAGATGAGAGGACGCTCGTGACCGAGATCTTCTATGACAAGGACGCCGACCTGAGCCTGATCCAGGCGAAGAAGGTCGCGATCGTCGGCTACGGCTCGCAGGGTCACGCGCACGCGCAGAACCTGCGCGACTCGGGCGTTGAGGTTGCCATCGCGCTCAAGGAGGGCTCGAAGTCGATCGCCAAGGCGCAGGAAGCCGGCTTTGCGGTGAAGACCGTTGCCGAGGCTGCTGAGTGGGCCGACCTGATCATGATCCTGGCGCCGGACCAGCACCAGCGCTCGATCTACAACGAGTCCATCAAGGACAAGCTCACCGAGGGCAAGACCCTGGCCTTCGCCCACGGCTTCAACATCCGCTTCGGCTACATCGAGGCGCCGGAGGGCGTTGACGTCATCCTGGTGGCCCCGAAGGCTCCGGGCCACACCGTGCGCCGCGAGTTCGTCGCTGGCCGTGGTATCCCGGACATCATCGCCGTCGAGCGCGACGCCTCGGGCCAGGCCTGGGACGTTGCCCTGTCCTACGCCAAGGCCATCGGTGGCACCCGTGCCGGTGTCATCAAGACGACCTTCACCGAGGAGACCGAGACCGACCTGTTCGGTGAGCAGGCTGTCCTCTGCGGTGGTGTGTCGCAGCTGGTCCAGTACGGCTTCGAGACCCTGACCGAGGCTGGTTACCAGCCGCAGATCGCCTACTTCGAGGTGCTGCACGAGCTCAAGCTGATCGTGGACCTGATGTGGGAGGGGGGCATCGCCAAGCAGCGTTGGTCGGTCTCCGACACCGCTGAGTACGGTGACTACGTTTCCGGCCCGCGCGTGGTCTCGCCGGACGTCAAGGAGAACATGAAGGCCGTGCTCGCGGACATCCAGTCGGGTGCCTTCGCCAAGCGCTTCATCGACGACCAGGACGCCGGTGCTCCGGAGTTCAAGGCGCTGCGCGCCAAGGCCGAGCAGCACCCGATCGAGCAGGTCGGTCGCGAGCTGCGCGCCCTGTTCGCGTGGAAGCAGCAGGACGAGGACTACACCGAGGGCTCGGCCGCTCGCTAAGTCGCTCTGACATCGCTGTGGGCGCGGGAGGATTCCTCCCGCGCCCACAGTCGTTGTCGCGGTCGGGGAGGGCTCGCAAGGGCCGCTTCCTGCTTCTTCGACTGGTGTAGACTACTTGTGACCGGATCGGTCACAATCGGGGGATTGCGGGGGCCTGTCACGACAAGGAGCGAATACTGGTGGGCGCGAACGCTGCGATTCCCGACTTGCTGACTGGGCAGCCGAAGGGGCTGGTGCCGGACGAGTGGATGCAGGAAGGCCTGGACGCCACCGACGCTCGCGAGATCTGCCGCGTCGTGCCGACCGCGGTCGCGGCCGTCGCGGCCCTGACCAGCGGTGAGCCGACGCTCATGCTGCTGTCCTCGTTCACGGCAGGGGTGAGTTTCGACCCGCCCATGTGCTCGATCGCGGTGCAGCGCTCCAGCTCAACCTGGCCCATGATCGAGGATTTGCCGGCGCTCGGCATCTCCCTGCTTGGGACGGAACACCAGGACAAGATCGAGCAGCTCGGCTCGCGCTTCCGTGGCAGCCGCCTCGACGGCATCGAGTGGGTGGCGCGACCCTCGGGGGCGGTGTTGCTCAAGCACGCCCCGCTCTGGATCGAGGCGAAGGTCATGCACAAGTACCCGGCCGGTGATCACCTGATCGTGGTCATGAAGATGCAGAACTACCGCATGGTCGACAACGCCGCCTCGATCTTCGGCCAGGAAGGCGCGTACCGCGCCCTGTAATGAGAACCCCACCTCGGGGCAAGGCGCGGGTAGCCGCGTAGGATGGCAGCGTGACTGAGCCAGATGACGAGGCCCTGACCTGGGCTGGTGACGAGGAGCGACAGGCTCCGGCGAAGCCGCGCGCCGCGGCCGCTGCCACCCCGACCTCGGACGCGGCAGCAGCGCCTGCCGCAACAGCAGGCTCGACCTTTGGCCAGTCGGCCGTGCTTGTCGGCTACGGCATCTTCGCCGGTATCGGGGTGCTCTACACCGTGGCGTGGCTGTTCTCGGCGATCAGTTTCGGTCGCTACGGCTTGTTCGCAGACCCGCTCCAGGCGGGCATGGCGAGCCTCGGTCGCTGGATGGCGGTGCTGTCGCCGGTACTCTGGGGCCTCGCCGCGTTTGCGCTGCTGCGGGAGCGCAAGCCCATGGTCAAGCTGACCTGGTTGCTGCTCGGCGCCATCGTGCTGGTGCCGTGGCCCTGGCTGATGGGACTGCGCTAATGGTGAAGCCTGACATGAGCATGAACGAGGCTGTCGCACCCGCCCAGCCCTGGATTCGCATTCCGGTGGTGCTGGTGGCGGGTGTCTTTGCCCTGTTGTTCGTCTACAACGTCTGGGAATCGCTCAGCAGCCTGCTGGCCATGCAGCAGGTCTTCGATCTCGAGGGCTTGACTCTGCCGCCGTCGCTGTGGCTGATCCTGCTGGCGGCACTGATTCTGCCCATCGTCGCCTGGGCTGCGGCACTGTTGCTGAGCCGCCGCCGGAAGGCCTGGGAGGCTGCGCTGGTATTCCTTGCCGCGCTGGCCGCAAACGAGGCGCTCTTCATCGGTTTGAGCACCCTGGTGGGCATGGCGACGGTGCCCAGCCCCGCCCTCTAACACGATTCGATTTCGGTTCGTGACCTGAGGCCAATACGCCCAGGATCCAGCCGGTAGCATTGAAGACGGTGCCGACTGACGAGGCGCCTGTCAAATGCGTCCCGGAGGACTATCGTGACCAAGCCGATCGTGCTGATCGCAGAAGAGCTTTCACCCGCTACCGTCGAGGCGCTTGGCCCCGACTTCGAGATTCAGCACGTGGACGGCACCGACCGCCCAGCACTGCTGGCTGCGCTCGAGACCGCCAACGCGATCCTGGTCCGCTCCGCTACCAAGGTGGACGCTGAGGCGATTGCCGCTGGCAAGAACTTGCAGGTGATCGCGCGTGCCGGTGTCGGTCTCGACAACGTCGACATCAAGGCCGCCACCGAGGCCGGTGTCATGGTCGTGAACGCGCCGACCTCGAACATCATCTCGGCCGGTGAACTGGCCATTACGCTCATGCTGGCGCTGGCCCGCCACGTCCCGGACGCGAATGCCTCGCTGAAGGATGGTAAGTGGAAGCGCAGCGCCTACACCGGCGTGGAACTCTACGAGAAGACCGTCGGCATTGTCGGCCTCGGCCGCATCGGCGCGCTGGTCGCTGAGCGCCTCGCCGGCTTCGGCGTCAAGCTGATCGGCTACGACCCGTACGTGACCCCGGCTCGTGCCCAGCAGCTGGGCGTTGAGGCGGTCAGTCTCGAAGAGGTCATGCGCCGCGCCGACTTCATCACCATCCACATTCCGAAGACCCCCGAAACCGTGGGTCTGATCGGCGAGGCCGAGTTCGCCCTGGCAAAGCCGAACCTGCGCATCGTCAACGCCAGCCGTGGCGGCATCATCGACGAGGACGCGCTCTACAACGCGCTCAAGGACCGCCGCATCGCCGGTGCTGGCCTGGACGTCTTCGTCAACGAGCCGCCCACCGATTCGCCGCTGCTCGAATTGGACAACATCGTCGTCACCCCGCACCTGGGTGCCTCGACGGACGAGGCTCAGGAGAAGGCCGGTATCGCCGTCGCCAAGTCGGTGCGCCTGGCGCTCGCCGGTGAACTGGTGCCGGACGCCGTGAACGTCGCCGGTGGCATCATCGACCCGTACGTGCGTCCGGGCCTGCCGCTGACCGAAAAGCTGGGCCAGGTCCTCGCCGGCCTCGCCGACCAGGCCATCGTCAGCGTGGATGTCGAGGTGCGCGGTGAGCTCAGCGCCTACGACGTCAAGGCCCTCAAGCTCGCTGCCCTGAAGGGTATCTTCACCAAGGTCGCCGGCGACAAGACGGTCTCCTACGTGAATGCTCCGGGCTTCGCTGAGCAGCGCGGCATCGAGGTGCGCCTGATCGCCGAGGCGGAGAGCCCCGAATACCGCAACTTGATCACCGTCCGCGGTGTGCTCGGCGACGGCAACACCATCTCGGTCTCTGGTACCCTCACCGGCACCAAGCAGGTGCAGAAGATCGTCGAGATCAACGGCTACGACGTCGAGGTGCCGTTCGCGAACCACTTCATCGTCTTCACCTACACTGACCGCCCGGGCGTGGTTGCCATCTTCGGCAAGCTGCTCGGTGAGGCCAACGTGAACATTGCTGGTCTTCAGATCGCTCGCCACGAGGCGGGCGGCGAGGCCCTCAGCGTCCTCACCGTCGACTCGCCGGTCGAGGAGGGCCTGCTCTCGCAGGTCAAGGGCGCCATTCAGGCGACCTCACTGCGCGAAATTGACGTGGTCGAGCCGTAAGGATTTCCCCTTCGAGTGCGGCGCGCTCCCGGCATCGGTCGGAGCGCGCCGCACTCGTTTGCTGGGCTGCCAGGACCGTCCGCGGCCCGGTTGCATTCCACCGCCAGCGCAACTGGCGTGCAGATCACGCGAGTATGCTCGAATGAGTGTGTCGGCGAGGGCCGAGGAAGGAACAACGACGTGACAACGGACACCCTGAAGCTCGCGGTCATCCCCGGTGACGGGATCGGGCCGGAGGTGCTCGCCGAGGCCCGGAAGGTGCTGCGCGCCGCCCTGCCCGAGAGCGTGAACCTGGTTGAGCAGGAGTTCCCCTTCAGCGCCGCACACTACCTCGAGACCGGCCACATCCTCGACGACGATGACCTGGCCGAGATCGCCAAGAACGACGCCATTCTCTTTGGCGCTGCCGGTGGCGACCCGCGCGATCCGCGCCTCGCCGGTGGCATCATCGAACGCGGACTGATCCTGAAGCTGCGCTTCGCGATGGACCACTACGTGAACCTGCGTCCGACCAAGATTTACCCGGGCGTGGTCAGCCCGCTCGCCAAGCATGGCGAGGTGGACTTCCTGGTTGTTCGCGAAGGGACCGAAGGTCCCTACGTCGGCAACGGTGGCGCGATCCGTCGGGGCACCCCGCACGAAATCGCGAATGAGGTGTCGGTGAACACCGCCTTCGGCGTCGAGCGCGTGGTGCGCTTCGCCTTCGCCCAGGCCGAGCGTCGTCGCAAGAAGCTCACCCTGGTGCACAAGACCAACGTGCTCACCTTCGCTGGCTCGCTCTGGCAGCGCATTGTGGACGCGGTTGCGGCTGAACACCCGGACGTGCAGGTGGACTACCAGCACGTGGATGCGGCTACCATCCACCTTGTGGTTGACCCTGCTAGATTTGATGTCATCGTCACGGACAACCTCTTTGGCGACATCCTCACCGATCTCGCAGGCGCCATCAGCGGCGGGATCGGACTGGCGGCCTCTGGCAACGTCAATCCTGACGGTACGTTCCCCAGCATGTTCGAGCCGGTCCACGGTTCGGCTCCCGACATTGCTGGCCAGCAGAAGGCCGACCCGACTGCGGCAATCCTGTCCGCAGCCCTCCTGCTTGACCACCTGGGCCACTCCAGCGCGGCGGACCGCATCAACGCCGCCGTCGCGGCCGACCTGGCCGAGCGGGGATCTGAACCCCGCAGCACCGCCGCTATTGGCGACGCCATTCTCGCCCGAATCTAAGGATCACATCATGAGCAGCAGCAGCATCGAACTCGGCAGCCGTCCAGACGGCGACGCATCTCTCAAGCCGCTTGAGTTCGCTGTCACTCTGAACGACAAGGCCCGGGACCCGAAGGATCGTGAAGCGATCCTGGCCAACCCGGGCTTCGGCGTGTACTTCACCGACCACATGGTCGACATCTGCTGGTCGGAGTGGGGCGGCTGGCACCGCCCGCGCGTGCAGCCCTACGGCCCGATCGCGTTGGACCCGGCTGCTTCGGTCCTGCACTATAGCCAGGAAATTTTTGAGGGCCTGAAGGTGTACCGTCACGCCGATGGCAGCCTGTGGGCCTTCCGCCCGGACATGAACGCCAAGCGTCTCAACCGCTCGGCTCGCCGCCTGGCCCTGCCGGAGCTGCCGGAGGAGTACTTCCTGCAGGCGCTGCGCGAGCTGATCAAGGTGGACGGTGGTTGGGTGCCGTCGGCCCCCGAAACCAGCCTCTACGTGCGACCCTTCATGTTTGCTAAAGAGGCGTTCCTCGGCGTGCGTCCGGCCAAGAAGGTCGGCTTCTATGTCATCGCCAGCCCGGCCGGTGCCTACTTCTCGAAGGGCGTGGCCCCGGTGTCGATCTGGCTCTCGACCGACTACTCCCGCGCCGGCCGCGGCGGTACCGGTGCGGCCAAGACTGGTGGTAACTACGCCGCGTCCCTGCTGCCGCAGTCCGAGGCGTACGAACACGGCTGCTCGCAGGTGCTGTTCCTGGACGCCGAGACCGGCACGCACGTGGACGAGCTCGGTGGCATGAACATCTTCTTCGTGCACAAGGACAACAAGCTGGTGACCCCGCGACTGAGCGGCACCATCCTCGACGGCATCACGCGCAACAGCATCATGACGCTGGCTCGGGACCGTGGTCTCGAGGTAGTCGAACGGGATGTGACAATTGAAGAGTGGCGCGATGGCGTTGCCTCTGGTCAGATCACCGAGGTCTTCGCTTGCGGCACTGCAGCGGTGATCACCCCTATCGCTGAGCTCAAGGGTGCCAACGGACTCCAGATCGGATCGGCCGACGCCCCTGCTGGTGAGCTCACTATGGCGCTGCGCGATGAACTTACTGGAATCCAGTACGGCCGTGTGCCCGACCGGCACGACTGGTTGATCAAATTGGAGGATTGACATGCGAGTTGCACGATTCAGTGCGACCGATGCCTCGCCTCGCTTCGGAATCGTCGATGAGGACGAACTGGTCGTGCTGGATGGCGACCCCATGTTCAGTGGCTTCGAAACGACGGATGAGCGGATTCCGCTCGCGGACGTGCGACTGTTGTCGCCCGTCATTCCGCGGTCGAAGATCGTTGCAATCGGGCTCAACTATCCTGCGCACGCTGCCGACATGCCGTTCGGGGCACCCCCGAACCCGCTGATCATCCTCAAGCCGAACACCGCGGTGGTCGGGCCTGAGGATGCCATCCAGATTCCGGATGGCGTCGGCAAGGTGGTGCACGAGGGCGAGCTTGGCATCGTGATTGGCCGCATCGCCAAGGATGTGAGTGAGGACGAAGCCCTCGACTACGTCTTTGGCTACACCATCGGTAACGACGTGTCTGCTCGAGACAACATGGCCGAGGACGGCCAGTTCGCTCGGGCCAAGGGCTACGACACGTTCTGCCCGCTGGGTCCGTGGATCGAAACGGAATTGGACCCCGACGACCTGGCAATCCAGACCTGGGTCGACGGCGAACGGCGACGCTCGGGACGCACCTCGGATCAGGTGCACTCGGCGGCGAAGGTCGTGTCTTTCGTGTCGAGCGTGATGACCCTGCTCCCTGGCGACGTGATCCTCATGGGTACGCCTGCCGGCAGCGGTCAGATCTTGCCCGGACAGCGCGTCGAGATCGAAATCGAAGGCATCGGGAAGCTCACAAACCCGGTCGTCGACAAGCCCGCTCGGGCATGACGACATCACTCGCTGCGCAGGATCGGCTGCAGCGCCGCACCATCTCGGTGCTGATCGCGGGCCAGATTCTGGGCGGACTTGGGCTGGGCGTTGGTGTCTCCACCGGCGCCCTGCTCGTCGCCTCGGTCTCGGGATCGGACGCCCTGTCCGGGTTGTCGGCCACCATGCTGACACTTGGCACTGCGATCGCGTCCATGCCACTGGCCAAGCAGGCGGTGCGGGCGGGTCGACGCTGGGCGCTGATCACCGCGGCGCTGGTTGCGGCCGCGGGTGCAGCGCTGGTGATCACCTTTGCCGCTGCGGGGTCGACGCCGGGCGTGCTCGCCTCGCTGGCGCTGTTGGGGGTTGGCTCGGCAGGTACGCTGCAGGCACGCTTTGCGGCCACGGACTTAGCGAGGCCGGAACGCCGTGGTCGTGACCTGTCGATGGTCGTGTGGTCGGTGACGGTCGGCGCGGTGACGGGCCCGAATCTGCTGGCCCTCGGCGACTCGGTCGGCATGTCCTTCGGCCTGCCGCATATGGCAGGCAGCTTCCTGCTGACGTTCGTCGTGCAGCTGCTCGCGGCGCTGCTGTACTTCGTCGCGCTGCGGCCAGACCCGCTGCTGACCGCTCGCGGCGGACTGCCTGCGGTCACACCGAAGCCGCAGACCCGTGCGGAGCGTGGCCCGCTGCCCACCTCGGCGCTGCTGGCCTTCATCGCGGTGAGCGCGAGCCACATGGTGATGCTCGCAGTGATGTCGATGACGCCAGTGCACCTGACTGGGCATGGCGCTGGGCTGGAGATCGTCGGCTTCACGATCAGCCTGCACGTGGCCGGTATGTACGCTCTCAGTCCGGTCTTCGGTATGCTCGCCGACCGCTGGGGCCGGGTACCGGTGCTGGGACTGGGCCTTGGCATCCTGATGGCTGCGGTCCTGATCACGGCCTTCCTCGCGGAGGATCATTTCTGGGTGACCGTCGGTCTGTTCTTGCTGGGTCTTGGTTGGTCGGCGGCGACGGTGTCTGCTTCGGTACTGCTCACCGAGTCCGTCCCGGCCGAGCGGCGCCCGGCGATGCAGGGTCGCGCGGATGCCTTGATGAGCTTCTCTGGGGCCTTTGCGGGGGCCTGTGCCGGTCCGGTGCTGAGCGTGGTCGGCTACTCCGGATTGTCGCTGGGTGCGGGTCTGATCGTGGTCGTGGTGGCCATCCTGGTTCCGCTGCTTGGTCGTCGGCTCGTCAGCAGCCAAGGCTGAGTAGGATTGGAGGCGTCATGAGCGCATCCAGCCTTCCCTTCAGTACTGCAACCGGCAGCGACGTTCGCGTCCGGTTCTGCCCCTCGCCGACCGGTACGCCGCACGTCGGTCTGATCCGCACCGCGCTGTTCAACTGGGCCTACGCCCGGAACAACGGCGGCACGCTGATCTTCCGCATCGAAGACACGGATGCTGCTCGCGACAGCGAGGAAAGTTACTACCAGGTCATTGAGGCACTCACCTGGCTCAACATCGACTGGGATGAGGGCGTCGAGGTCGGTGGCCCGCACGGACCGTACCGGCAGAGCCAGCGCCGCGAGATCTATGACGAGATCGTGGCCAAGCTGGTCGAGGCCGGTCACGTGTACGAGTCCTACTCCACCCCGGAGGAGATTGAGGCGCGCAACATCGCCAACGGCCGACCCACCCAGTTCGGCTACGACAACTACGACCGCACCCTCACCGAGGAGCAGAAGGCAGCCTTCCGTGCCGAGGGTCGTCAGCCGGCTCTGCGCCTGCGCGTGCCCGAGGACATCGCCCTCGGCTTCGACGACCTGGTCCGTGGCCCGATCGAGTTCCCGGCTGGCAGCACCATCGACTACGCTCTGGTGCGTCCGGGTGGGGCCCCGCTGTACACCTTCGTCAACCCGGTGGATGATGCGCTGATGGGCGTGACGCACGTGCTGCGCGGGGAGGACCTGCTCTCCTCGACCCCGCGTCAGATCGCGCTGTACCTGGCACTCATCGACATCGGTGTCACCGACTTCATCCCGCAGTTCGGTCACCTGCCCTACGTGATGGGCGAGGGCAACAAGAAGCTCTCGAAGCGCGACCCCGAGTCGAACCTGTTCCACCTGCGCGACCAGGGTTTCATCCCCGAGGGCCTGACGAACTACCTGTCGCTGCTGGGATGGTCCCTCTCGGCCGACCAGGACGTCTTCACCATGGACGAACTTGCCGGTGCCTTCGACGTGCACAGCGTCAACGGCAACCCGGCCCGCTTCGACCTCAAGAAAGCGATCGCGATCAATGGTGACCACTTGCGTCGCTTGAGCGCTGACGACTTCGCGGCTCGCCTGGTGCCGTATCTGCAGGGTGCCGGCCTGGTCGCGGACCCGGCCACCGAGGCCGAGCTTGCCATCGTGACGGCCGCTGCGCCGCTGGTGCAAGAGCGGATGAACCTGCTGGGTGAGGCACCTGGGCTGCTGGGTTTCCTCTTTACCGACTCGACCGCGCTGACCTGGGACGAGGACGCGGTCGCGTCCCTGCCCGCCGAAGCGGCAGCGGTGATCGCTGCTGCCCGCGCCGCTATCGCTGGCATCAGCGAGGCAGACTGGACCACCGAGGCCATTCAGACCGCCCTGCAGGCGGCGCTGGTGGACGAGCTGGGCCTGAAGCCGCGCATCGCCTTCGGTCCGGTGCGGGTGGCCATTTCGGGCCGCCGCGTCTCGCCCCCGCTGTTTGAGTCCATCGAACTGCTGGGCCAGGCCGAGACGCTGGTGCGCCTCGATCGCTTCGCCAACGCCCACGGCGGCGAAGGCTAGGCATTCGCCATGCTCGAGCAGGCGGGGGAGACGGCCGTGATCGAGACGGACCGATACGACGTGGTCGTCATCGGCGCCGGACCGGCGGGCCTGTCGGCTGGCCTCAACCTGGTGCGCGCGCGACGTCGAGTGCTGGTCATCGACTCGAACCGGCCGCGGCACGCCGCCACGATGATAGCGCACGGTTTCCTGACGCGTGATGGCACGCCGCCGAGCGAACTGCGTCGCCTCGCCCGCGAGGAGTACCTGGCCTACCCGGAGGCGGAGCACCACCTGGGTCTGGTGCAGTCGGTGCGTGCGCTGGAAGTTGACGCTGCCGAGCCGATGGACGAGCCCTACCTCACCACCGGTGGCCGAGCGCTGCTCGAGGTCGTGGCCTCCGGGCTGAATGGCCGCCCCGGCCGCACGGTGCGGACGCGATCGGTGCTCATTGCGACCGGGCTGAAAGAGACGCTGCCGAACATCGACGGCATCCGCAGCTTCTACGGCATGGGCCTGTTCTCGTGTGTGCAGTGCGACGGCTACGAGTACTCAGATCAGCCGATTGCTCTGATTGGCGAGACCCGCGACATTGCCTGGCGCGCGCTGCTGATCGCACAGTGGAGCCGTCACCTCACCGTCTTCACCAACGGTGCTGATGCCATCAACGCGGGCCAGGCGGCGCGGCTGGCTGAGGCTGGGGTGCGCATTGAGGAGCGCCCCATCGAGGCCATTGAGGGCGCCAAGACTGGCCCGACCGGCATTCGCGTGGCTGGCGGCGAGGTGCTGCCGATCAGCGGCGGCTTCGTGCGCCCGCGCTGGGATCCGCAACTTGGCTTCCTGGAGGCGCTCCATCTGGATACGGACGGCTGGGGGCTGCTGGTCACTGACCCGTCGGGACGCACCTCGCACGCCGGGGTCTACGCGGCCGGCGACGTGACCTCGCCCGGCCCGCAGCAGCTCATCGTTGCGGCCGGTGCTGGCGCCCGGGCCGCGGCGACCATCAACCGCGACCTGATCGGCGTGCCGACGGCGCAGCGGCGGTAGTAGCGGCGCTCCTGGCAGCGAAGGTACTGGCAACGGCGGTACTGGCAATGGGG
>ENA-UOVV01001502-UOVV01001502.1-compost-metagenome-genome-assembly--contig:-NODE-1502-length-16733-cov-6.342607_pt1 | contig 16733 bp, 15 predicted proteins | sample MGYA00238155_ERZ761577 | MGnify/ENA primary metagenome ERZ761577 (study PRJEB28898, sample SAMN06268775) | compost metagenome | isolation source: Emeryville, CA | place: USA:Emeryville, CA | collected...
TCGCAGAACACGTGCTTGCCGGCCTTGAGCGCCTGCAGGGCGAGCGGCGCGTGAAACTTGTTGGGCACGATGACCGAAACCGCGTCGAGCTCGGGCACGCTGCGGAGCATCTCGGCGACGTCGCCAAACACGCGCACGATGCCGTGACGCTGCGCGGTTTTTTCCGCGGCGGCTTTGTTCACGTCGGCGAGCGCGACAATGTCCGCACCGGCGGCGCGAAAGCCCGTCGCGTGATAATTGACCATGCCGCCGGCGCCGATGATTCCGATTTTGATGCTCATGTTTTGGGGGAGCTGAGAGCTTCCAGCTGGGAGCTGTTGGCTAGGAGCTTGGGATGAAAGTGATGACTGCGCAGAAAAGACGCGCGAGAGCGTCCGAAGATGCTCGCGCGCGTCCGATGACCAGCGAGCTGCGCTTACTGGTTTTCTTTGTCGAAAGCCGCGTCGAACGCGACCGTGCTCGGGGCGAAGTCGATCTTGCGCACAAACGCCGCCGCTTCGGTGCCGCCGTGCACGCGATCCATGCGGATGTCTTCCCACTCGACCGAGAGCGGGCCCTTGTAGCCGACATCGTTGAGGGCGACGATGATCTCCTCGAAGTTGATGTCGCCGTGGCCGAGCGAGCGGAAATCCCAGTAGCGGCGCGGATCGCCGAAGTTGGTGTGCCCGCCGAAGACGCCGGCGTCGCCCGTGCCGTGGCCCCACCACACGTCTTTCATGTGCGCGTGGTAGATGCGGTTGCCGAGCGTGCGGATGAACTTCACGTAATCGACGCCCTGATAACCGAGGTGCGACGGGTCGTAGTTGAAACCGAAACGCTTGTGGTTCTTCACCGCGGCGAGAGCCCGCTGCGCGCTCGCGATGTCGAACGCGATTTCCGTCGGGTGCACTTCGAGGGCGAAGTTGACGTTGTATTTTTCGAACTGCTCGAGGATCGGGCCGAAGCGCTTGCCGAAGTCGGCGAAGCCCTTGTCCCAATACGCCTGCGTCGTCGGCGGAAACGCGTAGATCGAGTGCCAGATCGAGGAGCCGGTGAAACCGTTCACGACGGCAGGAAACTCGTCCTTGCCCTCGCGGCCCGGCTTCGCATCGAGAAACGCGCGCGCGGCCTTGGCGGTGAGCGCGAGACGCTTCGCTGCGCGGCGGCGCACGCCTTCGGCATCGCCGTCGCCCCACACATCGGGCGGCAGGATGGCCTTGTGGCGCTCGTCGATCAGATCGCACACCGCCTGGCCCACGAGGTGGTTCGACACCGCGAAGCACGTGAGCCCGTTGTCCAGCAGGAGCTCCCATTTTTCGGCGACGTATTTCTTCGAGCTCGCGGCGGCTTCCACATCGAAGTGGTCGCCCCAACAGGCGAGCTCGACGCCATCGTAGCCCATTTGTTTGACCAACGGGGCGAGTTTTTCGAGGGGGAGATCGGCCCACTGGCCGGTGAAAAGCGTGACAGGTCTCGACATACGTTATGGGGGTTAAGACTGACGGAGAACGGTCTCCAGATTCGCGCTGCGCCGACGAGACTCGCAACACGAAACTCGATTTTTCCCGGCGCAAAATGAAGGGCGCGGCAAATCACTGGTGTTATTCCGGGCAACTTCGAATGCCCATGAAAACCATCGCCCTCCTTCTCCTCGCCACTCTGCTTGCGGCGCCGGTCTCCGCTCAGGTGGGCGCTTCCGATTATCAGCCGATGCGCGTGATCCAGACCGACAAGGTGATCTTCCCGCGGCGCGCGCTCGATCTCGGCATGACCACCGGCTCCGCGATCGTCGCGGTGCAAATCGATGCCGACGGCACCCTCACCGACAGCCTCGTCGTGCAATACGATCATCCGCTCTTCGGCGAGCGCGCGGCCGAAGCCGTGAAACGCTGGCGCTACGAGCCCGCGATCCTCAACGGCCAGCGCCGTGGCGCGATCGCCGAGCTCACCTTCGAGTATCGCAGCGAAGGCATTGTGCTCGTCGAACTCTCCGCCTCGCTCTACATGGAGCAGCGTCGCTACCAGCTCGGGCCCGACTCCTTCCGCTACAGCGCGTGCAGCCTGCGCGACCTCGATCGCATCCCGACTCCGCGCAAGATCGTAAAACCGGATTACCCGCCCGAGCTCGCTCCCCGCAAACCCACCACCGTATCGATCGAGTTCTACATCGATGAACAAGGCCGCGTGCGTTTGCCCGCCGTCAGCGTCGCGACGAGCCGCGCTCACGATGCCCTTGCCACCCTCGCGCTCAACGCCGTGAGCCAGTGGGAATTCGAGCCGCCCGTTTCGCGTGGTCGCCCGGTGCTCGTGCAGGCCCGCCAGGATTTCAATTTCGAGGCCAAGCCTTGAAGCGCAGACCCGTATCGAAAGCTGGTGTGTGTGTAAGAAGAAGCCGGACCGCCAAAGTGCGGTCCGGCTTTTTTACTCGTTCTCTTACTCTTACTCGTTCTCGTAATCGTTCTCGTTCTCTAAACCGGGCGAGCGCACGAGATGGATGCGAAAAAAAGCCCGAGAGAACGAGAACGATTACGAGAACGAGAACGAATCGAGCCGGGACTTCTCGCGAACGAAACGCTTTGGACAAGGTGGAACCCGCCGTCCTCGGCGGGTTATGAACGCGGCGATTGCCAAACAAAGCCCGCCGGGGACGGCGGGCTCCACCCGCTCATTGTCATGTTGAGCGCAGCGATGTTTGGCCGAAGGCCGGTCTGACAACCACTTGGGGTTTCACAGCTGCAAAGCGTGTCGAAACGCACACTGGATTCTTCGCTGCGCTCAGAATGACAGCAGGGGGCGAGGCAGGTGGTCGCGACGATGTGTGCACGTGGTCTCGACGATGTCCGCACGGTGTCGCGACGCAGTCCGCACCTTCGGTCGACCGTGTGCGCACCTGCGCTCGAGCATGTCCGGACGTTTGCTCGACCGTGTCCGGACCTCCGCTCGACCGAAGCCGCACCTCGTCGCGACCGTGTTCGTTCTCTTTCTCTTTCTCGTTCTCTTTCTCCAAACCGCGCGAGCGCACGACACGGCTGCGAAAAAAAGCCCGCGAGAACGAGAACGATTACGATTACGCGAACGAATCGAGCCGGGATTTCTCGCGAATGAAATGCTTTGGACAGGGTGGAACCCGCCGTCCTCGGCGGGTTATGAACGCAGCGATTGCCAAACAAAGCCCGCCGGGGACGGCGGGCTCCACCTTTTCCGACCGCGAACTCAGCAGGCGCTGGCTTCGCCGATGTAGTGGGCGAGCGCGGCCTTGAGCTGCTGGCGCGCGCGGTAGAGCCGGGTTTCGACGCCGCGCTCGGAGCAGCCGACGATCTCGCCGATCTCGCGATACGAGAGGTGCTCGTAGTGGTGAAGGAGCACGGCGGTTTTCAAGTCGTGGGGGAGCTGGTCGATCGCTGTGCGCACGGCGGCCTGCGATTCGTCGTGCACGAGCGAGGCGTGCGGCGCGGGTTGATCGGAAGGAAATTCGGAGAAGCCGGCGGGGCTTTCGCTGCGACCATCGTCCACGGGCGCGTCCATCGTCACGGTGGGATGACGGCGCTTCCAACGGTGGTGATTGTGACAGCGATTGGTGAGCGCGGTGAAGAGCCAGGCGGAGACGTTGGTGTCGGGGCGCAGCCGATCGCGTTGTTGGTAAAATTTCACGAACACTTCGGCCACGAGGTCGTGCGCGTCGGCGGAGTTTTGCACGTAGCGATACGCAAACGCGATCAACGGCCGCTGCCAGCGGGCGATGAGTCGGTTGAGGGCCGAGGTGTCGCCGCGCTGGAGAGCGGCGAGACTGGCGCGATCGATTTCGGGGTCGGAAGACACGGCGCGCTGGGGCGGGCGCTCTCGGTTTAATTATGCGAGGAGTGGAGCGATTCGGAGGGAGCGACCAGGCCGAGATAGTGGGCGCGCTGCTCGGGCGTCATCACATCAGCCGAGGCGAGCACGAGCTGGCGAGTGGAGGCGATGCAGCGTTCGTTGATCGCGCGGCGGAGTTCCACGAAGGCGGCGAACTCGATGAAATCGACTTTGTCGGTCGTGCGGCGGGTGTTTTCGAACGCCGCAAACTCGGCCTGCAGTTGGGCGACTTCGCTGGCGAGTTCGCGCAGACGCGGGCTGGATTCCTGGTGAAGATCGCGGATGCGGGCGTATTGCGCGTCGGAGAGATTGAGTTCGCGCTTCATCCACGCGAGGTGGCCGTCGAGCGAATCGCCGGCGGCGGGCTCGTTGTAGTGAAAATACGCGAGGTGCGTGGCGAGGCCCACGCCCAGTCCGAGAAGGAGAACGGAGAGCGTGCGTTTCATGGGTTGTGGGCGACGGTGTTGGCCTTGAGCAGCGGATCGATGAGCAGCAGATAGCTGCGGGCGATCTGCGCACTGCGCTCGCGCTGGACTTGGTTGACGCGCCACTCGGCGAGGAACAGTCCGAGCAACGCGCAGCACGCGACAAACATCGCGGCGAGCGACGGCCGCGAGAACCACGCCTCAATGCCCGCCCGGAGTCCGGTGCGGCGGTGGGCGGTGGCCTCGGCCTCCGCGATGCGACGCCAGACTTCCGACGTGAGACGGGGAGAGGGATCGGGCACATCGGCCCAACGATCGAGCAGCGGATCGAGGGGATCGGGAGAGGAGTTCATGACGCGGAGAAAGGGACGGACGAATGGCCGACCGGTGTAACACCGCGGCAGCGTGCGGCCCTTCGAAAAAAATTCGCAGAAACGCCTCCGGAAAGCAAAGCGGGAGCGAGGGCGTGAGGTCGGGCGAAGCCTCCCGCTGAACCGCGTGAACGGACGACTGCCGAGTGTCGTCCCTGCCGGCAGAGGTGAGAGCGATCTTTCTCTTTCCTCTTAATCTTTCTCTTTCGTCAGGGATTGGGATGAAGACGGGCCCCGTGTCCCGACCCGGGAGAAAGAGAAAGATTAAGAAGAAAGAGAAAGAGATACGGCGGGGCGTGGCCCTCGGGCGCTTACTGATACAACCAGTAGCGGCGGCTCTGCATCTGGTAGACGAGAGCGCGCTTGTGCCACTCCTCGACCCAGAGGGAAATGTCGGTGCGGGCGCCGTCGCGTTGCAGCACGCGCATGAATTCCTCGGACCCCATGTGACGGATGAATCCGTTTTGCTGCGCGACCGTGGCGGCGTTGAAGGGATTGGAGCCCTCGAGTTTGCACGCGAGCTTCATGAGATAAAAACTCAGCTCGGTCGGACGCCACTCGTCGTAATCGGAAATTTCCACGTAGAGGCCGACGGCGGGTTTGCCGGCGCGATTGACACCGCTCACCCGGCGAAACTGGAGGCCGGGGATTTTCAGCGCCTTCAGCTCTTTTTCGACTTCGTCGATCTTCACCGTGCGGTGGCCGATACCGCGGAAAGGATACTGTTTGCCGACGCCGTGATAGAAGCCGCCGAGGTAAGTGCCGAGGCCGGTCATCGCGTAACCCTGCACGGCGGCGAAATCGGGCACGAAGGGCGACGTCGGGATCCACGTGAGGCCGGTCTCGGGCCAGCGCATGGAGCGTTTCCAACCCCGCATCGGGATGATCGTGAGCCGGCCGCGAGCGCGCACGTCGTCAGGGATGTTGAGCACGCCGGGAGCTTCCTTCGCCATCTTCGCGAGCTCGGCGATCGTGAGACCGTGCACGTAGGGCACGCGGAATTCGCCGACGTAGCTGCGCCACTTCGCATCGAGCAGCGGGCCGTCGACCTTGAGGCCGCCGAGGGGGTTGGGGCGATCGAGCACGATGACTTCGATGTTGTGCTCGAAGCACGCTTCCATCGTGAGCTTCATCGCGCTGATGAACGTGTAGGAGCGCGAGCCCACGTCCTGCAGGTCGATCACCATCGCATCGATGCCCTTGAGCTGCGCGGCGACGGGTTTGCGGAATTTTCCGTAAAGCGAGAAAACAGGCAGGCCGGTGCGAGGGTCTTTCGTGTCGTTGATGATGACCTCGGCCGGCGTATCACCGTAGATGCCGTGCTCAGGTCCGTAGAGCGCGACAAGATTCACGCCCGGCGCGCGACGAAGGACGTCGATCGTTTTCTCGCCGAGACGATTCACGCCCGCCGGATGCGTGAGCAAGCCGAGGCGCTTGCCCTTCACGGGTGCGAAGCCCTGGAGCGTGAGCACGTCGATGCCGAGCATCACCGGATAAACAAAGTCCTGCGCGGGACGCGCGGTCGCCGGTCGAGCCGGAGTGGATACAACCGCTTTATCGGACGCCACAGGGCCGGTTCGGCTGCTGCTGCTGGAACTGCAGCTGCAGCCCAGCAACGTGAGCGGAGCAAGCACGCACGAGAGGAGTCTCGACGGCGTCAGGAAACGAAGAAAGCCGGGCATCGCGGGCTTAGGTTGGCGGGTGGTCTCCGCCCGTCGAGCGGGAACGATTCGAACGCGAGCGATGCTTGTGGTGATGATGATTATGCGGCGGACGATGGTGATGTTTCCCATGGGTGCGCTGCTGGCGTTTGCCACCGGTGAAGCGCCAGATCACGTCGAGCACGAGACCGAGTGCCGCGCCCGACACGATGCCGCCGATCACGAGCGCGTTGAGGCCCGCGCCGAGTTTGCGCGTCCACTTGAGCCAGCGCGGGGACGTTTCGAGTCCCGCCTGCGTCTGGTCGAGGTGAGGCGTGACCTCTTCGCCTGCGAGCGAAGCATCGTCGTCCACGACTTCGAGCGCGTGGCCGAAGCCCGTGAAATGGATGATCTCAGCGCCCAGCCGGTGTGTCGCGTAGTAAACGGGCACGGCGGTGGCGGGGTTGGTGATGAACTGCAGCCCGCCCGCGACCATGAAGTTGGCGCGCAATACGAGACAGAGGATGAACGCGAGCGGCAGTTGCACGCCCATCAACGGCAGGAGCGAGATGATCGAGCCGAGATAAAACGCCGGGCGCATGTGAGCGGTCTTGAACGACCACAAATAGGCGCGCTTCCGGGCGAAATGCGCGAAGCGGCCCACCACCGGATATTTGTGAAATTGCGCCCGCCGCGGCATGAAACGCAGCAGCTTCTTGGCCCAACGCCGCCGTTCGTGGCGGGCGAGTTTTTCTTGGTGGTGTTCGTCGTGCGACATCCGGGGCGGTTTCAGGCGAAGGCGGCTTTCAGAGCGTGAGAAAGAAAAACAGAAGCGCGCGGCAACGCTTCGGCAAGCGGCATCGAAGCCGGCGTGATCGCGTGCATCTGTAAGCCGCTTGCTTCCTTCACCGCGACGCGTCCGGCGAAAACGTGCACGCGCTTGCCGAGCGTCGCGGCGCGAAGCGCCAGTGCGCCGCAGCCTTTGCCGGTGAGCGAAGTAGCGTCGAATGCGCCTTCGCCGGTGATCACGAGATCGGCCGCGCGCAGTTTTTCTTCCAGTCCGAGCCATGCGTCGACGAGGGCAAAACCGCCGAGCAAGCGCGCGCCCAGCGCCGCACCGAGGCCGAACGCGATCCCACCCGCCGCCCCGGCGCCAGGAACCGATTGCGCGGCTGCAGGAGTCGCGGTGGCTTCGCACAACAACTGCGCGATCCGCGCCGCTTGCGCTTCCATTTTCGCGACCTCGCCGGGAGCGAGACCTTTCTGCGGACCGTAAACCGCGGTGCAGCCATGCGGACCGAGCAGGGGATTGGTGACGTCACACGCGATCCGGATCGGGACCGGGTGCGGACCGGGTCGGGACACGATGCGCACCGTGTCGTGCCAATGTGCGGGCACGGTCGAGCCAAGGTTCGCACCATCTCGCGTCACGAGCCGCACCCCGAAGGGCTCGAGTGCGCCGAGCCCCAAGTCATTGGTCGCGCTGCCGCCCACGCCGACAAGGAGCGCGCGGGCGCCGGCGCTGAGAGCGATCTGCAACAGGTCGCCCGTGCCGCGCGAAGTCGTTTGCCACGGGTCGCGTTGCGCCGGTGGGAGCAGCGCGAGTCCGCTGGCGGACGCCATTTCGACGAGCGCGATGTTGTCGTCGGGCGCGAGTGGGCGGGGCAGCGCGAGCAGCTCGCGCGCGGTCGGCGGCACGTCGCGCCAGCGCACCCAGCCGAGCGGCGCATGAACCGGTTCGCCGCGCGGGCCGGTGACGACGTGCCACTCGAGTTGTCCGCCGAGAGCGCGGGTGAGGATTGCGCAAAAGCCTTCGCCGCCGTCCGTGAGCGGGCAGCACTCGATCTGCCAGTTGCCGTGGAGTTCGCCGAGCACGCCGGCCGCGAGCGTGCACGCTTCGTCGGCGGCGAGTGCGTCCTTGAATTTGTCGAAGGCAATCAGGACGCGCATGACCGAAAAAAAGCGGAAGCTCTGTAGAGTCGGACCGACGAGAGCGTTTACTCGTCCGCGATCCGGGCGAAGCGCGGCACAGGGCCGTCCGCGAGCTGCACCGTTTCCACAAACATCGCCGCGGGGCGCACCCAGAGCCCGCGTTCGCCGTAGAGCGCTTGATAAACGACGAGCGGCTCGAGCGTCTCCGAGTGGCGGGCGAGCCCGATCACGCGATACTCCTGGCCTTTGTAGTGCCGGTAGCGGCCGGGCGTGGGCTGGGCGGGCAGGGGAGGAAGCGACACCGCGCCAATCAATTTTTCGCCGCTGGCGACTCAACGAGAAAGGGTTCGGCGCGCGTCATTTTTTGTCGTTTTCGGAGCCGGAAAGCGTGGCTCATAAGGTCGTTTCAGAGGAGCACCGATCATAAAATCGGGGTGGGCTCCAAAGTGAGGTATCAACTGACGTAATACCTCATCGACCACTACAGGTAGTGTATTGACGAGTGCGTCTCCACAATAGCTAGTGGCGGTCCGCGGCTTCTTGCTGACCGAACCCCCAGCAAAACCCTCTCCCGCGTTCACGAAAACCACTCCTTCCTCGCCTAGCTCTGCCATGCCTGCTTCGACCCTCCCTATCACGCACGCCGTTAACGGACTTCAGGATTTCATCGCGATCTCCCGTTATGCCCGCTATTCGCCGGAGCGCCGTCGCCGTGAAACCTGGGCCGAGGCGGTCAACCGCGTGCGCGATATGCATCTCGAGCGGTATGCCGACACCTCGCTGGATGCGGCAGCGTGGACCGCGCTCGAACGGGGCGATGTCACGTCGGCCGAAGTCGCGGCGCTGGGTTCGCTGGGCAACCTGCACGATGCGATCCGCGATGCGTTTTCGGCGGTCGAGCACCGCGAGGTGCTGCCCTCGATGCGTTCGCTGCAGTTCGGCGGCGAAGCGGTGAAGTCGAAGCACGCGCGCATCTACAATTGCTGCTTCACCTACATCGATCGCATGGAGGCGTTTGGCGAGTCGCTCTACCTCTTGCTGTGCGGCTGCGGCGTGGGCTTTTCGGTGCAGAAACACCACGTGGCCAAGCTGCCCCCGCTCGCGCCGCTGCAGGAGGATCAAGCGCCGATCACGCACGTGATTGCCGACACGATCGAAGGCTGGGCCGACGCGCTGCACGAGTTGATGCACGCCGCTGTCGCGGGCCGTCAGGTGGTTTTCGATTACTCGATGATCCGTCCCGAGGGCGCGCCGCTGCGCACGTCGGGCGGCAAGGCGCCCGGACCGGAGCCGCTCTTCCACTCGCTCACGCGCATCGAGCGCATCGTGCGCGCCGCGGCGGGCCGCCAGCTCAAGCCGATCGAAGCTTACGATATTCTCATGTGGGCCGCGAAGGCCGTGCTCTCCGGCGGCGTCCGCCGCTCGGCCACGATCTGCCTCTTCTCCGTCGACGACGAGGAGATGATCGCGTCGAAGACCGGCAACTGGTTCGCCGAGAATCCGCAGCGCACCGCGAGCAACAACTCCGCCGTGCTGGTGCGCGACCACACCACGCGCGAGCAGTTCGATCGTCTGTTCGAAGCGCAGAAGCAGTTCGGCGAACCGGGCTTCTACTTCGTCGAGGATACCGAATACGGCGCCAATCCCTGCGTGGAGATCGGCCTGCATCCGCGCCTGAAGGTCGATGCCGCTGCGATCAAGCGTCTGCGCGAACTCGGCTACACGGGCGAACTCCGCGAAGGCGACACGCTCACGGGCGTGCAGTTCTGCAATCTCAGCACGATCTCCTCGGCCGCCGCCGATTCGCGCGAGCGCTTCCTGAAGCTCTGCGCGCACGCGGCCGTGATCGGCACGCTGCAATCCGGGTATACGGATTTTGGATACCTCTCGCCCGTTTCGCGCGTGATCACCGAGCGCGAGGCGCTGCTCGGCGTGTCGCTCTGCGGCGTGCTCGATCGTCCGGACCTGTTGCTCGATCCGGCGGTGCTCCGCGCCGGCGCCGGTGTGATCAAGACGGTCAACGCGATCGTCGCCCGCGCGCTCGGGATCAATCCCGCCGCGCGCACGACCTGCGTGAAACCCGAGGGCACCGCCAGCCTGCTCCTCGGCACCAGCAGCGGCCTGCACCCGCACCACGCGCCGCGCTATTTCCGCCGCGTGCAGACCAACGTGCACGATCCGGTCTTCCTGCACTTCAAGCGCAGCAACCCGCACATGGTCGAGTCGAGCGTCTACGATCCCAATGGACGCACCGAAGTGATCACGTTTCCCGTCGAGGGCCCGGCCTTCGGCATCTATCGCGACGATCTCTCGGCCGTGAAGCACCTCGAGTATATCCGTCTCGTGCAGGAGAACTGGGTGTGGGCCGGACGCCGCCACGAGAAGTTCTCGCCCGGTTTGCACCACAATGTCTCGTGCACGATTTCCGTGCGACCCGACGAGTGGGCCGATGTGGCCGATTTCGTCTGGGATCACCGGCACCACTTCACGGGCATCGCGCTGCTGCAGGACTGCGGCGACAAGGTTTACGCGCAGGCTCCGCGCGAGGCGGTGGTGACGCCCGAGGACATCGCCAAGTGGAACTCGCTCGTGCACGAGCCCGTGGATTACACGCTGCTCGAAGAGACCGAGGATATCACCGAGCTGAAGCAGGTCGTCGCCTGCGCCGGAGGCGCTTGCGAAATTCCCTGAGGTTTGCCTTCGCCGGCGGGGCGAACCTGTCGGCGGGAAAACTCACTTCTGCCAGTTCGGGCCGATCAGGCCTCGCAGCGTTTCCGGCGTGGCCCAGTCGGCCGCGCCGGTGAAGCGACGCACGAAGTCCTCGCCGGCGCCGATCGTCACGCGATCCGGCGTCCATGCGGGCGAAAGCACGTTGGCCATCAGGGCGTATCCAGCTTCTGGATGCAGCTGCAGCGCCTTCCAGCAGTTTCCCGGGACCGCGATCACGAGTTGCTGCCCCGCGGCAAGGTCGCGTCCGAGCGTGATTTTTTCCGCGCGGCCGTCGGGGTGAAAGATGAAGTAGTCGACCGGTCCACCTTCGAGCAGGATGTGGGTGTCGTCCGAAGCGAGCCAGTGCAGGAAATTGGTCGGCAGCTCCTGCGTGAGCAGGTAGTAGATACGGCTCTGCGCCGGCAGTTCGCGGCCTTCCTGCGTGACGAGTTGTGGGGATTGACCCAGGAATGCGAAGTAGCCCGACTCGCCCTCGAGAAACTCCATCCGCAGCGTTTCGACCAGTTCCTGTGCTCGCGGATGGGGCGATGCGGGAGCCGTTTGGACCAGCGCGGTAACGACGAGAACGGCGGCGAACAGGGCGGATCTCATGCGGCTCACTTCGCAAAAACACTCGCGCCGAGTCGAGCCCGTCGCAGGCTCGGCCGCATGATTTTCCGCTGTCAGCCTGGCTACGAACCGCTGCTCACCCGTGAGCTGGCGGAGCTGCATGGCCACCGCACCGAGGAGTCCGGCGGAGGTTGGGTGCGCACTGGCGTCGCGGCGAACGCGCGCGACATCGAGACGGCGGACCTCGCCTTTGCGTCGGTGGCACTGATCGACGCCGTCGAGATCTCGGGTGAGTCGGTCAACCAACTCGCCGCGCGAATCGCCGAGCACTTCCTCTCATCTGCGAAAACCGAACGCTTCGAAGGGCCGTGGCCGCTGGTGTTCGATACGGCGGCGGGGCTCGATGGCCTCGGCCGGCGGGCGGGCGCGGTCGAGGCGGCCTTCGCCGAGATTCTCAAGAAACGCATGTCGCGCGTCGCGAAACTCGCTGTATCCGATTCGCCCCTACGCCAGGGCGTGGTGCGCGGACTTTGGGTGTTTTTCGCTGACTTCAAACGCGTGTTCGTGGCGCGTGAGGCCGTGCTCGGCGCGCAGCGGCGCATGGCCGACGACGCGCTCGCGCCATCGCGGAGTTATCTGAAAGTCGAGGAGGCCTACGGTCTGCTCGGACGCGAACCGCAGGCCGGCGAAACCGTGTGCGATCTCGGCGCGGCGCCGGGTGGCTGGAGCTACAGTGCGGCGAAACGCGGCGCGCACGTGGTGGCGATCGACAACGGTCCGCTGAAAGGCGGCGCGCTCGATCATCCGCGCATCGAGCATCGTCGCGAAGACGCATTCAAGTTCGCGCCGGCCGACGGCGCGGCGTTCGACTGGCTTTATTGCGACATGGTCGAGGAGCCGCATCACGTGCTGCAGCACATCGTCGCCCCGTGGCTCGCCCGCAGATGGTGCCGCCGTTTCGTCATCAATCTGAAGTTTGGCCGTGTCGACGCCGTCGCGCTCCTGCGCGAGCTTCGTTCATCGTCGTCTCCCTTCGTGAGTCACGCCCGCGGTGTCCGCATACGTCATCTCTATCACGACCGCGAAGAGTTCACCGTGGTGGGTGAGGGCAGCGACTGATAGCTTCCAACATCGTTCGCGTTCTTCGTTCCTCCTTTGAAAACCAACGAAATCACTCTCTGTGGCCTGGCGGCCGTGCGGGCGCAGTTCGCGGCCGACGCGGGCGCGATCAAGCGTCTCTTCTTCGACTATCCGACCGCGAAGCGCATCGGCGTCATGACCAAGGCGCTCGCGAAGGCCAAAAAGATCTACCGCTGTGTCGAACCGGCCGAGCTCGAGAAGATCGCTGGCACGGTCCATCACGGCGGCATCGTGGCGATCGTGGCCGCGCCGACGCTGCGCTCGCCCTTGGCGTCGGAAATTCGCACGTGGGCGCAGCATCGCGAGCCGCTGCTCGTGCTCGATCGCATCGGGAATGCGCATAATCTCGGCGCGCTCGTGCGCACCGCGGCGTTTTTTTGGGTATCTAAAATCGTGATACCGACCGATCCGGCCGCCGCGCTCCCCGGAGATGCGGCGCATCGCGTGGCCGAGGGCGGCATGGCGCACGTGGAGATTCTGCGCGTGCCGGCGCTCGCGCCGTTTCTGCGCACGCTGGCAGAGGTCGGTTTCGAGGTAATCGGCGCCGCTACGCGTGGTGGGCGTCCCGATGCGCCGGTGGCAAAGGATCGCCCCATCGCGCTCGTGCTTGGTAACGAGGAACACGGTCTGGCTCCCGACGTGCTCGAAGCTTGCACGCGTCGCGTCACGATCCCCGGCAGCGGCAAGGTGGAATCGCTCAACGTTTCCGTCGCCGGCGCCGTGCTCATGTGGGAGCTGCTCGCACGCCGCTGAGCTTTCTCCCTCCGGTCACGTTCGCCCTCCTCGCGGTGTCCGGAAACAATTAGGCCCGCGGGCGGGGCATCGCGAAGTCCTGTCAGGACCATTGCCAGTCGTTCGCGACGAAACCGCCACGCGGGGTTAGGGAAAACTGACGAGGGCAACGTGTGACCTCGCGCGCGGCGTCACAACCCGGGTTTTGCACTTGCTAAAGAATGAACTGCGGCGTCTGAAATGATCGCATCATGACTTCGCCCCGCGTCACGATGCAGCAGGTCGCCGACGCCGCCGGCGTTCACCAGACCACGGTCTCGCTCGCGCTGCGCAACGATCCGCGCCTCCCGTCCGCGACGCGGACGCGGATCCAGAAGATCGCGAAGAAGCTCGGCTACCGGCCCGACCCGATGCTCGCCGCGCTCAATTTCTATCGCACGGCGCGACATCCCGTGCGCGCGCCGATCACGATGGCGTTTTTGTTGAACTTTCGCGACGCCACCGAACTCGCGACGTCGCACGCGCACCTGCAGTTTCTCGAGGGTGCGCGCTACCAGGCCGACCAGATCGGTTATCAGCTCGAAGTGTTCTACGTCGGCCATGATACCGAGGCCGCGCTCGCGGGACCGCGCATCGAGCGCATCCTGCGGGCGCGCGGCATCACCGGTCTCATCATCGCGGCGTTCGGCGACTCGATGCCGAACTTCCAACTTTCATGGGAGCATTTCAGCGCGGTGCAGATCGAGTCGCAGCATCTCGGACTCTCGCTGCACACGATTTCGAATCATCAACTCATGATCACGCGCGAAGCCGTGCGGCGGCTCGCGCAGCGCGGGTTTCGCCGCATCGGTCTCGCTGTGGGCGCGCGCGAGGAGCGTTATCTGAAAAACGCGTTCACCGCCGGCTACTATGTCGAGGTCGCGCAGTCGCCCGGGCTTGCCCGCGTGCCGCCGTGCATCCTGCCGGGCGAAGGAAGCGTCGATATCGACGCGATGCTGCACCAATGGGCGCGCGACAACGACGTGGAAGCCGTCGTGAGCAACTGGATCAGCATGCCCGAAATTTTCCGTCGCAATGGCTGGCGCGTGCCCGGCGACATCACCGTCACCGCGCTCGATCTCAGCCCCGATGGCATCACGTCGGCGGGCATGCGGCAAAATCACCGCACCGTCGGCGTGCGTGCGGTCGAGCAACTCGCGATTTTGATGAAGACCAACCAGCGCGGTCTGGTGGATACGCCCAACCTCACGCTCATCGAAGGCCAGTGGGTAGAGGCGAAATCTCCGCGCCGCGCGACCACGCGCTCGCGCAAGGCCTGAGTCGGGACCGAGTGCGGACCGGGTCGCGACAAGGTGCGAACACGGTCGCGCCGAGCTCCGGACTGCGTCGCGACAAGGTGCGGACCGGGTCGCCCCAAGGTCCGGACCACGTCGCACGAAAGTCCGAACATCCTCGCCCTCCCGTGCGAGCCACATCGCAACTCAATCCGCACCGCCCCCGGCAACCATCACCATCCAAAGTCCGTAATACGGACTTTGATAAAGCGGAATGGAGTTTTACCTCGATAAACCGAGAAATTAGAAAGTCCGTATTACGGACTTTTATTTTCTGGCTTGGGGGTGGAGGGCTGAGGCGAGGCGAGGCGGGTGGGGTTCTAGGGGGCGCTGTCTTGGGCGGATTGTTCGGGAGTGGCTCGCGCTTCAGCTCGCGAAACGCTCCTTCGTGAAGCGCTCACTTCTCGCAACGCGTTTCAATCCGGCGGGGACGCCGGTCGTCACCTTTGCTAAGCGCCACTGTGGCGCTGCTCCACTTCCGCGAACTCCGGCAGACGCGGCACGCGTGTTCATCAGCAAGCACAACAGCGTGCGGGCGAGCCGTTGACGGGCGGTGGTCTGGGCCGGGAAACTACGCGTTTTTCCATGGCTTTCTCGAAGAACTTTGTGTGGGGCGCGGCGACGTCCTCGTTTCAAATCGAAGGTGCGCTCGAGGCCGACGGCCGCGGGCGGACGGTGTGGGATGCGTTCTGCGAAAAGCCGGGCAAGGTCCACGGCGGCGACACGGGTGCCGTCGCGTGTGATCACTACCATCGCTCGAAGGAAGACGTCGCGCTGATGCGTGAGATCGGGCTGCAGGCGTATCGTTTCTCGCTCGCGTGGTCGCGCATTCTTCCGGACGGCGTGGGCCAGGTGAGCGAGGCGGGACTCGGTTTCTACGACCGGCTTGTGGACGATTTGCTGGCCGCGGGCGTGCAGCCGTGGGTGACGTTGTTTCACTGGGATTATCCGCTGGCGCTGTATCAGCGCGGCGGCTGGTTGCATGAGGACAGTCCGAAGTGGTTCGCCGACTACACGCGCGTGGTGGTCGATCGTCTGTCAGATCGCGTGCAGCACTGGATGACGCTCAACGAGCCTCAGTGCTTCGTGGGGCTCGGTCACCAGACGGGCATTCACGCGCCGGGCGATCAGTTGCCGCAGGCTCAGGTGTTGCTCGCGGCGCATCGCGTGCTCGTGGCGCACGGTCTCGCGGTGCAGACGATTCGTCAGCACGCGAAGAAACCGGCGGTGATCGGCTGGGCGCCGACGGGCGACGTGCCTGTGCCGGAAACGAATTCCGCGGCCGACATCGAGGCGGCGCGCGAGGCCTACTACACGGTGCGCAACGGCTCGGTGTGGAATCAGGCGTGGTGGCTCGATCCGGTTTTTAAGGGCGAGTATCCGGCGCAAGGTCTCGAAGTCTACGGAGCCGACGCACCGAAGTTCACGGCGGAGGAGATGCGCACGATCCGCCAGCCGTTGGATTTTCTCGGGCTGAATATTTACAACGGTTACCACGTGCGCCGCGCGGCGGATGGGTCGGTGGAACAGTTGCCGCGTCAGCTCGGCAATCCGCAGACGCACATGCACTGGAACGTGACGCCGCCCGCGCTGTATTGGGGACCGCGATTCCAGTGGGAGCGTTATGGTCTGCCGATCGTGATCACGGAAAACGGCATGTCGGGTCACGACTGGGTCGCGCTCGACGGCCACGTGCACGATCCGGCGCGCATCGATTATCTCTCGCGTTATCTGCGCGAGCTGCGTCGCGCCGCGGCCGACGGCGTGGATGTGCGCGGCTATTTCCAGTGGACGCTGATGGACAACTTCGAGTGGGCCGAGGGCTACCGCTATCGCTTCGGTCTCGTGCACGTGGATTTCAACACCCAGAAACGCACGCTGAAGGACTCGGCGCGCTGGTATGGCGAATTGATCCGCAGCAACGGCGCGACGCTGCCGGCGTGAGCGTCGGATGACGACTTGCTCCGCGCGCGTGCGGAGCGTGTAGTCACCACGTGCAATCCGAAACGGAAGCGTCGACGATGCAGCCAGAGAAGATGTCGCGCCGCG
>ENA-UOVV01001505-UOVV01001505.1-compost-metagenome-genome-assembly--contig:-NODE-1505-length-16718-cov-8.867191_pt1 | contig 16718 bp, 17 predicted proteins | sample MGYA00238155_ERZ761577 | MGnify/ENA primary metagenome ERZ761577 (study PRJEB28898, sample SAMN06268775) | compost metagenome | isolation source: Emeryville, CA | place: USA:Emeryville, CA | collected...
GCGCGGTCCACGATCACGTCCACCGGCGCGAGAATCCGCTCAAGGCCATCCCAGTGCTCGCGCTCCTCGTCGTCAGCGCGGTGCTCGGATTCCAGGCGGTGCTCGCCGGGTAACTCGGCGTCGGGGTTGCCCGCCCCGAAAATGATTGACGCAACAACTATTACTACGGGATGATGGCCTCACCATTCCGCGCACGCGGAATCGAACGCGAGGTGGGACAACATGCAGATTGCACTCTGGATCATCAATGGCCTGCTGGCCCTGCTGTTCCTGGTCACGGGAGCCTTCAAGCTCGTCAAGAGCAAGGAAGGACTCGTCGGCGCCGGCATGGGCTGGGCGGGGGACTTCCCGCAATGGTTCGCCAAGTTGATCGGTCTGTTCGAGGTGCTTGGCGCGATCGGCCTGATCGTGCCGCTGGCAACCAACATCGCCCCGATCCTGAGTCCGATCGCAGCGATCGGGCTTGCCATCATCATGGTGGGCGCGACCGTGGTGCACGCGCGACGCAAGGAAACGCCGATCCCGACGATCGTGCTGACACTGCTCAGCATCGTGAGTGCGGTTCTCGGCTTCAGCATCGTGCTCGGCTAACACGGCACAGAAACGCGAGGGGCGCGGGAGGATGATTCCTCCCGCGCCCCTCGCAGGTGCAGGGCTGTCCGGCTAGACGCCCGCGGCAACCTGGTCGGCCGGCAGCTCGTCCGGATCCTGGAAGGCGACCTTCGGCACGAAGCACAACAGCAGCGCCGCAAGCAGCGCGGTGCTGCCGCAGAGAATCCATACCGTGAGGTAGCCCTCGTAGGCACCGGCCGTCGAGGCCACGCCACCGGTGGTCTCGGCAATCTGCTGCAGCAGCACCAAACCGAACACCGCCGAGGCGACCGCACCACCGACGGTCTTGGTCGCATTCGTCAGGCCGGTTGCAACCCCCGTCTGCGTCGGCGGGGCCGCAGCCGCGGCCGCGGCCGGGAGTGCAGCCACCAATGCGCCCGAACCGAGGCCGGCGATGATCATGTTCGTCAAGGCCTGGGCCATCGAGTGGTGGAAGGGCAGGAACAGGAAGTACCCACCCGCAACCAAGAGGGCAGCACCGATGAGGACGGTGCGCGGCGTGGTCAGGCGCGAAGCCAGCGGGAACAACAGTGCACCAATCACGAGCGAGAGCACGTAGGCACCGAGCAGAATCGAGACCAGACCAGCGCTGGCGCCGAGGCCATACCCCACCTCGGCCGGATCGGTCCGCGCGAAGGTGGACAGCGGTGCCTGCGCGCCGAGCACGCTGACGCCGAAGAGCGCTGCAGTGACGAACACCGGCCAGGTGGTCGGGCGACGCACCATGCGGATATCGATCAGCGGGTCCTCGTGGCGCAGTTCCCACATCGTGAACGGGATCAGCAGCACGACGCCGAGCACGATCACGATCCATGGCAGCGGCGACTCGATGCCGTTGATGCGGACGAAGCTGAGGCCAGCGGTCGTCACGAGCAGGCTGAGGGTCAGCAGCACCGCACCGACCGTGTCGAAGCCCCCCTCGCCCGCGGCCGGAGTGTGCGGCACGCCAAAGAGCACGATGAAGAAGCAGGCCGTGACGGCGAAGGCGGGGATGAGCAGCATGAGTTGGATCTGACCGGCCGCAATCATCGGCTCGGCCAGTTGGCCCGCCAGCAGTGCGCTGACGATCACACCCGTTTCCAACGAGGCGACCAGGATGCCGGCCGCCTTGCGGGTGATGCGCGACGCCTCGGGCAGTTCCCGGGCGCGGGTGTAGATCAGGGCCACCAGCATCGGCAGCCACACAATGTAGAAGCCCTGCAGCGACCAGGCGATCAGGAAGCTCCAGAAGTCGCCCGCGAAGGCGAGCACGTAGCTGGCGATCGCGGTCACGCCCAGCGAGATCAGCAGGATGCGGCGGTGACCGAACATGTCGCCGAGGCGGGCCATCGCCGGAATGATCAGGGCGCTGAGCATCAACTGGCCGCCCTCGAACCAGTTCACATCGGCATCGGGAATGTCCAAGTACCGGGCAATGTCCGTCAGCAGCGGGGTGTAGTAGCCCTGCAGGATGCCACTGGTGAACTCAACAACGAACAGCAGCCCCATGACTGCCCAGACGGTGCGCATCGGAATTCGCGCGGATGCCATGCGGCCTCCCAGCTCGTGCGGTGGATTGACCCGGCGGGGTCGTTCTAGCCACCCTACTCCCGGATTGTGGCGCGACCGGCCAACGAAATTCAGACGCGGTGGGGTTTACCGCACGCCGCGAATGAGGGCCGCGTAGACCTCGCGCGCGGATTCCAGGCTGCTCTCACTGACCGCCTCGTTGAGGCCATGGATGCTGCGCAACTGTTCCGCCTGCATCCGCAGCGGGGCAAAGCGATACACCCGCGGGAAGTGGCGGTGATAGTGCCGGGCGTCCGAGGCGGCCACCATCAAGTAGGGGGCGGTGACCGCATCCGGATAGCCAGCAGCCACCGCGTCCGACAGTAGCTGCCAGGCGGCAACGTCCTCGGGCTCACCATCGAAGCCGCTCGGCGAGATCGGCGAGGGCTCATCCGCCTCGAGGATCTCAATGCGCACGGCCGGGTCGTTGATGCGACGGCGGATCGCTGCGACCGCCTCGTCCACAGACATCCCGGGCGCGATGCGCAGATTCAGCACCGCCGAGGCCAGGGCCGGGATCACATTGTTCGCGTCGCCAGCCCGCAGCACGGTCAGCGCAACCGTAGTGCGCAGCAGGGCGGCCGCCTCGCCCCCGGCCTTGTCGAAGGCGCGACGCAGGATCGGGGCGAAGAACTTGCTGTGCCGATACACGAACGACAGCGGGCGTGCAGCGTGCGGGGCGACTGAACGCAGCAGACCATGGCCGATCTCCGGAACGTTGCCGGGGAAGACGGGCCTGCGTTCGATGCGCTCGAGGGCACGCACCAGGCGGCGCGTCGCGCTCGCCGGGGTCGGTGCCGAAGCATGCCCGGCTGGCCCATCGGTGCTGAGCCGCAGCGAGGTAATGCCCTTCTCGGCAACACCGATGACGGCCAGCGGCACCGAGATGCCCGGCAGCGGGGCGTCAACGACCGCGCCGCCCTCATCGAGGACGAGGAAGGGATGAATACCGCGATCCGCCAGCAGCGCCGCCATCGTGGACGCGGTATCGCCGAAACGTTCCTCGTCACCACCGAAGGCGAGGTAGATGTCCTGCTCTGGCTCGAACCCGGATTCCAGCAGTGACTCGACAGCCTCCATGATGCTGGCCAATGCGCCCTTATCGTCGAGTGCACCACGGCCGAGCACCCAGCCATCGCGCACCGCACCCAGGAATGGGTCGTAGTCCCAGCCATCGGCCTGGTCGGCGGGCACCACATCGCCGTGGGCCATCAGAACCAAGGGACGATCCGAGGCGCGGCCCGGCCAGCGATACAACAGACCGATCTCACCGACCCACTCGCGTTCGAGGTGCTGGTGCGTCAGCGGCCAGTTCACCTCGAGCTGTTCAGCGAGGCGCCGAAACGAATCCGTCCCCTCGGTCGGGTAGAACGCCGACACGGTGGGGATCTGGATCAAGGCGCCGAGGCGCTCGCCAGCGGTCGCGGGTCGTTGCACAGCCATACGACCAGCCTATGCAGAGAATGTGGGGGGGCTCGGACCGTCGGCCTAGCCGAAGAACTCGTCGTCCTCGTTCGCCTCAACCACCGCGTCGTCGACCGGCGCTTCGCTGAGCCAAAGGTCATCATCCGCACGGAAGGTGCGCCAGGCTGCGTAGGCAACGCCGGCGGCGAACACAATGCCAACGCCCATCAGGGCAATCGCCCCGGCACCGAGCTTCTTCTTGGGTTCGGGCACCACAACCGCCTTTGCTAGCTCACCCGTCGACTTGGCACCGCGAGCAACGCTCTGCCGCGCTACCTCCACCATAGCGCCGGCGGAACGCAAGGCTGTGGTGACTGCGGGCAATACGTCTTGCACCACACGGTCCTTGGCAGTGCTGGCGGCACGACGCGTCGCGTCCACACCGACCGCGGCCGCGTGGCCGACGACACCAGCCGCCTCCCGCAACCGAGGCGCAACCTCGTCCCCGGCGAACTGCCCCACCTTGCGGCTCGCTTCCTGTACGACATGTCCGGCCTGGGCCAACACCTCACGCTGCGCATCCCACAAGTCGGCAAGTTCCGCCGAAAGTCGAACGTCTTCAACCTGCTTCCGTGCCACGATGCCCTCCTGACGTCGCTGGTAAGAGCCATCCTGCCATTCAACGTGCTGAGAGGGTACTGATGATTGCATGAACCGGGGCTGAGTGAAGGGCGCTGTGAAAGAATGAGCGCATGTCGATCCACACTGCCGTCGCTACGCTGCACACCAACCACGGGGACATCGTCCTGAACCTCTTCGGCAACCACGCGCCGAAGACCGTGAAGAACTTCGTCGATCTGGCCACTGGTGGCCGCGAATGGACGCACCCCGCCACTGGCGAGAAGTCGAACGCACCGCTCTATGACGGCGTTATCTTCCACCGCATTATCAAGGACTTCATGATCCAGGGTGGCGACCCGCTCGGCCAGGGCTTCGGTGGTCCGGGCTACACCTTCAACGACGAGATCCACCCCGAACTGCAGTTCAACCGCCCGTACCTGCTGGCGATGGCGAATGCTGGCAAGCGTCGCAACGCAATCACCGGACAGATCGAGGGCACGAACGGCTCGCAGTTCTTCATCACCACGGTGCCGACCCCGCACCTGAACGGTGCACACACCATCTTCGGTGAGGTTGCCGACGACGCCTCGCGCGCCGTGGTGGACGCCATCGAGGCGGTGCGCACCGGCGCTGGCGACCGTCCGGTCGAGGATGTCGTCATCAACTCCATCACGGTTGTCGAAGCGTGAGTAACCCGCGCGCGTGGCAGCAGCCGAGCAGCAACTTCTGGACTCAACTGAAGTGGCGCGTTCGGACGATTGAGTACCCGATCACGCTGTGGCTGATGATCGGGCTCACGGCCCTCTGGGTGCTGACCTTGATCGTGCCGGTGCTCTGGCAGTGGCTGGTCTTTCTCCCGGCAGCCATGATGCCGTCGATCGTCTTTGAGCCCTGGCGGTTCGTCACGGGCCTGCTGGTGCACTCGCCGGTCTCGATCTTGCACATCCTGTTCAACATGTACGGACTGTGGCTGTTCGGCAGCCAGCTGGAACCGCTGCTTGGGCGTCGCCGATTCATCTGGCTGCTGTCGCTCTCGGGTGCCGCGGGTATGACGGCGATGCTGTGGTTCGGGGACCTGCTGGCAGTGACCTTCGGTGCCTCGGCGCCGGTGTTTGGTCTGTTCACGGCCATGTTCGTCCTGGTACGAGCCATGGGCCAGCGCGCCATCTTCATGTTGGTGATGATTGTGGCGAACGTCGCGCTCGCGTTCATGGGCTACGGATTCACCTGGCCGCTGACGCTGGGCTCGATGGCGGTTGGCGCCCTCGTCGGTTGGATCTACACCCGGAACCGCTACGGCAGCGCCGGTTCGGCAGCGCAGCAGAAGGAGTTGCTGTTGGTTGCTGGCGTCTTGCTCGCCCTGGTCGTCTTGAAGGTCATCATCAGCTAGGACCACCGGGGTGGGCGAAGCCCACCGGAAATCGAAGAAGCGGGCGCATCCTCACGATGCGCCCGCTGTCGTTGGTATGGAGGTCGGAACAAGTTATCCACAGGCTTACTCACAAGGGGACAACTTACAACGGTGTAATCCGCCCCCAGCCCGTGGGGCTGGCTAACGCCAGCGCGGCGTCATCAAGAAGCCGATGAAGGCCAGACCCAGGCCAATCGCGATGTTCCACGAGCCGAGCGAGGCGATCGGGAACCGCTGCTCCGAGATGTAATAGGTCACCACCCAGAGCAGGCCAACAATCATGAAGCCGAACATCACCGGCTTGAACCATGCGGGGTTCGGAGCGGCCTCACCCGATGCGACGGGCTGGGACTCACGGTTTGGCTGAGCAGACTTCGAGGAACGTGCCATGCGGGAGAGTCTAGCGCAGCGCGGACGCTGGAATGCAGGCGCCGATTAGACTCGGGCCATGAGCAAGTCGGCGACGCGTCCCCGCGTGACCTTCCTCGAGGTCATCGCGGAACTGGCGATCACCGCTGGTGTGCTCGTGCTGCTCTATGTTGCCTGGCTGCTGTGGTTCAACGACGCGATCAGTGCCGGGGCCCAACGCGAAGCAGCAGTCCAGGTCACTACGGTCTGGGACGAGGAGCCGCCAGCTCCGGCACCGGCCGAGCCCGGCGAGATTCCGATCCTGGATGATCCCGACTATGACACCACGTTCGCGGTGTTGAAGGTGCCGCGCTGGGGCACCGACTACAAGGTGCCGATCATCGCGAGCAACACCACGGACACGCTCAAGCGTGGCATCGCTCACTACGACAAGACGCAGATGCCGGGCGAGGTGGGCAACTTCGCGATCGCCGGCCACCGCACCACCTACGGCAGCCCCTTTGCGGGGATCGCTGAGCTCCGCCTCGGTGATGCCCTCGTGGTCGAGACGAAGCTCGGCTGGTATATCTACCGCTGGCGCAACACGGAATACGTTTGGCCGACCGGCACCGGTGTACTGGCGCCGGTGCCACAAAACGGCACAAAGAATCCGCGAGGTGACCGGGTCATCACGCTGACCAGTTGCCACCCGCGCTTCTCTGCCGCCGAACGGATCATCGGCTACGGCGTCTTCGATCGCTTCCAGCCGCGCAGTGCCGGCGCCCCGGCTGAGCTGAACGGGGGAACCGCCTAATGTATCGCGCACTCTGGCATGTACTGCCCGGCCCCACCTGGCTGAAACTGATTCAGGTCCTGATCCTGATCGTGGGGGCACTGGCCGCGCTGCATTTCTGGGGCTTCCCGTGGGTGCAGGAGTGGCTGGGCCTAGACGAGGTGCAGGTGGAAGGCGCCGCCGCTTGGGGCCGATGAGCGCAGCGCCCCGCATCCTCGTGGTCGATAACCACGACAGTTTTGTGCACATCCTGGTGGACTTGCTGCGCCGGGATGGCGCCGAGGTGCGCATCGAACGCCGCGAACGCTGTGAAGGTGAGGCGGGTGCCGCTGCACTCGCGGCGGCGCTCGATGCATCGGATGGGCTGCTGATCTCGCCCGGACCCGGCACGCCCGAGGAGGCTGTGGGTTCGATCGCGGCGCTGGACGCAGCGCGGGCGCGCGGGGTCCCGGTCCTCGGGGTATGCCTCGGACTACAGGTCATTGCGATTGCAGAGGGGGCAACGGTGGCGCAGGCGCCGACGCTGCGCCACGGAATCCCCTCGCCGATCCACCACGACGGCGAAGGCGTGTTCCGGGGTCTCCCGAATCCGGTCGCAGCAACCCGCTACCACTCGCTGGCCGCGGTCGAGGACACGATCCCGGACCGCCTCATCGTCACGGCCCGGAGTGAGGACGGCGTCATCATGGCGCTGCGGCACCGTGATGCACCGATTGAGGCGGTGCAATTCCATCCCGAATCGATCCTCACCGAACACGGCGAGGATATGCTGCGCAACTGGCTTGGCCAACTCGCGGTCCCAGCCGTGTAACCTGCATCCGCCGGGTGCGCGCGGTCCGTGCGGCCCGGGGGTCGGCAGGCTCGGCTCGCGCGGTCCCGGGCCGTGCACGCCTAGGTGAACGCAGCCGTTCGCGCTGGTGCCGTTCGCGCTGGCGGGCCTAGCCCACGCAGTAGGTGATGGTGACCTTCGAGCGCTGCTTAATGTTCCCGGCGCCCGGCGACTGCGAAATGACCGGCGTCCCGGACTTGATCGAGCAATTCGTGTTGCCCACCGGGTTCGGCGTCAGATCCAGCTTGGTGATCTGGGCCATGGCGTCGGCGAGCGACTTGCCGACCAGGTTCGGCAGGCGCACGCGACCGGTCGAGAGCACCAGATCCACCGTGCTCCCAATCGGCAGCAGTTCGCCGGCAGCCGGGGTGGACGAGATCACGCGGTTCTGCGCAATCGAGGCCGAATTGGACGTCTTGGTTTGGCCGAGCTTCAGGCCAGCCGCCTCCAGGCGCGCCTTCGCCGTGCTCAGCGACACGTTCGCCAGGTTCGGCACGGTCGCCTTCTGCGGACCACTCGAGACCACAACCTGAATCCGGAAGTTACTGTGGATTCGCTCACCCGCGAGCGGGTCGGTGCGAATCACGGTGCCTTCGGGCAGGGTGTCGTGCGGTTCGAACTGGATGTCGTAGGACGCTTCCTTAGCATCCAGCTGCGTCCGCGCCTCGTGCTCGGTGTGTCCCACCAGGTTCGGCACTTCCACAACGCCCTTGAGGTCGATCGGCCCGGTCTGCAGGTTCGAGATCCAAAAGACCATGCCAACCACCATGGCGGCGAGCACCAAAATGCCAGCCCACAGCCACGCCACCGGCGGACCCTTCTGGGTCGGCGGTGCGGTGACGGCGCGGGCAGCGAGCTGCTCAACGGCGCGGGCTCCGTCCTCATGTTCAATGCCGAAGAGGATGCGGCCAGTCGGTTCTTCGACGCGCGCGGCGCGACCCTTGCGGCCGCTCGCCTGCACGGTCTCGTCCAGGGCGGCCTGGAATTCCTCGGCGCTGCGGTAGCGGGAGGCCGGCTGCTTCGCCATCGCCTTGGCGACTACGGCCTGTAGGTTCGCCGGCACCTCCGGGTTCAGAGCGCGCAGCGGCGGCACCGGTTCGCTGAGGTGCTGGTAGGCGATGGCGACCGGCGTCTCGCCAAGGAAGGGCGGGCGTCCGGTGAGTAGTTCAAAGAGCACGACACCGGTCGAGTAGAGGTCGGAACGGGCATCGACCGGGAGGCCCTTGGCCTGCTCCGGCGAGAAGTAGAGGGCGCTGCCCAGGATGGCGTCGTTCTCGCTGAGGCTACGGCCGGCCTCGTTCGCGGCCCGGGCGATACCGAAGTCCATCACTTTCACGCCACCGTCGTCGGTGATCATGATGTTGCCGGGCTTGATATCGCGGTGCACCACGCCAGCCTTGTGCGAGAAGGTGAGCGCGGTGAGGATACCGCTCACGATCGAGATGGCCTCGTCCACCGGCAGCGGTTGACCGTTGATCTTGTCACGCAGCAGCGTGCCAGGCACGTGCTCCATCACGATGTACGGCTGGGGCACGCCCTTCGAGGCGGCGCCGTCCGAACGGTCGGTGCCGGCATCGAAGACCTTGACGATGCTGGGGTGCGTCATCTTGGCCGCGGCGGTCGCCTCGGACTTGAAGCGGTTCACCAGTTCGGCGTTCTTGGCCAGTTCTGGGCGCAACAACTTGACGGCCACATCACGGCCGAGCACGGTATCCCGGGCGAGCCAGACGGTAGCCATGCCACCTTCGCCGAGCGATGACTTGAGATCATAGCGTCCGGCGATCTGCCGACCCGGCTTTGCTCCCGTTGTCACACTGTCTCCCGCACTCTGAACCCTGGCGGCTCTAGCCTAGCGCCCGAGGGCACGCCGCGGTTGGCGGTGTACAGAATCGTGATCAGCCTTCGGATTCCTCTGCCTGGGGCACGATGGTGATTGACAGACCAGGTGATGCCGACGAGGTCAAACCGCCGTCGCAGACTGCGCGGTAGTGGAAGCTCGCCGAGGCGCCGTTGCCGACAATGAAGTCCGCCTCGGTCGTCGTCGCGCCCACCGGCATCTCGTGCTGACCGCCACCGAAGGCCCCACCGTCGATGGTGAGAATGTAGTTCACCAGGCGGAAGCCGAGCGGGCAGGAGTTGTAGGCCGGCCAGGTCACCTTGACCTGCTGGCCAGGGTGAATTGGGTCCGGAGTGACACGGCTTGCGGCCACCGCTGGAGCCGGCGGGTTGTCCGGCTTGGTGTACACGAAGACTTCGATGGAGTCGCCCGGCTGGACGATACCGATCGGCTCGAGGCGGTAGACGCGACCGACCTCACCCGGGTCCCCAGCCACATCACCATTGCGACGCACCGGCTGCAGGCCCAGCTGCGTCAGCGCCGAGGCGACCTGATCGTAGGTCTTGTTGATGTAGTCGTCCGGGTCGACCATGATCTCGTCCGTCGGTGGATCCGTCGGTGGATCCGTCGGCGTGGGCGTCGGCTCCTCGGTCGGCGTGGTCGTGGTCGGCGGCACGGTCGGCTCGACCGGATCGGTCGGGGAGACCAGCAACGTGACAATCGTCGCGATCAGCACCAGCGTCAGTAGACCGATCAGCGCCACCAGCGGCCAGGTCCATGGGCTACGGGTGCGCGTCGGTGCGGATGAAGGGTAGAGGCGTGCCTCATCCTCGACCAACTGGCGGAAGCCCTCAGTGTCGAGCCGCTCGGTGTGGTCGTCGTGCACCACGCCCATGCCGGCCAGCGATCGCACCGCGGGCACGGCCTCAGCGGCGGTGCGCAGATCACCCTTGCGCAGCGCCTCGGCAGCGGTGGCCAGCAGCAGCGACGACTGCGGACGCTGGTCCGGCTTCTTGGCCAGGCAGGACATCACCAAGGCCTGCACCGGCTCGGACACCGATGCCGGCAGCGGCGGCGGTGCATCGTTGATCTGCGCCATCGCGATCGCGACCTGGTTCTCGCCGGTGAAGGGGCGGTGACCGGCCAGCGCCTCGTAGGCGACGATGCCGAGCGAGTAAATGTCGGTCAGCGGGGTTGCCGGCTTCCCGCTCGCCTGTTCGGGCGAGAGGTACTGCACGGTGCCCATCACCTGGCCGGTTGCGGTCAGCGGCACCTGGTCGGCGACGCGCGCGATACCGAAGTCGGTGATCTTCACCCGACCGTCCGGCGTGATGAGCAGATTGCCGGGCTTAATGTCGCGGTGCACCAGGCCGACCGAGTGTGCGGCGTGCAACGCGGACGCGGTCTGCGCCACGATGTCGAGGACCCGGTCCGCCGGCAGCGACTTCTCACGGTCCAGCACTGCGGACAGCGATTCGCCGGGGACCAGTTCGAGCACGAGGAAGGCCGAGCCATCCTCCTCGCCGTAGTCGTAGACGCTCGCGATGCCTTCGTGGTTCACCAGGGCAGCGTGCCGCGCCTCGGCGCGGAAGCGTTCCAGGAAGTCGGGGTCGCCGAGGTATTCGTCCTTCAAGATCTTGATCGCGACGATGCGACCGATGATCTGGTCCTCGGCCTGCCACACCTCACCCATACCGCCGATGGCGATGCGGGAGGCGAGCTGGTAGCGGTTACCGAGCACAGTGCCGCGGGTTGGTCTCATCGCAGCACCGCCTCCATGACTCGCTTTGCAATCGGAGCTGCGAGGCCACCACCGGTGCCCGCCTCGCCAGTGTGTCCCTCGACCACCACTGCGATTGCAATCTTGGGGTTCTCCGCGGGAGCAAACCCGGTGAACCAGTAGGTCAGGGCCTGGTTGGTCCCTCCCTGCGCAGTTCCCGTTTTTCCTGCCACGGTTACCCCCTCCATTCTGGCACCGGATGCGACACCAGTGTTCACATTGGCAACCATCATTCGCGTCAAGATGTCAGAGGTCTCCACAGTGATGGCGCGATTCTGCTCCGACGCGGTGAAGCCCACCAGTTCTCGGAAGTCGGGGCGCAGAATGCGCTCCACGATGGTCGGCTGCATCACCAGGCCGTTGTTGGCGATACCGGCCGAGACCTGCGCCATCTGCAGCGGGGTCGCGCGCACGTCGAACTGACCGATCGCGGTGAGCGCGGTCTGGGCCTCGTCGATATCGGCCGGATAGGTGCTGGCGGTGACCGGCAACTGGAAGTCCGGCGAGGCGTCGAAGCCGAATGCCTTCGCATACTTGCGGATCACGTCATCACCGAGCTGGATGCCGAGCTCGGCAAAAGGCACGTTGCAGGACAGCATCATCGCGGTCGCGATGGTGACCTTGTCCGGATCCGAGCCGCAGCGGGCGTTGTTGTAGTTGCTGATGGTCGAGGTCGACAGCGGCAGTTGCAGGCGCACCGGGTTGTCCAGCTCGGTGTTCGCGCTGTAGCCGTTCTCAAGGGCGGCGGCGGCAACGACGAGCTTGAAGGTGGAGCCCGGCGCGTAGAGGTCGCCGCTGATGGCGCGGTTGATCAGCGGGTCGTCGTCGTTGGCGAGCAGGCGCTCGTATTCCTCGATCACCTGCTTGGAGTTGTGCACCGCTAGCGTGTTCGGATCGAAGGAGGGGTTCGAGTACAGCGCGAGGATGCGGCCGGTGTCTGGCTCGATCGCGACCACAGCGCCGCGGCGTCCGCCGAGGGCGCGCTGCGCGGCCTCCTGCGCCTTGGGGTTGATCGTCAGCTCGACGGTGGCACCGGCATTGCTGCCCCCGGTGATGGTGGCGAGCAGGCGGTCCAGGAACTGCGCGTCCGACTGGCCCACCAGGTAGCGGTTCAGGCTCGCCTCCAGGCCGGTGTTGCCCTGGTCGAGGGTGAAGTAGCCGGTGATGTGCGCGTAGCGGCTGCCTTCGGGGTATTCGCGCTGGTAGCGGTACTGGTCGCTGACCGGCGTGGAGCGAGCAATCGCCTCGCCGGCAACAATGATCGAGCCGCGCTCCACCGAGAACTGGTCGTAGCGCGACCGCACGTTCCAGGCATGGTCGTGCAGCTGGTCCGCCTCAACGGCCTGAATCACGGTCGTGGACGTGAACAGGGCGAGGAACATCAGCAGGATGAGCGTGCTGACGCGCTTGAGTTCGCGATGCATCTACACCACCAGCCTTGGCTGGTTGCGGACCGTGTCGCTCAGGCGCAGCAGCAGGCCGACGATCAGCCAGTTGGCGACCAGCGAGGAACCACCGGCTGCGAGCAACGGCGTGGTCAGGCCCGTCAAGGGAATGATGCGGGTCACGCCACCGATGACGATGAAGCACTGCAGCGCAATGACGAACGCCAGGCCGGAGGCCAGCAGCTTCGTGAAGTCGTCCTGCCCGGCGAAGCCGATGCGAATGCCGCGACTGATCAGCAGCAAGTAGAGCACCAAGATGGCGAACAGGCCGGCGAGTCCGGTCTCTTCGCCGAGGCTGGCGATGATGTAGTCGCTCTCGGCCAGCGGCGTGATGGTCGGCCGCCCCCGCCCGAAGCCGGTGCCGAGCATGCCACCGTTGGCGAGGCCGAACAGGCCCTGCACCAGTTGGTAGCTGCCGCCAACCGCCTCGTACACGTTCGGGTCGAAGGCGGCGAGCCAGCCGCGGAATCGTGCCGAGACGTGCGGCAGGAATTGCACTGCGATCGCGGCGCCCGCCACGAACAGCCCGAGGCCGAGCAGGATCCACGAGCTGCGACCGGTGGCGAGGTAGAGCATCACCACGAACAGGCCGAAGTACAGCAGGGCGGTTCCGAGGTCGCGCTGCAGCACCAGCACGCCGATCGAGGCGGCCCACACGAACAGGATCGGACCCAGGTCGCGCGCTCGCGGCAGCTGCAACCCCAGGAACTTCTTGCCCGTCAGCGAGAGGCTGTCGCGGTGTGTCACCAGGTAGCCGGCGAAGAAGACCGCCAGGGCGATCTTCGCGAACTCGCCCGGCTGGAAGGTGAAAACACCGAGGTCGACCCAGAGTTTCGCACCGAAGGACTCCACGCCAATACCGGGCAGCAACGGCAGCAGCAGCAGGATGACGCCGGCGGCCATGGCCAGATAGTTGTAGCGCTGCAGCACGCGGTGGTTGCGCAGCAGCAGCACGGCCGCGATCGCGACGCCGGCCGCGATGGCGGCCCAGGCCAGCTGGCGCACGGCGAAGCTGTCCCAGCCGCTGTCGCCTCGCGCGATATCAATGCGGTGGATCATCGCGATGCCGAGTCCGTTGATCAGGGTCACGATCGGCAGCATGAAGGGGTCGGCGTCTGGGGCGCTGATGCGCAGCACCACGTGCAGGCCGAGCACGATCACGGTCGGCAGGATCGCCAACTGCAGCATCTCGGTATCGAGTTCGAGGCCGAGGCCGAAGCGCACCAGCATGAGCGCGTAGGCGTTGATACCGAAGGCGAAGAGCAGCAGCAGGAGCTCGATGTTGCGCAGCCGTCGCGGGAGACGGCGACGCGGCAGTTTCGCCGGCGGCGCGCCGACGCGAGGCAGGGTGGCAGCCGAGGTCGGATCAGCGGGCGTCATGGCTGATCCGTTCCACGGTCTCGATGGCCGACTGCAGACTGTCGACCGCGATGGTGCCCTCAATGCGGCTGCGGAAGTAGGGACTCAACTCGTCCAGCGGTAGGTCGTCGTAGACCGTGTGCAGGCTGGACAACTGAATCGGGCCCACGTCCTGCGGCACACCGCGGTAGATGGCGACGAAGCCCGCCTCTTCACCGATGTAGAAGCGCGTCTGCGTCCAGCGATAGGCCAGCACCGCGCCGAGCACGATGAACAGGATCACCAGGATGAAGCCGACTAGCCAGCGAATGCGGCGGAAGCGGGCGCGGCGGATGTCCTCGGCGATCAGGGCGTCGAGGTACTCGTCGCTGTCCGGCTCGAAGTGGCTATCCTCAGCCGCGGTGATTGTGCTGATCGGGTGCAGGATCGAGGTGGTGATCCGGAAGGACTTCCGCTCGGTAGTCGGTTGGAAGGTTAGCGGCGCCACGGCCGAGCCGACCAGCACCGGGGCCGGTGGCAGCGATGCGTCGTCGGTGACCTCGACCACGACCACGGTGACGTTGTCCGGGGCGCCGCCATCGAGCGCGAGCTTGAGCATGCGTTCGCTGATTTGGCGCGGGGTGAGGTCGTCGCTGAGCAGCGCATTGAACTTCGCCTCGGGCACGTAGCTGCTGAGGCCGTCCGAGCAGAGCAAGAAGCGGTCGCCGGGGCGCGCATCCACGATCAGGGTGTCGATCTCGGGGGTGCCGTCGATGTCGCCGAGCACGCGCATGAGCACCGAGCGGCGCGGGTGGGTCAGCGCCTCCTCGGCGGTGATGCGGCCCGAGTCGACCAGGCGCTGCACGAAGGTGTGGTCGCTGGTGAGCTGCTCCACGTCGCCATCGCGCACCCGGTAGACGCGGGAGTCACCGATATGCGCGATCACGAAGCGGTTCTCAACCCGGAGCGCGGCACTGACCGTGGTGCCCATGCCGGCCAGTTCCGGGTGCTCGGCGACGGTCTCGGTCAGGAGCGTGTTCGCGGCAACGAGGGCCGCCTCGAGTGCGTTGCGCGCCTCCTCAACGTTGCCAAATTCCTGGTCGAGCTGGAGGATGCGGTTCACTGCGACCGCGCTGGCCACGTCACCGCCGGCGTGCCCGCCCATGCCGTCGGCGACGACGAAGAGGTGGCGGCCGCAATAGCCAGAGTCCTGGTTATTGGCGCGGATCTTGCCGACGTGCGAGACGGCGGCCGCCTTGACACCCACCATGGTCAGTTCCGCAGTTCGAAGGTCGTAGTGCCGACGCGGATCGGGGTGCGCAGCGGGACGAGCTGCGGGGTGCGCACGCGCTCACCGTCGAGGAAGGTGCCGTTGGTGGAGTCGAGGTCCTGAATCATCCAGCCCTGATCCCAGAGCACGAGGCGCGCGTGGTGCGTGGAGGTGTAGTCGTCGCGGATCACCAGACCCGACTCAGCGGAGCGACCGATGGTGAGCGGCTCAGCACCGAGCACGATCTCCTGGCCTTCGCGCGGACCGGAGGTGATGACGAGGCGCGTGGCTGGGCCTTCGTCGCGGCCGCGCTTGCGGTCGGTGGGGGCGGTGACGGCGACGGGGGGCGGGTGGTTGCTGCGCGCCTCGTCCTGCAGTTTCCGGACGCGAGCACCGAACAGGTCGGTGCGCAGCGCGAAGACGACGGCGAACACGAAGCACCACAGCAGGGCGAGGAACCCCAGCTGCAGTACCAGCAGAGTGAGTTCGCTCATCGGTCCCCCCGGACGTTGGGTGTGGGAGCTGCGCCGTGGTCTGACCCTACCGCGTCGGCCTCGAGCCGGTAAATGAGTCGGGTGCGACCGATGCTGATCACGGCATCATTCTGCAATTCCGCGGTGGCGACCTTGATGCCGTCCACCTTGGTGCCGTTGGTGGAGCCGAGGTCGCGCAGCACTGCGCGCTCGCCGTCCCAGAGGATCTCGGCATGCTGGCGCGAGGCGCCGGTGTCGCTCAGGGTGACGGTGCAGTCGTCGCCGCGGCCGATCGTGCTGCGCGCGGCAAGGCGGTGCCGGCTGCCAGCGACCTCCAGCGTCGGCACCCAGGCGACGCGCTCGCTGGACTCGGTGGTCACGTTGAGCATGCCCTCGCGCAGGCGCGGGTCGACCTCGAAGGCGATGTGCAGCGGGCCGGCGAAGGAGTAACGCTGCTCGGCGGCGTGCTCGCGCAGGATGCGATCGAGTTCCCGGGTCAGGCTCGTGCCGAGCTCGTCGACGCGGTCCTTGTCGGCTTGGGACAGCCAGACGGTGAGGGCGTGCGGGACCAGGATGCGATCGCGCGAGACGATGGCCGCGCGAGTGTCGAGCGCTTTGCGCAGTGCGGCAGCGATTTCGACCGGCTGCACGCCCGAGCGGAACGCCCGCGCGAACGCGCCGTTGACGGCCCGTTCCAGTCCGCGTTCCAGCTTGTCGAGAAGGCCCACCAATGCTCCAGTCGCTCGGGATCGTTACTGATCGTACTTGCCCTGGCTGCCGGATCGCCGAACCCACGCCCGGGTCCGCGGGCCGGGATTGCGCGGTTTCCTGGGGATTGCTGGCGGCCGGGGTGCCCCCGAATGGAAGTTGCAGAAATTCGGTGGTATTGTCGTTCCGTTGATCGCAGCAATGCGAGCAGCATCTCGCGCGAGTGGCGGAATGGCAGACGCGCTGGCTTCAGGTGCCAGTGCCCGCAAGGGCGTGGGGGTTCAAGTCCCCCCTCGCGCAC
>ENA-UOVV01001509-UOVV01001509.1-compost-metagenome-genome-assembly--contig:-NODE-1509-length-16670-cov-6.344689_pt1 | contig 16670 bp, 10 predicted proteins | sample MGYA00238155_ERZ761577 | MGnify/ENA primary metagenome ERZ761577 (study PRJEB28898, sample SAMN06268775) | compost metagenome | isolation source: Emeryville, CA | place: USA:Emeryville, CA | collected...
GCGAACAGCGAACAGCGAACAGCGAACAGCGAACAGCGAACAGCGAACAGCGAACCAGGATAGCATCTCTGGGTGAAATTGGCAAGTTTGTTCGCGGGCGCCGCTTCACAAAAGCCGACTATGTTGAGGATGGCATTCCTTCCATCCACTACGGCGAGATTTATACTCATTACGGAGTTGCTGCCACATCGGTCAAATCGCACGTCCGTCGCGACCTGGCGCAGCAACTTCGATACGCCCAGCCGGGCGACGTAGTCATTACCGACGTAGGCGAAACCGTCAAGGATGTGGGTAAAGCAGTTGCCTGGGTAGGGACAGAAGCGGTGGCCATCCACGATCACTGCTATGCCTTTCGGCATTCGATGAATCCGAAGTTCATCGCCTATTACATGCAGACGACCGCATTCATCGCCGAGAAGGCAAAGTATGTCGCACGTACCAAAGTTAATACTCTGCTGATAGATGGCTTCTCGAAAATCCGCATTCCCGTTCCGCCGCTGGAAGAACAGGAGCGTATCGTCGCCATCCTCGACAAGTTCGACGCCCTGGTAAATGACCTATCCGCCGGCCTGCCCGCCGAAATCAAGGCGCGCCGCCAGCAGTACGAACATTACCGCGACCGCTTGCTGACGTTCTCTGAGGCTGCATGAGCGAAGACCCCAACCGCTACCACATCGGGCCGATCGCGCTTTCCGGCGAAAGCACGGTCGTTGCCGAGTACGTACCCGAAACGCGGGTGCGGGAGCTGGGCTACCAGAGCGAGGATGCCCTGGAAAGGGCGCTCCTCAAGCAGTTGCAGGACCAGGCGTATGAGTACTTGCGCCTCACGAGCGAAGCGGACCTCACCGCCAACCTGCGCCGACAGTTGGAGGCGTTGAACAAGGTCGAATTCTCCGATGCCGAGTGGCAGCGCTTCTTCAGCGAGAAGATCGCCGGAGCCAATGACAGCATCGTCGAGAAGACCGCGCGCATTCAGGAAGACCACGTGCAAATCCTGAAGCGTGATGACGGAAGCACGAAGAACATCTACCTGCTGGACAAGCAGAACATCCACAACAACCGCCTGCAGGTCATCAACCAGTACGAGGCAGAGGGCAAGCGCGCCACCCGTTACGATGTGACGGTACTGGTCAACGGCCTGCCGATGGTGCACATCGAACTCAAGCGCCGGGGGGTGGATATCCGCGAGGCGTTCAACCAGATCGACCGCTACCAGCGCGACAGCTTCTGGTCGGGTTCCGGGCTGTTTGAATACGTGCAGTTGTTCGTCATCAGCAACGGCACGCTGACCAAGTATTACAGCAACACCACGCGCGATGGTCACCTCGCCGAGCAGCGCAGCAAGCGCGACCGCAGGAAGACCTCCAACAGCTTTGCCTTCACCAGTTGGTGGGCCGATGCGCGGAACCGGCCCATCACCGAACTGGCCGACTTCACCAGGACCTTCTTCGCCAAGCACACGCTTCTGAGCATCCTCACCCGGTATTGCGTGTTCGATGTGGACCGGAAGCTGCTGGTGATGCGGCCCTATCAGATCGTCGCCGCCGAGCGCATCCTGCAGCGCATTGTCGCCTCTACCAATCTCCGGCAACTCGGCAAGGCCGCGGCGGGCGGCTACATCTGGCACACCACCGGCTCTGGCAAGACGCTGACCAGTTTCAAGGCCGCGCAACTGGCGCGGGACCTGCCAGTGATCGACAAGGTGCTGTTCGTGGTGGACCGCAAGGACCTGGACTACCAGACCATGCGCGAGTACGAGCGCTTCGAGAAGGGGGCTGCCAACTCCAATACCTCAACGGCAGTGCTACAGAGGCAGCTGGAAGACCCGAACGCGCGCATCATCATCACCACCATCCAGAAACTCAGCCGCTTCGTCGCTCGCAATAAGAAGCATCCGGTCTACGACGCGCATGTGGTAGTGATCTTCGACGAGTGCCACCGCAGTCAGTTCGGTGACATGCACAAAGAGATCACAAAGTCCTTCCGGAACTACCACCTGTTCGGCTTCACTGGCACCCCGATCTTCGCCGACAACGCGGCAACATCCGGCAATCCGAAACTGCGGACCACAGAGCAGGCGTTCGGTGACAGGCTGCACACCTACACCATCGTTGACGCCATCAACGACAAGAACGTGCTGCCGTTCCGCATCGATTACATCGACACCATCAAGATCGCGCCGAACGTCCGCGACAAGAAGGTTTCGGCCATCGATACCGAACGGGCGCTCCTCGCCCCGAAGCGCATCGCCCAGATCGTCGGCTACATTTGCGAGCATTTCGACCAGAAGACCAAACGGAACGTCAGTTATTCGGTGGATGGCAGGCGAAGATTCGGGTTCAACTCCCTGCTGGCTACCGCCTCTATCGAAGCCGCCAAACGCTACTACAGCGAGTTCAAAAAGCAGCAGAACGATGTACCAGAGGCGCAGCGGCTCAAGATCGGCCTCATTTATAGCTTTACCGCCAATGAGGGCGAAGTGGACGGCTTGCTCGACGAAGAGGAGTTCGAGACCGAAAGGCTGGATCAGAGTTCTCGTGATTTTCTGGATGCGGCGATCCAGGACTACAACGCTCTGTTTGGCACCAGCTACGACACCTCCACCGATAAGTTTCAGAACTACTACAAGGACCTGTCGCAACGGCTTAAGAACCGCGAACTGGATCTTGTCATCGTGGTCAACATGTTCCTGACCGGCTTCGATGCCACTACGCTGAACACGCTCTGGGTGGACAAGAGCCTGCGCGCGCATGGGCTAATTCAGGCGTATTCGCGCACCAATCGCATCCTGAACTCGGTCAAGACCTACGGAAATATCGTCTCCTTTCGCAATCTGGAACAGGCGACCAACGACGCACTCGCCCTGTTCGGCAACAAAGATGCCGGGGGCATCGTGCTGCTCAAGCCCTACGGGCACTACTACGAGGAGTATCAGAAGAAGGTCGCCGAACTGGAAGAGCTGTTCCCGCTCCCAATCGGCGATTTCATCCAGGGTGAATCGGCGCAGAAGGCGTTCATAAAGCTATTCGGCTCTATCCTGCGACTGAAGAACATTCTCACCGCCTTCGACGACTTTGCGGGCAACGAAATCCTCAGTGAGCGCGATTTTCAGGATTACCAGAGTCACTATCTGAACCTGTATGCAGAATTCCGCAGCGCGTCGGATGCGGAGAAGGAGCGCATCAACGAGGATGTGGTCTTCGAGATCGAACTGATCAAGCAGGTGGAGATCAACGTTGACTACATCCTGATGCTGGTGGAGCAGTATCTAAAGGCGAAGGGAACCGGGGAGGGCCAGGAGATTCGCGCCAACATTGAGCGTGCGATCAACGCCAGCCCGTCGCTCCGTAACAAGAAAGACCTCATCGAACAGTTTGTCGATTCCGTCTCTGTGGGGGGTAAGGTGGCGAAGGAGTGGCCCGCCTTCATCACGAGCAAGAAGGCGGAGGAACTGGAGCGTATCATCGCCGATGAGGGTCTCAACCCCGGCGAAACCAGGACCTTTGTGGAAAACGCATTCCGAGACGGCGGCATTCCCTCTACCGGTACCGCCATCACAAAGATACTGCCGCCGGTCTCGCGTTTCGCCCGGAACAACAACCATTCGGTGAAGAAACAGACGGTGCTGGATAAACTGACGGCCTTCTTCGAGCGGTACTTTGGGCTGTCGTAAAGCTCGGCTCCCGTAAACAGGAGGAGCTTTTTCCGGCGCGCGTGTTCCGGTCCGGCCGTTCGGCGGGGAGTGCCGGGGGGACAACACGCCGAAGCGGGAGCACGCTTCGGACAGCGCATCGAGGAGGAGAGTTCCCCATGGCAAAGCCGGCCAAGAATACGATCTGCCTGTGGTTCGACAAGGACGCCGAGGACGCGGCGCGCTTCTACGCGGAAACGTTCCCCAACTCCGCGGTCACCGCGGTACACCGCGCCCCGGGGGACTTTCCCTCCGGCAAGCAGGGGGATGTGCTGACAGTGGAGTTCACCGTGATGGGCATTCCCTGTGTCGGACTCAACGGCGGCCCGGTGTTCCAGCACAACGAAGCGTTCTCGTTCCAGGTCGCGACCGAGGACCAGGAGGAGACGGACCGCTACTGGAACGCGATCGTCGGCAACGGCGGCCAGGAGAGCGCGTGCGGCTGGTGCAAGGATAAGTGGGGGCTGTCCTGGCAGATCACGCCGGTCGTGCTGACCGAGGCGATCGCCGATCCCGACCCCGCCGCCGCCAAGCGCGCCTTCGACGCGATGATGGAGATGACGAAGATCGACGTCGCCACTATCGAAGCCGCCCGCGCCGGCAGCTGAGCGCCGACCCCGGGCGGCGGGAGAGCCTGCACTTCCCGCCGCCCGGTCAACCCACCGCCTTCTCCAGCCGCGCCAGCCGCTCCTCGAAGCGGGAGATCCAGCGCGCGTGGCCGCGCTCCCGCCAGTGCGCGTACCCCTCCTCATAGAGCGCGCGCGCCCGCGTCACCTGCCCGGCAAACGCCAGCAGGTCGCCCAGCGTCCCCAGCGCCGCCGCCCGGCTGTCCGCCGCGCCGATCGACGCATAGATCGTCACCGCCTGCTCCGCCTGCTGCCGCCCCAGCGCGCCCAGACCGGGCCGCCGCCCCAGGATTGCCGCCGTCTGCTGGAGACAGTCCGCGACCCCGTGCTGCCCGAGTTCCGGGTGGGCGTGGTACAGCGTCAGCGCCGCGTCGAAGGCGGCCAGCGCCGCGTCCTCGCGCTCCGATCCCATGCGCGCCAGAATGCACCCGCGCCGGTAGTGCGCGCCCGGGCGATGCAAAACCATGTTCGGATGGGTCGCAATGGCCTCCTCCAGCAGCCGACTCTCCGCCTGCGCGAACTCCAGCGCCTCGTCGTAGCAGCGGCGCGCGTACAGGTTCTCGGCCCGCAGGCCGCACAGGGTCGTCCGAAACAGCAGCACGCGCTCGGGCCACGGCTCCAGCGTCCGCTCCGCGATCTCCGCCAGCTCCAGCGCGGAGGCGAACTCCGCGTCGTCGCCCCCGAAATGCGCCGCCATCAGGGCGTGGACCACCGTGTTCGCGAGGCTCCCGGCGATCTCCGCGCGCATCGCTTCGTCGTCCGCGTTGCGCGCGCCGGGGTGGGCGATCAGGGAGTCGAAGGCGATCCGCGCCCACCGCAGGGCGGCCGCGAAGTCGCCTTCGCGGTGCGCATGGACCGCCAGCGCGCCTGCGGGCCAGAAAGCCTCCCCCACGCCGGCATGGTACGCCTCCTCGAAGCGTGCCGCCGCGTCCCGGTGTAGCTCCCGCACGAGCGGCTCGCCGAGCGCCACGGCGTGGTAGGCCAGGATGTCGATGCACTCGTACATCTCCTGGTCGATCGGGCGCTTGAAGCGTTCGGTGAGCGCCCGGCGCCAGTTCGCCTCCTCCTGCGTGATCCACTGAACCGCCGCCGGGGTCCTGGGGCGTATATACCGCAGTTCATCGAGGATGCAGCGGACGAAGTGGCCGGTGTGGCGCGCCCGCGCCGTGCGCCGCTGCGCGGGGGACAGCCGGGCCAGCGCCCGCTCCCGCGCCGCCGCCGGAATCTCGAAGCGCTCCCCGCCCACGCGGCGCAGCAGACCCGCTCCGGCCAGCGCCTCCAGCGCCTCGGTCGCCGCCGCACTGCCCCCGATGGCGCAGGCCTGCTCCGGCGTGAACGCCTGCGGGAACACGCCGAGCCGCGCGAAGGCCACCTGGATGGGGATGGGGAACGGGCGCAGCGCGGCGTCCAGTGCCGCGTCCAGCGCCCGCTCCTCGCGCACCGTCAGCGCCCGGTGGCTCCCGTCTCTTGCCTCGGTCTCTTCTTCTAAATGAGAGAGGAGTCCCTCCAGGTCCGTGGGCGGTCGCGCCCCGCCGCGCCGGGGGGGTGCGGCGTCCGCCAGGCGCACCAGCAGGGCCAGCGCCGCGTCGAGGTGGGGGAACAGGGCATAGGCGTGCGCGGCGGCCTCGTAGGCAGCCCGCCGGTCGGCGGGGTTGCCCCCCGCCTCCAGGGCCTCGGCCAGGGCGAGGTGGACCTCGGCGCTCAGGGCTTCGGTCCGCGTCCGCACGCCGTCGAGCCAGTCGCTGCCCGGGATGTCGATGCCGGGCAGGAACGGACCGGCGGCGAGGGTGCGGGCCATCTCCCGCAGTTGGGCGGCCCGCTCCGCGTGGGGAAGCTGGGCCAGAGGGGTGCGCCGGATCGTCTCCCACGTCGCCTCGGCGTCGAGCAGGTCAACGCGCGCAAGCGCGCCGGGCGCCAGGCGCACGACCCCGCGCTCGTTGGCGAACAGATCGGCGTCCACCTCCTGGCGCAGCGCCCGTATGGCGGCGCGCAGGTTGGTGGCGGGGGCGTCCACGGAGGACGAATCCGGCCACAGGCGCAGCGCGAGCGCGCCGACGGTGAGGGTCGCCGGGTCGAGGGCAAGCGAGGCGAGCAGGGCGAAGGCGCGCGGGGTACGCAGCCGCGTGATCTCGGTCCCGCTCTCGGGATGTCGGAGCGCGGCGCGCGCGCCCAGTGTGGACAGGTGCCATCCCCTCACGCTTACACGTTCGCCACCTTCGAAAAAAAACCTGCGAAGCGACGTAGCTTTGCCCGCTTTCGCAACGGTCTCGCAACGCTTCCCTGCTTAAAATCCCTTAATAGCAAGCAATCTGAGCTGCCTGAGGAGATGTGTCATGAAACGTTCCGCCGCGCGGCGTGTCCGTGCTGCTGCCTGCGGCGCCGCCGCCGCGCTTACGGTCGGAGTGGTCACGGTGGTCACGACGGCCGCGCCGCAAGCCAGGGCGCAAGCGCCGTCCGCTGCCGCCGCTGCCGCCGCTCCTGCCAGCACGACGAAGCGCGTTCTCGTTCCGCCCATGCGGGTCAACGCCACGATCGCGTCGACCGCCCCCGGGCTCGGCACGGCGTTCTCGGAGATGCTCACCAGCGCGCTCCTGGAGCGGGGCGTGCGGGTGGTCGAGCGCCAGCAACTGGACGTGCTGGAGGCGGAAAAGAACCTGGGAAGCCACGTGCTCGATACCAACTCCGCCCAGAAGACCGGAAAGATCAAGGGAGCGTCCATCGCCCTCGTCGGCTCCATCACCGAGTTCGGCGTCCGCGACGTGAAGAAGGGCGCGCTCGGCGTCGTCGGGGTCCTCGCCGGCGGGTCGGTGAAGCAGTCCGAACTGCGGATCAAGGTCGATGTCCACCTGGTCGATATCGCGACCGGCGATATCCTCCCCAACTCCCAGGTGGTCCAGGAGTCCAAGCAGGTCGACACGAGCTGGTTTGCCGGGGCGGGCAGCCTTTTCCGGGGGCTCCCCCTCGGCGGGCTCGCGGGCGGCAGCTCCAACGAGTGGCTGGAGAGCAAGGCGGGCAAGGCGGCGCGCAGGGTGGTCGAGGAGGTCGCGGATAAGATCGCTTCCCGGATTCCGCGTTCGGCCGCGGGCGCGGAGGAGGCCGAAACGCGCGAGGTCGAGCTGGTCGGCCTGACCGACTTTTCCCAGGCGGAAGCGTTCGTCGCCGCGCTCGGGAAGGTGCCGGGGATTCTCGGCGTCGAGGCGCACGATTACACGGACGGGGTCCAGAAGCTGACGGTCACGGCCTCCGTCAAGACGCTCAGCGCGCTCCCCTCGCTCCTGCAGTCCTCCCCGGCGCTCAAGCCGTTCGGCTTCAAGGTCAGCGGCGTCAACAAGGCGCGGATTCAGCTCAAAAAACAATGAACGCTGCCGCCACCGCGCACCTGGTAAGGTGCCGGCGCGGCGCGGCAAGGAGATTCTGAGATTTATGTCACCACGTAGTCTGCGTTTCGTTCGAGACCTGTCCCTGGCGGGTGTGGCGGTTGCCTGGCTCCTGGCCGGCTGCGGCGGCGGCGGCGGGGACAAGCAACCCGGCCCGATCACTTCGCCGTCGTCCTCGCCGACACCGACGCCCACTCCCACCGCGACGCCGCCTCCGCCGCCGGCTGCCACCGAGATGCGCGTGCGCGTCACCTTCCCCGCGACCACGCGCCTCGTGCCCCAGGCGGCGCAGTCCGTCGTCGCGGAGCTGCGCGGCGAGAACGAGACGCTTCTGGCAACGCACACGTTCACGCGGCCTGCCGAGGGCGGCGTGCGCGAGTTCGTATTTACGAACGTCCCCCGCACCGACATCACGGTGAAGACGAGCGCCTACGAAACGCCCACCGGGACCGGGACGCCCCTGGCCGTCGGGGTGCAGGTCGTTTCCAACCGGACGGGAGCCGGCCCCACCGTCGAGGTCGCGATGGCTTCGACCATCACGGGCGTGGCCATCACCACCTCGGCGCCGCAGGTCGACCCGGACGAAGGGGCGACCCTGCACGCCGTCGCACGCAACGACGCCGGGCAGAACGTCCCCACGGTGCCGACGAACTGGCAGTGGGCCTCCTCCGACCCCTCGGTGGCGACCGTGGAGCCCTCCGGCCCGACCGCTCTGGTGCGCGGCATCCGCGCCGGGACCGTGGAGATCCGGGCGACCGACAGCGAGAGCGGCGCGTCCGGCACCCTCACCGTGCCGGTCCTGAACCGCGCCCCCACGCTGTTTGTGCGGGACGGCAAGAGCCTCTTCTGGTTCAACTCCCGCACCGCCCGGGCGGCCACCCGCACCACGGCGCTGGCGTTCACCGCGATTCAGGAGCGGGTGGTCCTCCTGAAGGACGGCAATCTGGTGGTGAACTACGGCGACAAAGTCGCCCTGGTGGACCGCACCACAGGCACTGTCGGCGCGGCGTCGGCCTCCTTCGGGTACGGCTCCAACGGCGTTCATGCGCTGCTCGCGCTGAACGACCGGGTCCTGGTCCACACCACGATGGGCTTCTCAATCGTCAACCCGTACACCGGGCTGGTCGAGAGCAAGCATCAGCACCCGGTCTTCAACGGGGTCGCGGACATGACCCTGGGGCCGGACGGGAAGATCTACCTGGTCGCCGGGTCCCGCGACGGCCAGGGCAGTGACGATGTCATCGCCCGCATCGCGCTCAACGCGAACGGGACCATCCAGGAGGAGACGATCCTGCGGAAGGAGTCCGGCGTGAGCTTCACCGGCCTGCGCTTCCTGAGCGACGGCAACCTGGCGGTCCTGGACCGCACGGCGAAGGCCCTGCGCCTGTACTCCGTCAGCGGCGCGAGCGCCCTCCCGCTGGCCTCGACGGCCCCGGTCGGGGACGGCGCGGCGCGGATCGACGTGGGCCGCAACATCCTGGAAGCGGGCGACGAGATCCTCTTCGCGACCACTTCGCGGGGCGTGCGCCGCTTCTCCTACAAGGCGGGCGTGTTTGCGCCCCTGGACCAGGAGAGCGCGCCGTTCCTGCCGGACGGCGGCACCGCGGTCTTCTGGGAGGATGTCCTGATCGCCCCCAATAACTGACCCGATAACAGGGAAGAGGCGCCCGTACGTTCGCGTGTGGGCGCCCCTTCGCTCATTTCCCAGCCCGGGGAGGTAGTATGTCCCGTCTCCATTCTGCCGGGAGGACCGCCCGGTTCCGGACGGTCCTCGCCGCGGTGTTGGGCGCCGGTATCGCGGCAGTGGCAGCCGCCGCCGCGGCGCCGCCGGAAGAGCCGGCGGCCAGCGCGCCGCCGCGCCCGCCGATCGCGCCCTATACCACCGCGCCGCTCTCGGGGCGGGTGGTCGTGGTCCCGATGACCTTCCCGCTGCTCGGGGGGAGCATGGCCGCCTACTCCCCCAACTACAACACGGATCGCGGCTCGCACCGCCACACCGGCCAGGACCTGCGCGCCCCGAAGATGCGCCCCATCGTCGCGCCGTTTTCGGGCGTGCTCGGTTTCAAGCCGAACACCTTCTGGATCTACGGCGACAACGGCTACCGGTGCCTGGGCACCCATCTGAACGACGACACGCCCGGCACCGGCGACAACCGCGCCGACCCCGACTTCATGTTCGCGCCGAACCTGCGTCCCGGCGATCGGGTGGTGGAGGGGCAGCTTATCGGCTATGTGGGCGACAGCGGCGACGCCACCGGGCCGCACCTGCACTTTGAACTGTTCACCCCGGAGGGCGAACTCGTTTCGCCCGTTCCCTCGCTTCGGAAGGCGCGCTCCCTCTCCACGCCGAAGCCGCCGGACCTGGGCCTTTCCGCCCTGCCCGCCGCCTACCGCCCGGCGGCGGGGGAGGCCCTGGTGCTCGGCTGCCCGCGCGCCTTCGACCCGGCGCGGCGTATCCTGACGCTCCTGCTGGTGGCGCGCCGCGGCGCGGAGGGCGTGGTGAAAGTGGCGGTCGCGCCGGAGCGGGTCGCCGTGACGCTCACCCCCGAGGAGGTTGCGGCGGCCGGCGGCGCGGAAGCCCTCCGGGAGCTGCCGCGCGACCAGTGCGTCGGCGCCCTCGTGCCCGCGAACGCTCCCCGGGGCCGGTCCGCCCCCGCCCGCCGGCTGCTTCTGTGGGAAGCGGCGCCCCCGCCGGAGCACGGCGCGCCCGCGCTGGAGCACAGCGCGACCGAGACGCAGGCACAGCGTAGCGGGTCGCTGGAGCTGCTCTCGTGCATCGGGAAGGGCTTCGCCGCCTACGAGAAGACGCTCGGCAAGCCCGCTTCGGTGGATGTGGACACCCGGAGCGGAAACCCCGGGGAGAACCGCACCTACGCGGGCGCGGCGCTCCGCGCCCGTGGGATCACCGAAGTCCACCTGTCCGCGTACCAACTGATTCCGGAATCCCCGGGCGCCGTCACCCTGGTGCGGGTGTTCTTTCCGAAGGGCGCGCGGCTCACCTGGCAGGAGGCACTGGATAGCGTCGGGCTTCCGAAGGCGGGCGTGGAACCGGTCCACCACGACCTGAAGGGGCTGAACAACGGGACCTACCGCAGCTATCTCCTCGGCGGCCTCTCCTTCGGCCCCGGGGTGCCCGCGTCGGAGATCGTGCCCGGTCCGTACCCGGGGTTCGATGTCGGCTACGGCGTTACCTGGTTCGACACGGGATACCCCGGGACCGACGGCGCGCCCGTGCTCCAGATACGGTATGAAAACTTCGCCCGGACACGCGCGGTCCCGCTGGAGGCGTGGCGTTCCCATGCGGTCGAGGGGGCCGAAGGAACGATGGAGGTGCTGCCCGATGGGGCAGTGAAACTCACAACCACGAAGGTAGGACGGGAGCCGTGGGGCCACGCCGCCTGGGTCGCCTCCGCAGCGGTGGAGGATGGCGGGGAGTACCTGATTTCGTTTGAGGCGAAGGCGGACGCGCCGCGCCGCCTGTGGGTGTTCGCCGAGTTGAATGAGCGGCCCTGGTCGCCAGCCGGGCTTGATGAAAAGAACGTCGCCCTCGGGACGGAGTGGCAGCGCTACACGCTCACGTTCCGCGCAACGGGAGTGGCCGGCAGGTCGGTGCGCATTCCCAGCTTCTTCGTGGGGGACCGGCCCGGCACGGTCTACATTCGCCGCCTCACCGTCCGGAGGAAACTCCGGTAGCCAGGCGCACAAACGGCCCGTCTGCCCGGATGGATAGCACGTGTAGAGGAAGGCAAGTGGAAAGAGATCATAAAAGCCTGACGCCCCTCCTGGAGCGGCGCCTCGGGCTGATGGAAAACCGGCTTCTCGAAGCGCGGCAGGAGACGTACCTCGCCGAAGCGCGAAACCTGGTGCGGTTCGTCGAAGCGGTGGCGGGCTGTCTGCCCACGGGGGAGGTGGCGCCGGTATGCGAGGCGGTGGGGCTCCACCTCTGCAAAGTGGCGCACGACGCCCACCACCGGGAACAGGACACCTTCGCGCACGCGCTCTTCTCCCTGGGCCTTCCCTTTCTCGCAGCCCCGCGGGAACGGAGCCGTGTCCTGGCCACCTTTGCGGAAGCGCTGTGTGTGCAAGGCGATCTGGCGGCGGCGCGTCGTGCGTTTGAGGAGAGCCTGGAGGCTGCGGAAGAGACCGGCATCCCCGCCGTCGCCATCGCTGCCGCGGCCCGGCTTGGGGACTTTCTTCACTTTATCGGCGACTGCCCTGCGGCGCAGCGGTACCTGGAGGACGCGCTGGAGCGCGCCACGACGGCCGACACGCCCGGCCTGAACGCGGGGTTCGGCGAGGCCGTGCTGCGCCACCTCGGTTTCCTCTTTATCACGCGGGGCCAGTATGGGCAGGCTCGCCTCGCCCTGGACCGCAGCCGGGAGATGGCGCTCTCCACGGGGGACCTGCATACCGCCGCCGACTCCGACCGGGGCATCGCGCTCCTGCACCTCCACACCGGAAATCTGGCGGTGGCGCGCGCGCTGCTGGAGAGGGGCCGGCTCCCGTGGCGCGAGCGCGGCCACCGACGCTGGCAGGCGGTCTACGCGCTGCATCTGGCGGAGGTCTGTCGGTATGAAGGGGACGACGCCGGCGTCCTGTGCCACGTTTCGCAGGCCGAAGCGCACCTGGAGCATACCCGCTCTCCTACCTCCGCCGCGACCGCACGGTACCTGCGCGGCTACGTTGCCCTCCGCCAGGGAGATGCGGAGACGGCGCTTCACCATCTGATCGACGCTCTGCGGCTCCAGCGGCGCTACGCCGGGCGACGTCACCTGCTGCCCACGCTGGAAGCGATTGCGGCCGCGCAAGAGCTACGCGGGCGTGCGGCGTCCGCGCTCGAACTCCTGGCGATTGCGGACGCCGAGCGAGAGCGCTTTGTCATCCCCGTCCCCCCGGTCGAGCGCGCCGGTCGCGCCTGCCTCCTGGCACGGCTTTCCGAACGGTTTCTCCCCGCCCGGTACGAAGCGGCGCGGTCGGGGGAGGCCGCTCCCTCCCTGGAGCAGGTCGTCGCACGTCTGGTGGAGGAGCAAGAGGCCCCGGCGTAGAAAGGCACGGGTACCCCTGGCGAAGCCCGTAAAACGGACGAGTACCAGTCAGAACTAAGGAGAACCAGACAGCATGGAAAGCGAGAGGACGGGTCATCATCGGGCCGCGCGTGCGCGGGCGGGACGCCGGGGCATTGCGCTCCTGTGCCTGGCCGCCTGCGGCGGCTTCCTCTACGGCACAATCCGCGAGCGCGTGACACGAGGGACTACGGCTCCCGCGGCTCCCCCCGCTCCGGCGCACGGCGTCAAAGCGACGCCGGCAGCGGCTCCCCCCGGCTCCGGCGACCTGACCGGCACGGCCGCGGCGGGCACCAATCTCTTCACCGCGCCGGCCGCCGCGGCGATGGAGGCGGGCGACTACGAGGCGGCGCTCGGCCGCTATCGCGCCGACCTGGCGGTGGCGCGTACCGACGCCGAACGGTTGGCGCTGGCGGATAAACTGCGCGAGGTCGGCCTCTCGGCGCACATGCGCGATCGGGGGCAGGGGCGGGTCGCCCTGGCCGCCTATGAGGAGGCACTCACGGTGTACCGGGCACAGGCGGCGGGGAGCCGTCTGGCGGCCGCGCTGCCCGACCTGGCGGACGCGGCCCTGATCCGGGGCGAACGGGAGATGGCAAAGGCGGCCTGGGACGAGGCGCTTACGCTTCCGGAGACCCGAAAGGACGCCGGGCTCCTCGCCCGCGCGGGCAGCTTCCGGCAGGCTCTGGGAGATTACGACGGGGCCGAGTCGGTCCTGAAGACCGCCCTCGCCCTGCACCGCGCCGAGCACGACGACCGGGGCGCGGGGCACGCCCTTCGGTATCTGGGAGCGCTCAACGTGGAGCTGCGGCGCTACGACACGGCCAAGGCGCAGCTCGCCGAGTCCGCCCGTCTCCTGGCGAAGGTCGGCCCCACCGAGGCGGAGACACGGGCGGCCGTGCTGGGGACGTGGGGCGACGCGCTTCTGGGCGAAGGAAACGCCGCGGGAGCGGAGCGGCTTTACCGGGAGGGCCTCGCCGTCTGGAAGGCGCGCGGGCAGGCCTTCTGGACCGGGGTGTTTGAGGCACGGATGGCGGACGCCGCTCTGAGCCAGGGCCGGTTGGCGGAGGCAAAGCGGCTTGCCGAGTCGGGCCTGCGCCGCCTGGAGCAGTCCAACGGCCCCGCGCGCCGGGCGCTGCCGCTGCGGGTCCTGGGCGACGCCGCCCGCGCCGAGGGCAACTTCGCGAAGGCGGAGCAGTACTACCGGGAGAGCCTGGCCCTGTGCGAGGAGGTGGGGAGTCCGGCGGCCGTCGCGCGGTTGCGGACGGCGCTGGCCGACCTCGCGCGGGACGCGAAGAAGCCGCCCCGCTAAAGCACGCCCTGCTAAAGCATACGCTTACGCACGCTTACGCACGCTTACGCTGCCCGCACCCCTCTGGGTGCGGGCAGCCGTTCCTTCCCGCCCTAGCCTTTCGGCTTTAAGTAGCCGTGCATACGGAGCCACTGGGCGAAGGCGTCGAACCAGCCGGTGCTGGTGGTCTCCTTGGGGTACATGCCGAAGCCGTGCCCGCCCTGCTCGTAGTAGTGGAACTCGACCGGGCGGTTGGCCTTGCGCCAATTTTCGATCAGGCCAAAGTTCACCGGGAACAGCGGGTCATCGGCCGCGAGCGCCACGAAGAGGGGCGGGGCGTCGGCCGGAACCTCCATCGCCGACAGCGGGCCGTAGATGTTGCCGAGGAAGGCCGGCTTGGCGTCCTTGTTGTGGAGCGCGGTCGCCATCGTGAGCGCCGCGCCGGCCGAGAACCCGATCATGCCGATGCGGTCAGGGTCGACGCGCCACTTCGCGGCGTTGGCGCGGACCAGGGCAAAGGCGGCATTGGCGTCCGCAATCTGCGGCGCAAGCCGGGCGGCCATGTCCGCGGGGGAGGGGCGCCCGGGCGGCGGCGGGGGGGGGGGGGCTCCGGCCGGAGGCGTGCCGCCCGGCGCGGGCGGGCGCGGGGCCGGGGGACGCGCGAACTCCTCCAGATCGGCGGGCGTCTGGTTGAGGCGGTACTTCAGCACGAACGCCGCCACGCCCCGCTCCGCGAGTGCGCGGGCGACGTTCCAGCCCTCGTTCTCCATCGACAGCGTGCGGAAGCCGCCGCCGGGCGCGACGATGACCGCGGCGCCGGTCGCCTTGGCCGGGTCCGGCAGGAACGGGGTCAGGGTGGCGACGGTGACGTTGCGCGCGAACTTGCTCCCGTACTGGCTGTGCCAGGATTCGGGCGTGGTCGCGCCCGGCAGCGGACCGGTGCCCAGTTCGATGGCGTCGGGCTGCGCGGGGATCGGGATCGCGGTCATCCGGTCGTTCGGGACCGTGGCTGCCGGAGGCTGTTGTGGAGCGGTGTGTGCCATAAGAGGATGTCCGAGCAGTAAGAGCGTTAAGAGTGCGCCGGAGGCGAGGGGCTTCCTCAGACCACGGATACGTTGAGCGGCTGTCATTGCTGCCCTCCTTGTTTTCCGGTCTCCCATGCCAGGGTTTACTGAGTGTACGCTCAGTAAATAACAAAAGTCAAGCCGCCGCTCCAAAAAGGCGCGCGGAAGATCGGGAAAGCGGCCCCGGCAGAGTGGTGAACTCTGCCGGGGCCGTGGCGCAATCCGTGGATAGGCGGGCTAAAGTCCGTCAGGGCTTCCGGGGTCCTTTCGGGACATCCGGAGCGGGCCGGGCGGCGCGCCCCCTGGTTTCCAGAATCTCAACCTTGCGCTCACCGGTGGCGGGGTCCGTGCTCACGCGCACGGTAGCGGCGATGATCGGGGTATTACCCGTCACTTGCGGAAGCGGGATATCGAACACCCGCGTCTGCGGCCCCGCCGTGATCGTGATGCGCGCCGTTTCGGGAGCGCTCCCGCTGTAGTAGGCCGCGCCGATTTTGTAATCGCCGTCCGCCAGGTTCTGGATGAAGTAGTGTTCCGGACCAAACTGCTGGGTGTCATCCACATCCAGGTAACCGTTCGTGCCCTGCCTGTGCCCGTAGTACACCTGTGTACCGTCCGGCTCGATCACGTGCAGATCGACATCGGGCTGTCCCCCCCACGTCAGCTTGACGGTAAACTCGGCGTCCGGGATGATGCGCAGTACGGCGGACGGTGCGCCGAAGTACGCGGACGACACGGCCTGAACCAGCGGAATCCGGCGTGGTCCCCGATTCGGCCCCCGGTTCTTTGCGCACGCATCGGAGTCTTCCGCACCATTGCTGCAGCCGGATACGCCGTTGGATTGCAGGATGGAGACCCCGGCCGGGGCGAAGCCATCCACAACCACGATCCCGATGTGCCCGCCCCAGCAGATGATGTCGCCGGTCTCATACCCCTCTGTCGTGAGGTTGACGCGCTTCATCTGAAGACGCCACTCCGCGGGAAACGCCGCGTTCCAGGTTGCAACCTGCCCCTGCAGAGCGGCCGTGCCGACGGGCAGGTTGATTCCCGCCGCCTGCGCCGCCAGGTGGACCAGTCCGGAGCAATCCAGCCCGTGGACCTGATCCGTGCAGCAGGATGTGGAAGGGCGCTGGCGAACGGTCGGGTCCTTGCTGCCCAGGGAGTAGGCAAGCCCGTTCTGCGCCGGCTTGTTCGGGCCTTCGTCCGCGTACTGCCACAGGGAGCGATCGGTAAACTGCTGCGCCCGTGCCACCATCTGGGAGATGGCGAGGGATTTATAATCCTGCGGCGTGCGTGGCGCGGCCTGGCGCCCGCGTCCCGAAGCCCCGAACTCGTCCAGGACCTGCTGGACCGTCCGCCCGTCGACCAGGACGATCTTATCCTGCGGGAGCACGGGAAGCTGCTCCATAGCGTCCACGGCCTGCGCCTGCTGCAGGGTCAGACCTTCTCCGTCGACAACCAGGTCGCCGCCGCCATTGGGCGGGGGCGGGGGGGGGGGCGGGGGCGGGGGGGGGGGGGGGGGGGGGGGCGGGGGGGGCGGGGGGGGGGGGGGGGGGGG
>ENA-UOVV01001516-UOVV01001516.1-compost-metagenome-genome-assembly--contig:-NODE-1516-length-16622-cov-4.585381_pt1 | contig 16622 bp, 12 predicted proteins | sample MGYA00238155_ERZ761577 | MGnify/ENA primary metagenome ERZ761577 (study PRJEB28898, sample SAMN06268775) | compost metagenome | isolation source: Emeryville, CA | place: USA:Emeryville, CA | collected...
CTTGCGAATCACTTCCAGGCTGGGCTTATTACGGCCGTTTAACAAATGTGAAACTGCGGAACGCGGTATGTCAATTTCATCAGCAAACTGCGAGGGCGATTCACATTTGTGACCAATGATTAAACGAACTTTATCAAGTAAATCCATAGGAATTTTATCCATTTAAAGCACAAAGTTAATATTGTTAACCGAATTTCACAAATGTTTTCACCAGAATTCACTTTTGTTTCTACAATTTACTTTTGTTTATTGTGCTAAGTTTACAAATGTTTTTGGCGTGTATTTACAATTGTATATAAAAAAAGAAGGCCTTGTAACGCATTACAAAGCCTTCGTAGGATCAATAAAGAGGTATTTCTAGATGCTCACGTTGTTTTCCCGGAGTGCATCATTCAGGGATGTCTTCAGGTCTGTGCTGGGTTTGCGCTTACCGATAATCAGTGCGCAGGGGACATGGAACGTACCGGCGGGGAATTCTTTGGGTATGGAACCCGGGATGACCACGGAGTCTTCAGGTACATAACCGCGGTATTCTACCGGTTCGGAGCCGGTTACGTCGATGATTTTAGAGCTGCCCGTAATGGTTACCCCGGCGCCCAGAACGGCTCTCTTGCCTACACGTGCGCCCTCTACGACAATACAACGGGAACCGATAAATGCCCCATCTTCTATGATAACCGGAGCCGCCTGCACAGGTTCCAGCACACCGCCGATTCCAACACCACCGCTAAGGTGCACGTCGGCACCGATTTGTGCACAGCTACCAACCGTTGCCCAGGTATCTACCATGGTTCCTGTTTCGATATGGGCCCCTATGTTTACGTAGGAGGGCATCAGGATCACTCCTTTGGCAATATAGGCTCCATAGCGAGCCGTAGCCGGAGGAACTACGCGAACACCGAGCTCATCATACCCACTCTTTAGCATCATTTTATCATGATACTCAAATATGCCAACTTTGCTAATGTTCATTTCCTGGATGGGGAAATACATGATGATGGCCTTCTTGACCCATTCGTTCACAGTCCAACCTCCCTGCCCGTCGGGTTGTGCCACCCGCAATCGGCCCTTATCCACCTCCTCGATGATATCGCGGATCATTTTAACAGTATTCTCTTCTTTTAACAGTCTTCTGTCTTCCCAGGCCTCCTCTACCCGTTGTACAATATTGTTCATAAAGTTTTAATTTAATTAAATTATTATAACTCGTTAAAATTCTTACACTTACAAACGTCAAAAAAATGAAAATTCTGATCCGGAAAGCCGTTTTTGTTCTATGATATAGAAATATAAGGCCTGTTGGACAGTTAGGATGAACCCCTGCAAAAATAACAACCATCGCCCCTATCCCCAATATTCCGGGAAAATATTAATCCCACCCGTTAACCACACTGTCCTGCCCCACAGCCCGGATTATACAAGACTTTAGCATAATGCTAAATCCTGATTCAGAATTTAGCATTTGTTGCCGGATGGCAGAATAAAAGAAAATCGGGAAAGCGTTCTTTTATTCTCCTCCTGATTTGCGTAATTTCGCGACAGAAAAAATATTGAACCAATATAACGAATTGACATGGCACAAGTTAAAGTAGCGATCAATGGCTTTGGAAGAATTGGCCGTCTGGTTTTCCGTCAGATTTATAACATGGAAGGCATTGATGTCGTAGCCATAAACGATCTTACAAGTCCTTCAGTACTGGCCCACTTATTGAAATATGACACCGCTCAGGGAAGATTTTCAGAAAAAGTAACCCATACTGAGAACTCCATCATCGTTAATGACGAGGAAATCACCATTTACGCGCAGAAAGATCCTGCACAGATACCCTGGGGCAAGCACGATGTAGACGTTGTTCTGGAATGTACCGGATTTTTCGCTGACAAAACCAAGGCTGAGGCTCATATCACAGCCGGTGCTAAGAAAGTAGTGATCTCTGCACCTGCAACCGGTGATCTGAAAACGATCGTATATAATGTAAACCACGATATCCTGGATGGTACTGAAACCGTCATCAGCGGCGCTTCCTGTACTACCAACTGTCTGGCTCCCGTAGCCAAGTTCCTCGACGAGAACTTCGGAATCGTGAATGGTTTGATGACCACGATCCACGCTTACACCAACGACCAGAATACACAGGATGCTCCTCACTCCAAAGGTGACCTTCGCAGAGCCCGTGCAGCTGCCCAGAACATCGTTCCCAACAGCACAGGTGCGGCCAAGGCAATCGGACTGGTGCTTCCAGGCCTGAAAGGCAAACTGGACGGTAGCGCTCAGCGGGTTCCAACCATCACTGGTTCATCTACCGAGCTGACGGTGATCCTGGGTAAGAAAGTTACCGTGGAAGAAGTCAATGAAGCTGCAAAACGTGCCGCTGACGAAAGTTTTGGCTACACCGAGGATCCAATCGTAAGCAGTGACGTAATCGGCATCACTTACGGATCCCTGTTCGATGCAACCCAAACCCGCGTTCTGACTGTTGGAGATTCTCAGCTGGTACGTGTGGTAAGCTGGTATGACAACGAAATGTCTTACGTATCTCAGCTGGTTCGTACCCTGAAATATTTTGCGAATCTGATCAAATAAGATACGGATAATCTGAGTAAAAAATCGCACAAGAGCTGGTTAATCCCGCCATTGTGCGATTTTTTTATGACTGTTCAGCTGAAAAATCCCCCAGAATCCTCGCCCGGATATACTTGATCGTAAATCCCTGTTCCCGGAATAACTTTTCGTAGTGGGTGGTAATATTATGGTGTTCTGCCAGCAGATCCGATTCATATAAATTGTCTGTGTGCTCCAGCAGCACATAGCCCGGCATATCCTTCAGGACTTCCAGCGTGTATTCGTAGAGAAAGGGATTGTCGGTCTTCAGGTGGAATATTCCCCCTGGTTTGATCCACCTTGCATAACGCGTCAGAAATGCACGGTTAGTCAGTCGCTTTTTCTCATCCCGGTCTTTAGGCTGCGGATCGGGGTGCACCAGCCAGATTTCATCGACTTCCCCGGGCTCGAAAAATTCGTCCAGAAACTGAATCGAAGCCCTCAGAAAGCCTACGTTTTTCAAGCCGAGTTGCAGGGCAGCCTGACTACCCCGTGCGATCCGGTCACCTTTGATATCCACACCGATGTAATTGCGGTCCGGAAAGGTTTTGCCCAGACCTACCGTATATTCTCCCTTGCCGCAGGCGAGTTCGAGTATCACCGGATTCTCATTTTTGAAATAAACCTCCCGCCATTTTCCGCGGATGGTGGTATAAAGAGGCTTGCCCACCTCTATCACATTGTCTGCAGCTGCGTTCTGCGCAAAACGAAATAGTTTTCTACGTGCCATTCTGAAAAAAATACTGAATCTTTCGGGTATCAGAGGTCGGAAATGTCAGCCACTACAAAGGTACTGCCTCCGACGTAAATACTGTCATCGGGGCTGGCTTCCTTCAAAGCGGCTTCCAGGGCCTCGTTTACATCCGCATATGAATTCCCGGTCAGCCCGAAGATTTCGGCCTGTTTTTTGAGCTCTTCCGGGGGTAATGCGCGCATATTGGAGGGTGCACAGAAATAATACCGGCCGGTTCCCGGCAGGATGGCCAGCATCGAGCTGATGTCCTTGTCGTGGACAAAACCCAGCACGAAATGCTGCTGCGCCGAGGGTATGGTCGCGAACTGCTGTATGGTTTCGGAAAAGCCGGGCAGGTTATGCGCCGTATCCGCCACGGTAAACGGTTTGTCATACAACCGCGTCCAACGCCCCCGGAATCCGGTAATGGCGGCTACATTGGCCAGTGCTTTTTCAACATGCTCCTGCCCTACAGACCAGCCGAGCTCCCGAAGCTGATCCACGGCTACCAGTACCCCTAAAACGTTCTTTTTCTGGTAGTTACCTGCCAGGTCCAGCGATATTCTAGTGGTGTTATTATATTTAACATTGTTAGATTTTTCGATTTTCAGAGGTAACAGACCGTTTTGGACGGGCTCGGTTACCACCCGGCCGAAATCCGTACCATAATGAACTGCCGTTTTCATTTCCCGCGCTTTACGCTCGAAAACTTCGGTAATAGAGGGCTCCTGTTTCTCGCTCACCACCACCGGTACCCCTTCCTTGATGATACCGGCTTTTTCGAATGCGATCTGAGGGAGGGTATCACCCAGCTGCCGCATATGATCCTTTCCGATATTGGTGATGACCGACAAAACCGGCGTGATGATATTGGTGGAGTCGAGGCGCCCGCCCAGTCCAACCTCGATGACTGCTACATCGACCTTTTCCCTCCGGAAATAATCGAAAGCCATGGCTACCGTCACTTCAAAGAATGAGGGGTTAATGGTCTCGATGTACGACCGGTATTCCTCCACAAAATCAGCTATATACGCTTCACTGGCAGGCACTCCGTTTACGCGTATCCGTTCGGTAAAGGATTTGAGGTGCGGCGAAGTGTAAAGGCCGGTTTTATAGCCGGCAGTCTGGAGAATAGCGGCCAGCATGTTAGAAACACTGCCTTTACCGTTGGTACCGGCCACGTGGATGGTGGGATAACTGTTTTGGGGGTTACCCAGTTTATTGCAAAAAGCCAGGGTAGTCTCCAACCCTGGTTTATAGGCCCGCGCACCGATCTGATGGAACACAGGCAGCCTGTTATACAAATAGGCCAGCGCCTCCGTATAATTCATAAATCCTTATTTCGCACGTATACGGAAGGTGATCGTACCGACCGATTCGTCGGGTACGTTGGAAGTTTCAGAGATGAAGGTAAGTGCCCTGACGGCATTTCGGTATTGATTGACCACGGAGTAATCGGTGATGGTCGTACTCTGGGTGATCACATTTTTGACCCGTCCGTTCTTGTCTACCACGATTTTGAAGACGATATCTCCTGTAGCGTCGGATTTGTCATTTACCTGCGGAGCCTGGCGCCATTTCCAGCCTTTCAGGTTATACCCAACATTCGAACCGCCGCCACCGCCTGATCCGCTGTAAGTCTTGGCATAAAGGCTGCCATCCTTAACCCCTTTGTCACCTACCCCGCTCGCGTCGTCCCCATTGTTGTTTCCACCTACTCCGGAGGCCGTTCCATTGGTGCCATTGCTGCCCGTAGCTCCTCCTTTCGATTTGGAGAAAAGAGCATCCTGGTTAATGGCTTTTTCAGGGGTTTTGGCCGGGGTATTGGAAGTAGTAGGTGCGGCCGACTCGGTATTTGTTTTCTTGGTTTCTTCCACCGGTTTTTCCACAACCGGACTCTTCACGTTCGAGGTAATGGCTGGTTTTTCCACAGCCTTGGTCGTGGAAGTTTTCTTCACTTCGGTAACCTTGGGAGTCGGAGGAGTTGGTTTGGGCGTAGCTTTTACTTCTACTTTTTCCGGCTCGGGCCGCATATTTTCGGCTATTTTCGAGTCGTTCGCCTTGTTGAAGGTCTGGATTTTGCCCGAACCCACCGGATCAACCCCATAGTTGACCTCCACGAACATTTCCATGAGCTCAACTTCGGGCTCGGTACGGGTAAGGGTTATAAAAGCGGTAGTTATCAACAGGAAGGCCATAATCCCGAGGGATAAACCCCAGGATTTCAAGATTCTCTTACGGTCTTCTGCATTGGTGAGTCCCATGATTCTCAAGCTCTTTATTGGATTGGATAATCGCCTTTATTCACACTATAGTTCCTTGGACAAATAAACTTATCAACAGTTTAATCGGGAGTTATCCACAATTTTTAATTAGTTATCCACAATGAATGGCGAGTTATCCACAATCCTTGGTTACTTTTCCTTATAAATCCAGGCGCCTTTGGCTGTTTTGTTGACCACGGGAAGTGCCTTGCGGGCTTCCTCCCAGGTATCATAGGAAGCAGCGCTCAGCATGTATTTATCCCTGACCGGAATGGTCGTTACATTTTTAAACCCTTCGTGTTCCAGCCTGGCAGCCATTTGTTTGCCGTACTTCTCCAGGGAGGTAGTCGATACATATACCGAAGCAATCAGATGGTATTTTTTGCTGCCGCGAGTGGTTTCCACCACGGTTTCCACGGGTTTTTCCACAACCTCTTCCGTCGGTTCTGCCTTGGCAACGGGTGCTGCAGGAGCTACTGTTTCCGTCTTGGCCATACGGGCAACCTCCACCGTAGCATTGCTTTTTTCACTCACAAAGAGAGACCGTACCGCTTCAAACGGATTCAGGGAGCTGGTAGCCCCCGGTTCATTCGATAATACCGCACTCACATAGACCAGTATTCCGGCAATACAGGCGGCACTTATCCAGTTACCCCAGGAAAATTTCCGCGGGGCTGGCAGGGTTTGCGTATTAGCTTCCTCCCTGACCTCACTTACAAAAGTTATGGTTTCCTCCTCCACAGGTACGATGGCCATCTCAGGAACGGAAACCTGCACGGCTCTTAGGCCGTAAAACTCAGGATGGAAGTTGCGGGATTCGTCGGGATGAAAGACGATTCTACCTTCCCCGTTCAAATGGAAATTACCAATGCCATTCAGCGTGATCAGCTTGTTCTTGCGGATCAGTGAATGGGCCGTCTGAACAAAATCGTCGATATGTTTCCGGGCCTGCTGGTAGGAAAGCCCTTCATTTTCTGAAATAAACTTGGTAAGGAGCCCGTCGTCAATCTTCAGGACCTCATTGAAGGCTACTTTCCGTTCAGACGGCAGGTATTTGCCCGTCTGCTGATCGAAACGAGCGGGAGTGTAATGCGTCAATACGCTTCCGAACCCCGGGATAATGACACAGTCCTGATCGTACAGGAGCCTTTTGATGTACTTTTCAACTTCTACCATGATCGGCGGATTTTTAATCTAACTGGGAAGTTAGAAAGAAAATGACAAACCGCCAACAAAATTCAATCCTTGTTGACGATAATTCATGTATCGTTCGTACTCTTTGCCGAAGATATTGTTGATGTTGACAAACGCTGAAAAATTCCGTGTCAGCAGATAATCGATCTTCAGGTTCAGGTCTGCAATGGCAGGGAGTTTCCGGATTTCACCGGTTTGGAAATTGGCTCCCTTAATACCCGTATAGGTATAAAGCTCCGTAGTGATAAACAGTTTTTTGCTGACGGTCAGTGCGTTGAACCAACTGAACTGAAACCTGGGTCTGTGCCAGGGTTCCTCCACGTTGCTCACGCCATAATCACTGAAACTGGTTTTTACGGAAGTATTGAACAGGTCTCCGAACTGATAGCCGGCCTCTCCCGATATGGTCAGCACATTGGTCTTGCCACTGTCATAAATCGCTGAAAAGCGGGTGGTGTCTGAAAGGGAATTATTGAAGTAATAGAAGTTCTTGTAATTGGTGAAAGCTACCTTGGCTTCGTAGTTGAACCCATCGCTCTCGCCCTTGATACCGGCGAAAATATCAGAGTTCTTGATGGTGTTGGCCACCAGCAGGTTTGGTCCGAGCCATTGGTTTTCAGCCAGGAACGACCGTAGGGTATTCCGAACGATATCGCCATTGTAGCCGGCTTTGATGTGAACACCCGGTAACAGTGCCAGGTCAAGGTTTACTACAGGGAACGCCCGGGTACGGTTGACATCCAGGCCATTGTCGGTTTCGTTGACCACATTCAGACCGACGGTCAGCGAGAAAATGTCGTCTACGTACTTGAACGACGGCCGGACACGGAACATGTTTCTGCCGAAGGTTTCATCCGAATCCACCCTTTGCGAAACATAGGCATCTGCGTCAAATATGGCGTACAACGACTCGGTAACCGGTAAGGAGGTCTGCAGATTTGTTCCCCAGTCGATCTCAGAGGCATTGTATCGGTCCTTGATCATATTCAGCATGGTTACCACCTTGTAGTCAATCAGACTGTTGGGTTCGGTATTTTCAAGACCCAGCTTAACCCCGAACCGGTTCAGGGTCTGACGTATCGTATCGCGGTCGACTTCGATTCCCTCCGGCGGACGCTGATAGCCGTAGAAATAGTAATTCTTTCGCTCATACTCGAGGTTTCCATCCAACCGGGAGGTTGCTCCCAGGTATTTGGCTCCTACACGCAGCAGGGTATTGGCATTGGCCGAATTTTTACCATCAACCGGTCCGCTGGAAGCCGACAGATGCTTGAGCTCCCCGGTAGCGACGATATCTTCACTCGTACGCGAGCTGATAAAAGCTTCGCCCAGAAACCGGCCAAAATTCCCCGCACCCAGTTTTATGTAGTTGTTCAGCGGCTCCGGCAGTTCACTTCTTTCCTTTTCATCCGACGATACGGCCACGGCCGGGGTTATCGTTGGGCTCGCGGGAGTGATACGGACATCGTTGAAGCGGTAATTGATTTTACTCTCTTCCGTTTTGGAAACTGCTGGCTGAGCTTTGTCCTGCAGCCTGTCAGCTCTGGGAAATTCAATACCTCTTTCCTTAACGATTTCGTAGGTCTGACTTTCAATTTCTCCTCGCTGCGCCTTGGCAGACACAGCGGCACAAATCAGTGCAGAGGAAGCAAAATATCTAACTAATTTCATATAGGTCTCAAAAGATCTTTAATTCTGCCGGGGATTAGTTGCTGCCTTCGATTTTGGCCAGTTTTTCCCTGGCCGTAGCTACCGCCTCCTGATCATCCGCATTTTCAATTATGGAATTCAGCGTTGCACGGGCCTGTGCCACCTCCTGGGTAGCTACATAGATATCGGCTAACAGCAGGAATGATTTCACGCGCCAGTTATCGTAACCTTCAAAGTTCTTGCTCAGTTCGAATACAGTCGCCTCCGCTTCCTTGTATTTCTTTTGCTGGAACTCGATGCTGGCTACCCAGTATTTTGCTTCAGCCCCGAATTCATCCCGGTAATCGTCCGCAATTTTCCTGAAGATGTCAGCAGCTCCTGCCAGATTACCTTTTTCCATGGCAATTTTTCCTTCCAGGATACGAGCCTTTCCGACACCCTCCGGAATTACATTGCCGAGATTGATTACCTCCTTGACATAGACCATCGAGCTGTCGTAATTCTTCAGCATGTGGTAGGTTTCCATCAGGCCTATCCACGCAATTCCCTGTTCTTTTTTATTTTCTGCATTGTTCAGCAGGGCTCTGTAACTGGTCACCGCGCTGGAATAATTACCGCGGTCGATATGCAGTTCAGCCGATCGCTGTGCAGCTGTAGCCACGTAGGTCGAACGGTTTGCACTGATGACCTGACCATACAACTGCAGGGCGTTACCTATGTCATTCATTTTGTCATAGGAAGCTGCCAGGAAATATCGGGCGTCATGCAGGTATTTGCTCGAAGGATAGCTTTTGATAAACTGTTCCAGCGAGGTAACGGCTGCTTCGTATTTTTCAGCATAGTACAGATTCTGGGCATTGCCATATTCTACATCTTCCAGCTTGCTGTTGCCCGGGTTGTTCTTTCTTACGACACTAAGTATCTGATTGAACTCCTCCGGACGACCCACCGCAGCGTAACTTTCCTGAATACCCTCCAGGGCACTGGTGGCAGCCGGTGACGAAGGAAAATCACTTAGAATCCGCTTGAAATCGGTGATCGCGTGTTCGTACACCTCAATATTGTAATAGGACTGCGCCCTTCTCAGCAAAGCCGAAGGAATCAGCGTACTCTTGGGCTGTTCATTAATCAGTCGGGTAAAGCCCTTGATAGCGGGCGAATAGTTTGCTTTCTGGAAATCCACGTCAGCAATCTGGAACATGGCATCATCCACGTAACTGGATTTGGGATACTGACGGATCAGCTGTTCAAACTGTACTTTCGCCTGTTCCTCCTGGTTCATGTAGACCATCGTACGGGCTTTCTGGAACAACGCATAATCATTGTCAACCTTACCGGATGCCGATACCCGTTCGTAGGTTCGCATAGCCTCCGTATAGTTTTTTTCGGCCAGGTAACAGTCGCCCAGACGAGTGGTTGCATCTTCCAGAACCTGAGAATCCATGCCTTCCGGCCGCGCCAGGAAATTGCGGAAATAGGTGAGCGCCGACTTGTAATCCTTTTGGTTATAGTAGATATAGCCCAGGGCATAAAGACTTTTCTGACCGTAAACACCGGTTTTCGGATCCTTCGACAACTGGAGGTATATCTGTCTGGCCTTGTCCGTATCGCCCATCAGGTCGAGCGACTCGGCCTTCAGAAACTGTGCGGCCACATTCAGAGACTCATCAACAGGGTTTTTAAGGGATTTATCCAGGTTAAAGATTGCGTTGGCGTACGCTTTCTTATTGAATTCCGCAATAGCCTGGTTGTAGGTTAGCCGCTGATAGGTAGCATTGATTTCGGGAGTTCTGCGGCTAAGTTTCTCAATGTAGGTTATAGCCGCCGTATTGTTGTTTGACTTCACATAGGAATCAGCGATCAGCTGGTCCACTTCGTCCCGGTACTTACTCGAAGGATATCTTTCCTGGAAGCCCTGCAGATCTCTGATGGCATCCCCATGGTTACCCAGTTCGATCTGTACCTTGGCTCCGTTGAAGGCAGCTTCTTCCTTAACCGTAGGATTGAAATCGAGCCTCGAGGCATTTTGAAAGGACGTCAGCGCAAATTTGGGGTTCCCCTCCTGCAGGTAGCTGATACCGAGCAGATAGGAAGCATACTGTGCCGTAGAATCTTTTCCTGTAGCTATGTCCTTGAGCTGATCAATGGCTCCCTTGAAATTCTGGTTGCGGAACTGTGCATGCCCGTAGTGCAGATTAACCAGGGGGTTTAGTTTCTTACGGCCCATCATTTTCTGATAGCGCTCATAGGCCGTAGCCGCTGACGTGTAGTCCCCTTTCAGATAATACACCTCCGCCACGTAGAGTGCCACTTCATCCATCTGCTGTCCACCCTGCCTGAGAATTTTCTCTCCATAGGTTACCAGGTCGTCGTAACGCTCCAGATGATAGAGCGAAGTGACGATCCAGTTAGGAACCAGGCTTTTGTAATATTCATGGTTCTCGAGTCGGGAAAAATTGGCGTAGGCATCCTGGTAATTCCCTTTCTTATGCTCTATCACCCCTGCGTAATAGGCCGCATCCGCCCAGTTGGCAAAGGAGGTCTGGCCTTTCAGCTGATTGAAAATCAGCAAAGCCTTGTCGTCCTGCTTGGTCTGGTAGTAGGACATGGCGAGCTGGTAGGAACTTACGTCCTTCTTCGCGGCCGAACCTGCGTATTTAATGGCTTTTTCCAGGTAATCGATGGCCTTGTCATACTCCTTGTTATCGTAAAAATGCTTACCCAGATCGGCATAAATCAGCTGAGCCTTGGGGTGTTCGGCATGATTACGGACAAATCGATCGACCTGCATCTCGGCTTCCGGAAAATTCAGGTATAAACCGGTTACCGCGATATAGTATTGGGCTGTCACGGCATTATAGTCGCTGGTGCTCAGCAAAGGACTGGTTTCTTTCAGATATTCAGAAAACTCCTGACGGGCTGCCAGGAAATTGTTTTTCTCAAAGAATTCGAGACCCTTTCGGAATCGGGCGTCAGGTTCGGAGTATCCGAGGGTATTTTGTGCATTCAGGTGGGACCCGCCAAGGGTAGCCAGACATCCTGCAATCAGTAAGTTCCGTTTCAGAAACATAAAAAGGATAATGTAATTACTTTACAACAACTTGCCCCGGTATTGTAAACCAGGCTAATTTCAAATGAAAACGAATGTAGTACAAAAAGCGTATAAGGTCAGGGGAAATGGACAAAAATAATCCGCGACCGAAATCCCCCGTAATATCCTCAATTTAAAATATTATCTCGTTCCGGCGGAGACTTTCGGTGAAGTCCCTGTGCATCTGACGGAACCTTTCGGCCACCTGGTTCCGGAACGATTCGTCAAATATCCGATCCACCTCCTCTTCCGTTTCCACTTCGGTCTGATCCAGTTTATAGGTCTGCTCGTACTGCCCTCCTGCCTCAATTTTGATGATATACTTTCCGTTCCACTGATAAAGACTAATTTTGTACGCCGGGTCCGGAATATCCCGCAGATATCTCATATGCCTATTAAATTCTGATTTTTCATGAGCAAACAGCAAAAGTAGTAACTAGTGATGAAAATAATTATTCCAGCATCGTTTTTAATCTTCCTCTATACGTTTATCTCGTGTACCAGCCAGGACAAGTCTGAAGCGGGGACTTTTTTCCTCAAGGGGAATGTCCAGTTTAAGGACAAAAGATTTGAGGAAGCCGTGCGGCTCTATGATGAGGCGATTAAAAAATACCCGGACCTGACCGATGCCTATCTCAACAAGGGGCTTGCCCTGATGCAGCTCGACCGCCCTGAAGAAGCCTATGAAAGTTTTTCCATTGCGCTGCAGCAGGAAGATGGCTTCCATGAGGCAAGACTTGCCCGCGCCGAGGCCGGGCTTCGCCTCAACCGGTTGAATCAGGCAGAAGATGACCTGAAATTACTGACGGTAGCGTATGCGGACTCCAGCCGGTTCTATCTGATCAGAGGGAATCTCTACGTCGATAAAAACAACAGTGCCCTGGCATTTGCGGATTTTGACCGGGCGATCGCCCTGGATCCCGCTAATTCACAAGCCCTGGTCAACCGCGGGGTCATCCTTTTTGAAGAAGGGAAAAACAGCCAGGCGAAGCAGGATTTTGAAAAAGCCCTGCAAATCAATCCCACACTCAGGGAGGCGGTTAATAATCTGGGCCTGGTGCTGCTCCGCGAAGGTAATTATAAAGATGCGCTGGATCATTTCGAAAAAGTGCTGATCAGGGTACCCAATGACCCCTATGCGCTGAACAACAAGGGAGAAGCGCTGCTTCATCTGGGGAGATATGAAGAAGCGCTGAAATGCCTCAACCGCTCGGTGGAAATTAATCCGGATAACGGACATGCCCTGAAAAACCTGGGAGTATATTATTCTGCGCAGAAAAATCTTCCGAAAGCTGTCGAATTTTTTGATAAAGCGCTGGCGCTGGAACAGAACGTCCCGGGCCTGCATGGTCTGGCAGGAAAAGCCCATCTGGCAAATAATGATCTGAAGAAAGCCTGTGAGATCTGGTCCATCGGAAAGATTCTGAAAGACTCTGTTTCCATGGCGGAAGCTGGGCTGCACTGCCGGTAAAATCTATTTCACGTATGGTCAAGGGAGGGAAATCGGAAGGTTTCCCTCTTTTTTCATCAGTTTGAACGTAACTTCCGGTAGGCTTCCTGAATTGCACTGTAGACCTTTTTATTCGCATCCGGGTCGGTAAAAACCTCCAGAAGGGCAGCTCCCTTATGCTGAACAAATTCCCCTATTCTAGCTTCCAGATGGGAAGCTTCTTTCACGGAAAAATACCGTAACCCCGCCTCCCGTACAGTGGATTCAGCATTGAAATGATGGCGTGTTTCGAAATAGGTTCCCAGTTCAGGCTGGCGGGTCGGACCGTCGATCATCCGGAATATGTGGCCGCCACCGTTGTTAAGAACCAGTATCTTCAGATTGGAAGGAAATTCTTCGAGCAGAAAACCGTTTCGGTCGTAAAGGAAGGTTACGTCCCCCACGATGAGAAAGACCTTGCGGTCGGTTGCCAACGCCGACCCGATTGCAGTACTAACACAGCCGTCTATGCCGCTCGTACCCCTGTTAGCACGTATTTCCTGCCTCAATCCCAGCCGTTTGAGGATGTTGGCATATCGTACCGGCATACTATTCCCGAGATGTACCAAATCCGCCTCCTCAAGCAGGGAAGCCAAAATCTTTATTGATGATAGATCATTTAACGATGTTAAATTCTCCTCAATTGACTCACTTACCACACGGGCGGCTTCCCGATCACGTCGGAGCCATTCATTTTTGTAGGCACCATCGAAAAGCGCTCTGTTTTCGACAAACGATTTGAAGTCGATGTCTTCCAGCATCTTCGCAAAGAAGTGTACGGGAGCGACCGGAATCCGGAGCGTAAGCGACTGAAGGCTGTCTGTCAGATGGGTTCCGTTGCCGATGTGCCAATGTTTTTTGGGGGGGAATTTTCGGATAAAATTCCTGAACTTTTTGGAAAGCAAGGACTCCCCGAAGGTAACCAGCAGATCGGGCCGGAGGGAATCAGCATCATCCGGTAAAAGTGCAATATCCTGCATGCTGATGAAATCCGGATGATTTCCCAGATTGGAGGTTACATCTCCCAGTACGGGTATCTCCCACTCTTCGGTGATTTTCCCCAAAATTTCAGTCAACTGAGGATTGGCTGGGCCCTGCCCTCCTGCAATCAGAATTTTACCGGCATCCTCCCATTCTTCCTGGAGCGTATGCCAGTCGGCCAGGGATAGATCTGGCTGCACCGATAAGGACCTTATGATCCTGTTCCTGCGGGGTATATATTCTTCACTTTCCAGCGGATAAAATGGCTCCCGTATGGGGACATTCAGGTGAACCGGTCCGAGGGGATAACAACTGGCCGTCAGGTAGGCCTCATTGGCTACCCGGTTGGTATGCCAGATGATATCGGGGGGGTGATCATCGGTTGGTAGTTCAAGTGAAGCTTTAACATGCCTGCCGTAAATATCTCTCTGATAGATGGTTTGCCCATCCTGCTGATGGATCCATTCCGCTGGTCTGTCGGCCGTAATTACAAGGAGCGGCACCTGGGAGAAGAAAGCTTCCGCCACGGCCGGGGCCAGGTTATAGGCGGCAGTGCCTGAGGGACAGACCACAGCGACCGGTTTTCCCAGTTCGGTGGCAAGTCCGAGGGCTATATACCCCGCCGATCGTTCATCGATGGATACCAGGGTCTTTACGGCCTGATTCCGGGCAAAGGCCAGCGTAATGGCGGCACTCCTCGAACCCGGGGAGATGACGGCGTGAGAAAGTCCCTGCTGAACGAGGATATCTACCAGATCGACGACAGGTTGTATGACAGGCATGACGACTAATGAATAACTTCCGAATTTGGGGGCTGAATTTAACAAAAAAGCCTCACCCTCTAGAGGATGAGGCCTTTTTACAGCATTTAGCTGATTAGCCCAGATACGTTTTGAGTGCTTTGCTTCTGGAAGCGTGGCGAAGTCTTCTGATCGCCTTTTCCTTGATCTGGCGTACCCTTTCCCGGGTCAGGTTGAACTTCTCTCCGATTTCTTCCAGGGTCATGGCGTGTTCGCCATTCAGACCGAAGTAAAGTGAGATTACGTCTGCTTCTCTCTGCGTAAGCGTCGACAGGGCTCTCTGAACCTCTTTGCGCAGCGATTCGTTAACCAGCCCACTGTCTGGCTTGTCTTCTGTCTCGTTCTCGAGTACGTCGAGGAGACTGTTTTCTTCTCCCTGAACGAACGGGGCATCCATCGACACGTGACGACCCGAAATCTTCATGGTGTCAACAACCTCAGAAGAGGAGATTTCCAGTACCTCAGCAAGTTCTTCCGGTGAGGGTTCACGTTCGAAACGTTGTTCGAGTTCGGAAAACGTTTTGGATATTTTGTTCAGAGAACCTACCCGGTTCAATGGAAGGCGAACAATACGGGACTGTTCGGCCAAAGCCTGCAGAATAGACTGGCGTATCCACCAAACCGCGTAGGAAATGAATTTAAAACCACGTGTCTCATCAAACCGCTGAGCAGCTTTAATCAGACCCAGGTTACCTTCATTGATCAGGTCACCTAGGGATAAACCCTGGTTTTGGTACTGCTTTGCCACTGAAACGACGAACCGCAGGTTAGCCTTGGTCAAACGCTCCAGGGAAAGCTGGTCTCCGTTTCTGATTTTTTGAGCGAGGATTACCTCTTCATCAGGGGTCAACAAATCGACCTTACCAATCTCCTGCAAATACTTATCCAGGGACTGGCTTTCGCGGTTGGTGATTTGTTTGCTTATTTTAAGCTGTCTCATGCTAAATTTTTACTATTATCACTCCGTGTATTAACGAATATTATCTATAGTGTCTTACGTAAGAGATAACATTTAACTACTTCGTTTTGTTCTCTGGGCGAGGCAATAAAACTTTTCTGGACAGGCGGTACTTACCGGTTTTTTTGTCGATTTCCACCAATTTCACTTCCACTTCATCGCCAACCTGAAGTACTCCCTCAACCGTTTCAAGTCTTTCCCACTTGATCTCAGAGATATGGAGTAAACCATCCTTGCCTGGCATGAATTCCACGAAGGCTCCGAATGGCATTATCGTCTTAACCACACCCTTATATACTTCGCCAACCTCCGGAACGGCTACTATGCCCTTGATTCTGGCTACAGCTTTATCCATAGAGGCCCTGTCTGATGAGAAAATACTCACAAATCCTTGATTATCTTTCTCTTCAATATTGACAATGGCACCCGATTCTTTCTGGATATCCTGTACGACTTTACCACCAGGGCCGATTACCGCTCCAATCTGATCTCTGTCGATCTTGATTAAGACGGCGCGAGGTGCATGAGGTTTCAGATCAGGACGGCTTTCTGTAATAGTTTTGTTCATTTCACCGAGGATGTGCAGACGACCGGCTTTGGCCTGCTGCAGGGCTTCTCTCAGTACTGTAAACGAAAGTCCGTCGATTTTAATATCCATCTGGCAGGCCGTAATACCTTTTGCAGTACCGGCTACCTTGAAGTCCATATCCCCCAGGTGATCTTCATCTCCAAGGATATCGGACAGAATCGCATATTTTCCGGTTTCCTTGTCGGAAATCAGACCCATAGCGATACCCGATACCGGAGCTTTGACCTTGATACCCGAGTCCATCAATGCCAGTGAGGCCGCACAAACGGTA
>ENA-UOVV01001517-UOVV01001517.1-compost-metagenome-genome-assembly--contig:-NODE-1517-length-16621-cov-4.258662_pt1 | contig 16621 bp, 18 predicted proteins | sample MGYA00238155_ERZ761577 | MGnify/ENA primary metagenome ERZ761577 (study PRJEB28898, sample SAMN06268775) | compost metagenome | isolation source: Emeryville, CA | place: USA:Emeryville, CA | collected...
CGCCGGGGCCGCGCACCAGGGTGGCGAATTCCGCAGTGCTCAGCCAGCGCAGGCCCGGCTCCTCGGTGCCGCAATAGGAGTTGTGATAAACGCTGCGCAAGCTGATTTGAGTCGGTGTGGGTTGCGCGCTGCATGCCCCCATCAGGGCGATGCTGCAGGATAAGATAGCGGGACGGAGGGCATTCATAACGTGATTCCTCAAAAGCTTATTTGTGCAGACACTGGATCGGGCAGGCGAGTTTCCCTTCGATCCGCACCTCTCGTGGTTTTGTTGTCAAAGACCATTCCAATAGAATGCCGCCTTTTGCGCACTTATCGGGAAGACCCTCTATGTCATTCATGCTTCACCGGTTCAGTATTTCTTTGCTCGCCGCACTCTCACTTTTCCTGCTTTCCCATACTGCATCCGCCGAGCCGGTGAGGATCGATTATCTGGTCACTTTTCTGCCGGCGAAAAAAAGCGCCGAAGTGCGCATTGAGATCGATCAGGCGGACTGGTTGAAGCAAGTGCGCTTCAACCTGGAAAAACACGAGCTGAACAATATCAAAGCGAGCGGCAAAATCGAGCGTTCTGAACAGGCGGTGATCTGGCGGCCCAAAACCAAAGGCAAAGCCTATTTCAGCTACACCATTGGCATACCGCTGCAACGCTCGCCCGGCGTGTATCGCGCCATGATCAATAAGGACTGGACTTTGCTGCGCGGCGAGGGGCTGATACCGCCGTTGAAAGTGAGTCGCACAAAAAAAGTTGAGCGCGAAATCTACGTGTCCTTCTCTCTGCCGGAGGACTGGACCTCAGTACAAGCGGGCTGGCCGCGAACAGCGGACAACGAGCGGGTATTTAAGCTGGACCGAGGGGAAAGAGCGCTGGTCCGTCCCTACGGCTGGATTATTGCCGGTGCCCTGGGCACACGGCGGGAACAACTGGCGAGAACGGAAGTAGCCATCAGCGCGCCGCGCGGGCAGAACTATCGCCAGATGGAAATGATGACCTTTCTCGGCATGATCTGGCCGCACATCGACAAGCTCTTTCCCGAGGTTCCGGCGAATCTGCTGATCGCTGGCGCTACTGATCCCATGTGGCGCGGTGGCCTGTCGGCACCCACGTCTTTGTATATGCACGCCGAGCGGCCCCTGGTCAGCGAAAACGGCACCAGCACGCTGATTCACGAACTTGTGCATGTGTTATCCGGTATTCGCGGTGTGGACGGTGAGGACTGGATCGCCGAAGGTCTGGCGGAATATTTCTCCGTGGAACTGATCTACCGCGCTGGCGGCTTTACCGATGCCCGGCGGGGAAAAATCTTTGCGGACCTAGCCGCCTGGGGCAAGGACGTAAAAGCCTTGCGACAGCCGCGTTCCAGCGGCCCGGTGACGGCCCGGGCGGCGGTGTTTTTTGACGAGCTGGATCGTGAGATTCAGCAAAAATCCGACGGGCGCTATCGCTTCGATCACTTGATGCAAAATCTGATCGAGACCAAATACGTCGGCATTAAAGATCTGCAGACGCAGTACAAAAATTTATTGAAGGCGGAATCGCCGCTACTAAACAGCGAGCTAGCGCGCTGATTTATCAGAACGAGCCGTGCTATTGCACGGCTGCTGCAGGTTTAACAAAGCGTTTTAGCATCACCGGCAAAATGGTGAGATCCATCGCCAATGCCACCACCATGGTAATGCTGGTGAGCAGGCCAAACATGACACTGGGAATAAAATCGGAAAACATCAACGCGGAAAATCCGATCACGATGATCAAGGTGGTGTAGGTCATGGGATGGCCGACAGAAAGCAGGGATTCCCGAACCGCCTCAGCGGGGTCTTTGCTCTGGCTGTGTAAATATCGGTGCACATAATGAATCGTATCGTCCACGGAAATTCCCATGGCCACCGCAGCGATGGTAATCGTCATTAAATCCAGCGGCAGTCCCAGCAAGCCCATTCCACCCATAATCGCAGCGGTAGTGATGATATTGGAAATCACACAAATCACCGCGATGCGTGGCGGCCGGAAAATCAGCAACAGAATCGTGCCTATCACTGCATAGACGATGGCAACCGTCAGAAATTGCGAATCCACCAGACGCGAGAGAATATCCTGGTACAGCACAAATAAATTGGTGAGCTGATACTGTTCTGGCGCTACACCAAGTTGTTGCATGTCCTGATGAATGGATGCCATTAATTCAGCGCGGTCGAGCCCTTTGGTGGCATCCTGAATGCGCATGCTGATGCGCACTTCCTGATCCTCAATTGCAAAATAATTGCTGAATAAATCCGTGCGCAGATCTTTATCCAGTGCGTGATAAAGCGCCGTCAGTTCATATTCCACCAGCGGTTTACCTGTCACTACCCGCGCAATACGGGCAAAGTCCACAATCGATGTGATATTGCCGATGGCTTCTTTTTCCTCCAGGGCGTTCTGGATTTTTTGCAGGGTTTGCAAAGCGTCGGCGGTAATAATCAAGTCCGATTTGGTCTGATTTTCCGGAATGCGATAGAGCAGATCCAATGGCGTGGAGCCGCCAAATTCCTGATCGATAAACGTCAGCTCGCGGTAGACATCTGTGGATTTGGCGAAGTAATTCAGAAAGCTGTTTTCCGCGGTGAGACGGAAGCAGCCGATAATCCCGGCGATTAAAATGGCGGCGTTGATTAGCGCAATACTCTTGGGATGTTTGTTTACCAACGCCGCGCAGCCGGACAGAAATTTATCAAATCCCGGATGTTGTTTTACCGTCGGAGAAAAGGGCACCAAAGTGACCAGCAGCGCGGGAAACAACACCAGACTGACGAGCAGCGTGATCATCATCGCCACCACCATCATCCAGCCAAAACTGATCACCGGTTGCACGCCGCTGAAAATCAGCGAACCAAACCCTATGGCGGTCGTGACCGCAGCGTAAAAGCAGGGTTTGAATTTCAGCTTTATGGTCTCTCTGGCAAGGCTGATTTGATCGTGATAGCGGCCAGTTGCAACCAATTCCTGATACTGCTCGATCAAATGGATAATCACCGCGAGGGCAAGAATAATCTGTAGCGCCACTACGTTCGCTGAAATTACCGTCACTTTCAGGCCGAGGGCGCCCAGCAGACCCAAGGTCATCACCACACTCATGCCGCATACCAGTAGCGGCAGCACCACCCAATACCAACGTCGAAACAGAAAAAACAGTACCAGTGCAACCAGCAGCACTATGGCAATACCAAAGACCACCAGATCATTTTGGATGATCTCGATCAGCTGATAGGCCAGCAGATTGTTGCCGCCGAGATAAAACTCGCCTTCGCTGCTGTAACGGCCCACTACTTCGCGAATCTGCTCAATTTCCTGGGAGCGTTTTATATCGAGTTCTTGGTTAAGTGTCTCTTGCTGCTTTTTCAATTCCTCCAGTTTTTGTTCTTCATCCTCGGTTAAGTCGCGCTCCAGAATATGGTTCTCGATATTGATGACCTGATTGCGCAGTTCCGCTACTTCAGGCGGCGTTGCGAAAACCACTTGTACCGCAAGCGCGGTTTGCTGCTCGTTGACCAGCAGGCCTTCGTAGATGGGATGCTTGGCGAGAATTTTCGCCATTTGCATTTCCGTTAAGCCTCGCTCTTCCCAGGTGAGCTGGTCCGGGTCCAGATCGGAGGAAATGGAATCTATGCCGAAAAAAATCGGCATATTCAGCAAGCTGCGCACAGCTTGGACCCGTTCGATATTTTCAATTTCCGCCGACAGGGATTTGATGATGTCGCGGGTTTTGTTGGAAAAAATACCGAAGTTTGCGGGCTTGAATGCCACCAGAATAAATTCCTCTGGTTCATAGCGCTGGCTCGCCTGCTGGGTCAACAAATAATTGCGATCGTTTTTAACCAGCAGGGTATCCGCTGAGGCGTCTATGGAAAACTTGCGCGCCTGCCAGCCGAGGAAAACCAGCAGAACCAGAAAAACACCAAGCACCACCCAGGCGAGCGTTCGCAGAGATTTGGCATTGGCAGCGGCCATTATTCGTCTCCCGTAGCCGGGTCGAACTCACCGCGCAAATCGTCTGCATCCCGTTGCAGACGCTGCAGATACAGATTGCGCAGAAAGATATAGGCATCTTCGCTTTCCGCCGTCAGCGTCGGGTAGGTATCGAGCATTTCGGCGTTGTCTTGAAAGCGGTCGAACAGTTTCAGCGCGGTCGCGGTGCTTTCGTCTTCGAGATAATTCAGCGGATGGAGAAAATAATCGAACACTATGGAGGTGCCGGAGCGAAAGTCACTCGGCCCCGCCAGGGGCAACACCAGATAGGCTCCGTACCCGACACCATAAAAGGCGAGGGTATCGCCAAAAGACGTTTTTTCTCGCGGCAGCTTGAACCAGGCAGTGGCAGGGTCAAACAGGCCGAGCAGTCCCACGGTAGAATTAATCCCCAGACGCAACAGGCTTTTGCCGGAATCCACCGGTTCTGCCTGCAGCAGTTTATTCACTGCGAACAGCGGCTCACGCAGATTCAGAAAAAAATTGCCGATGCTTTTGTTGACAGGTTTGGGGGTGATTTTGCGATAACCCTTGGCTAAAGGGGTGAGCAAATAGCGGTAGCTGACATCATTAAATTTAAACATCGCCCGGTTAAAGGATTCGAGCGGGTCCTGATAATCTTCATAAGCGATAACCGTCGGCTCATTCACATCCAGTTGTTCATACGGACCGGGTTTATCCGCTTCGACGCCCGGTATGGCATTTTTTTCCGCTGCAGGCTTTGTCGTCGCGCAGCCGCCGCACAAGAGCAGGCAAAGAGAAAAGATCAAAGCCCGGAATAGGGAGTCCGGGAGGGCGACAGGTCTGCGTGTAACTTGCCGATATAAGTCGGAGCGGCGAAGCGGAAACTCGCGGGGCATTTTATTTACCTTTTTAATGTCGGCGGGCGAGCCGTAACTGTCCGTTGCCGAGCGTGTTCAGCACAGGTTGTGCCAATTGCCTAGACGCCATATTTTTCTGGCACGGCTTTTGTTGTTGCGAATCTATTGCGGACTTCGCGCCGGTTCGGCGTGTAGCGATTACAAAAGACGGTGTAAATATCGCTCGGAGGAATGGAATTGAAGCGACTGTGGTATGCTTGCTGGTGTTATAAAAAAACGACCTGCGTCGGGATTTTTGTGTTTCTGTTGCTCGTGCTGCTGGGTATGCTGGCGCCGCTGATCATCAAGTATCACCTCAATCACAATATTTTTCGCGATATGGGGAATTACACCGGGCGGGTGGAAGATGTGGATGTGCACTGGCTCACCGCTTCTTACCGGCTGGAAGATCTGGTGTTGTGGCGCAAAGGTGGCAATAAGGAAGTGCCATTTTTTCGCGTGGCGGATTTATCCATTGGTTTCAGTTGGGATGCCATATTGAACGGTGCGATTCTCGCCCGGGTGGTGGCGGAAAATGCGGAGCTGAATTTTCTCGATGCAGAGCGCGCTGGCCAGCGCCAAACCGGCACCGGTACCAACTGGCTGGATGTGTTGGAGGAATTGCTGCCGACAACCTTGCACAGAGTCGAAATCCACAATAGCCGCCTGACCTTCCAGAATTTCGATGCCGACCCCAAAATCGATATTCGTGCGGAAAAAATCTATGCGCTGATCAACAACCTCACCAATGTGAAGGATCGTGATGGGCGGCGTGTTGCCACCGCGCGACTTGATGCCCGCGTGCTGGGCGGCGCGCCGCTGACAGCACAGGCCCGCTTTGATCCGTTTGATTTCAATGATTTTGAATTCGCAGCGGAAATGCACGAATTCGATTTAACCCGCATTAATGACCTCGCCAGCAATTACGCCAAGGTGGATTTTGCCAGCGGCCACGGCAGCGTTTTTGTCGAGCTCACTGCGCGGGAGGGCAAACTGTCCGGCTATATCAAGCCGCTCCTGGAGGATGTCGAGATCGTAAGTTGGGAGCAGGACGTAAAAGAGCAGGGCGACAATCCATTACGCCTGCTGTGGGAAGGAGCCGTGGGTTTTTTTAAAACCCTGTTTACCAACGCAGAATCCAAGCAGCTTGCTACCCAGATAGAAATTGAAGGCACCATCGACGACACAAAAATCAAATCCTGGGGCGCCGTGCTTGGGATAGTGCGTAATGCCTTTGTTGAGGCGCTGGAGGCGCGCTTTGAGGAAATGACACCGCTGACAAGGTCGAAAAAAAATAAAGAGGAAAAGGAAGCGGAAAAAGATGATGGTAAAAGTGGTCGGGAAAAAGGGAAAAAAAGGAACGAGGAAAAATCCTAGCTCCACATTTCAATCTGGTATCACCGGCCTCGGGAGTCCCCGAATTCATCTAAAATTTTCTTCTGCTGATACAAAATCCATCCAGCCCAATAAAAACTCAGCAGCATGATTAAGGCTCCGATAGTGAAAGAAATATCCCCGTAGGTTTGTGCGGATTCCTCCCGGTTCAGCATGGTGAGCAGGTTGCCCCAGTCATGGGATTCCTCACCCATTCCGCGAATTAAGGGTAATGCCCGATATTTTGCATCCGCTATGTAAGGCGCTACATCGATAAAGTTTTGGCCAGTCCACCACAGCATAATGGCCGCGGCGAAGTTGTCGCGCATTTGCAGGCTGAAGCTGAACAGCGCTATGAGTGGCATCATGATCTGAAACAAACTGCCGCCTAGGAACATCATAAATCGGCCGAAAGGGGAAAATAGCACATGGCCGAATTCGTGAAACGGCAGGTTGACGTTGTGCAAAAACGAGGCGCCAATATGGGTCCAGTCCACACCGTGAAGGATAAAGTTGAAGCCCCAAACTACGAAAATTGCCAGTAGTGCAGCGCGCCCCCAGAATGCGGTGGCATCAACTTTATCCGGCACATAGGTTAAGGTGCCCCAGAGTTTCTGCGTAAACGTATAGTCCTGGTCTATTTCGTCACTGTGCCGTTGAACAGAGGCGGTATTGGCGTTGTTTTTCCATTTGGTGTAGGCAATACCGCAAGCCGGGCAAATACCCGGCACTACATGCTGATCATGGGATGTGCGTTCATATTGGCACTTGGGGCATTTCATAGCAGTTACCTCTGCTTTTCTGATCCGGTGCTATTTACTCAAATGGATAACGAAATCCCCACTCCGCGCGCAGACTGTCCATCAACTGCATGGTAGCGAGGGTTTCCTGCAGTGGAATGATATTGCTTTCCAATTTGCCTGAGCGGATCTGCCGCACGACTTCGGCTACTTGATAGATAAATCCGTTGCCGTGATTTTCTTCAGTGATGGTGTCGGAGCGTTCGATGTCGCGGGTGCCGTTGTGAATGTGAACGGTGAAAGTGGTGCCTTGTTGGAAATGAGGGAACTCGATATAACCGAGAGAGCCGTAGATCATCGCTTCCATGCGGGTCAGCAGATTAAAACTGGTATTGATGCTGGCAATGCAGCCGGAGTCATATTGCAATTGATAGGTCGCCAACTCATCTACGCCGGTGTTGGCGAAGCGGCAAAAAGACTTGCTCGCCGACGGCAGAGCATCGAGAAGAAAATTGACGAACGTAATGGGGTATATCCCCATATCCAGCGTGACGCCGCCAGCCAGCTCGGGGTCAGTAAGACGCGGCAGATATTGCGCCTGGGCAATACCACCGAAGCTGATATTGAACAGTTTGATCTCCCCGATAGTGTCGCTTTTGAGAATCTGCTTCAGGCGGATCATGCTCGGCAGAAAACGCACCCAGATAGCTTCCATCAAAAAGCAGTCATTCGCTGCAGCGAGTTCAATCAGTTCTCGCGCCTGTTCGGCGTTGACGGTAAAAGGCTTCTCAATCAGCAAATGCTTTTTGTGCTGCAAAGCCAGCAGGGCGTTTTCGTAATGAAAATTGTGGGTGGTGGCGATGTAGATCACGTCTATGTCCGCGCGACTCGCCAGGGCGGCGTAATCGTCCGTGCCTTCAATGCCGTATTGCGCAGCAAAGCTCTGCGCGCGCTCCGCGCTTTTGGAGGCCACAGCAACCAGCGTGCTGTTGGGGTCGATATTAACCGCATCCGCCAATTTGTGTGCGATAAGGCCGGCGCCTATGATGCCCCAGCGTAAGTTTGTCCCGGACATAAATTACCTGTCTGTAATGGATTGATCGTGATGCCCGCGCTGGGCGAAAGCGAGCCATGCTACCGCAGGGGAGGGGTCTTGGAAACCAAGGCGGTAACAATGGGTAGCGCGCCTAAGCATAGGCTTGGCGCGGCGGGTTAGACAGACTTAAGGTATATGAGGATTTTTGGCAGTGGCGTCGGGGTCGTCCAGATCCTGCTTGCTGCCCGGCGGAACGTGGGCGGTAGAGACAGCGAATTCCGCAGGGCGGATTTCGTGGCCGTAGCGATCGGCATAAATGCGGGTGAACTCCGCGCCGTAAAATAAAATCATGGCGCTGTAGGTTACCCAAAGCATTACCAAAACTATGCTGCCGGCGGCGCCATAGGTGGAAGCGGGCGCGCTATTGGTGAAATAAATACCCAAGGCGTATTTTGCGAGTACGAACAACACTGCCGTCACAAACGCGCCTACCCAGACGTCTTTCCAGCGAACTTCTGCGTCAGGGAGAACTTTGAATATGGACGCAAAAAGCGCGGTGACCGCCGCAAGGGAGACACAGACATCCATAATTCGGAAAAGCACTTTGAGCGCGGGAGAAAAATGTTCTGCCGCCCAATTGCTGAGATAGGCGAGAGCGGCGGATAACACCAGTGAGACGAGCAACAAAAATCCTACGGTTAATATCAGACCGAAGGAAAATACTCGGTCCATGATCAATTTAAAGAATTTGCGTTTGGGTTCTGGCCTGACTTCCCACACCATATCGAGGGTTTGTTGCAGTTGATAAAAAACCCCAGTCGCACCAAAAACCAGTGTGGCTATACCGACCAGTGACGCAGCAGTAAATCCTTCCGCCTCCCAAGCGCGGGCGATAATGCCGGCGACATCGCTCGCGGCATCCGCCCCGATAACCCCCTGGATTTCCACCGTCAGGCGCTGGGTTACCTGTTCTTTACCGAAGAAATAGCCAACCAGATTGACGATGATCACCAACAAGCCGGGTAGCGAGAAAATTGTGTAATAAGAGATAACTGCGCTATTGCGAAATGGATCGCGGGACCACCAGCGCACAGCAGTTTCTTTGAATAATCCTGCGATGGTTTTGGTGTTATGCACTATGGCCATAGTTTTCTCTCTTTTGTGCGTTTAGGGTTTTAATTATTAATGCATCCTGGTGCGCTTGGGGATTAATACTAACGCCTTGCGATAATCCAGACTGCGTGCACTATTCCTGGAATATAGCCCAATAACGTCAACAGAATATTCAACCAGGAAGCACCGCGAAAGCCGACCTGTAGAAATACACCAAGGGGCGGTAGAAGGATGGCGAACAATATGCGGATAAGGTCCATAGCTAAGTCCTATAGGCAGAAGGATGCGCAGCTTGGTTTGCAAGATCAAGGCCAGTGAACCAGCCTTTAAATAGGCTGAATTTGGCGTCGGTTGTGGGTCCAAGCAAGGAACATGCGTTGTTCTTTTTGTAATAAATGCAAAGATGGATTTGCAGCGCGCCTTGCAGGTCTTTTTGACGAGCCGGGGGTATCCAGGCCGCAGGGAAAGCTAAGGCTTGTGTGCAGATCAGCTGTGTTGGCGCAGAAAATGAATATTTAATGGTATTGCGGCGTAGGATTGAAGAGGTGTGTCGGACTTTCTTGGCTTACACTTAAAGAATGTCCAAGCAGGGTAAAGCTATGCCGTTAAAGAAATTGATGGGGCTGATCGCGTTGTTATTGTGTATCGCCGCTTGTTCCGACACAGGAAAAACGAAACCCGCAGGAGCTATACCCGAGGCGCAGTTAAAAGCTCTGGAAAAGGCCCGCGGAGTTGAGGATGAATTGAAGAAACAGCACGACGAGCTGCGTAAAAAGCTCAACGAGGAATAACCCATGCAATCAACCCCAGCCGATTCCGACAGCCCAGGAAAGGATTACCAAAGTTCGATTGCGCTCTCGTCACCGAGAATACAGCAGGCGCGCGCCTTTGCCCTACACGCCCATGGCGCACAAATGTACGGCGACAAGCCTTATGTTTTTCATCTGGATCAGGTGGTGGAGTTGCTAAAGGGTTATGGCGAGGAAGCCCAAGTTATCGGTTATCTACACGATACCGTGGAAGACACTGCGGTGACAGTGGAGGAGGTCGCGCATCATTTCGGCCAATTTGTTGCGGATTGCGTCGACTTGGTTTCCGACTGTCCTGGTCCAGATCGTAAATCCCGGAAAGCAAAAACCTATGCCCGCCTTGCCGATGTCCGTGGCAAAACTGAATTGGCATTAGTGGTAAAGGCTGCTGATCGTCTCGCGAATGTGCGCAGTTGCGTCGCTGAAAATAACCATAGACTGCTTAGGGTTTATAAGCAGGAACAGCCAGTATTTTTCCGCGCGGCTCACCGCCCAGGTTTATGCGACGAATTCTGGTCGGAATTGCAGCAATTGCTCAGCTGATAATTCGTATTCTGCCTGCTTTACCAAGCAATTTAATCTCACTGCATTAATCCAATCCGCGTTCGGAACCAAAGCACGTTTCGAATGGATCTTCGCCTGCTAGAATGCGCTCCCTCGAAGCCAAGCCAACAGGAGTGAATATGAACAGGCCTTTAGTTAAACTTGCCGCGCTTACTTCAGCGCTTTGGATGTCCAGCGTCTTCGCCGACTGGAGTTTGAAGGGCGATGAATCGAGTCTGCACTTTATTTCCATCAAAAAAGATTCCATCGCTGAAATCCACACATTCCCGCAATTGGACGGCAGCATCACAGATGCCGGTGACTTTCAGTTCTCCATACAGCTCGGCACGGTTGAAACTCAAATCCCCATTCGTAACGAGCGTATGAATGAATTTTTGTTCGAAACGGCAAAATTCCCGCTGGCGACAGGCAGGGGCAAGCTGAATGTCGCGGATATTCAAAAATTGGCTGTTGGTGATACTACTTCTATCACTGTGTCAGTCACCATTGATCTACACGGCAAATCTGTGAAGAAAGATGTGCAGTTTAAAGTGGCCAAGTTGACGGCAGATAAGATCTGGGCAGTGACGCCGGTGCCTTTTATTCTGGATGCAGCAGATTTTGAACTTACTGCGGGTATTGATAAATTGCGTGAGCTGGCTGTACTGCCCAATATTGCCCAGGCGGTTCCAGTAAGTGCGAGCCTGACGTTTGTCAGCAGTGAGAAAGGTAAGAAATAAGTTGTGTACTTCCGCCGACATGCGTCGGCGGAACCTCACCGGCCGCTGTCGCCTGCAATGGTCGCCAGCACTTTGATCGTGTCGTCCACTTCGTTAATGTCCAAATAACCCAGCGCTCCCGGTGTTGCGGCGATCCATTTTTTCAAAGCGTCCTCCGTGGCAAATTCACGGGGAGGGCGATTTTGTCCGTTAAAAATAAAACCTGCCCAGTAGGTGTTGATCTGGCTGGGGGACATTTTCAGCACTTGGGTTTCAAATACGCGACGAGTGCTGGATTGTTTATCCAGAATAGCCACTTGCACCTTATTGCCGTCTGGAAATTCATGGGTTTGTTTCAGAAAAATACGTCGCGCGTCTTTCATTGCGAGGGAGCGCAGGGGGTTTTCTGGATGGGTCGCCAAGACTATGTCAGCGGACGCCGCTGCACTCCATGAAAGCAAAAACACATGTAGCCAAAATCGCTTAAACATAGCTTGCCGGGATCTATGAGCTGGATATTTGGTTCTCATCAAAATACCAGCTGAAAGCCAAATCGAATGAGATTACTTTGATTTCGTTGCGGGATGGTGTTTTCGCTCACTTCAACCTTAAAAGCGGCGCCGGCATCCAGGTCGTAGCGCAATCCCAGCGTAGCAGTTTCCGATTCCAGTGACAGGGACTGGGTGAGCTGCTGCAGTACCCGTCGCAAATTCTGTGCTTCCGCTATATTGGGCAGGCTCGACGTGAGGTCCACCGGTTCATCATTGGCGCGAGCGTAAATCAGATAGAGGGTTACATCGGACCAATTGGTGCCGACGCTCACCAGATGGCGGCGCTGTTTGGCCAGAGGGCTGTCATTAAACGTCATAAGCGTGCCTTCGCCGAGCAGGAAAAAATGCGCCCATTGCGCACGGATTGCCGCTTCAGAAAATTCCACCGCGATATTTCGCACATCGAGATGTTCCAGCAAAAAATCGGCGTTGGCGCCGAGATCATAAAACGCGTCGAACGCCCGGATAGCGTCGCGCAAGCCGGCGATATTGTTCAGCGGCGAGGGCAGTGCTAATTCCGAGAAATTTTCGATGGTCATATGGGTCGCCTGATGGAAACTGAGGCGCGCGGTGAGCCAGCCGTAATTGACGGTGCCGATCACACCCATTTGTTCGCGCAGGCGCACATCGAAGGCAACGTCCTGGCGGGTAAAGGCGAACGCATCCTGGGATGAGCCAAAATACATCTGGATTTTGCTGTCGAGCCTGCCGAGGGACAAGTTGTAGTTCAGATCCGCGCCGTTCACACTGTCAAATTGCAGGCTGTAAACCTCTTCTGGCGCGCGAATCCAATGTTGCGCGTAACCCACATTAAGAAAATCCGAATACATGAAAAAGGGCGCGCGGAATCGCCCCATGCGAAAGCGGGCCGAATCGGAAAATCGATAGGTTAAATAGGCCCACGCCGCTTCAGTTTCAAAATCATCCTCGCCTTTGGCAACCAGTTGGCCAGTTGCGGTAATTTTCGGTGATATGTCATGACTGATCTGAATGCCGATGGAACTGTCCCGGGTAAATGTAGCGGTATCGGCTTCATAACCCAGGGTTTGCCGCTCAGTGGCATAACCGCCCACCGCATTGATAAAACCCGTTAAATCCGTCTCTGCATTCACCTGCGGTGAATGAGCCACTAATGCAATTTGCAGCACCATCAGAATGATCATGCTGTGAACACAAGATAAGTTTTTCGGATTCATGAGATACGGATGTTGAATTAAAGATGGTTGGAATGAAGAAACGCTGCGGCGATTAATAATCGCTGTGAATGGCAAACATTTCCTGGGTAAATACGAGGGATTCCTGGAATACCAGGGCGCGGGGTTGGTCGCGATCGTTAAAGTCAAAAATCAGGAAAAACTCCTTACCTGCTTCCTCCGGTAAAAACGTAACGTGCATAACCGTGCGGGCATAACCGTCCGCATGGCGCGCACCTATAATCAAACTGGCTTCTCCTTCGGGTGCAGGAAAGCGCGCAAAAAACTGATTGCCACCCATTTCCACCAGGGGAACCTCACCTGTGATTGCTGTGCCGAATACTTTTGCTTGCACCGGCGTCTCGGCAGCGGAGGTCTGTTCCGCTATATGACGCTCCAATTTTTGTAGCTCAGTATTGAGCTGATAAATATCGGAAAGCTTGCCGTGGTGGCTGAGCACTGGCTCGTTGTGTGAATCATTTTGCAGATTTTTTTTGTCCAGAGGAAAGGACACTAACTGTTCCGTCGTGGCAGCTTTTACTGATGATGATAATTGCGCAGAAGAGACACTGCTGGGTTTTTGGGTGGGTGCGGCGGCTGTTTTTTGATGGTTTTGCACGGCGGTTTGTTCAGGTGTTGGTGGCTCGGCGAGAATTTCCTGCTTCGCGTCTGCCAATTCGTTAAGTCTTTTTTGGATGCGCTCGAAGCGAGAAGTTTTGGATTCTACTGCCATCTCCGCCAGGGCCAGGCGTTGTTGCGCGTGATCGAGAGAATTGGCGCTGACGGAAGTGGCATCGCGCTCATGCTGCTCTTTCACCGCCTCATATTCCATCATTTTTTCGGTTGCCGTGAGTTTGGCATCTCTCAATTCGGCGGCGACTTGGGAGAGTTGATCGCGGGTCTGTTGAATTTGATATTCGATTTTCTGCAGATCGGACACCACAGCTGATGCCAGAGCACTTGGTAGGCTTATCAGGATCAAGGCAATGCACGTTACGTAGTGACACAGACGGATCATAGAAGTGACACGTGTTAACGAAACTGGAACCGCTAGAGCCAATGGGACTCCAGCGCGATGGATTCAATGCAGGAGTTGGTACGTACGGAAGAAATGAAGGTCGGACCAACTAAATAACGTGTAACAGAGGTAATAACTGTTCGCTATTGTAGAAAAGTTTTTATGCAAGTCCAAGCGAAATTTTGCGTGCATATGTGGTGCGCAGTCAGCTTTTTGGTGCGAACCAGGACGCAAAATGGTGCATGGTGTAGTGGTTTTTAGGTATAGAACCCGCTAAGTATTTAGCTTGAAATGATTTAAAGGCAGTTGGCGGGGCGCGGCAATCCGGCAATTTTGGCCGCGAGTTTAGGCGGACTTCCGGGAAACAGGGTTAGCAGATAAACCGATTTGCCCCTGTCTGCGCCGAGTTTGAGCGTGGCGTATTTCACCAGAGGTCGCATCGCTGGAGATAGATCGAACTCGGCGTAGTACTGCCGGATCAATGTGATGATTTCCCAATGTGCTGGTGTCAGGGTGATACCTTCCTGCTCGGCGATCTGCTGGGCAACCTCAGGGCTCCAATCGTCCAGGTTCTGCAGATAGCCTTCTGCGTCAGTGGCGTAGTCGGTCACATCAGCTCCAGGTTTGTATGGGGTGATGCTGGCAGGTGAGTTGGACCATGCCGTCATAATCGAGCGGCTGAGCCCATTCGGGACGCTCGATTCCGCGCGTTTGCAGATGGTCTGTCAGCGCAAAAATCCTCAGCCCCGCAAAAGTCTCTGGTTTCATCTGGGTTGCATATACCGCGTCGGCGAGCAACATAATCACATCGCCAGCTTGGGCAATCGCCAAACACTCGCGCAGAGCAGAGTTTTGATAGGGTGAGGCGGATACTATGTGCAACATAAACCTGTCTCAGAAACTCAAAATGTGAGCGGCGCTGGTTAAGCGTTGATGAATTTCCGCGTCGGTAAGTGAGGTATTTGCAATAGCGAGGTCTGCAGCAACCAACCCGCGCTCGCTTAATGCGGACTCCTGAACAAACACCTGATCAATGTCGTACATGGCGAGCGATTGCAACATTTTCATTTGATTGCGGCTGTTATTCGGCGCTTGGTTTTTCTGCAGTTGAAATACGCCATCGCCCATAAAAATAACGCTAATTTTCTGATCGAAAATTGCCGCAGCCAAAAGCGCGTCCACACCCTCCTGTGCTGTTGGCGTGGAATAGGGTGGTGAACGAAAAATAAAAAGCAAATCTCCTGATCCCATGATGTCACGCAAACGTAATCAGTTTATCGGAGTGCACAGCGGCGTCGATCAATTGGCCCAGGCCGGACAAATCGTATTCCGGAGTCAACACGGCAGCAGTTTTTTGGTAGCGATTTTTTTCTTCTTCATTCAACACGCCGCGCCGTAGTGCAGCTGCTATACAGGTGACCGCATCGATTTTGTTCTCCGCAATAAAAGCGCGCCAGTCGGCGTGCACATCGAGTTCGTCTTGCGGGAAAACATTGGCGGAATTGGCGAGAAGAACACCTTCACCGTAAAAAAAGATGCGGTGAATCGTGTGCTGATTGCGCAAGAGTGAACGGGCAAATTCCAGCGCGGTTGCAGCCAGTTCGGTTTTTTGCGCTGAGGCTTGAATGATAAGGCTGAAAATCATGTTTCTGCTCTGGCTCGGCAACAGGAGAGCTTCACAAATCAAATGAAGACGTTGCGCGATTATAAGCAAAAAAGGAGGAGATGATATGCGAAGAGAAAAGTGGCGGTGGGCTAGGGATTCGAACCCCAGGAACCTCTCGGTTCAACGGTTTTCAAGACCGCCGCTTTCGACCACTCAGCCAGCCCACCGGAAGCGCGCAATTATACATAGCTTTGCGCACTCGACAAGTCACCATCCCTGGTTTTAATGAAAAATTATCCTGCAAATGCCTCGGCTTCAGAACGACTTGGCGCACCACCGGATACCCGTGGGTCATTCGCGGGGCGGGGGAGTGGGCGCGGGTTGCGTTCAATGCTCACCGGCAGCGAAGTATCTAAGGGACGGCTGCGGCTGACCGAGTAGAGCACGCTCGCCACTTCCGTATGAGTCACCGGCTTGGGGTTGGCCCGCGGATCGTTAGCGGCTCTGGTGTAGCTCTTGTTAACCGCTTCCACTGGCGCGCTTGTTACTACAGGCGCCAATTCAGGCTCGCTCGCCGCAGCCACTACCGGCTCCACCGCAGGTTCGGCCATGACTGCAACTGGTGCCGCGCTTTCTTCTGCGACCGGCGCAGCGGGAGCTTCTGCTACAGCTTCAACAACTGGTGCTGTGACTTCGGGCTCCGTAACAGGGAGTTCGGATGTCAGTGCCACAGGTTCAGTAGGAGCCGGAGCGTCTACTGGCGCAACGGGTCGCTCTTGGCGGGCGGGCCGCTGAGCTTCAACAGGTCTAGCTGGAGCTTGAACCGGAGTCTCTGTCTGGGTGCTTACTTGAGCTTCCAGGTTTTCGCTGGCTTCTAACTTTTCAACAATCTCCAACTTTTCACCGACCTCCAACTTGGGGCCGCGTTGACGCTCGTTATTGCGACCGCGTCGGTTGTTGGGACGTCGTGCCGGGAAGTTTTCATTTTCTGCCGGGCTTTCAACTGCTTCCGCAACGGCAGCTGCTTCGCGGGTGTTATCTACGGCTGCAGAT
>ENA-UOVV01001518-UOVV01001518.1-compost-metagenome-genome-assembly--contig:-NODE-1518-length-16614-cov-6.554381_pt1 | contig 16614 bp, 16 predicted proteins | sample MGYA00238155_ERZ761577 | MGnify/ENA primary metagenome ERZ761577 (study PRJEB28898, sample SAMN06268775) | compost metagenome | isolation source: Emeryville, CA | place: USA:Emeryville, CA | collected...
GGGGCCGATCCGCGCGCCCTCTCCGCGCTCACCGCCTATGCCGAGGCGGCCGGGCGCGCCTTCCAGCTCGCCGACGACATTCTGGACGTGACCGCCAGCCCCGAGGCCATGGGCAAGGCCACCGGCAAGGACGCCGATGCCGGCAAGCAGACCCTCGTCGCCCGCCTCGGCGTCGAGCAGGCCCGCCGGATGCTGGACGCCATCGTGGGCGACGCCATCTCGGCGCTGCGCACCTTCGGGCCGCGGGCCGACGGGCTGCGGGCCACCGCCCGCTATTTCGCCGCCCGGGAGAAATGACCATGGCCCGGCTCGTCAGCGTCAATATCGGCAGGCCGCGATCCATTCCGGGGACCGAGACGCCGACCGGCATCTACAAGGAGCCGGTCGCCGGCCCCGTCGCCATCGGCCCCCAGGGCCTCGCCGGCGACGTCATCGCCGACCGCCAGCACCATGGCGGCATCGACCAGGCCGTCTATGTCTATTTTCAGGAGGACTACGACTGGTGGGCGGGCAAGCTGGACACGGCGCCGCAGCCGGGCTTGTTCGGCGAGAACCTGACCATAGAAGGCGCCGACAGCGCCGGCACCGCCATCGGCGACCGCTTCGCCATCGGCGATTGCCTGCTGGAGGTGACCTATCACCGCACCCCCTGCCTGACCTTCGCCCTCAGGATGGGCGATCCGCGCTGGCTCAAGCGCTTCCGGCGCGCCGGGCGCCCCGGCGCCTATTGCCGGGTGCTGGCGCCGGGAACGGTGGCGGCCGGCATGGCGGTGACGCCGACGCCCTATGGGGGCGAGCGGATCACGGTATCCGAGCTGATGGGCTTCGACGGCGTCGCCGACATTCCCCACGATTTCATGCGGCGCGCCGTCTCGACGCCGATCCGCGAAAAAACCCGCTTCAAGTATGAGAACCGGCTGGCAAGCCTGTTTTGACAGGCGCAGCCGGCGTCGCCATGGCCCGGCCCGCCCGGACCATGGCGACGACCGAACCACAGAGCATTTTCCATGAGCCTCGCTTCCGTCCGCGCCGACCTCGCCGCCCGCGCCCCCGACCTGTCCGTCATCGTCACCGAGGCCTCGACCGCCACGGTGCAGCTGGCGGCCGAGGTGCATGGCGTCGAGCCCGGCCAGATCGCCAAGACGCTGTGCATCCGCGTGCGCGACGCCGATCTCCTGCTGGTGACGCGGGGCGATGCGCGGCTGGACAACCAGAAGTCCAAGGCCGCCTTCGGCGGCCGCCCGCGCATGCTGGGGCCCGAGGACGTGCTGCGCCTGACCGGCCATCCCGTGGGCGGGGTCTGCCCCTTCGGCCTGCCGGCGCCGCTGCCGATCTTCCTCGACACCTCGCTGCGCAGCTACGACATCGTCATCCCGGCGGGCGGGGACACCCATGCCTCGGTGAAGCTCACCGTGGACCGGCTGGCCGAGCTGTGCGGCGGCCAATGGGTGGATGCGTGCCTGCCGCCCGCATGAGCGCCGAGCCGGAGGCGTTCATCCGGCAGCGCTGCGTGCCGACGCCCCTTCCCTTCCGGCCCGACATCGCGCTCTACCGCCCCACCCCGCATAGCGGGCTCGCCGCCTGGCTGGCCGAACGGGGCCGCGCCGACACCCCGCCCTACTGGGCCTATGCCTGGGCCGGCGGGGCGGCGCTGGCGCTGTATCTGCGCGACCGGCCCGAGACGGTGGCCGGCCGGAGCGTGGTGGATTTCGGCGCCGGATCGGGGCTGGTGGGCATCGCCGCGGCCAGGGCCGGGGCCGCCCGCATCTGGGCCGTCGAGCCCGACCCGGTGGCCCGGGCGGCGCTGGCGCTCAACGCCGAAGCCAACGGGGTCGCGCTCGAGCCCTGGCCCGGGCCGGGGCTGCCCGAGGCCGGGGTCGTCCTCGCCGGCGACGTCTTCTACGGGCCGGCGGTGGCGCGCCGGACGCTGCCCCCGCTCACCGCGGCGGCGCGGCGCGGCGCGACCGTGCTGGTCGGCGACCCTTTCCGGGCCGACCTGCCGCTCGACCGGCTGCGCCTGCTCGCCGGCTACGAGGTGCCCGACATGGGCGGCGACGGCCCGGTGCGCGCGGCCGTCTTCGCCCTGCGTCCCTAGACCATCGGATATGCCCTCCCCGCTCTTGCCCGGGCGGCCGGGAAGCCCTATATCGCCGCCAGCGAGGACGACCTCCCCCATCTCGGGACCAGCGTTCGGGACGGCCCGGCACCATCGGGGTTTGCCATGCGCACCGCATCCGACCGTATCCGCCACGCCGTCAGCTTCGAGATCGTCGGCATCCTCCTGGCGACGCCGCTCGCGGCCTTCGCCTTTCAGCTCCATGCCGGCGACAGCGCCGTCATCGTCATCGGCAGCGCCACCGTGGCCATGGCCTGGAACTATGTCTACAACCTCATCTTCGATCTCGGCATGGCGCGCCTGCGCGGCACGACGCTGAAGACGCCGGCCATCCGCGTCCTGCATGCCGTATTGTTCGAGATCGGCCTGCTGCTGATGCTGATGCCGCTGATCGCGCTGTATCTCGGCATCCCGCTGTGGCAGGCGCTGGTGCTCGATCTGGGCTTCGCCCTGTTCTACATGGGCTATGCCTTGGTCTTCAACTGGGCCTATGACCGGCTGTTCCCGCTGCCCGAATGGGGTGCGGCGAAAGGCTGAGCCGGCACTTTACCGCTTTGCAATCGTCTTGATCTAGTCTGCTGCGAGGCGGCCCGGGCCGCGCAACGGAGTTCGGAGCCGTGCCGAGCACGCAGCTGTCATCGATTGCCGGCCCCCCGCCGTCCCTGCCGGACGAGCCCTATGCGCGCCAGCTGCGCCAGGGCTTCGGCGACCTGCGCTTCGCCCCGCCGCTGGAGGCCGAATATGCCGGCCAGTTCATCGAGGAATCGCGCCGCCCGGCGCTGATCGTGGCGGGCGCCGCGCTGCTCATCTGGTCGGTCTTCGCCGTCCTCGACTTCGTGCGGCTCGACCTGCCCGACCGCTGGCCGCCGGCCGCCGACATCTGGGTGCTGCTGACCCTGCGCTGGCTGGTTCTGGCGCTGCTGGCGCTGTTCCTGCTGCCCTGGACCCGCCAGCGCCTGCCGCTCGACCGGACCGCCTTCGGCCTTTACGGGCTGCTCGGGGTGACGGTGGCCGCCACCGCCGTGATCTACAAGGCCAACGGCCTGCCGGCCGCCGACACCGCCCAGATCGTGGTGGTGATGGCCGCCTTCCTGCCCATGGGCATGCGTTTCTATGCCGGGCTGGTCGCCAGCCTCGCCCTGGTGCTGGTCACCGCCGTCGCCGGCCTGGTCTGGCTGCCGCAGCAGCAATGGATGGGGCATCTCTCGCTGGTGCTGGTGATGGTCATGGCCGTGCCGGTGGCCGCGGTGGGCGGCTATCTGCGCGAATACGCCCATCGCCGGCAGTTCCTGCTCGGCGCCATCCTCTCGCGCCAGGCCCAGTTCGATTCCCTCACCGACCTCGCCAATCGCCGCCTGTTCCAGCGCCATGCCAGCGCCGCCATCGCCCATGCCGCCCGCAGCGGCGAGCCGCTGGTGCTGGCGGTGATCGACATCGACCATTTCAAGCGCTTCAACGACAATCACGGCCATGCCGCAGGCGACGACGCGCTGATCCGGGTGGCCGACGCCATCCGCGACGCCGCCCGCCGCCCCATGGACATGGCCGCGCGCCTCGGCGGGGAGGAATTCGCCCTGTTGCTCTACGGCACCGACCTCGAGCGGGCCGGCCCGGTGCTGGAGGCGCTGCGCGCCCGGGTGGGCTCGATCGAGCTGCCCCATGCCGCCACCCTGACCGTGAGCATCGGCGCCACCATGCCGCGCGCCGGCGAGGGGCTGGGCGCGCTCTACGAACGCGCCGACCGCCTGCTCTATGCCAGCAAGGACGGCGGGCGGAACCGGCTGAGCGTGGAATAGCCCGGCTCAGCCGAGCTGGCCGGTGAGCTTCAGCGCCCCGAGCACGATGACCAGCATGGCCAGCCAGAACAGCCGGCGGACATTGCGCTCGTGCATCACTCGGCCGCGTTCTGCCGGCCGGTGCCGAACTTGCGCTCGATATAGTCGGCCACCATGACCTTGAACTGGTCGGCGACGTCGGCGCCGCGCAGGGTGGCGACCTTCTCGCCGTCGACGAAGACCGGCGCCGCCGGCATCTCGCCGGTGCCCGGCAGGGAGATGCCGATATTGGCGTGCTTGGATTCCCCCGGCCCGTTGACGATGCAGCCCATCACCGCCACCGACAGCGTCTCCACCCCCGGATAGCGCTCGCGCCATTCGGGCATGGAGGTGTTGAGGTGGTCCTGGATCTCCTTGGCCAGGGTCTGGAAGGTGGTGGAGGTGGTGCGCCCGCAGCCCGGACAGGCGGCGACCACCGGCAGGAACTGGCGGAAGCCCATGGTCTGCAGCAGCTCCTGGGCCACCTTGACCTCGGTGGTGCGGTCCCCGCCCGGCTCGGGGGTGAGCGAGATGCGGATGGTGTCGCCGATCCCCTGCTGGAGGAGGATGCCCAGCGCCGCCGAGGAGGCGACGATGCCCTTGGAGCCCATGCCGGCCTCGGTCAGCCCCAGATGCAGCGCATAGTCGCAGCGCGCGGCGAGGTCCTGGTAGACGGCGATCAGGTGCTGCACGTCCGACACCTTGGTGGACAGGATGATGCGGTCGCGCCCGAGCCCGATGTCCTCGGCCCGCCGCGCCGAGAGCAGGGCCGACTGGATGATCGCCTCGCGCTGCACCGCGGCGGCGGAGATCGGATTGGCCGAGGCGGCGTTCTCGTCCATCAGCCGGGTCAGCAATTCCTCGTCGAGCGAGCCCCAGTTGACGCCGATGCGCACCGGCTTGCCGTGTTTCAGCGCCAGCTCGATCAGGGTGGCGAACTGGGTGTCGCGCTTGGCCTTGAAGCCGACATTGCCCGGATTGATGCGGTATTTGGCCAGGGCCTCGGCGCAGGCCGGATGATCGGCGAGCAGCTTGTGGCCGATATAGTGGAAATCGCCCACCAGCGGCACGTCGTAGCCCATGAAGGCGAGGCGGTCGCGGATATGGGGCACGGCCGCCGCGCTCTCGTCGCGGTCCACGGTGATGCGCACGATCTCCGAGCCGGCGCGGGCGAGCTGCATGACCTGGCGGACGGTGGCGTCGATATCCGCCGTGTCGGTATTGGTCATGGACTGCACCACGACCGGGGCGCCGCCGCCGACCATGACGCCGCCGACATTGACCCCGACCGATTGCCTGCGCGGTGCTGGACCCGCCATTTTCAACCTCTGCGTGACTTGCCCACGAGATAGGACTTCCCTTTACCGCTGGCAACCGGACAATAGCGTGACGACGAACGGGGAGGAACACCCATGTCCGACGACGAGGATGCCGGCCGCAGGATCGACGCCTATCTCGAAACCCTCGATCCGCCGTTCCGGCAGGCCCTGGAGCGGCTGCGCGCCACCATCCGCGCGGCCGCCCCGCAGGCCGACGAGATCATCACCTACGCCATGCCCGGCATCGGCTGGCACGGGCCGGTCGTGTCCTATTTCGCCTTCAAGCGGCATTGCTCGCTGTTTCCCATGGGCAACAGCGTCTTCATCGGCATGGAGGACGAGATCGCGCCCTGGCGCACCTCCAAGGGCACGCTGCAATTCGTCCCCGACGACCCCCTGCCCGACGCGCTGGTGAGGCGCATCGTCGCGGCGCGGCTGGCCGAGAACGAGGCGAAGGCGGCAGCGCGCCAGAAGAAGGGGCGGAGGCGGAGCTAGGTCCTGGAAGGCGGGATCGGGTTCGGCCGACGGAGCGGGGGCCAGGCGCTTGGGGGAGAGGTCGCCGCGCAGCGGCGGATGAGAGGGCCTTTCAAAAGGGGCCGGGCGCCGAGCGCTCGGAACCGAATGCGCTGGAGACGCTTGTCGGAAAACGGGGGCCTGGATCATCGGGTCGTGAAGGCTGCTGAAGGAACGAGGAGGACCTGGCGGATGATGCTGCGGATTGCCCTGCTGGCGCTGGCTCTGGGAACGGCTGCGGCCGCGGCCCGGCCGCTGACCGGCAACATCGCCATTCACGATCCCTCCATCGCCGTGCTGGAGGACGGGCTGGTCTCCTTCGCCACCGGGGTGGAGCGGGCGCCCGACGGCGGGCAGATCCGCACCAAGACCTCGCCGGACGGCCGCCACTGGGAGGAAAGCGGCGCCCTGCCCGGCGGCGTGCCGCAATGGGTGACCGAGGCGCTGGGCATCACACCGCCCAATCTCTGGGCGCCCTCGGTGTTCGAGCGGGACGGCACCCATTATCTCTACTATGCCGGCTCCAGCTTCGGGCTCAACAACTCGGTCATCGGGGTGATGGCCAACCCGGCGCTCGACGCGGCCGACCCCACCGCCGGCTGGACCGACCGGGGGATGGTGGTCCGCTCGCAGCCGCGCGACGACTTCAACGCCATCGACCCCTTCCGCATCGACACCGGCGGCCGGGCCTTCCTCGCCTTCGGCTCGTTCTGGGACGGCATCCGCATGATCGAGCTCGACCCCGAAACCGGGCTGGCCCTGCCGGACACGCCGATGGTCCGCCTCGCCTCGCGCGGCGGCGGCGCCATCGAGGCCCCGGCCATCCTCGAGCATGACGGACGCTTCTATCTCTTCGTCTCCTTCGACAAATGCTGCGCCGGCCTCGCCTCGACCTATCGCATCATGGTGGGCCGGGCCGACGCGGTGGAGGGCCCCTATCTCGACCGCGACGGCAAGCCGCTGCTGGAGGGCGGCGGCACGGAGCTGCTCAAATCCACCGGGCGCTATCGCGGCCCGGGCGGGCAGGAGGTGTTCCGGCGCGACGGCCGGCCCTGGCTCGCCTATCACTGGTACGACCGCGACCAGGGCGGCATCCCCAAGCTGGCGCTGAGCCCGATCCGCTTCGACGCGGAGGGTTGGCCGGACGTGGCGCTGCCGCAGATGTAGGGCGCGCTCGGCTGGGCTCCTGGACCCGCTCCCATTCCGGTGGGAAGGAACGCGGGCTCAACACGCGAAGCGTATCTTGAACCGGGGCGCGGAGCCCCCATCTATGGCGCATGATCAACATGCTCCTCCCCCGGCTCATCCTCTTCCGCAAGGAAGTCGTCCAGCTCTGGAAGGCTTTCCGGGCGCGCGAGACCCCGCTCCACCTCAAGGCGGCGACGCTGTTCGTCGCCTTCTATCTCGTCAATCCCTTCGACATCCTGCCCGATTTCATCCCCTTGCTCGGCTGGGTGGACGACATCGTGCTGGTGCCGCTGATGGTGAGCTGGATCGTCAGCCGCCTGCCGGTTCCGGCCAGGGCCCATGCCGGCAAGCACGGCCCGACCGTGGACGGCACGGCGCGGCGGCTCTAGATCGTTTCACGTTTCGACGGAAACGGCGTCCTGAGCCTCCCTTGACGAGGGGGCAAACAGCCCCCGATTCCGTTCGCGCGCGAACGGCTCTCGCCGCTGCCCTCGGGTCAGGCCCGGGGGCCGGCCCGCAGGCTCGTCCACACCAGATAGGCCTCGATGCCGCCGAAGACAGCGAGCGGCGCCAGCGCGCCCGGCCAGCCCGCAAGCTCGTAGCCGAAGCGGGCGACGCCGATGGCGAGGACCACCATGGCCAGCGCCGCGCCCACGAGGCCGGGCGCCCGCAGCTCCGGGGCCCGGTGATAGCCGATCCAGAACACGAAGCGCAGCGCGATCCACACGACCGCCGTAGCGGTGACGGCGCGCAGTTCCCGGCCATCCGCCGCCTGAAAGGCCTGCAGCAGCACCGCCGGCACGAACACGGCGAGCTGTTCCAGCGTGTTCTGGAGATAGCGCAGATTGATCCGCATGCGCGGGCTCTCCCGGCCCGCCAGCGGATCGATGGCCGGGGTGAACAGGCGCTCATGCGCCACCGCCTCCACCCCCGATACCAGCGTCAGCAGGGTGGTGATGCCGATCCAGCCCAAGGCGAAGCCGAGCCGGTCGACCGGCTCCTCCGCCCCGGCAACCGGCGGCGTCAGCGCATAGAGGGCGAACCAGGCGAGGGCCGCGGCCGGCACGACCGCGGCCGTGACCGCCAGCATGCGCCGGCGGATGGCGGCGAGATCGGTCCGGGTTTCCGCCGCCGCCATCGGGCCTCCTATTCCAGCCTTGCCAGCAGATCCTTGGCGTCGATCTGGTCGCCGGGGCGGATCAGCAGTTCGGCCACCACGCCGTCGACCTCGGCATGGATGGCCGTTTCCATCTTCATGGCCTCGATCGAGCACAGGACGTCCCCGGCCTGCACGCTCTGGCCTTCCTTCACCGCCAGGGTGGAGATGACGCCCGGCATGGGCGCGCCGACCTGCCTGGGATCGCCCGCCGCCGCCTTGGCGCGCACCTTGACCTCGCCGGCCTTCAGCCGGTCGGGCACGGTGATGGTGCGCGGCTGGCCGTTGAGGTCGAAGAAGCAGCGCACCTCGCCCTTCTCGTTGGTGGGGGCGCGGCCGAGATAGTTGATGACCAGCGTCTTGCCCTTCTCGATGTCGACCAGCAGCTCCTCGCCCTCGGCGAGGCCGTAGAAATAGACCGGGGTGGGCAGCACCTCGGTGGGGCCGTAGCGCTCCTGGGTCTTCTCGAAATCCGAATAGACCTTGGGATACATGAGATAGGAGGCGAGGCGGAAATCGTCGATCTCGTGGCCCGCCTCCTCGGCGATCTTCTGCCGCTCGGCCTCGAGGTCCACCTCCTTGAGATAGGAGCCGGGCCGCTCGGTCATCGGCTGGCGGCCCTTGAGCACCTTCTTCTGCAGGGCCTCGGGAAAGCCGCCCGGCGGCTGGCCCAGATCGCCGGCGAAGAAGCCCACCACCGAATCGGGGAAGGCGATGTCGCGGTTGGGGTCCTCGACATCGGCGCGCGTCAGCCCGGCCGAGACCATGGCCAGCGCCATGTCGCCCACCACCTTGGAGGAGGGGGTGACCTTGACGATGTCGCCGAACATCTGGTTGACGTCGGCATAGGTCTGGGCGACCTCGTGCCAGCGCGTCTCGAGGCCCAGCGAGCGGGCCTGCTCCTTGAGGTTGGTGAACTGGCCGCCCGGCATCTCGTGCAGATAGACCTCGGAGGCGCCGCCCTTGAGGTCGCTCTCGAAGGCGCGGTACTGGGTGCGCACCGCCTCCCAGTAGAACGAGATCTGGCGGATGGCCCGGGCGTCGAGCCCCGGATCGCGCTCGCCGCCCTCAAGCGCGGCGACCAGCGAGCCCAGGGTGGGCTGGCTGGTGGTCGAGGACAGCGCGTCCATGGCCGCGTCCACCGCGTCCACCCCCGCCTCCACCGCCGCCAGCACCGTCGCCGCCGAGGCGCCAGAGGTGTCGTGGGTGTGCAGGTGGATGGGCAGGTCGATCTCGTTGCGCAGGGTGGAGACCAGCTTGCGCGCCGCGGCGGGCTTGAGCAGCCCCGCCATGTCCTTGATGCCCAGCACATGCGCGCCGGCCCGCTCCAGCTCCCGGGCGAGGCCGACATAATATTTGAGGTCGTACTTGGCCCGATCCGGATCGAACAGGTCGCCCGTATAGCAGATGACGCCCTCGGCCACCTTGCCTTCCTCGATCACCGCATCGAGCGAGACGCGCATGTTCTCGACCCAGTTGAGGCAGTCGAAGACGCGGAAGATGTCGACCCCGCCCCGCGCCGCCTGGCGCACGAAGAACTTGACGACGTTGTCGGCGTAATTGGTGTAGCCGACCCCGTTGGAGCCGCGCAGCAGCATCTGCGTCAGGATGTTCGGGGCGCCCTCGCGCACCTTGGCCAGGCGCTCCCAGGGGTCCTCGTTGAGGAAGCGCATGGCCACGTCGAAAGTGGCCCCGCCCCAGCATTCGAGGCTGAACAGGTTCGGCAGCCCGCGGCTATAGGCCTGGGCGATGCGGGTGATGTCGTAGCTGCGCATGCGGGTGGCCAGCAGCGACTGGTGCGCGTCGCGCATGGTGGTGTCGGTGAACAGCACCCGGGTCTGGCGCTTCATCCACCTCGCCAGGCCCACCGGCCCGTCGCGGTCCAGCACCTGCCGGCTGCCCTCCACCACGATCAGCGGCTCGAACTCGGGCACCACCGGGGCGGCGGCATCGGCGGGCGGGCGCGGCCGGTCGCGCACCTCGGGATGCCCGTTGACGGTGACGTCGGCGATATAGCTCAGCAGCTTGGTCGCCCGGTCGCGGCGGGGCTTGAAGTTGAACAGGTCCGGCGTGGTGTCGATGAAGCGCGTGGTGTAGCGGTTCTCGACGAAATCGGGATGGGTGATGATGTTCTCGAGGAAGGCGAGATTGGTGGCCACCCCGCGGATGCGGAACTCCCTGAGGGCCCGGTGCATGCGCGCGATGGCCTCCCCGGCGGTGGGCGCCCAGCAGGTGACCTTCTCCAACAGCGGATCGTAGTAGCGGGTGATGACCGCTCCCGAATAGGCGGTGCCGCCGTCGAGCCGCACCCCGAAGCCGGTGGCGCCGCGATAGGCGGTGATGCGGCCATAGTCGGGGATGAAGTTCTGTTCCGGATCCTCGGTGGTGACGCGGCACTGGATGGCGTTGCCGTTGAGCCGGATGTCCTCCTGCCTGGGCACGCCGCTCTCGGGCGTGCCGATCACCGCGCCGTCGAGCAGGTGGATCTGCGCCTTGACGATGTCGATGCCCGTCACCTCCTCGGTGACGGTGTGCTCCACCTGGATGCGCGGATTGACCTCGATGAAGTAGAATGCGTCGGTGTCGGCATCCATGAGGAATTCGACCGTGCCGGCGCCGCGATAATTGGCCGCCTTGCCGAGCCGCACCGCCGCATCGGTCAGCGCCTGGCGCACCTGCTCGGAAAGGTAGGGGGCGGGCGCGCGCTCCACCACCTTCTGGTTGCGGCGCTGCACGGAGCAGTCGCGCTCGAACAGATGCACGAGATTGCCGTGGTCGTCGCCGATGAGCTGCACCTCGACATGGCGGGCGCGCTCGATGAGCTTCTCGAGATACATCTCGTCCTTGCCGAAGGCGGCCTTGGCCTCGCGCTTGCCTTCCGAGACCTCGTGCACCAGCGCCTTCTCGTCCATGATGCGGCGCATGCCGCGCCCGCCCCCGCCCCAGCTCGCCTTGAGCATCAGCGGATAGCCGATCGCGGCGGCCATCCGGCGCACCTCGTCCATGTCGTCGGGCAGCGCCTCGGTGGCCGGCACCACCGGCACCCCGGCCTTGATGGCCATGTTGCGGGCGGCCACCTTGTTGCCGAGATCGCGCATGGTCTGGGCGCGCGGGCCGATGAAGGTGATGCCGGCATCCTCGCAGGCATCCACGAATTCCGGCGATTCCGACAGCAGCCCGTAGCCGGGATGGATGGCGTCGGCCCCCGAGATGCGGGCGATGCGGATATATTCGTCGATCTGCAGATAGGCCTCGACCGGCCCCTTGCCCTTGCCGATCAGATAGGCCTCGTCGGCCTTGAACCGGTGCAGCGCCAGCTTGTCTTCCTCGGCATAGACTGCGACGGTCTTCAGCCCCAGCTCATTGGCGGCGCGAAACACGCGGATGGCGATTTCGCTGCGGTTGGCGACGAGGATCTTTTTGATGGGCATGAAGAGGACCGTTCCGAGCAAGAGGGGCCGGGGACCACGAGGGGTCGGGGCTCAGCGATTGCGTGACGGCCGCGACGGTTGCCCGCCCAACCGCCAGGTTCAGTAGGTTCAGCTCCGGCTCAGATAGCCGGCGAGATGGCTCATGTCGTAGCCGGCTTCCGCCGCCTGCGCGATGATCTCCTCCGCCGGCTGCCGGCCGGCCCGGCTCAGCGCCCACAGCGTGGTCGAGCGCGTCCCCGAGCGGCAGAAGCAGAACACCGGGCCGTCGCTCCCCTCAAGCACGGCCCTGGTGCGGGCCACGAGGTCGTCATTGACCCCCTCGCGCCCCAGCGGAATGGCATGATAGGCAAGCCCGGCGGCCTTGGCGGCCGCCTCGATCTCGGCCCCCGCCGGCTGGTCGGGCGCCTCCCCGTCCGGGCGGTTGTTGACCACGGCGACGAAGCCCAGATCCTTGAGCGTGGCAACGTCCTCCGGGGTGATCTGGCCGGAAACGCTGACGTGATCGTTGATCCGCTTCAAGTCCAAGATAGTGCTCCTGCCCGCCCGTTGGCTTCCCCGCAGGTTATATCCATGCGGCGGCGCCCGACGCAACTGGCCTGGGCGCAAACCTGTCATAAGACTGTCGTCGTAAGCCCTCCGGCGCCGCCCCCGGCCGCTCAGGCGGCCCGGCTGGCGAGCCCGGCCCCGGCCATGGGCGCCGGCCGGCCGAGCAGATAGCCCTGCAGGGCCGTGCAGCCGGCCTCGGTCAGCATGCGGCGCTGCTCCTCGGTCTCGATGCCCTCGGCCACCACCTCCAGCCGCAGCGTGCGGGCGATCTCGCAGATGGCCGAGACGATGAGCGCGTCGATGCGGTTGCCGGCGAAATTGGCCACATAGGTGCGGTCGATCTTGATGATGTCGAAATCCAGCCCCCGCAGATAGTGCAGGCTGGCATGGCCGGCGCCGAAATCGTCGATGGCGATGCGCACGCCCATGGCGCGCAGCGCCGCCAGATTGGCCCGCTCGGTGCCGCCGCTGGTCAGCGGCACGGTCTCGGTGACCTCGACCACCAGCAGGGCCGGGTCGGTGCCGGTCTCGGCCAGGATGGCGGCGAAGCGCTCGGCGAAATCCGGGCGCCGCAGCTGCGCCGGCGAGACGTTGACGGCCAGCGGCAGCCCGCCCAATGCCGGCAGGTCGGCGCAGGCCCGCCGCAGCACCCATTCGCCCAGCCGGTCGATGAGGTTGGACTGCTCGGCGATGGGCACGAACTGGGCCGGCGCGATCATGCCGCGCACCTGGTGCCGCCAGCGCACCAGCGCCTCGTGCGAGCGCACCGCGCCGGTGGCCGCGTCCACCACCGGCTGGTAGTGCAGCTCCAGCTCGTCCATCAGGATGGCGGCGCGCAGCTCCCGCTCGACGAAGCGGCGGTGCCGCTCGTCGCCCATCATGTCGGCATCGAAGGCCACCACGCGCCCGCGCCCGGTGCGCTTGCCCTCGTAGAGCGCCAGATCGGCCATGGCGATCAGGGCGTCGGCATCGTCGCTGTCCTGCGGCGCCACCGCCACCCCGATGGTGGCCGACAGCCGCGTCGGCCGGCCGCCTATGTTCACCGGCTCGTCCAGCCGGCGCAGCAGCTCCTCGCCCAGCCGGCGCAGGGCCGGCTTGTTGTCGTGCCCCGGAATGACGACCCCGAACTCGTCGCCGCCCAGCCGGCCGATGACGGCGCCGGGCATCAGCGCGGCCAGCGTGCGGGTCAGCGCCACCAGCGCGGCATCGCCCGCCCCGTGGCCGGCGCTGTCGTTGAGCACCTTGAGGTTGTCCATGTCGATCTGCAGATAGCCCAGCGGCTCCAGCGCCCCGCGCCGGGCGTGGTTGCGCAGCGCCGCAAGGAAATAGGAGCGGGTGAAGGTGCCGGTCAGCGCGTCGCGATGCGCCGAGGCCAGGGCGGTGGCTATGGCCTCCTCGGCATCGCGGATGCGCCGCCGCATCAGCCCGTGGGCCACGCCCAGCGTCGCCGGGATGGCGGCCGCCAGCAGCACCATGCCCCACACCACCGGCTGGATGTCGTCGAGCAGCATGGCCGCCACGCTGAGCCCCGCCAGCGCCACGGCCATGGCCCCCACCGCCATCCGCAGCCCCTCATAGGCTTCGTTGACACGGGCAAAGGCGGGATGGACCTGCATGCGAGCGACCTGAAGGCGTGACCGACGCCCTCCTGGCGCCGCGCACCAGCATGGACCGACAGGTCTGAACGAACTCTAAATACATGAATTACAAGGGTAATCCTGCATCGGCGAACGACACCGGCCGGCCAGGATAGGACGCCTGCGCAACGGTTTGGTGACAGGGCCGTGGCGCCCGGCCGGGCTGGTAAACGGCGGGTGAAGACGGCACCGCCCGATGCGGCCTATCCTTCCGGATTGCCCACCCAGGCCCGCCAGAGATCGGCGCGTTCGGCCACGAACCGCCCGGCCACCGTCTCGACCGTGGCGCCCGGCTCGTTGAGCTGGGCCAGCAGCCGGTTCATCTCCATCAGCGGCAGGGTGGCGCGCTGGAAATAGCCCACCAGGGCCGGCGCGTCGGCGAACAGCCTGTCGGCCAGCGCCGTCACCACCAGCTCGCCCGGAAAGGCCGAGGGCCGCGGATCGGCGCAGACGCGGTCGGCGAGGCACTTGGCCGCCTCCTCGTCATAGGGACCCATGTCGAGCGCCACGAAATCGAGCTGGGCCAGCACCGCATTGGGCTGCCAGTAGTAGAACAGGAAGGGCTCCCGCCGGCTGACGGCCTCGGCGATCAGCGTATCCATCTCGAAGCGGTTGGCCGGCTCGACCAGCTCCACCAGCGCCTCGAGCCCGTGGGCGCGCACCAGATTGCGGTTGATGACCGAGCAGGCCCAGTCGAGGGGGCAGGAGATGAAGCGCACCCGCCCCGCCGGCTGCAGCAGCGGCAGCGCCTCGGCCAGGCTCGCCGCCGCCGGCGCCGCGACGAAGCTGTCGGCCAGGTAGGCCGGCATGTACCAGCCCTCGAACTGCGTCTCCGCGAAGGTCGGGGCGGCGCTGCGCACCATCTGCCCCTCTATGGCCCCGTTCCACACATCGGCGATGCGGGTGACCCACATCTCCGGCGCCACCGCCGGCTGGCCGGTGGAGCCCATGGAGGAGGCGGTGGCGGCCAGATCCCCCGGCGTCACCCGCACCTGGCAGCCGAACTCGGCGGCGAGCAGGCGCGCATGGATCTCCGCCAGCAGCGCCGCCGAGGGCCAGCTCATGCGGGCGATGGTGAGCGGCTGGGTGCCGCAGGGCGGTGGCGGCGCGGCGGGCTCGGCCGGCGCCTCGGGGGCCGGGGCCGGCGTGCCGGCGGCGTCCTGCGCCTGGTCGAGCACGGTGATCTGCGCCCATGCCGGCTGCCCGGCCAGCAGCAGCATGCCCGCCATCAGACCCGCCAGAATCCGCCCTGCCATGGCCACCTCCGAACGCCTGGTCACTCTATCCCGGAAAGCGCCGCGTTAAGCAACCGGCACGGCGGGCGGATTTCGCGCGCAATCCCCGGTGACTTCCGCCCCAAGATTGTGCAACAGTCTGCGCCAGCGGGGCGCGGATCGCGCCCCCTTATCCCGTTGTCGCGCCGCGAGAAGGGGCCAGCAAGGCCACCCGGCGGGCAACCGAAACAGAGGGACGTCAATGTTCGATATCAAGAAAACCCTGACCCTGGCGGTCGCCGCCACGACGCTCATCGCCGCGGCTCCCGCCCTGGCCCAGGAAGTCAAGATCGGCTTCCTGGCCGACGTGACCGGCCCCATCGCCGGCTTCGCGCCGGGCATGGTCGATGCCGGCAACCTGGCCATCGCCAATGTCAACGATCAGGGCGGCATTCTGGACGGCCAGACCCTGACTTCCGTCCTGGCCGACAGCGCCTGCGACGGCGGCGCCGCCGGCCCCGCCGCCGACCGGCTGGTCAACACCGAGAGCGTCGTCGCCATCTTCGGCGGCTACTGCTCCGGCTCCACCATCGCCGGCGCCAACGGCTCGGCCATTCCGGGCAATGTGGTGATGATCTCGCCCGCCTCCACCGCCCCCGCCGTCGCCGAGCTGGACGACAACGACCTGGTGTTCCGCGACGTGGTTCCCGACTCCATCCAGGGCGTCAAGGCCGCCGAGCTGCTGCTCGGCCAGGGCGTGACCGAGGTCGGCGTCACCTATGTCAACAACGATTACGGCTCGGGCCTGGCCGGCGCCTTCGCCGATGCCTTCACCGCCGGCGGCGGCACCGTGCTCGCCAATGTCGCCCATGAGGACGGCAAGGCCGACTACCGCCCGGAGATCGGCCAGATCGAGGCCTCCGGCGCCACCACGCTGGTGATCTACGGCTATGAGAACGCCGGCGGCGGCGCCATCCTCAACCAGGCCGTCGAGGCCGGCTCGTTCGACCTGTTCGTGGGCGGCGACGGCATGGCCGGCGAGGCCCTGCTCGCCAGCCGCGACGCCGCCGCGCTCGAAGGCATGATCCTGACCCAGGCGGCCCCCGCCGAGGGCCCGGCCTTCGACGCCCTCGCCGCGCTCACCGAGGCGGCCGGCCAGGACGTCAACGGCGTCTACGTCACCAACTCCTATGACGCCGTGTTCCTGCTGGCCCTGGCCATCGAGAAGAACGGCTCGGCCGAGCGCGAGGGCCTGTCGGCCGCGCTGCGCGAGGTCGCCAACGCCCCGGGCGAGACCATCCTGCCCGGCGAATGGGCCAAGGCCAAGGAGCTGATCGCCGCCGGCACCGACATCAACTACGAGGGCGCCTCCGGCACCATCGAGTTCGACGATGTCGGCGACGTGGCCGGCGCCATCAACTACTTCGTCATCGAAGGCGGCTCGGTGGTCAACAAGGGCCTGATCCCCTGATCGGGGCCGCACCGCCGCTATCGCCCGCCGCGGCCCGGGAGAAACTCCCGGGCCGTTTCGTTCGAGGACGCCGATGCCGCCATCGGCAGGCGGATACGACGGCGCGGAAATAGGCGGCTACGCCGAAAGCCGCTCGACCGCGATGCGGGCCACATCGGTGCGCACGGTGATGGCGAAATGCTCGGCCTGCACCACGTCCAGCACCTTGC
>ENA-UOVV01001520-UOVV01001520.1-compost-metagenome-genome-assembly--contig:-NODE-1520-length-16596-cov-4.014268_pt1 | contig 16596 bp, 10 predicted proteins | sample MGYA00238155_ERZ761577 | MGnify/ENA primary metagenome ERZ761577 (study PRJEB28898, sample SAMN06268775) | compost metagenome | isolation source: Emeryville, CA | place: USA:Emeryville, CA | collected...
ATCGGGGACATCTTCACCAACAAAGCTCTGGCCAATACGATGAGGCGCATCGCTAACGAAGGAGCAGATGTATTCTACAAAGGCGATATTGCCCAGGAAATTGTGGCGGCCTTCCAGCGGGACGGCGGTTTCATTACCCTCGAAGATCTCGCCTCCGTACCTGAACGCGTTCAATGGACAGAACCTATTTCCATACAGTATAAAGGATATACAGTTTACAATAATCCCCCGCCCGGAATGGGCATTCAGCAGCTTCAGACCTTAAAAATTATGGAGGGGCTGGATCTACGTAAAATGGGCCACAACAGTATGGAATACCTGGCACACCTGTTTGAGGCCATGCATCTGGCCCGGATCGACAGTGACAAATATATTGGCGATCCCGCTTATGTGGACGTACCCGTAGAAAAACTGCTGTCAGAGGATTACATCACTACCATGCGGGAAAAAGTTACGGCACGGGTCAAAGAACGCCTCACCAGGAAAAAGCGTCAGTCGGCCATCGAACGTCCGTCATCTGCCACAGATGAACAGCGCCTGCGCTACGCTACCACCAGTTTATCGGTGGTGGATCAGTGGGGGAATGGGGTGGTGATCACTCAGACGCTGGGAGGTGGCTTCGGCTCCGGTTATGTGGCCGGAAAAACAGGCGTAGCCTTTAACAATGCCATGGAATGGATGACCCTCGACCCAAATGCGGCCAATGGGGCTGTACCTGGGAAGGGTATCACCTGGAGCATAGGGGGCATGATGCAGTTCCACAAAAATGGAAAGCCGCATCTGATCGTCGGCTCACCCGGGAGCCTGGGAATACTTCAGTCCGTGCCCCAGGTAGCACTCAATGTCATCGACTTCGGCATGAACATCCAGGATGCGATCAGTGCTCCGCGATTTCGCTGGAAGGATGAGGTAGGCCAGGTGCCTGCAAAGGAAATTATCCTGGAAACACGGATTCCGAAAGAGACCATCGAAGGTCTTCGATCCATGGGATACCGCCTGGATACGAGCCTGGGTGACTGGACAATGACGGTAGGCGGTGTACAGGGCATTACAATTAACTATGAGACTGGCTGGATATCCGGCGGGGCCGATCCCCGGCGCAACGGCTATGCGATGGGATGGTAAAATTCTAATCCTTTTTCACCATGACTAAACCGACTCCGAGACGACGATTCCTGCAGCAAATGACCGGTGCTGCGCTCGGGTTATCCTTTCCGCTTCCGCTCCTGTCCTCCTCCCGTCGGGAAACCACCCGGAAAAAGGTTGCCTTCATTGCCAATACCTACCGGAACAGTGCTCATGCGGACGTAATCGGCACGAAACTGTTTGCCGGAATCCCTACGGATGAAGGCCGCAATGAGCCGGAAATCGAAATCGTGTCGATGTGGATCGACCAGATCGGCCCCGATGATACGGGTGTCAGGATTGCCCGCATGAACCAAACGCCCCTTTACCCGACCATTACCGAAGCTCTTACCCTGGGAGGAACCCAGCTGGCGGTAGACGGAGTCATTTACATAGGTGAGCACGGAAATTATCCCCTCAACCGGTTTGGAATGAAGATGTATCCACGGATGAATTACCTGGAACAGATATTCCGGGTGTTCGATGGGTCCAACCGATCAGTTCCACTGTTTTCGGACAAACATTTGTCGTACAGCTGGCTCGACAGTAAATGGATCTATGACCGGGCCACAGACCTGAATGTTCCCATGATGGCCGGCTCTTCCCTACCCTATTGCTGGCGGGATCCGATGCTTGTCCACCCCCTCGGAACGCGAATCAAGGAAGCGGTCGCCATCGGCTATGCGTCGCTGGATGCCTACGGTTTTCACGTACTGGAAATCCTGCAATGTATGGTGGAGCGGAGAAAGGGAGGTGAAACGGGTGTAGCCAGTGTGCAGGGAATTTCGGGACCTGAGGTATGGGAAGCGATAGACACCGGATTCATTTCAGGCAGTCTGGTGGAAGCGGCCTGTGACCGGATCCGAAACAAGGCCAACGGAAACATGCGGGAACTGGTGAAAGATCCCCGAGCCCTGGTAATCCGCTACAATGACGGCACGAAGGGAGCCATTCTGATGCTCGACGAATACGTAAACCAGGGGTGGGCCTATGCCGCCCACGCCGATGGTAATATCGTATCGACCGAATTCGTCCTGGATCATCATTTCACCTATTCGCATTTCAGCTATCTGGCGCTGAACATTCAGAAATTCATGGTTACCGGACAACCCCAGGGACCTGTCGAACGGACCCTGCTCACCAGCGGAATAATCGATATGGGCATCCGGTCAATTCTGGATGGACACAAGGTTATCAAAACTCCCTTCATGAATATCCGTTACAACGTGGAAGGCATAGAACCGATCCTGCCCTCCAGTCCGAGACCTACCGACAACAGCCGGTACCCCTGGCCTCCCGAGGGATACGAGTTTATCATACCGGATCGGTTTAAAGCCAAAAACTAAACCCTGCCGCATATGAAAAGGAGAGATATACTGAAAGGAGTGGCCGTCCTGCCAGCCATGGCCCGGAGCAGTGAAATGGTGAATCTGGCCGGAAAGGATTATTTCAGGGAATTGGGTTTGCGGACATTTATCAACGCAGCCGGGAATTATACTTCCATGACCGCCTCCCTGATGCCGCCGGAGGTCATGGCAGCGATACAGGACGCTTCCCGAAAATATGTAATGCTCGACGAAGTCCAGGATAAAGTGGGTGCAAGGATCGCTCAAATCTGCAGGGCTGAAGCAGCCATGGTAACCGCCGGTTGCTGGTCGGCTCTGGTACTTGGTATGGCCGGAGTGCTCACCGGCAACGACCCTCAAAAAGTGCCATTGCTTCCTTTCCCAGCCGAAAACGGACTGAAGTCTGAAGTAATTCTGCAGAAATCCCATGCCACGGGCTACCATCTTGCACTGGCTAATGCGGGGGTGAAATTTGTACTGATAGAAACCGCCGCTGAGCTGGAAAAATCGGTGTCAGAAAAGACCGCGATGCTCTGGTTTCTGAATCGGGAGGATCCTGCCGGTCAGATCCATTCAGCAGAATGGGTTTCACTGGGAAAAAAACTGGGCATACCCACCATGATCGACATTGCGGCCGATGTGCCACCGGTCGAAAACCTCTGGAAATTCAACGAAATGGGATTTGACCTTGTCTGTATTTCGGGTGGGAAGGCACTGCTGGGCCCCCAAAGTGCAGGCATCCTTATGGGCAGGAAAGAACTGCTCGGCGCTGCCCGGCTCAGCGCTCCGCCACGATCGGGTATTGGTCGTGGGCACAAGGTCAACAAGGAAGAAATTATCGGTATGCTGGCAGCCCTGGAATCGTATGTACAACGGGACCATCAGCGAGACTGGAATCTATGGGAAGACCGGATCCGATACATCAAAGATTCGCTCCGGGATCTTCGGGGAGTCGTGCTGGAAGACATTCTGCCACCGATCGCCAATCATACCCCATCGCTTAAAATAGGCTGGGATCCCTCGGTGATTCGGCTTACCCGCGACGAAATGGGACAAAGGCTGCGGGATGGAAACCCATCCATCGAAACCATTTCCTGGGAAGACCCTCATAGTATTCGTATTACGGTTTTTATGCTTCAGACCGGTGAAGAAAAAACGGTTGCCCGCCGCATCCGGGAGGAACTCCTTAAATCTTCCGTATAAAATTCAGACCCCAATGACTCCAAAAGCTCTCCTGGCCTTATTGCTGTTATTTGTCTGTTCGGGTACCCTCGCGCAGGAATTTGATTTGCTCCTCAAAAACGGTCATGTCATTGATCCCAAAAACCAGATCGATGAAAAGATGGACGTTGCGATAGCCAATGGCAGGATTGCCGCCGTGTCGAAGCATATTCCCGCAGACAGATCCCGGAAAACGATTGACGTTTCCGGACTACTGGTAACACCCGGTCTCATCGACATGCATGCCCACGTATTCGCCGGAACCGTAGATGACGGGGAGCTGAGTTATGGGTTTGGCTCGCTACCGGCCGATGGATTTACGTTGCGGGTAGGAGTAACCACGGTAGTGGACGCGGGCTGTGCCGGAGCCCACAATTTTGCGGTTTTTAAGAAAAATGTGATCGATCGGTCGCAGACCAGGGTGCTGGCCTTTCTGAATATCGGCTATGAGGGCATGAGGGGGAGTGAATATTCCGAATATCAGCAGGACACCCGATACATGATCCCCGGGAAGGCTGCTGATACGGCGAAAAAATACCATGACCATATCGTTGGGATCAAAGTCGCACATTATCATAGTCCCAGCTTTGTCGCGGTCGACAGGGCTATTGAAGCCGGCCACCTGCTTGGCAAACCCGTTATGGTGGATTTTGGTGGCTGCAAACCCCGTCTGCCCCTGCGGACGCTTCTGCTTGAAAAAATGAGACCCGGGGACATATTTACGCACGTGTATGGTGAACTGCTCGACACGAAGGAAGGTATCGTCGATACCGCCAAAAAAGAACTTAAACCGTTTGTACTGGAAGCCCGGAAAAAAGGAATTGTCTACGATGTCGGCCATGGCGGCGGCAGTTTCAGATATAGTCAGGCCATACCTGCGGTGAAAGCCGGATTATTCCCGGACGTGATCAGTACCGACCTGCATTCGGGAAGCATGAATGCGGGCATGAAAGACCAGCTCAACGTCATGTCAAAATTTCTGACGCTGGGAATGCCCCTCCCTGAAGTTATCAAAGCCAGTACATGGAAGCCCGCACAGGTCATTTCCCATGAAGAACTGGGACATCTGTCGGTGGGAGCAGTGGCCGATATTGCTGCCCTCCGTCTCCTCAAAGGCCGTTTCGGGTTTTATGACGTGGCACAATACAAACAGACAGGACGAAAAAAACTGGAATGTGAACTGACGATCAAAGACGGCAGAATCGTCTATGATTTAAATGCCCTCTCCATTACCTCCACCCGATAAGACATGATATCAACTCACCCTAAGTCCAGCATTAAGATATGTTCACCCGAACCCGACTCCTACGCGGGCTTTTGCCTGCTGCCCTGTGGTGGTTTGCCGGATGCAACCCTGATGGCAAACTTCCGGATGGGGATCCGGATAACGGCAAACTCTTTCTACCCGACGGTTTTGAAGCCCTGGTCGTCGTCGACAGTGTAGGCAAAGGCCGGCATTTGGCGGTCGCTGACAATGGTGATATTTATATGAAACTCCGGGCTACTACGGAAGAGGGGGGCATCGTAGCGCTGAGAGATACGAACCGGGACGGTCGGGCTGATATCGTCCGCTACTTTGGCCAGGAATTTGACCGCATCAACTACGGAACCGGCATGCGGATTTACAAGGGCTATCTGTATTACTCCACTTCGTCTACGGTATACCGGGTTAAACTTCCTGCCGATGGGGAACTGCTCCCCCAGGAACGCGCTGAAATTGTGCTGGACGACACCATACTCGCCAATGGCGGGCATATAGAACATTGTGCAAAACCGCTTACGTTTGATGACGAAGGGCATCTCTATGTCCCGTTTGGGGCACCGGGAGATATCTGTCAGGCCGAAAACCGGAAACCGGGAGCCCCTGGAAAAATGCCCTGTGATGAGCTGGAATGGCACGGGGGGGTGTGGCGGTTCGATGCGGACCGACTCAATCAGGTGCAGGCTGACGGGGAAAAATACGCTACGGGAATCCGGAGTATCGTGGCTTTCGACTGGAACCACAAGGACAGAAATCTGTTTGCCCTGCAACACGGCCGCGATAACCTCTCCCGGGTTTGGCCGGAATATTACACCCCCTGGCATAGTGCTTTACTGCCTTCGGAAGAGTTTTTCAAAGTATCGAGGGATTTTGACGGAGGCTGGCCCTATTATTACTACGACCAGCTTCAGGAAAAAAAGCTTTTGTCTCCGGAGTATGGCGGCGACGGAAAAAAAACGGGTGATGCGGAAAAGGTTGGGCAGCCTCTGATAGGATTTCCAGGTCACTGGGCACCCAATGATCTGCTCTTTTATAGCGGGGACCAGTTTCCCGAACGCTATAGGCACGGAGCCTTTATTGCCTTTCATGGGTCAACCATCCGCGCTCCCTATCCGCAGGCAGGTTACTTCGTGGCCTTTGTGCCCTTCAGGGACGGGCTACCCGACGGTCCCTGGGAAGTATTTGCCGACGGGTTTGCCCAACTCGACACAATAGTTAATACGGGCGACGCGCATGCCCGGCCGGTGGGGCTGGCCATGGGACCTGACGGCTCCCTGTATATCAGCGATAGTGTACGGGGAAAAATCTGGCGGATTATGTACAAAGGAAGGAAGAGCGAATTTGGAGCGGCCCAGCTGGCTAAAATGGAGGCAAGAAAACAAAGGACAAATGTTAAAACCCCACACGAAGTCGAAGATAATCTGCAGAAAGAGGTAATTGCTGCCGGAGAAAAACTGTACAACCAGTACTGCGCCACCTGTCATCTGGCCGATGGCAATGGAGACGGCAACCGTTATCCTCCCATAACCTCTTCCGAATGGGTCAGCGGGCAGCCCAGAAGACTCATTGAACTGGTTTTGAAAGGAATGAATGGACCGATCACCGTGAAAGGGAAACCCTACAACGGAGCCATGCCGGCTCATGATTATCTCAGCGACGTACAGGTAGCACAGATTCTTACCTATATCCGGTTAGGGTTTGGAAACGATGCTTCCGAAATACATCCGGACTGGGTGAAAGCCGTAAGATCGGGAAATTAGACAGCTTAATACAACATAAACCGCATCCTGTGCGTAATTACTACGCACTCATGCCCCAAACCCCACGGACTACCAATTTTTATTAAATAAGTATTATTTTGTTTTATATTTGCGCCGGGTTCAGCCACGGGGTCAGCGTGCATTTACCCGGAAGTCGGTTCGAACCGCCAACAACTTATCCTGAAAGATTTAAGAATTTTATTAACCTAAATTCAACAAACTGGCTTCGAGTATGAACCTTAAATGTTTTTGCCATTCAGGCCGGAACGGTTCAACGTTCCTTTAGCCCCGAGGGCTATTCCCGCTATTTGATGTATGACGCGCAACCATCCGTGCGACAGATGATCGTGCAATTTCACACAACTAAACAACTCATTTGCCTATGAAACTGAATCACTATGAATGTAATAACTGCTTTTAGCGTCTGTTGAACACATTCAACAGTTTACGGGACATTAAGACCAATTTATCCACTAACCACCTAACTAATCGACAATGAAAATGAATACATGGCGAAGCATCTTCGGATGCCTTGTCAGTATGCTCATGCTGTTATGCATACTGACCCCGTCCCTGCCAGTCAGGGCGGAAAACATCAGTGAATCCTACGTTCCACTGATAAAGACAATTACAGGGCTTGTGAAAAACGATGCGGGGGAAATACTCCCCGGAGCGAGTATTCTCATAAAGGGAACTACTACGGGTACCTCCGCCGACGTCGATGGCCGGTTTACCCTTAATGCAAATGAAGGGGACATCCTGGTAATTTCGTTCATCGGGCACGTTTCCACCGAAGTAAGGGTAGGGTCCAGTGACTACATCGAAGTGGTGCTGAATCAGGACGTTACCACGATGGAAGAAATCGTCGTAATCGGATATGGTACCGTGAAGAAAAAAGACCTCACCGGTTCGGTAGCTTCCCTGCAGCCGAAGGATTTTAACCAGGGTATCATTACGGCGCCCGACCAGCTGATTCAGGGCCGTACGCCTGGTGTAATGGTGATTAACAACACCGGACAGCCGGGAGGTGCGACGACGGTAAGGATTCGGGGTAACTCTTCCATCCGGGCAGGGAACAACCCACTCTTTGTACTCGATGGTATTCCTTTGTCAGGAACCTCCGCCCGGCCTGGGGGAAGCGGCGGCTTTGGTACCGATGGCGGTAACCCGCTGGCCTATCTCAACCCCAATGACATCGCCAGCATGGACGTATTGAAAGACGCTTCTGCAACGGCCATCTACGGCTCCCGGGGTTCCAATGGCGTGGTCATCATCACCACCAAACGCGGTGCAACCGGAGCTCCTACGATCAATTTCAACGCATCGGCCGGTTTTTCGAATATTCTCAAAAAACCGGAAGTACTCTCCGCTTCCGAATTCAGGGAAGCCCTGCAGTACTATACCCCCAATGACGTAGCAAGTTCGGACTATGGCAGCGAGGTGGATGCTTTTTCGGAAATCCTGCGAACTGCTCCGGTCCAAAACTATTCCATCGACATCAGCGGAGGTAACGACCGTGCCAAATACCGGCTGTCGACGGGTTATATGGACCAGAAAGGGATCATCAAAACCACAGGTCTGAAAAAATACACAGCCAGCCTCAATAGCAGTTTCTCGTTCCTGGAAAGCAAGAAGCTGGGACTCGATCTGAATCTGCTCTTTACCCAGACCGATGAAACCATAGCGCCGGTCAACGTATTCGCGGGGGCGGAAGGTAACGTGATCTCTCAGGCACTGGCGTGGAACCCAACCCGTCCGCTTAGGGATGCCAACGGGAATTATACCTATATCAACCCCATCACACCCAATCCTCTGGCCAGCCTCGAAGTTTACAAAGATCTGGCCAATGTGAACACCTTTGTGGGTAGCATCGCCCCTTCCTATAAGATTACCAATGATCTGGAGTATAAGATCCTGTATAGCGTCACCCGTCAGATGGGTTTAAGAAGGGGACGACTTCTGGGTGGTATTCTCGATCCGGCGACTATTAATAACGGTTTCGCTTTTATCAACAACAATCAGGAAACCAATCAACAGCTGACGCATACCCTTTCCTACAACAAGGACATCAACAGTGATCTCAGTCTGAATGCCGTAGCAGGGTATGAATACCTGAGTTATCATAGCTCCTGGAACTCGTCGTCGGGTAGTGGCTTTACCGATGTCGGACTCGATTTTTACGACTATATGGGCTACTCCATTGCCAATAACCGTGGAGCCGGCTCCTTCCGGTCTCCTTCCAACGAACTGCAGTCGGTGTTCCTCAGGGTAGGGCTCAATTATCAGGACCGCTTCCTCTTCACGGGTACCATCCGGCGTGACGGCTCGACCAAATTTGGAGAGAATAACCGGTATGCCAACTTCCCTTCCCTGGCTGTAGCTTGGAACATCAGCAACGAGGAGTTTATGAAGGATAACAAGGTCATTCCCAACCTGAAACTGCGCCTCGGCTGGGGTAAAACCGGTAACCAGGAGTTCCCCTCAGGTGCCTCGAAAGACCGCTATGTGTTCGGAAACCAAAGTATATCGCAGGCCAACTATGGTAACCCCGATCTGAAATGGGAAAGCTCATCGACGATCAACGCCGGTATCGACTTTGCCCTGTTCAACTACAGGATAACCGGTTCCCTCGAATACTTCAGAAAGGTAACAACCGATGCCCTGTTTGAACGAACCCTGGCACAGCCGGCACCGAGCGGACGCATCTGGGTGAACCTCGACGGTGAAATCATCAACAAAGGGTGGGAACTCTCACTTTTCGGGGCACTGGTTGAGAACAATGATTTCACCTGGAATCTCGGCCTCAACGGTACCTACCTCAACAACAGCGTATCGGGACTGCCCGGCTTTTACGAAACGGCCAACCTGCGCGGACAGGGCTTTTCAGGCGTTTTGGGTCAGCGTATGATCAGTGGCCAACCCCTTAACGTATGGTATCTTGCCCGATGGGCAGGGCTGGATCCAAGCACCGGGACCAGTATGTACGAAGGTCCTGACGGACAGGCCAGTACCTCCATCGACCCCGCTCAAAACAAGTTTTACGTAGGCAGCCCCAACCCCAAATATCTGCTGGGTATTTCGACGGATCTGACATACAAAAAGCTTTCGGCTACCATCAACATGAATGGTACCTTCGGTCATTATCTGTTCAATAATACTTTTGCTACCGTACTTGGCATCAACAACCTTCCGGCCCGGAATATGGCGAAAGTGTTTTATGACAAGTCTATCAAGGAGTCTTCGTCCAATTCAGCGGCCCCTTCCACCCGGTACCTCGAAAAAGGAGATTACCTGAAAATGGGAAATGCGACGATCCGGTACAACATCGGCAATATTGGAAATGTCTTCAGAGGCCTGACCGTCTCATTGACAGGACAAAACCTGTTTGTGATCACGAAGTACAAAGGATTTGACCCCGAAGTCAACACCGATGGGGGATCCGACGGCATACCTTCGCTGGGTATCGAATATATCCCGTACCCCACTTCGCGAACATTTCTGTTAGGTGTCAATTTCTCACTGTAATCTAAACTGAACTGACTATGAAACTTTATAAAAAACTCGGACTAATTGCCCTGTGCAGCGGACTGCTGTTCTCCTGTACGGATCTGGATGAACAGCTGAGGAGTGATCTGGAAGAAAGTGTTGGGGGCAATATCGATCCCGGCCAACTGCTGATCGGAGCCTACAACACGCTGAATAGCCCCTATCAGCACGATAATCGCTGGAGCCTCCAGGAATTATCTACGGACGAAGCCATTGCTCCCACCCGGGGCGGGGACTGGGACGATAACGGTACGCACCGGGCCATCCACCTGCATACCTGGAATGCGGACAACTCCTATCTGAACAATACCTTCAATGGGTTGATGTCGGCCATATACCAGTCATCCAACGTTCTCCGCTACAATCCTTCTCCCCGTCAGGCAGCCGAAGCGCGCTTCATCCGTGCGCTCGCGGTATTCGATGTATTGGATTTGTGGGGTGTGGTGCCTTTCCGGGAAGACCTGGAAGACTTCCGGAAACTCCCGGTGACTTTCTCCTCCGAAGATGCCATCGAATTTGTCATTTCGGAGCTCAATGCCATCATGGCCGACCTGCCCGATTCCGGACCTGCTTATGCGGCCAACAAAAATGCGGCCAGAGCGCTGCTGATGAAAGTTTACCTGAACAAGGGTGCGTTCCTCAACCGCAGAAGCCCCACATTTGATGCCTCGGATATGAACCAGGTCATCAGTCTGGCCGATCAGATCACCGGTTACACCATATCGCCTCCGGGAAAATATTTCGACAATTTTGCTCCGGACAACGATGTGAAATCGACCGAGAATATTTTCACCCTTTACAATAAGGAAGGTGAACGGGGAGGCGGTGTTCAGCGGACGTTTTTCACCATCGCCCACTACAATATGACGCCTGGCGGATGGAACGGCTGGACCACCCTGCCCGACTTCTATGACAAGTTCACAGAGGAAGACGAACGCCGCGGAATCTACTACGAATATCCTGCGGATACTACTTCGAACCGGACAAAGGGATACAAGCGGCAAAACGTAGGATTCTTTGTTGGCCAGCAATACAGCTGGGTGACCAACCAGCCCCTGATGGCCCGCAACCCGGCCAGTCAGCCCCTCGTTTTCACCCGTGAAGTTACCATTCGTACCAGTGGTAATACCCTCGAAACTGCCGGTATCCGCGTGCTGAAGTATCCCTTTGATTACGCCTCACTAGGTCAGAAAAACAATGACTGGGTGGTTCTCCGCTATTCCGATGTGCTCCTGATGAAGGCCGAAGCCCTGCTTCGAACCGGTTCAGGCGAGGCCGAAGCACTCAACATCGTAAACTCGATCCGCAAAAACCGGGGAGCTGCCGAACTGACCAGCATCAACCTGGATATCCTGCTGGATGAAAGAGGCCGTGAACTGTATTGGGAGGGCTGGCGCCGGCAGGACCTGATCCGTTTCGGCAAATTCCTCGATCCCAGACAGGAAAAACCTACTGTTTCGGATGCGAAATACCTGGTCTACCCGATCCCAAGCAACCAGCTGGCCGTCAATGCCAACCTGACGCAGAACGACGGGTATAACTGATCGTCTCCACTACGTATCCATTCTCTGACTGCCCGGAATCGGGCAGTCATTTTTTTACCCTGAAGATTCCGTGTAATCCTGCTGAACACCATAGATGTAGGTGAATAAATGCCCTATACTGAGGAGAAATGACCTTGAAACCTGCTTTCTTTAAAAGGCTGTGGTCTTTCTTGTAATCTGAAAATAGTATCAGATATGAATACAAAAACAGAAGATCGCTGCGGCCATGGTTTTTACTTTTGTCACAGGTATACTGCCTGTTCCCGAATTGCAGTACAACGTTTATCAAATTTTAACTTATGCAAACTGTAACACATCCAGATCGAGACAAAAATTTTGTGACCGGAGCTTATTCCGACGGCGTAATTGCGGGTGGCTTCCTGTTTGTAAGCGGACAGGCTTCAGTGGATTTCAAAACGTCCAAATTTATCCTGGGAACGATTGAGGAAGAAACGGCCCGTACGCTCGACAACATCAAAGCGATTGTGGAAGCGGCCGGAGGTTCCATGGATAACGTCGTCAAGTCTACTGTTCACCTCGCCGATATCAACGAGTTTGACCGATACAACAAAGTCTACGCCAGCTATTTCCCCAACCACAAACCTGCGCGCACAACCGTACAATCGGTTCTGGCTGAGGGCATTAAAGTAGAAATTGACTGTATCGTAAAACTCTGACCTTTTGAAAACCGCACAGGTAACCGTTGGCATTGCAGGCCTGGGGCTGATGGGCCGGAGCGTTGTTGTCAATATGCTGGCAGCAGGGCACCCGGTCAAAGCCATCGCGGCCACCCCTCAGGATCTGGTAGAAGCTGAGAGCAAGATTTCAGGTGTGCTCAGGCATTGTGATGAGCTGGGTCTGGTGGCGGTACCTGTAGAAAAGGCACTCGGAAACCTTACCCTGACCGACGACTATCAGCATTTGTCGGATTGCTCCCTGGTTATCGAGTGTGTGCTTGAACAAACGGAAATCAAACGTGCGGTACTGGAAAAAATCGATGCGGTCGTCCGACCTGATACAATCATAGGTACCAATACGTCGGCCATCCCGGTGAGTACTTTACAGAAAATGGTCTCCCATCCGGAGCGTTTTCTGGGTATTCACTGGGCGGAGCCGGCCTATCTGACCCGGTTTCTTGAAATTATCTGCGGGGAAAACAGCGACCTGCGCTATGCCCAAACGGTATACGATCTGGCAATATCGTGGCGGAAAGAACCCACGATTCTCCGGAAAGACATTCCCGGATTTATCACCAACCGCATCATGTATGCCGTTTTCCGTGAAACCCTAGCCCTGGTGGAGGCCGGCCATATCAGCATGGAAGATGCGGACAAGTGCGTCCGGTATGACGCAGGCTCCTGGATGACCCTGATGGGTGTATTTCGTCGATGGGATTATCTGGGACTCGGTGACCTGCGGAGTTTGAATGAACTCTATAAAAATCTCAGCAATTCGGACGCTGTTCCCGAAGTCTTGCAGGAGATAGTGAGGATTCAGGGGAAGGGAATCGTGAACGGGCAGGGACTGTTCCCTTACACGGAAACCGAAGCCCGGCGCTGGTCCGACGCTTTTGCGGCATTCAATGAGGAAATTTACGAACTTGCCGCTGCCTATCCCGCACCACAGGAAAGCCCTACCAAACTCAATGTCGACCCTTAGACCGAACTACTACGCACTTGGTATCATCGCCGTACTTTTTTTTGTATTCGGGTTTATTACCTGGGTAAACGGCGTTCTCATCCCGTATTTTCAGATCTGCCTGGAACTTACCAATTTCCAGTCGCTATGGGTAGCCTTTGCTTCCTACATTGCCTATTTCGTACTGGCTATTCCCTCGGCCTATATTCTGAGGTCGACCGGCTATAAGAAAGGCATGGTGATAGGGTTAATCGTCATGGCCATAGGTACCCTGCTGTTTCTTCCAGCTGCCTATGCCCGGGCGTACGGCCTTTTTCTTACCGGCCTGTTTATTACCGGAAGCGGCTTAGCCCTTTTACAGACGGCCGCCAACCCCTATGTGGCCATCATCGGCCCTATCGAGAGTACGGCCCAACGGGTGGGTATCATGGGGGTAGCGAACAAGACTGCGGGGATCTTGAGCCAGCAGATTCTGGGAGCCATTTTTCTTCTCAATGCCGACAGTATCGTCGAATCCATCTCCCAGGCGAACGCCGTCGAACGGGCTGCCATTCTCGACGACTACGTGCTAAAGGTTGTCAATCCTTATCTTGTCATCACGATCATCCTGGTTCTGCTGGCCATACTGGTCGCCTTTTCGAGGCTTCCCGAAGTGGAGGAAAAGGGAGATGAAGATGTGCCGGGGCAGCAGCCAAAAACTACGGTGATTCAGTATCCTTACCTGGTGTTAGGGGTACTGGCGCTGTTTATGGCTGCGGCCTGTGAAGTAATTCCCATCGATTGTATCATCATTTACAGCCGTTCGCTGGGTATCCCCCTGCAGGAAGCCCGGCATTTTACCGAATACACCCTTTATGCCATGCTGGCTGGTTACATCACCAGTACCATAGTCATCCCCCGTTTCATATCCCAGCAAAACGCATTGGGCGCTGTTTCGGTGATCGGACTGGTCCTGTCAGCAGGTGTCTACTTTTCCGAAGGAATGGTGTCTATCGTCTGTATGATGGCCATGGGCTTCGGTGCTGCCCTGCTTTGGGGTACTATCTGGGGACTGGCCGTAAGGGATCTGGGCAGGTTCACCAAAATTGGCGCTGCGCTCTTACTGATGTCTGTCGTGGGCGGAGGCCTCTTCCCTCTGCTTTTCGGGCATCTGATCGACCTGTATCCCTCGAGACCCCAGACCTCGGTACTGGTACTCGTCCCCTGCTATCTTTTCCTGATTTATTATGCGTTGAAAGGTTATAAAATTAAACACTGGGCTGTCTGATGCCCGGCTAATAAACAAAATACCCGATATGGAAACCTCTCGTTATGCCCAATCTGCCGCGCTGCTGGAGCGAAGTAAAAAAGTACTCGCCGGAGGTGTGGCTTCCGAATTCAGGAAATACAACCATCCGCACGCCATTTTCTATTCACACGGAAAAGGCAGCAGAATTTATGACGTGGATGGCAACGAATATGTCGACTTTACCCTGAGCCAGGGTCCGTTGATAGTCGGTCACTCACACCCCCATGTACTTGAATCGGTACGGGAATACTCCGAACTGGGTCAGCTGTACGCGGGTCAGCACATCCGCGAAATCGAACTGGCTGAAAAGCTGAATCAGCTGATCCCTTCAGCTGAGCTGATGCGTTTCTGTCTCGACGGGTCAGAAGCCGTGCAGACGGCCTTCAGAATAGCCAGAGCCAAAACCGGGAAATCGAAATTTCTCCGTTTTGAAGGGCATTACCACGGCTGGCTCGATAACGTAGCCTGGGGAATATCCACTCCATCGGAAGCTGCACTCGGATCCCGGGAAAATCCCGAAGCATTCCCCTGGTCGAAGGGGCTTGCCGACGGGGCACGCGATGAATTTATCATTCTGCCCTGGAACGATCTGCAACTGGCTCAGAAGACCGTAGCGGAAAGACATGAGGAGATAGCGGCCATTATTACCGAGCCGGTGATGTGCAACAACAGTTGTATCCTTCCCAACGAAGGGTTCCTTCAGGGGCTCAGAGACATCTGTACGCAGTATGGCATTGCGCTGATATTTGATGAAGTAATTACCGGTTTCCGGCTGAACCTGGGCGGCGCTCAGACCCATTTCGGCATCACCCCCGACCTGTCGATCTTCGCCAAGGCCATTGCCAGCGGCTATCCGATCAGTGCGATCGTGGGTAAACGGGAATGGATGTCTCTGATCGAAAAGAGTGAGGTGATCCATGCCGGAACCATGAATTCAAGTAACCCGACCGTAGCCGCAGCGTTGGCCACTATTGAGGTTCTGGAACAGGAAAACCCTTACGAAAGGATGTTCGCCATCGGGCAGACGATCATCGCGGGGCTTCAAAAACTGGCGGAAGAGACCGGACAAAATCTGGTCGTCCAGGGACCAGGCCCCATGTTCAACATTGCCTTCGGCGATGCTCCCGCCACGGACTACCGCTCCTCACTGCGGTTCGATAAGGCCAAACTGGGCCGTTTTGTCGCAGCCATGCATGATGAGGGCGTCAGAATTATCGGACGCGGTCTTTGCTATATCAGCGCGGTGCATACGGATGACGACGCGCGTATTTTCCTCGAAAAAGCTGGTCTGGTATTGCGCAGGATTTAGTGATGATGAAGATGCAACCCGTATTGGTTTGGGGATCGGGCCGCCTGGCTTACAGTGTAACTGCCTGTCTGCTGCGCAGCGGGCATCCCGTAACCCTCAGAACTGACAACCCGGATGAAGCCACTGGGGTCATTGCGAGACATCTGGATTTAGGGGCCCGGGAACTCCCGGTATCGACAGAGACCGGCCAACTCTCGATTTTCAGCGAGAGCGGAGAATCGTATAATCCCCATACCCTGGCAGTACTGATTAGTCCCGATCAGTTACGGGAAAAAAAAGCAGCCCTCGAAGCTGTTGAACCACTGGTTGCCCCTGACGGCATCGTAGCCGTCAACCTGGAAAGTATCCGACTTGAAGAGCTGCAGGACATTGCCCGGGCTCCGGAACGACTGGCGGGAGTTAACTGGGTGGAACCAGCCCACACCACTTTTTTCCTCGAAGTAATCAGCAATAAAGTTACAGCCCCCTCAACGGTAGAGGCTTTAAAAAACTGGGGGCATCAGTGGGGAAAGGATCCCTATGTCGTTACGAGCGGTTTTAGTGTAAAAGCAAGAATTC
>ENA-UOVV01001523-UOVV01001523.1-compost-metagenome-genome-assembly--contig:-NODE-1523-length-16579-cov-22.199831_pt1 | contig 16579 bp, 18 predicted proteins | sample MGYA00238155_ERZ761577 | MGnify/ENA primary metagenome ERZ761577 (study PRJEB28898, sample SAMN06268775) | compost metagenome | isolation source: Emeryville, CA | place: USA:Emeryville, CA | collected...
GTCCAGACCGAAAGTGTCCAGACCGAAAGCCGAGGCCGCTCCTTTGTGAAGGCGTCTTTCCCCGCTGCCCCGTCGACGACGCCGCGCATCGGCGCGCCCTCGGCAGGCGAGGGGCCGGACGAGCCGGTGGAAGCGTCGGCCCCAGAGCCGGTCACGCCGGTGGCGCCCCCCGCGCCCCGGCCGGCGGTGCATGCACCGAGCGGCGACGGTGACGTCGTGCTCAACCGCTGGGGCGTCTTCACCGATGTGGCTGGCGCCGTCGCGACCCGGTGCACCGTGCCAGCCCTCCTCGCGCTTGGTGTGCCCCGCCGCTTCACCCGTGCCTTCGAGGACCTCGACGCGAACGTGCCGCTCCTCGATGTGGTCGCAGGCTTCGGTGTGCCGCCTGTGCGCCGTCCTGAGGCGGGCGACCTCGTGGTCATCGCGGGACCGGCCGACGAGGCCGTCAGTGTCGCAACCCAGGTGGCCGCATGGCTTGGCATGCCCGCGAAGGCGGTCGCCCTTGCCGGCGACATCGAGGCGATTCGCGGACACGGCCGCCGCATCCGCACCGAGTCAGAGGCGAGCGCCGCTCGCCGCCGTGCCGACAAGGCCGCCCAGCTCGGCGAACCGCTCATTGTCGCTTTCGGCATGACGCCGGGACGGCGCGGAGCCGCCGCGGCAGCGCCGATGCTCGCCGCCTTCGCTGCCGACACCGTGTGGGTGGTCGTCGATGCGACCAAGCGCGCCGCCGTGACCGAACCCGGAATCGCGGTGCTGTCAAAGCACACTCGTGTGGATGCGATCGCGGCCATCGGCCTTGCCGAGGCGCAGGCCCCTGCCGCCGTGCTCGACTCCTCTTTGCCGATCGCGTGGATGGATGGACTGCCCGCCGCGTCCGTCGTGTGGGCGGCGCTCCTCGGCGAGCGCATCGCGGCAGAGGACTGAGCCCCGCAGAGGCGGCGTTTCACGCTCCATCTCACGGGGCGCCTGGCATGTGAGGCCGCGCGGGCGTTAGTCTCGCTACATGCTGGTCCTGTCACGACGCGTCGGTGAGCGCCTCATCATCGGCAAAGACATTGTCGTGACGATCATCGATGTCCGCTCCGACGGCGTTCGCGTGGGCATTGACGCTCCACGCGACATCCGCGTGACGCGCGCAGAGATCTTCGAAGCGGTCGAGCAGACGAATGTCGCGGCCGCCGCCGTTGACGACAGCGCTGTTGAGCGCTTGCGCGGTCTCGCACCTCGCGCTCCCAAGAAGGACGCCGACGCTCCCACCACCTAGGAGCCGCCCTCGCCGGATGGTGTGACCAAGGTTACGGTCCGGCGCCTCCCGACTGCTTACGTACGGGCTTGTCCAGCCGATTGGTTGCCAGACGAGGCGGCTAGTGCCGCCCACTTGGTGACGGGAGCGTATCGATGGACGGAATGGACGAGATCGTCCGCGAATTCGTCGTGGAAAGCTACGAGAACCTCGATCAGCTTGATCGCGACCTCGTGGCGCTCGAAGACAAGCCTGGTTCACGTGACCTGCTGAGTTCGGTCTTCCGCACCATTCATACCATCAAGGGCACCAGCGGCTTCTTGGCCTTTGGCACCCTCGAGTCCCTCACCCACGTGGGCGAGAACCTCCTGGCCGAGCTCCGCGACGGCAAACGTCCCATGACTCAGCGCACCACCGACGTGCTGCTGCGCATGGTCGACGCCGTTCGCGAGGTGCTCGGCACCATCGAGGCGACTGGCGCCGAGGGCGACCACCAGGTCGAGGACGTGGTGGCAGATATTCAAGCGGTGCTCGATGACCCGACCGGTGGGGCCGCAGACGCGGCGCCTGCGATCGAGTCGGCCACAGCGTCGTCCGAAACCGAGGCCGAGGAGGGCCCAGCCGCGACCGCCGAAGACGAGGCCGTGAGCGAGACGCCGCAGGTTGTTGCGGCGACGAAGAAGCCCGCCACGCGCAAGATCACTGCGAAGAAGCCAGCGGCCAAGAAGCCCGCGACGGCCAAGTCGGCTGCGAAGAAGCCGACTGCCGCGAAGAAGATCGCGATGCCGGTGAGGAACGAGGATGCCGAGGACGCTCCCGCTATCGCCGCCGCACCGATGCCGTCAGCGACGTTGAGCGCGCCCGTTGAGCCGGAAGAGGTGGAGGATGCCCCGTCGACCGTTCGCTCCGCCACCGAATCCTCGATCCGCGTGGACGTGGAGGTGCTCGACGCCCTCATGCGTCACGTCGGCGAGCTGGTGCTTGCGCGCAACGCGATGACCCGCCTCGCGGGCGACCTTGGCGATGCCTCGCTCGTGCGCGCCTCGCAGCGTCTGTCGCTCATCGCGACTGAGCTGCAACAGGGCGTGATGAAGACCCGCATGCAGCCCATCGAGCACGTCTGGTCGAAGGTGCCGCGCATGGTCCGCGACATCTCGACTTCTCTTGGTCGTCACGTGCGCCTCGAAATGATCGGCCAGGACACCGAGCTCGACCGCGGCCTGCTTGAGGCGATCAAGGATCCGCTGACCCACCTCATCCGCAACGCGATCGATCACGGCATTGAAGCGCCGAAGGTGCGCGAGTCCGTTGGCAAGTCGCCCACCGGTCTGCTCACGCTGCGCGCCTACCACCAGGGTGGTCAGGTTGTTGTCGAGATCAGCGATGACGGCAAGGGCATCGACGCCCAGGCTGTCGCGGCGAAGGCCGTTGAGCGTGGTCTGCGCACCCCGGCGCAGGTTGCCGACATGAGCACGCAGGACTTGCTCCACCTCGTCTTCCTGCCCGGCTTCTCCACGGCCGACCACGTGACGAACGTGTCTGGTCGCGGCGTCGGCATGGATGTCGTCAAGACCAAGGTCGAGGCGATCGGCGGTGTCGTGGACGTCCAGTCCACCCAGGGCCTTGGCACCACGTGGCGCCTGCGCATCCCGCTCACGCTCGCGATCATGCCCGCGCTCACCGTCGAATGCCACGGTGAGACGTACGCAATCCCGCAGGTCAACTTGCTCGAGCTGCTCGCAGTCGATGACAAGCAGACCGGCGTCGAGTACGTGGGCGAGGCCCCGGTGTACCGCCTGCGCGGTCAGCTGTTGCCGCTCGTCGACCTGCGCGACGTGCTCGGCTCGCCGACTCGTGAGTCGCTTGTCAGCGCTGTCATCGCCGTGGTGCAGGCCGATGGTGGACGCTTCGGCATCGTGGTCGACCAGGTGCGCAACACCGAAGAGATCGTGGCGAAGCCCATCGCGGCAGCCGTGAAGAACATCGGCCTCTACGCCGGTGCGACGCTGTTGGGCGATGGCTCTGTCGCCCTCATCCTCGACATCCCGGCGGTTGCTCGCCGCGCACTCGACACCGACCTCCAAGAGGCGGTCGCGAGCTCCCAGGTCGAGCACGTCACGTCCTCGGACACCGAGCCGATGCTCGTGGTCGGTGTGGGCGATGGCCGCCAGGTGGCGATGCCGCTCGGTGCTGTCACGCGACTCGAGCGCCTCTCGGTGTCGATCATCGAGCAGGTCGCCGGCTCGGCCGTCATGCAGTACCGCGGCCGCATCACACCGGTGGTCGACTTGGCTCGTCTGCTCGGCGACGGCGGCACGGACCGTGAGGAGCTTGCGGTCGTCGTGTGCACGCGAGGCGAGCGCACGGTGGCGCTTGTGGCCAACGAGGTTGTCGACATCGTCGAATGCGCCGTCTCGGACTTCTCGGATGTGTCTGGCTATGGCCTGCTTGGCTCGACGGTCATCAAGGAGCGCGTCACCGAGCTGCTCGACCTGCGCGCCGCCGTGACGTCTGCCGACGCGAACTTCTATGACGCGGAAGACGCCGAGCTCGTCGGCGCTGGATCGGAGTTCTGAGATGCAACACCAACTTGCGACTTTCAAGCTCGACAACCGTCTCTACGGCGTCGACGTCGAGCGAGTGCAGGAGGCCTTGCGCCTTCACAACCGCACGCGTGTGCCGCAGTCGCCCAAGGAGGTTGCCGGTCTCGTCAACCTCCGTGGTCAGGTGGTCTTGCTCGTTGACTTGCGCGCGCGCCTGGGGCGCGAGCCGTATGCCGACGATGACGAGCCCATGATGGTGGTCGTCAAGGTGGACGGTGAGCCGGTGTCGCTGCTCGTCGACCAGGTGGGCGATGTGCTTGAGCTCGACGCCGATCAGTTCGGACCGCCGCCGCCGACGCTGGAGCCGGCTCTGCGGGATGTGGTGAGGGGTGTCTATTCACTCGAGGACGGCTTGCTGCTGTCCCTCGATGTGGATTTGGCCGCACAGGTCTGAAGGCCCCTTTATCCATCGGTCACCTGACCGATGGGACCCACATAGGGCACACGAGGTGCCCCCCAAGGAGACACGATGTCGAGACTGCGATTGATGGTCAGCGCGATGAAGCGCGTTCGCCTCCCTCGCATCACGGGCATCGGCATGAGGGGCATTCGCCTGGCTCGGCGCGATGACATTGGCATCCAGCGCAAGATCATGGTGGCGCTTGTCCTCATGGCCGTTCCCGCGGTGGGGGCGTCGGTGGCGGTGGTTGCGCTCGGCACAACTGCGGCGCAAGACACGCAGGCGATTGCTGACAGCCAGCGTGACGTGCTCCAGCCTGTGTCGAACTTGCGGACTCTCTACGCGCTTGAGCGCTTGAGCCTCGACCGCCTCGTCTTTGCGACGACGAGCTCGGACCACGCCGACGCTGTCTCGGAAGTGGCGTCGATCACGAACCAGATCAAGGAGACCACCGAGCATCTTGATCAGCAGGACATCGTCGCTTCCTCTCCGATGTGGAAGGAGCTGAAGGTTGCTCGGTCGGAATGGATGACGTTCCGCGATGGGACCCTCATGCCGCTTGCCGTCGACGGTGACCTTGAAGGCTTCGCCGAGGCGGAGGCGACCACGTCGGCGCGAGTGCGCAGCACGGTCGATGTCGCGCTCACCCAGTTCGAGACGAAGATGAACGAGCAGATCGCCGCTGACGTCGTTGCCGCTGAACAGAGCAGCCGCGAGGCGATGGTCGTCGTGTCCGTTCTCCTTGTTGTCGGCATCGTCGTGTCCATCGTGGTCGGTTGGATGGTCGCGCGGGGCGTGCGCAAGCGCGCTGCCGCGATGGGCACTGCCCTTGAGGCGATGGCGCACGGTGACCTCACGCACGACGCCGGGGTTCAGGGCCGTGACGAGATAGGCCAGATGGCGGAGCAGCTGAGGCGCGCACAGGGTCACCTCAAGGGTGTCCTCACTGACGTCGAGGAGGCTGCCGCGACGGTGGCAGCCGCGATCGAGGAGATGTCGGCCGCTGGACGCGAGGTGACCCAGGGCTCGCAGCAGACCGCCGCGAACGCTGGCCTTGTCGCGACTGCGGCAGATGAGGTGTCCCGCAACGTCAGCACGGTGACGCAGGGTGCGGAAGAGATGGATGTGTCGATCCAGGAGATCGCACACAACGCAAACGAGGCCGCACGAGTGGCCACGGAGGCCGCGCGCGTGGCGTCCGCGACCAACGAGATCGTCACGAAGCTGGGTCGTTCGAGCGAGGAGATCGGTGACGTCATCAAGGTCATCAGCACCATTGCGTCTCAGACAAATCTGCTTGCCCTCAACGCCACGATCGAGGCTGCCCGTGCAGGCGAGATGGGCCGTGGGTTCGCGGTTGTCGCCGGCGAGGTGAAGGACCTCGCCCAGGGCACCGCGACGGCCACCGAGGACATCGCCCACCGAGTCGAAGCGATTCAAGAGGACACCGAGTCTGCCGTGGCCGCCATCGCCCAGATCACCCAGATCATCGAGTCGATCAACCAGTTCCAGACCACCATTGCGGCTGCCGTCGAGGAGCAGACCGCGACGTCGACGGAGATGCGCCGCGGCGTCGCCATTGCGGCGGACGGCTCCGCCTCGATCGCCCAGTCCATCACTGACGTGGCCACCCAGACCGCGTCCTCCGTCGAGATCCTCACGTCCTTTGACGCCTCGATCGATCAGCTCTCGTCTTTGTCCCACACCCTGCGCTCACGCGTAGCTGAGTTCACGTTCTAGGCGGTACGCCATGTCCTCCATCAAGGTGCTTGTCGTCGACGACTCGATTGTGGTGCGCCGCATCGTGTCCGACGCTCTCGCCGAGGATCCCCGTATTGAAGTCGTCGGCGTCGCTCAGAACGGCTCGATCGCCCTCCACAAGGCCGCGGCCCTCAAGCCTGACCTCATCACCATGGACATTGAGATGCCGGTGATGGACGGCATCGATGCGGTGAATCAATTGCGCACTCGCGGCGACCGCATGCCCATCATCATGTTCTCGACGCTGACCTCGCACGGGGCGTCGGCAACGCTTGACGCCCTTGCGGCAGGGGCGACCGACTACGTGACGAAGCCCACGCACGTCGCGGACCCAGCTGAGGCGATCGGCGTCATCAAAGAACAGCTCCTGCCCAAGATCAAGGGTCTGTTCCGCGCCCCGAACGCGCGCAGCGAAGCTGCTCGGCTGCTGCCCACGCGGGGGCCGATCCAGACCCCGAAGGCCGTCGTCGTCGGCTCGTCGACCGGTGGCCCGGAGGCGCTGTCCAAGATGATCGCGGCCTTCGCCCATCCCCTCCCCGTGCCGATGCTCATCGTCCAGCACATGCCGCCGCTGTTCACCGCTCAACTTGCTGCTCGCCTTGATCGCACCGGACCGAACAAGGTGGTCGAGGCCAAGGGTGGCGAGGTGCTCAACCCCGGCACCATCTACATCGCTCCCGGCGACTTCCACATGGAAGTCAATGACCGGGCTGGACGCCCTCAGGCAGTGCTGAACCAGGGCCCGCAGGTGAACTTCTGCCGCCCAGCCGTGGACGTCCTCTTCAGGTCCGCGGCCGCCGTCTACGGCGGCAACCTCCTTGCTGTTGTGCTCACCGGTATGGGCTCTGACGGACGGGAGGGTGCGCGAGCGATTGTCGAGGCCGGCGGTCGCGTCATCGCGCAAGACGAAGCGACGTCAGTTGTGTGGGGCATGCCCGGCGCAGTGGCGACGGCCGGCCTTGCCCATGTACTTGTCCCCATCAGTGAGGTTGGCCCCACTATTACTCGCACCATCACACCCCAATCGAGTCGTCGGGCGGTGACCGCGTGACGCTTACCGATGACGCTTTCGACTTCGTTGCGACGCTGGTCCGTCAGCGCAGTGCCATTCAGCTCGAACGCGGCAAGGAGTACCTTGTCGAGTCGCGCTTGGCACCGCTGGCCCGCACCGCTGGCGCGACTGATGTCGATTCCTATGTGCGCGCGCTGCGCAATGACGTGACAAAACACGATCTCGTGGTCGAGGCGCTCACCACGAACGAGACGTCGTGGTTCCGTGACGCAAACCCCTTCGCAGTGCTCCACACCACCGTGGTCCCCGAACTCGTCGGTCGTGGTCGCCGTGACTTCCGCATCTGGTCGGCGGCGTGCTCGAGCGGCCAAGAGCCGTACTCGATCGCGATGACCTTCTCAGAGCATTTCCCGGCATTGCGACCACAGATCATCGCGACCGACCTGTCGGAGCTCATGCTCGACCGTGGCCGTGCTGGCGAGTACACGCAGCTCGAGATCAACCGGGGCTTGCCCGCCCCCATGCTCGTCAAGTACTTCGAGCGCACTGGCGCCACGTTCCAGATCACGCCGAGCATCCGCAATCAGGTTCACTTCCGTCACCACAACTTGCTCGAACCGGCCCCTCTCGGGGGGCCATTCGACATCGTGTTCTTGAGAAACGTTCTCATCTACTTCGATGTCGAAACCAAGCGCGACGTCCTCCGCCGGGTGCGCATGTCGATGGCTCCTGACGGATATCTCTTTCTAGGTGCTGCCGAAACGACGATAGGTGTCGATGAGACATGGGAACGCATCCAAGTCGGCAATACGTCCATCTACAGGCCTCGAGAAGGGAAGACGCGATGAAAGCCCTCGTCATCGACGATTCGCGCGTGATGCGAAAGATCGTCGGGGGGATCTTGGTCGATGCTGGCTTCGAAGTTGTCGAAGCTGCAGACGGTCAAGAGGCGCTCGACCAGATGACCCTGAACGATGACATCACGCTGTGCTGCATCGACTGGAACATGCCCGTCATGTCGGGATTTGAGTTCGTCGTCGAGGTGCGCAAGCACGTGCAGTGGCGCGACGTGACGCTGATGATGATCACCACCGAGGGCGAACAGGGCCAGATTGTGCGCGCCCTTGCCGCTGGCGCCCACGAGTACGTCATCAAGCCTTTCACCCCTGAAGTGATTCTCGACAAGCTCCAGTTCCTCGGACTGGTCGAAATGAAGGAGACGGTATGACGAGCGCCGCAACGTGGGAGCCGCTCACCGGAATGGATCCCGTGATGACCATCGCGCAGGACCTGTTCACCACGATGATCGACGGCGAGCCCGGGCACTTGTCACCGTGGCTGGGTGACACTCCCGTGCTTGAAGACCCCCGCTACGCATGGGTGGACGTCGACGGACCCGTCGTGACGCGAGTGATGCTGATGGCAGGTCGCGCCACTGGCGAGAACCTCACGCGCGCGCTGCTCGCGATGGACGCTGACGAGCCCGTCTCCGATGCCGACTTCGCCGATGCGGTTGGTGAGATCGCCAACGTCGTCGGCGGCAACGTGAAGTCGCTCGTGACGAACCCCGGTGCGTTGTCGCTGCCGGTTGTGGGCCGAGACGAGCCCGACAACTCGAGTGCAATGCGCATCATGGCAACGTACTTTGGATGGAAGGGCGCGCCTTTGGGCGTCAGCCTGTGGGCATTGACCTAGGAAACGCGGGCCCTCAGCCCCGACGGACCAAGGAAGAAGGTGATGGACATGAAGGTCGTAGTCGCCGATGACAGCCGTGTGATGCGGCAGATCGTGATCCGCACGCTCCGGCAAGCGGGCTACGACTGGTGGGAGATCGAAGAGGCGGAGAACGGCGCTGATGCCCTCACGAAGATCCGTGAGATTCAGCCGGACTTCGTCCTCTCGGACTGGAACATGCCGGAGATGACCGGCATCGAACTGCTGCGCAACCTGCGTGGCGAAGGCAACCAGACCCCATTCGCGTTCGTGACGTCGGAAGGATCGGAGTCGATGCGCTCGCAGGCTGAGCAGGCCGGCGCGTTGTTCCTCATCTCCAAGCCGTTCACGGCCGACGTGTTCCGTGACACCATCGACCCCTTCATCGCATGAACGCCGACGCTCTGAAGCCGACGCCGGTGCCCTCGGCGTTCGAGATCCGCGAGATATTCCAGGGCTTGCTCGGCCGTGAGGTCACCTGGGAGGGCACGAGCCACCACGTCGATCCACTCGATGGAGCGGTATGCGGGGTCTACACCGATGACTTCGGGAACCTCGCCGCCATCATCTTGGCGGACGTTCCCCTCGTTGCATGGGCGGGATCTGCCATTGCGCTCTTGCCGATCGCCAGCGCCGAGAAGTCTGTCGAGGACAACCTCGTCACGCCCGGCCAGTTCGACAACTTCACGGAGATCCTCAACGTCGCCTCATCGATGTTCAACAAGCGCGATACTCCGCACCTGAAGCTGCACGAGACATATGCGCCACGCGAGACCCTTCCCGCCGATGCGGAGAAGTGGGTCTTCTTCCCGGCAAGCCGCATCGACGGCACGCTCTCGGTCCAGGGTTACGGCGAAGGCCGCATCTCCGTGGTGGTTGCCTACTGAGGAGATTGACCGCAGCTAGACCTTGTGAGGCTGGAACTCCCAGTGCCACGGCTCGCGCGGCACGTTCTCAATGAAGCCGTAGTTCTTCGCGTTCTGGCGCATCCACGCTTGTGCATTCGCATCGAGGGAAAGGTCGACAGCGAGTCCCCAGCCGTGCTGGCTCGTGCCCGGCTTTGCTGCGAGGCCGCCCTGTGAGTACAGGCCCTTCTCGTTGGCCACCTTGACCTGCGAGTCATAGGAGCGGTAGCCGTCCGTGATGCCGATGTGAATCCCGGCGGCCTTCGCATCGGCGAGCAGGCGATTGAGCTGTTCCGCTGCCGGCCCCCAGATGCGCTGGTTGGAACCGTTGATCGCACTGAGAGCGGACTCGGGGATGTGGCCGTTGCCGTAGCTCGCATATGCCTTCGGGATGCCGTTGGCATTGAGCAGCGCGGCCGCGTCTGCGAGCGAGGTGGTGGCGCCTTGATACGTGGCAAGGATGTCGGCGAACGAGGTGCCTGCCGGCAGGCCTTGAAGACCCGCGGCGGCCATGAGTGAAGCGGACGATGCGAGGGATCCGGTCGGACCCGTGACGGTCATCCCTGCTGAGGAGTTGGGATGCGTCGTCAACGAAGCGATGAGTTGATGGATCTGACCGATGCGGTTGTCGATAGCAGTCACTGTCTCCACGCGGCCTCCTCTCGCACTGTCCAACGCCCCATCGTCCGCAAGGCGCGATGCGTGAGGAAGCGCGCATCTCGTGTGGAAAATGCCACCGGAACCCGCGTCTGGACGCTGCGCTGCGGCATATTGCTCTTTCGTGACAGGGGCGAGCCGCGTGCTAGTCTTGCTCGGCGCGCGCGAGTGGCGGAACGGCAGACGCGCTGGCTTCAGGTGCCAGTGTCCGAAAGGGCGTGGGGGTTCAAATCCCCCCTCGCGCACCAGCAGAAAGGCCCCGAGAGATCGGGGCCTTTCCCCGTTTCGGGGCTGCGTCTAGCCCGAGCTCTGGACCCCGTCGACGTACACCCAGCGGCCATCGAGCCGCACAAACTCGCTCACCTCGCCCATCGTCTCGATCCCTTCGCCAGGCCGCGTGAACTGGGCGGTGAAGGTGACGGTGCCGGTGGCGTCGTCCGCTCCGCCTGCTTCCGTGGCAAGGACCTCGAGGCCGAGCCATTCGGTGTCGTCGAATCCAAGGGCCCGTGGCCGACGCTCGGGGTGCCACGTGCGTAGCAGGTACGGCCCATCGCGGCGTACGTATGCGGTGTAGCGCGAGCGCATCAGCTGCTCGGCCGTGGTGGCGGGGCGCTCGTCACGGAGGATGGGACGGCAGCAGTCACTGAACTCGCGGCCGGTTCCGCAGGGACAAGAGGCACTCACTGTGGCACCACCGCCTTACGCTGCCGCGCTGAGGTCGCGAATCCACGCCCCGCCCTCTTTGTGGAAACCTGCCTTGCGCAAGTACTCCGTGTCGGTGGTGGCGTGCGGCGCTACCCGGGCGCGCCGAATGCCGGCGGAGGGAAGAGCGTCGGACTCGCTGTAGACAAACTTGCCCGGACCAAAATCTCTGAAGCGCGGCTTCACCCAGTCGAGCTCGATGTCCGCCGTGCCGTCCTCTTCCCGGCGAGCGGCGACAACCCCCACCGCCTCGTCACCGCGCACAATCAAGAAGGTGATGCGAGCGTCGTCCACACTGTGAGCCGTGAAATCGGGCGCGAAGTGCGCAATGTCATCTGCGTGGACGTCGAGGAGGTGCTGGAGGTAGCGGTCCTCCGGGTCGAGCGGGACTACTTGGTACACATGCGGGTCGTTGGCCTCGCGGTAGAGCCGGCGAATCCAGTACACGCCGATGAAGAAGATCGCGGCATTCATCGCGGCAAAGGGCCACACTTCGATGACGGCGTTGTAGACCGTTGCAATGAGCGAGCCGATCATGTTCATCCACCGGAAGCGCAGCACGCGGGCCTGCATGAGTGAGAGGACAACGAGGCCGGAGCCCACCCAGCCGATAATCTCCAGAACGGTTTGCACTCATCAAGGGTACGTTGCGCCACGTACCCTCAGTGGGTGGCTATCGATGCAGTGCGAGTGGATGTGTGGGTGTGGGCCGTCCGGCTCGCCAAGACCCGCTCTCAAGCCACAATCGCCTGCCGCGCGGGACATGTGCGCGTCAACGGCGCACGGGCCAAACCTGCCCAACTTGTGAGGCCAGGTGACCGTGTTGAGGTGCGGTCCGGCGGATGGCCGCGCATGGTGGAGGTACGTCAGCTCCTCCTCAAGCGAGTGGGCGCTGAGCCCGCTGCGGCCGCCTATGTCGACCACACCCCTCCGCGCCCGCCGCGCGAGATCTCTGCGCCGGTGGCGGTGCGTGATCGAGGCAGTGGGCGTCCTACTAAGAAGCAACGACGCCAGCTTGACCGGCTGCGAGGGCGGCCCTAGCGGGTACGAGCGCGCGGACCCGTTCTCAGGCCGTCGCCGGGGGCATGGCGCGATTAGGCTGTTCTCCATGCCCGTTCCTGCGACCGCCGACGTCGTGGTCGTGACGTACAACCCAGGTGCCACGATCGCGTCGTTCCTTGAATCGATTGCGAAGCAGGCCGGGGTGGCGAGCATCGCGGTGGTGGACAACGCATCGCGAGACGGGGCGGCGGCAGAGGCGGCTCAGAGCGCGGGGGTCACTTTCGTCGACACCGGCCGCAACGGCGGCTACGGCTTTGGCGCCAATCGCGGAGCAGAGGTCGGTACCGCCCCGTGGATCCTCATCTCCAACGCTGACATCGTGGTGGATGACGGCGCACTGGAGCGTCTCATTGAGGTGGGAGAGGCCGACGCCAGCATTGGCATCGTCGGCCCCCACATTCGCGAGCTCGACGGCTCGACGTACCCCTCGGCCCGCCCCCTGCCGACGTTTGTGCTCGGCACGGGGCACGCACTCTTTGGCCGGGTGTGGCCGTCGAACCCATGGACCCGCCGCTACCGCATCACTCTCGATCCGGCCAGAGGCAATGTCCCGGCAGGGTGGCTATCAGGCGCCTGTTTCCTCATCCGCCGGGAGGCGTGGGAGCGGGTGGGCGGCTTTGACGAGGGCTTCTTCATGTTCTTTGAAGACGTCGACTTGGGCCGACGCGTGGGCGAAGCGGGTTACCGCTCCGTGTGGACACCCCGGGCTGGAGTGACGCACATTGGTGGTCACAGTTATCGCTCGGATCCGGCGCCGATGCTCAAGGCTCATCACGACTCTGCCCGCCGCTACGTGTCCCAGGTGTATCCGCACTGGTGGCAGGCACCGATTCGCGCGATGGTGGCGGCCGGGCTAGCGATGCGTCAGCGCAGCGAGATTGCGGCCGCGCGCAGCGAGGCTGGTACTCAGGCAGACTAGGGCCCATGCGAGGCATCATTCTTGCCGGTGGATCCGGTACCCGACTGCACCCCATCACTCTCGGCGTCAGCAAGCAGCTGGTCCCGGTGTATGACAAGCCGATGATCTATTACCCGCTGTCGACGCTGATCTTGGCGGGCATTCGTGACGTATTGGTCATCACCACCCCGCATGACGCACCGCAGTTCGAACGGCTCCTCGGTGACGGCTCGCAGTTCGGCATCTCGATCAGCTTTGCGGTCCAGCACGAGCCCAATGGCCTCGCGCAAGCGTTCGTCATCGGCGCCGACCACGTGGGCAGTGATCACGCGGCGCTCGTGCTCGGCGACAACATCTTCTACGGCCCAGGTCTTGGCTCGACTCTCCAGCGCTTCAACCAGGTGGACGGCGCGGCCGTCTTCGCCTACCGCGTCGCGGACCCGACCGCCTACGGCGTTGTCGAGTTCGACAGCGAGGGCCGCGCGATCTCCCTTGAGGAGAAGCCCGCACAGCCCAAGTCGAACTACGCGGTCCCCGGCCTGTACTTCTACGACAACGACGTGGTGGAGATCGCCCGCAGTCTCAAGCCCTCCGCACGCGGAGAGTATGAGATCACGGACGTCAACCGCCACTACCTCGAGGCCGGCAAGCTGCACGTGGGCGTGCTCCAGCGCGGCACGGCGTGGCTCGATACGGGAACGTTCGACTCGCTCATCGATGCGTCACAGTTTGTCCAGACCGTCGTCCACCGCCAAGGCCTCAGCATCGGCTCCCCGGAAGAGGTGGCGTGGCGTCAGGGCTTCCTCAGCGACGACGAGCTCCGAGTGCGCGCCGAGGCGCTGACAAAGTCGGGCTACGGCACCTACCTGCTCAAGGTGCTAGACGAAGGCAAGTAGGGCCTTCAAGCCTCTAGGATCCGGTGCTTTCTAGCTCACAATGTCGGCCAAGACCTCTGCGGAGGCCGTCTGCCACCGCTCGTCCCACGGGCCGATTCCCGCGATCCCGAGCGCCTCGTGCGCATCGTGGCCCAAAACCGACCAGGCGGGGCGAGGAGCAGGTCGCGGGAACTTGTCCGACGTCGTGGGCTCGACCGCTCCCGATAGCCCTGCCGACGCGATAATCGCCGTGGCGAAATCGAACCACGAGCACTTTCCTGCCGATGTCGCGTGATAGATCCCGGCAGGGGCGTCCGCTTCGAGAAGCCTCACGATGAAGGCAGATACGTCGCGAGTCCACGTCGGTTGGCCGATCTGGTCGTCAACAACGCTGATCGATCCACGTTCGGAGACGAGGCGAGCAATCGTCTTGGGAAAGCACGGCCCGCCGCGTCCGTAGAGCCACGCAGTGCGGACCACCAAGGCATCGGCCCCGGAGGCGCGCACGGCCTGCTCGCCAGCGGCCTTGGTGCGCCCATACGCACCGGCCGGGTTGGGCTCAGCATCTTCGGAGTACGGCTCGCTCGCATCGCCGGCGAATACGTAGTCGGTGGAGATGTGAACAAGACGGGCGCCGTGACGCGCACACGCCTCGGCGAGATTTCCAGCGCCGGTCGCATTGATCTCGAAGGCGGTGCCTTCATCCTCTTCTGCAGCGTCAACAGCCGTATAGGCGGCGCAGTTGATGACAACGTCAACATCAGCAACCGTCTTGTCAACGGCGCTGGCATCGCAAATGTCGAGTTGATCGCGGTCAACAAGGAGCAGATCCGTGACGCCAGCGTCACGGAGTGAGTCGACAAGGTCGGTAGCAAGCATGCCGTTGCTACCGGTCACGAGTACGCGCGCATGTGAGAGGGACACGCTGTCAAGGCTAGCCGCCGCATTAGGCTGGTTGAGAATCACAACGGTGCGCAAGGAGTTCAAGGTGGACGTTCGAGAACTGTCGATCGCAGGCGCGTGGGAGATCACGCCGCGCCAGTTTGGTGACGATCGCGGTGTCTTCCTCGAGTGGTTCAAAGAGGCGCCCTTCGCGGAGCACGCCGGTCACGCACTCAACCTTGCGCAGGCGAACCTTTCAGTCTCCGCCGCAGGCGTAGTGCGCGGCATCCACTTCGCCGATGTTCCACCCGGCCAGGCCAAGTACGTCACGTGTCCCGCGGGCGCGGTGCTCGATGTCGTGGTCGACATCCGTGTGGGCTCACCGACGTTTGGGCAATGGGACGCGGTGCTTCTCGATGATGTCGACCGCAGGGCGATTTACCTCAGCGAAGGATTGGGTCATGCCTTCATGTCGCTTGAGGATGGATCGACGGTGGTCTACCTCTGCTCGGAGGGCTACAACCCCACAGGCGAGCACGGTGTCCACCCGCTCGATGCGGAGATTGGCATCGAGTGGCCCACCACGGCGCGGGATGGTTCACCGCTTTCCCCGTTGCTGAGCCCCAAGGACGAGGCGGCGCCGACGCTGAGCGAAGCACAGGCGTCGGGTCTCCTTCCCCTCTTCGACACGGTGGAGGCGTACGTCGCGGCGTTGCGCGCCGGGGCCAAGCACGACTGAATGCGCCGCTGGCTCCTCACGTAGGATGACGGCGGTTCCGCATCAGCGGACGTAGACGTGAGAAGGCGTGTGATGAAGGTATTGGTGACCGGCGGCGCCGGCTTCATTGGCTCCAACTTTGTGCGGCTGACGCTTGAGGAGCGGCCTGACACCTCGGTGACGGTGCTCGATGCCCTCACCTACGCGGGTAATGAGGCGTCACTTCCCGATGACGAGCGCGTTGTGCTCGTCAAAGGTGACGTGGCCGAGCAGGAGCTTGTTCACGACATCGTTGCTGAGCACGACCTCGTGGTGCACTTCGCCGCCGAGAGTCACAACGACAACTCTCTCGACAATCCGTGGCCGTTCATCCAGTCGAACATCATCGGCACGTACCAACTGCTTGAGGCGGTGCGCCGTCACGGGAAGAAGCTCCACCACATCTCCACTGACGAGGTGTACGGCGACCTTGAGCTCGACGACCCCGCCAAGTTCACCCCGGAGACCCCGTACAACCCATCGTCGCCGTATTCAGCCTCCAAAGCGTCGTCCGACATGCTCGTGCGCGCCTGGGTGCGTTCCTTCAAGATCGACGCGACCATCTCGAACTGCTCGAACAATTACGGTCCCGCGCAGCACGTCGAGAAGTTCATTCCCCGCCAGATCACCAACATTCTTGACGGTGTGCGACCCAAGCTCTACGGCACCGGCGAGAACGTCCGTGACTGGATTCACGTGGACGACCACAACCGTGCGGTGTGGACCATCATCGACAAGGGCCGCCCGGGCGAGACGTACCTCATTGGTGCTGATGGCGAGATGGACAATAAGTCCGTCATCGAGATGATCCTTGAGCAGATGGGTCAGGAGCACGACGCATACGACCACGTGAACGACCGGCCGGGCCACGACCTGCGCTACGCGATCGACGCGACGCGTCTTCGCGAAGAGCTTGGCTGGGAGCCGCTCTATAAGGACTTCGCCTCTGGACTCGCGGCCACCATCGAGTGGTACCGGAGCAACGAGCCGTGGTGGCGCGCGAAGAAGCGCGAGACGGAACTGCGGTACGAGCGCCTGGGCCGTTAGGTCGCGACGCGCAAGAGAAGTTCGGCGTAGCCGCGGGCGACGTTCTCCACATCGAAGGC